>Ga0155898_106_pt1 | contig 59432 bp, 57 predicted proteins | sample RifCSPlowO2_01_FD_107552 | JGI IMG/M metagenome (GOLD analysis project Ga0155898, IMG submission 107552) | Candidatus Sungbacteria bacterium RIFCSPLOWO2_01_FULL_59_16
CAAAGTTCGGCAAACAACCTTTTTCGCAAAAAGATTGCTCTCTTGTGCGATTTTAGGCAGAGATTCTGCCGGTTTTGGTTTCCAGAATTTTTGCAGAAGGCGATGGACGATGAACCCGACGGCGATGCCGATGATCGCCCCGCCCACGATATCGCTCGGCCAGTGATCACCGGCGGCACAGGTTCTTGGTTACCTCGGCATCTGCTATACTAAAACAGCATGGAGTACCTCCTTACGCCGCACGCAAAGGCGCGGATGGCAGAACGCTCAATCCCGGAAAAGCTCATCGGGGAGGCCTTGCGAAATCCAACCGCCGTATCGTATAATGGGCACGACCGAGTGCTCATCAAAAAGCTCTACCGCAAACGACGCCGGAAACGATTACTCTTGGTTGCCGGCGAAATGGCGAACTCAACCCTCAAAATCATCACCGTCATTGACACCTCTAAGGTGGAGAAATACCTATGAACGGGGGAAAGTCGAGAATTATCTACGATAAAGCGAGCGGCGCGCTCTCCATAGAGGTGAAGCGCGGGCGGAGCGTGGATTCTGATATTTCGGGAAACGTAGTGATTGACTACGATCGCCGCGGCGAGATCGTCCGCCTGAACCTCTATCCATTCCGCTTCGATACGTTTCGGAAAAATCAAAAAGCGCTCCGGCATTTTGCTAAACGCGCCGCCATTCCCTTTATGGCTGCGTAACGGAGTGGAAAATGCTCAAATCCAAACCGGCCTAGGCGGCCGTTTTTGGTTTCAGGTACATTTTGGCAAGCCAGTGCATGGCGAGCCCGACGGCTATACCGATGACCGCGCCGCCGAGGATGTCCGACGGCCAGTGTACTCCGGCCTGGATGCGGGCGACGGAGAGGTTCAGCGCCGCGAGATAAAAGAGGATGCTCGTTTTCGGATAGTAACGGCTAACGACCGCCGCAATTGCAAAATAGAAAACCGCGTGGCCAGAGGGAAATGACCCGCCGCCGTCGCGGAAGACGAGTTGATGAACATCGGCGAGCGACTCAAACGGCCGCGGTCGGTCGTAAAAAAATCGGATGAATTCGGCAATGCCGAAGCGGGCGACGAGCGCGGCGGCAAGCGCAATGAATGCCATCTCCCAGTTCTTGCGCCGAAACGGCCGGAAGCTCGGAAAGACGCTTGAGAATGGCGCAATCGTCGCAATGCCGAAGGCAAAAAGCGCAGCAAGCGCCAGCCAGCCGAGGAATACCGCGCGGAGGACAGTCAGTATATCCATCCACGGCCGCCAAAGGGCCCACGAGTTGAACCACAGAAAAATCGAAAGATCGAGGTTGTAAAACATTGCTATTGTCGTGCGAGTGTAAACAGGTTTTTATAAATCACCACGACGGTAAGCGGCCCCACGCCGCCGGGGACCGGCGTAATGAACGAGGCCTTCTGGCTCACGGAGTCGAAATCTACATCGCCAGCTAGCGCAGCTACCGGCTTCCGGCTACCAGCTTCCTGCTGGTTGCTGGTTGCTGGTTGCTGGTTGCTGACGGAAGTCCCGGCATCAATCACGACTGCCCCATCCTTTATCATATCGCCGATGATCAAGCCCGGTTTGCCGACTCCGGTAATGATGATGTCGGCGTTTTTGGTGAATTCACCGATATCCGCTGTATTCTCGTCAACCACCGTGAACGAAACCTTTTCACTGGCAAGCCATGCGGCCATCGGCTTGCCCACGAGCCGGCCAGCACCGACCACGACGACGTGCTTGGGGTGATAGTCAATGCCGTACTCTTGAAAGAGTGCCTGGACGGCGCCCACTATCGGCGGCAGAATCTTCGATTTGCCCACGGCAAAATTCCCTACCGCCCGCGCCGAAAGAACATCAACGTCTTTCTCGGACGGCACGGCGTTTAAGATATATTGGGTGTTAATGTGTGCGGGAAGCGGCAACTGGATGATGAGGCCGTCGGGGTCGGCATCGTGGACAACGGTTGCGATGTGCTTGCGGAGATCGTTCGTTGAAATCGTTGGCTCGTACTCGTAGATGCGAAAATCAACGCCAAGCTCTTCGGCGGTTTTCTTTTTCTGCGCGATAAAGGCGCGCGTCGCTTCATTCCCGCCGACGAGCACCATGCCGAGAGATGGCTTCCTCTTTTTTGAAGCTACACTTTCGGCCTTGAGTTCGGCGAGTATTTTTGCCGCGAGCGCTTTGCCGTCCATCAGCGTTGCCATGGTTCTTTTGTAACACAAGCGCCGCAATAAAGCATCCGCACCGCAGAACAGCGAGGCCTGCCGGCGGGCAGGTATTCGGCGCGGGGCGTAATGGAGCCCCATGGGCAAAGCCCGTGGTATCTAAAGGTTACTCGCCTTCGCCCCTCGATGCTCTCGGGGCTTCGGCGGAGTTATCCGCCTATGAGCGGACGCGCGACATCCTGCCGGAGCACAAGATATTACCATGGCATATGATGCTGCGATGGAATCCGCATTCAACCACGGCTAAAGCCGTGGTCTTCTGCGGAGGCGGATAAAAAATGGACCCCGCGGGGGGTCCGGATGTGCTGCCGCCGACTCGCCTTAGACGGCTTGAGTCGTCTGCGACGCTCGGGAAAAGTCCATGGGCGCAAAGGGCGTCCGCGCCCATTCACGAATGAGAGGAAGCGGCGGATGAATGCCTCGAGGCATGATGACGACTGGCTGCGGTTCGCCGATAATAACTCCAATCCCCAACACTCTGGGAAAAGAGTAGCCCTTCGCGGCGAGAAGATTAAGAAGCATCGTACTGCGCGCTTGGGACTCTGGCGGTAGCGCACCCCAGGAAATAATGACGTCGAACTTGGAAACCCTTCCACCCTCGTCAACCGAAACTTCAACTGGCAGCATCACGCCCTCCTTTGTCCGGTTAGCCGATGAACTCGCCGTTTGAGCTCCGCCGATGATTCCGTTTTGCTTAACGTAGCATGAATGATGTCTGCGAGCAACTTCATTTCTCGCTCTTTCATCCCGCGGGTGGTGATCGCCGGAGTTCCCATGCGGAGGCCGGAAGGCCGGAAAGGCGAGGGATCGCCGGGAATAGCGTTTCGGTTGGCGGTGATGCCTACGGCCTCCAGGCGATGTTGCGCCGTCATGCCGTCGATGCCGAGCGGCCGCACGTCCGCGAGGAGCATGTGATTGTCCGTCCCGCCGGTGATGAGGCGGAACCCTTTCGCCGCGAGCGACGAGGCGAGGGCCTTAGCATTCCGTACGATCTGGCGCTGGTACTGTTTGAACGACGGCTGCAACGCCTCGCCGAACATCGCGGCGATGGCGGCGGTCACGTTATTATGCGGCCCGCCCTGCATGCCGGGGAACACGGCGCGGTCAATCGCCTCGGCAATCGTAACTTTTGACTTTTGACTTTTGACCTTTGCCTTTCTTGCAAATATGACCGCCCCCCGCGGCCCGCGGAGGGTCTTATGGGTCGTAGTCATCACGACGTCTGCATGCGGGAAGGGTGAAGGGTGGAGGCCTGCGGCGACGAGACCCGCAATGTGCGAGATATCGGCGACGTGATACGCGCCGACCTTCTTCGCGACCGCCCCAAACTTCCTGAAATCAATCCTCCGAGGGTAGGCGGTGATGCCCGAGACGATGACTTTGGGTTTGTGCTTTTTTGCCAAGCGTTCGACTTCGGCGTAGTCAATGAGGCCGGTCTTGGAATTCACGCCGTACTGAACCGCCTTCCAAGCCCGGCCGGAAAAATTCACCTTGTGCCCATGCGTCAAATGGCCGCCCGACGCAAGCGCCATGCCGAGCAACGTATCGCCCCGCCTTCGCCCGCCGGGCTTCGGCGGGCAGGCAAGCTCCATCAGGGCCGCGTAGATGGCGATGTTGGCCGGAGACCCCGAATAGGGCTGAACGTTCACCGACCAGTGCGTGGGCGAGAGCTTGAATGTTCTCAACGCCCGCTCCTGCGCAAGCCGCTCGATCGCGTCGTACCAGCGGTTCCCGGGATAGTAGCGGCGACCGGGGTAGCCCTCGGAGTACTTGTTCGTGAGCTCCGAGCCGAGCGCCTCCAAAATCGCCGGCGAAGCGAAATTCTCCGACGGGATGAGATCAACGGTTGCGGCTTGGCGCTCAAGCTCGGCCCGGATGAATCGGAAGAGCGCCGGGTCTTGTTTTTTAAGTTTTTGAAATCGCTGCATGGAATTTTACGCTACGGCTTCGGCCCGAGGAAGGAAAAGAATTCCTCAAGCTTCTCTTTGGTCACCGCTCCCATGCGGAGAATCTGCGGCTTCCGTGGATCGGTGAGGTCGAGCACCGTGGAGGGTGGTGAGGGCGGGAGCATGCCGGCATCCACGATGAGGTCGGGCCGCGGCACGCGGCCGGCGAACGCGCGGCGAACCGCCTCGCCCGATTGGGCCGGCTCGCCGCCCGAGATGTTTGCCGAGGTGCCGGTGAGCGGATGCGGGTAATCCTCGAGGAGCGCTCGCAGGAAGGGATGCGCCGGCACACGGAGGCCGACGGTCTTCATCCCGCCGCTGACGGCATCGGGCAGCATCCGCGGCTTCCGCAGGAACACCACCGTCGTCTGGCCCGGCCAGATGCGCTCAAGGAACGGCATGAGCTCGGGCTCGATTTGGACGTATTGACGCGCCATTGCGGTGTCGCGGACGAACACCGGCATCGCCTTCTGGGGTGATCGCCCCTTGATCCTCGCCACCTTCGCGACGGCTTCCGGGGCCTCCACGTCGGCGGCAAGCCCGTAGACCGTGTCGGTCGGCACCGCGGCCACGCCGCCCTTGGCGAGGAGCGTCCCCACGCGCTTCACGAGCGCCCGGAAGTTTTTCTCTGTAAGAGGATAGAGATCCATTCACTCGCGCGCTCCCTTAGCGGCTAACCCGGCCGGGATTCGGTCACGACATTTGCGATCCGCCCCGGAACGTAGATGAACTTCGCGACCGGCCTCCCACCGATGAGCTCGCGCACCCTCGGCCGGGCGAGCGCGGCCTCGCGCACCTCGGCCTCGACCGCATCGGCCGCCACCTCAATCCGATCCCGCATCCTCCCATCGACCTGGATCACGACCGTCGCGGTTTCGGCAAAGAGGCGGCGCGGGTCGGCCTCGGGCCATTGAGCGAGATGAATGGACTGATACCTCTCGCGAGTATGCCCCGATTCGCTTCGCGAATCGAGGATCCTCGATTTTTTGCCTGCAAAAAATCGGGACCAGAGCTCCTCGGCGAGGTGCGGCGCGAAGGGTGCTAAGAGCCGGAGGAAGATCGAAACGCGCTCACGCTCTACGCTTGCGGCGTTCGCCTCAAACGTGTTGAGGAGCATCATAAGCGCCGAGATCGCCGTGTTATACTGCAGCCCCTCGATATCATCGGTAACTTTCTTGATGGTCCGATGCAACACACGATCCAGATCTCCGGGCGGTTCCGATTCCTGATTCTTGGTTCCCGATTCCTGATTTCCCAACAGCCGCCATGTCCTTTCGAGAAACCGCGTGATGCCGCGGATTCCGGTGTCGCGGAAATCCCCCCCCCGCTCGAAGGGCCCGAGAAACATCAGATACATTCGAAGCGCATCGGCGCCGTAGGCCTTCACGTACTCATCGGGATTCACGACGTTCCCACGGGACTTCGACATTTTCGCGCCGTCCTTAATCAAAAGGCCGTGGGCGCGGAACTTTTTAAACGGCTCCTCAAAATCCACGAGCCCCCAGTCGTGAAACGCCATCGCGAGAAACCGCACGTAGAGGAGATGCAGCACGGCATGCTCGGCCCCGCCGATATACATGTCTACCGGAAACCATCGCTTCGCTCGGCTCCGGAATTCCGAATTTTGAATTTCAAACTTCGAGTTTTCTTTTGCAAGGTAGCCAATGTAATACCAGGCGGAGTCGAGAAATGTATCCGAAACATCGGTCTCGCGCCGCGCCTCGCCGCCGCATGAAGGACAGGCGGTCTTATAAAACGACTCCACGGCTGCAAGCGGCGACTGTTCTGTTCCGGTCGGACGGAAGTTCTCTATATATGGAAGCTCAACTGGCAGCGACGCTTCGGGAACCGGGTACCAGCCGGGCATCTCCGGCCGCTCCCCCTTCCCGGTGCTGGCGCAGGAATCGCAATAGACCATCGGGATCGGCGGGCCCCAGTAGCGCTGGCGCGAGATCAGCCAGTCGCGGAGGCGGTATTGGGTTTTGGTTTGGCCACCCACAAATTCGGTTATTTTTTTCTTGGCTTCGTCGCTTTCTTGACCACTAAAACCCCCAGAGTTCGTAAGAATGCCCTTGCCGGTGTATACGCCCTGGGCGCCCAGTACATAGCGCAGCGCATGCTGGTGCGTGTCGGGGGTAAGAAATTTTTGCAACTCTTCAGAGGTGAGCCATAATAATTCGTGCTTCTCCTGTTCGTCGCCAGAGACGTCTTGCCGCGAACTATCGGCAAGTTTAAAAAGCAGTACTCGTGCGTGCGCAAAGCGGTTTACCCTTTTGGGTACATGGTAAAAGAGCCCGTGGACCTTTCCAAAATCGGCAATCAGCATTGGGGTACGATAGCCCGTTTCCTCTAGTATTTCCGTTTTTGCCGCCTCTTCAGCGGTTTGCCCCTGCTCGATACCGCCAGTGATAAACGTGCCCCAGGCAACCTGCTTCCACTTGAGAGCGAGATACTTCTCTTCGCTCCAATGTTTAACGACGGCGATAATCGTATCGCGGTGATCATGGGGCATGCCTTCGACCACTTTGCCCGGCTCAGCGCTCTGAATATAAAAAGGCTCGATAACCTGGCGCACGGGCAAACTAAACTTTTTGGCGAACTCAAAGTCGCGATGGTCGTGCGCCGGCACCGCCATAATGGCGCCGGTGCCGACGCCGCCGAGCACGTAGTCGGCCACCCATATCGGAATTCCCTCGCTGTTGGCGGGGTTGACCGCTTTTATCCCTTTTAATTCAACGCCAGTTTTTTCCCGGCCTTCGGCAATTCGCTCGTCATCCGTTTTCGCTCGCGCCTTCCGTATATACGCATCTACCTCATCACGATTTGCGATTTGCAATTTGCTATTTGCCAACAGCGTATGCTCCGGCCCGAGCACCATATAGGTCGCTCCGAAAAGTGTGTCCGGCCGCGTGGTAAATACTTGAATCTTGAATCTTGAATCTTGAATCGGGAATTCGATTAACGCTCCTTCGGAGCGGCCAATCCAATTCCTCTGCGCAATTTTGATCCGCTCCGACCAATCAATCTTCTCGAGATTCTCCAGTAGCCGCCCGGCGTAGTCCGTGATCTTGAAGAACCACTGCTCAAGCTCTCGTTTCTCGACTTTCGAGCCGCAGCGCTCACACGCTCCCGAAATCACCTGCTCGTCGGCAAGCACGGTTTTACAGGAGGGGCACCAATTCACGGCCTGCTTTTTTCTGTAGGCGAGGCCCTTCTTGAACATCTGGACAAAAATCCATTGGGTCCAGCGGTAGTATTCCGGGTCATAGGTCTCGAGGCGTTCGTTCCAAGCAAAACCGTTCCCGATCATCTGGAGTTGCTCGTAGAACTTCTTTTCGGAAATGTTCGCCTGCTCCGCCGGGTGCGTGCCGATCTTCAAAGCGTAGTTCTCGGAATGAATCCCGAACCCGTCGAGCCCGATCGGTTCAAACACGTCGTACCCCTGCATGCGTTTGAAGCGGCCGTAGATGTCCGCGCCGACGAAGGCGTACACGTTCCCGACGTGAAGTCCCTCGGCCGAGGGATATGGGAACATCATCAAATTATAAAACGGGCGCTTCGCGCGTTTGAGGTCCGGCTCGTAAATTTTTTCTTTGAGCCACCACTGCTGCCACTCGGCCTCAATGGCGCCGGGATCATAGCGTGTCATATGCGGAAGAGGTTCCGGGCATTCTCGAGGGCATTCTCGGCTACCTCATCGTACGAAATTCCGCGTAATTCCGCAATTTTCTTAACCGTTTCAACGATGTAGGCCGGCTCGTTTCGCTTGCCGCGGTGGGGTACGGGCGCGACGAAGGGCGCGTCGGTTTCAACGAGGAGGCGGTCGAGCGGCGCCCTTCGAACAACCTCATCGTAGTCGCGGGCAAAGGTGATGACGCCGCCGAAGCCGAGGTAAAAGCCGAGGTCAAGGAGATTTTCCGCATTCATCCAACTGCCAGAGAAGAAATGGACTACCCCATTGCGATCAGATTTCGGATTTAAGAAGTAGGATTTAAGAATTTCGATGAGGTCAGGGAAGGCCTGGCGACAATGGATGACAAGGGGTTTTCCGATTTCCAATGCAAGTTCGATCTGCAACCGAAAGATCTCTTTCTGCGCTTGCCTTACGCTATCCGCTATACGCTGCCCGCTATCCGCTCGCGGGTAGTAGTCGAGCCCGCACTCCCCTACCGCCACTACAGTCGGATGGTATGCGAGTTCTCGAAGCTTCCCCGCATCAAACGTCTCCCGCACCCGCTCGCTAAGTTCATTCGGATCGTGATGCGCGTCGGAATCAAGGTGGCTCGGGTGAAAGCCGACCGTCGCCCAGACGCTATCGGGGCACTGGCGGGCGAGCTGCACGGCATCCGACGAGGTCGAGTGCTGCGTCCCGATGTTCACGATGCCAACGCCCCCCTCGCGGGCGCGAGCAATCACCGCCTCGCGATCGGCGTCGTAGGCGGCGAACTGAACATGGGCGTGCGAATCAATGAGGCGGAGGCCTGACATGATGATTGTCCGGCAGCGATACTCATCCTATCAGCCAAGGAGGCGTCGGCGGTGAGAGCTTCTGATCCTGCCACGGCGCTCTGGGGCGTACTCGATACCGATCGGAGGCGCGTCCGACTCGCCCACGTGAACTGCATACCGCTCGACCGTAGCGGTCGAAGGAGCACAAAGGAGAGATTTTGCATCAAGTTCCCTTATGATTCCTCCTAGTTCCCTTGTTTCTTCTGCGGTAAACCGCGCCTAAATCGTTTCCTTAATTGGAAAAAGGTGGAGACGCGGCGCATCGCACGGTTGCGTCGTCAACGCAGGCGAAAACTCACCGGATTCCTAGCCAAGGCGGGGAAAAAGCACCCCGCCTCGCTTTATTACCATCGTGCTATCGCGAAACGCAATCTGCTGCTGAATCTTTTCTGCGGTTTCGGGCAGGAATGGACTGACGAGATTGGCGACGGTGGAGACGAGCCAGGCCGCGCGGCTGATGATCTTCCGCAGTGCTTCGGGGTCAGCCACGGCCCAAGGCGTGGCGTCATTGATATGGCGGTCGGCGAAGCCGATGAGCTGCCAGACCTCGCCGAGCGCCTCATGAAGGTGGAGCGAATCCATGGCCTCTTCATAGCGCCGAAAACGCTTGTCGATCTCTTCATGCACCGCCGGGCGAATGTCGCGTGCGAAGTTAAACCGGAGCGGGCTCAGCTTCTCACCGAGTGCAGCCACCCGCGCCACGAGGTTGCCCAAGCCGTTTGCAAGCTCGCCGTTGTAGCGCTCAACGAGCTTTACCTCGCTGAAGTCACCGTCCTCGAACGTCGGGATCTCGCGGAAGAGGTAGTAGCGGATCGGGTCTACGCCGTACTTCGCAACGATCTCTTTGGGGATGATGATGTTGCCGAGAGATTTGGAGATCTTCTGGCCGTTTACGGTGATGTAGCCGTGAACGAAGACGCGCTTCGGAAGCCGAAGTCCGGCCGAGAGCAACATCGCCGGCCAGTAGACGGCGTGGAAGCGCGCGATGCCCTTGCCGATGACATGAAGAATGTCATCGTTCTCCTGCCAGTAGCGGCGGAATGACTCGGCGTCTTCGGCGTAGCCGAGAGCGTTTATGTAGTTCGTGAGCGCGTCGAACCAGACATACTGCACCTGAGACGGGTCGCCGGGCACCGGAACGCCGAAGCCGTGCGCCCGTTCGCGCGAACGCGAAATACTGAAATCCTGCAATCCGCGGCTGATGAACGCCAGCATCTCGTTCCGCCGCACCTCGGGAATCACCTCGAGCTCGCCGGAGCCAACGAGCCGCTCGATGGTGCCCTGATACGCCGAGAGCCGGAAGAAATAGTTCTCCTCTTCAACGAGTTCCGGTTCGATGGTGGGGTGCTCGGCGCAGCGGCCGTCCGCGAGGTCTTTCTCCGTCTTAAACTCCTCGCAGCCGACGCAGTAGAGACCGCGGTAATGCTTCTTATAGATGTCTTCCGGCCGGCAGGCGCGCCAAAATTTCTGCGCGCCAGCGATATGCCGCGGCTCGGTAGTACGGATGAAATCATCCCACGAGAGGTTCAGGGTGCTTTTGAGCTCCCGGAAGGCCGCGGCATTTCGGTTAATGAGTTCTCGGGGGTCCACCCCCTGCTCGCGGGCCGCGATGAAATTCTTCAGGGCGTTCTCGTCGGTCCCGGTAACAAACCGAACGTCCCGCCCCTGGAGGCGGCGAAAACGCGCGATCGCGTCTGCCTGGACGAGCTCAAGCGCGAAACCGAGGTGCGGCTCGGCGTTCACGTAGGGAATCGCGGTGGTGATGTAAAACGTTTTGTCCCCGGGCGGCATGGATATTTTAAAAGCCCCGCGTCGGGGCTCGATCACGCTCCCGGCGCGCCCGCCGGCGAGAAGCCCCGCTTCTTCCGGTCCTGATCATTTACGAACTCGACGAGGACCGCCGCCGCGGGCACGGCGAGGAACATGCCGAGGATCCCGCCGAGCGTGCCTCCGGCGAGGAGCGCTACGATAACGACAAGCGGGTTCAAGCCGACCGTGCGGCGCATGACGAGCGGGACCAGAAGATGCGATTCAACCTGCTGGATCAGGAGATAGACGAGGGCGACGATGAGGCCGAGGAGGGGCTTGGTTAAGAAAGCGAAAAAGACCGCGGGCGCAGCCGCGAGGATCGGGCCGATAATCGGAACGAGCTCGAGGATGGCGGCGAGGAACGCGAGCGAGAGCGCGTAGCGGACGCCGAGGAGTATTAAGGCAAGGTACACGGCAAACCCGACGAGAAAGCCGAGGAGAAGCTGTCCGCGGAGCCACTGACCGATCTTGGCCTGTGACCGGGACCAGAGGTCTATGGCGTAGGCCTCACTCGCAAGCGGCGTGACGAGCCGGAGGAAATGTTCGATGCCGCGCTCCTGACTCGCCAGGTAGAAAGAAACGACGAGAAGGACGACGCCCGAGATCACCCCGCCGATGACCCCGAAGAAGAAATCAAGCGCGCTCCCCCCCACGGTCCGAAGATCGAAGGCCGGCGGTTGCAGGATGAGCCGCTCCGCGCCCTCGGTGAAAAACGAGGAAAAGGGCAGCTCCTGGAAGGAGCGGAGTTCTTGAAGGAGGATTCGCTGGTAGCGCGGGAAGGCATCAAGGAACGCGCGGAATTCGTCCACGAGCGAGGGCACGGTTACGTAGATCGCCGCACCCAAGATGGCCAGGCCGACGAGGTAGATGACGAGTACGGCCAAAATCCGAGGCACCCGGTAGCGCGAGAGCCACCTGACGCCGGGCTCAATGGCCGAGGCCACGACTACGGCGAAGAGGAGGGCAACGACAATTCGGCGCAGGAGAAAGAGGGCGGCGATGATTGCGCCCACGACCGCCACGCGAATGAGCGAGCGGTAGGTGATATCAAGCCAATGAATCTCGCCTGGCATGGTGTGAGTGCCTCCCGAGCCGCGGCACGCGGCCGCTACCGAAATTCGGCGAGGATCCGACCGAAGACCGCCGGCTCCGGGTGCGGGCCGACGACGGCGAGGTTCAGACGCTCGGCCTGGAAGACCTCGCCCGCGACCGCCTGGATCTCCCGGGGGGTAACCGCATCTATCCTAGCAAAAACTTCGTCGGTTGTCATTGGCTTGCCGGTCTCGATCTCCTCGCCGCCGACAAAAAATGCAAACGCGTTCGAGGATTCGAGGGAAATGGCAAGCCGGCCCTTCAGAGATTCTTTGGCCCGGACAAGCTCCGAATCCGGAACCATCTCATCGCGGATCCGCTGGTACTCGGCGAAGACGAGCGGGATAACCTTCACCGCGTTCCCGTGCTCCACACCGGCGTAGGTGGCCACGGTACCGTAGGTGGTATTGTCTTCAAAGGAGGTCGAGACGGCGTAGGCAAGCCCGCGCTTCTCGCGGATTTCCTCGAAAAGCCGGGAAGCCATCGAGCCGCCGAGGAGGTGGGCGAGCACGACGGCCGGGAACCGCTTCCCCTCTTCAAGCGCCCCAAAAGCCCGGGCGCCCAGGATGAGGTGCGTCTGGTCGGTATCCTTGGTGAAGAGCTTCACGCCGGGCTCGGTCTGGGGCTCCACGACGGGCGGCCGGCCCTGGGGTTCGCCCGAGCGGATCGCGCCGAAGGCCCCGGCCACGGCCGCGGACACGTCGCCTCCTGCGGCCTCAAGATTTCCGGACACGACCACAAATGTGTTCTTGCGGGTATACTGGCGGCTGAAGTAATCGCAGAGGTCGTTGACGCCGAGGCGCCCAATGGTCTCGGGCGTGCCCGAAATCTCGCGGCCGGCCGGCTGATCGCCATACAGAAGTTCGCGGAAGGTTTGATCCACAAGATACTGCGGATCGTCCCGGTACATGCGGTACTCCTGGAGGATGACCCCCCGTTCCTTCTCGACCTCGGCCTCGCCGAGAAGCGAATGCTGGAAAATATCGGCGATGAGGTCAAGGGCCTCGGCGAAACGCTCGGCGCGGACCTTGATGAAATAGCCGGTGTGCTCGTAGCTCGTAAAAGCGTTGGAGTAAGCACCGAGCCGGTCGAGCTCCTCGGCGAGGATTTTGGCGCCGGGCCGGCGGGTCGTGCCCTTAAAGAACATGTGTTCCAGGAAGTGCGAGATGCCAGAGAGCTCTTTGGTCTCATTATTCGAACCGGTATCCACCATGACCAAAATCGTAACGGTGGAAACGCCGCCCATGGGCACGGTGATGAGCCGAAGGCCGTTTTCGAGTAAGATCTTCTTAAACATCACGTGGGCTGCGCAAGCTTTCCTTGAAAATAGGCCGCGAGCTCCGGCGCCGCCGCCCGCTCCTGCTTCATCGTATCCCGATCTCTCACGGTCACGGTGCCATCCTCGAGCGTCTGGAAGTCCACGGTCACGCACCAAGGGGTCCCGATCTCATCCTGGCTGTAATAGCGCTTGCCGATGTTGCCACGATCGTCCCAGGCGGCGGCAAACTCCTTTTTGAGCTCCGCGTAGATTGCCCGTGCCTTCTCTACGAGTTGGGGCTTATTTGCAAGGAGCGGGAAGACGGCGACCTTGACCGGCGCAAACCGCGGCGGGATCCGCAGCACCACCCGATCGGCGTCCTCGGCGTAATGTTCGACGAGGAGCGCCAGGACCGTCCGATCCACGCCGAAGGTCGGCTCGATCACGTGCGGGACGCTACGCTCTTTGGTCTCATCGTCAAAATAGGAGAGCTCAACGCCCGAAGCCGCGGCATGGGCCTTAAGATCGAAATCCGTGCGATACGCAATGCCGTAGAGCTCCTCGCGGCCAAACGGAAAATCGTAGTCAATGTCCACGGTGCGCTTTGAATAGTGGGCGCGGTCCTGCTCCGGCACCTCGCGCTCATGCACCTTGCTCGAATCAAAGCCGAGGGACGCGATCCACGAGCGCATCTCGCCGAGCCATAGATCAAACTGCCGCTCCCATTCCCCGGGCCTGACAAAATACTCGATTTCCATCTGCTCGAACTCGCGCGTGCGGAAAATAAAATTGCCGGGGGTGATTTCATTGCGGAACGCCTTCCCGACCTGGGCGATGCCGAAGGGGAGCTTCGGGCGCATGGTGTCGAGTATATTCTTGAAATTGACAAACATCCCCTGCGCCGTTTCGGGTCGGAGGAAGGTCTCGGCTGCGGTGCCCTCAATCGGACCGACCGAGGTCCTGAACATCATGTTGAATGGCCGCGCTTCGGTGAAGTCATGCGCGCCGCAGCTCGGGCAATCCCGTGCGAGGTCGAGGTGATCCACCCGGAAACGCGCCTTGCACTTCCTGCAATCCACCATCGGATCAACGAAAGACGCCGCATGCCCCGATGCCTCCCACACCTTGCGGCTCATTAAAATCGCGCTCTCGACTCCGAACATGTCCCCGCGGCCGGCAACAAATCGCTGCCACCATTCGCGCTTAACGGCGTGCTTGAGCTCGACGCCCAGGGGGCCGTAGTCCCAGGTGCCGGCCAGGCCTCCGTAAATTTCTGAACCGGGGAAAACAAAACCCCGGCGCTTGGCCAGAGCGACGACTTTTTCCATGAGCGTGTTGTCGCTTTTCGCAGCCATTCAGACCGTAAGCCGTATCCTGCTCGCTGTTTGCTACTCACTCCACGACCCGCCACTCGTTGAAATTCGATCGGGGGTCGTCGCGGAGCTCGGTGGTGAGATCCCTCACGGTATCACGGAGGTCGCCGCCGGTAAAGGAATCGCGGCCGGAGGCCGAGACGTGCTTGATGAGGTTCGGCACCGTCCCCGTCTGGTTGTCTGCGGGGGTGAACGCAACTTGCATGACGGCAGTCGCCTGGGGGCGGAGGACGCCGGTGGCGGCCCGGAGCTCGCGGATTCGCCACACGAACTCGCGGCTTGCCGGATTGAAGCTCGCCTCGCCAAGATCGGTCCGAAGCGGCCCCTTCCACTCCACCCCGCCGGCAAGCTCGCCCCGCACCTCGACATCGCGGAGGTCGTTAGCGCCGCTCGCAAGCTGGAGCCACACGCTGTAGCTCGTGGCCTCGCGGACTTTAGGGGGCAGGGGCCCGGAGTTCGGAGATGGCGAATCGTAAAAGGCGCTTCGGGCGGCAAGCGCGAGGCGCGAGGCGAGCTTGAAAGCCACCCGGTCCTCGTAGCGGAGCAGGGCGCCGCGGTATTCCGGCGGCGGGCTCAAACTGTCAATAACCGCCGTGAGGCCGAGGACGAAGTTCTTATCGGTAAAGCTCCGGATGGGGAGGGGGTCTTTCACCTGGAACGAGAATGCAAGCGTTCCTTCTTCTCCCGGGGCAAGCTCACGGAGCCGCGGTTCCGATGCCGGGTTCCAGGCGAGCGCCCGGCGCGAAACGTCGTAGAAGCCGCGCTCGGGCCGAACGCTCTCGAGCGCGACGAGCGCCTCGGGAATCGCGAGGACAACGGACAAGTTTTCAATCTTCTGCGGAAGGCTATTGCGGAAAAAGACGCTGCCCGAAACGCGTTCGCCGGGATTTAACGTTCCCTCCCGCGCTCCGCCCACCGTGGTCCGGACAAAAAGAAAGGGGGAGGCGATCTGGGGGGCGGCCGCGCCCTCGGCAAGGACGAGCCACGCCTTGGCCGCGGCGTCGTAACGGCCCACGCGAATCGGAAAGAGCTTCGCCTCCTCCGGCTCGCCGGAGAGCTTACCGCGGAGCGTTACCTTTCGCGCGGCCCCGGGCTCGAACGGGCCGAGCAGCCAGATGCGCTCCGTGCCCGTAGCCGAGGGCGGATCGGCCGCGGTGAGCGTGAAGCCCGGCGGGAACTCGATGCCGAGCGCAAGATCGGGCAGGGCAACGCTCGCCTCGGAATCCACGGCGACCGCGATGGCCACCTCCTGGCCGGAACCAACGCGCTCCGGCGCCTCAATGGAGAGCACAACCGGAACGCGGCCGATCGCGGCCGTGAATTCGGCCGTTCGCAGAAGTTCGGACTGAATGTTCTCCGGCCGGTAGCGGTAGGTGGCCGAGATGGTCTGCCGCTCGCCGGAGGAGCCGAAGAGGCGCAGCCGCACCTCTTCGATGTGTTTGCCGCCGGGCGGGACGTCGGCCACCGGAATGCGCCGCCGGAGCGGGCCGAGGACGGGATCTTCAGGATCCGTTGCCATGGCGCCGGCCGGCAGGGCAAGCGTAATCAGTCCCTCGCGGAGCGCAACGCGCGTTCCGTTCTCGATCTGAACCATGAATGTCACCACCTCGCCGGCGGTCACTTCCTCAAGCCCGAGGACGGAAAGCGCCACCTCGCCCGGCGCGAGGTAAAGCGTATAGCCGACAAAACCGGCCGCGCCGAGGAACACAAGAGAAAGGATCGCGACGAGAAGACGCCGCGAGATCCTCCGCTCGCGAAGCTCGGCGAGCGAGCTTCGCTCAAGCAACGTCTTCGATTCCTCGGTTTCTCGCCACTCGCGCTCCACCCCCTCGCCGGCCAGCCGGCGCGGCGGCGTTTCCCGCGGCAGGCGGGGCTGTTCCGGAAAGTCCTTGGCGTAGAGCTTGCGGCGTATGTCTTCCAGGCGCGCCATTACGCCATTATACCGTCAAATCAACAAAGGAGACAGACGGAATCAAAACCGCGCTCCCGATCCGGACGGCGAGCCGGCCAAGCTCGGCCTCGAGGATATCCGGATCCTCGGCGCCGCCATCGCACTCCGTGGCCGAACGCTCGGCAAGCGCGATGAGTAATTCGGCGCGCACCGCCTCGGGCGAGCCGCGGGGCGGCAAGACCCCGAGGGCGCGGAGGAGCCGGAGCGGAACCCAGACCGAGATCCGCCGGACGGCCGCAAGGGTGCGGGCACCCTCAAGCGCCGAAAGCGCCGAAGCGACATCGGCGAAGAGCTCGCGCGATCCCTCCCGCTCCTCCCAGAGATTCTGATCGAGGAGTGAAAGCGTGCGCTCGAGCGCCCGAAGCTTTGCGAGCGAGGCGCGGGTGTCCGGGGACCATGCGCGGAGCGAGGCGCCGGTCAGGCGGCAGCCGTTCCGGCCAGCGACGAAGGAAAGCTCGGCGATTGTCCCCGGCTCGAGGTGGCCCCGGAGCTTAGCCCCGGACTTCCGCGCGCCCTGCGCGCGGAAGCGCATCTTCCCGAAGTCCTCGGTGAACGCCGTCACCATCCAGTCGGCTTCCCCCCATTCCTCCTTTTTCAAAATAATCGCCCGGCTGTGGTGCATGGGGATGGATTAGCCCGCCGAAGCGTGATGCCGGCTCAATACCTCCGCTCGGAGGTTATACGCATTGCCGTGCTTCAAAAGGCCAAGGTACGCATTCAGCGTTTCCGGGGACTTGTTTCCCTCCAACCGTTTTATCATCCGCCGCTTGGTTGTTGTCCGCAACACGCGATGGTCCGGGAAGTGCACCCAGCCGAGGAAGTCAACGCCCGAGGCGAGCGTTTTGATAAAGACCTTGCCGGGATGTAGCTCAAGCCGCAACCGCTCCCGCAAGAATTTACTAATACGCGGAATCTGCCCCTCGAGCCAGCGCTGCTCCTCCAAAAAAATTACAAAATCGTCGGCATAGCGGATGTAATGTTTGGCTTTCAGCTGGCGCTTCACGAACTGGTCAAACTCGTTCATGTACACGTTCACGAGGAGCTGCGAAGTGATGTTGCCGAGCGGCAGGCCTTTGCCGGGGGCGGTGCTATGAAAGCTCCCAACGACCTGTCCAAGAAGCCAGAGGACTTCAGCGTTGGAAATGTACCGCCGAAGAATACCGGCGAGAACTTCCTGGTCAATGCTCGCAAAGAACTTCTTGATATCGCATTTCAGGACCCAGCAAGTCCTCGTATTGTTCCGGCTCACCCGATACCCGAACGCCCGGAACCGGTCGAGGGCCCGATGCGTCCCCTTCCCCAATCTACAGGAATAGGAATCGGCGATGAAGGCGCGCTCGAAGAACGGGTAGAGCGCTCGGTGGATTGCGTGGTGTAGGAGGCGGTCGCGGACGCTGGCTTTATGGATGCTTCGCGGCTTCGGATCGTGGATGGCGAACGCTTGATACCCGCCGTGCCGGTAGATATGATTGCGGAGTTCGCCGTGCAGTTCCAGGATATTATCCATCAGGCGGAGCGAGAACTCCTGGGCATCGCGCCGGTAGCGCTTGCCCTTCAAGAACTCCCGCCAGGCCTCGAGGAGATTCTCAACGCTGACGATCTCCGCGTAGCTGCGATCACATTGTGTCCTCATATGGCTTTGCCACACACACACACACACACAGGCGAGCGTTTTACCGATTATCCAGCGGTTGATCGCCGCATACAAGCTCTGGGACGAGTTCCGCAACCACTTCCCTAAAAAATCTCGGTACACGCTCGGTGTGAAAATTGATTCTTTGTTTCTCGATACGCTCGAACTCTTGTTCGTCGCAAGCTACCTCGTTAAGGGGCAGAAACTGCCACGCCTCCAACGGGCAAATGGCAAACTAGACCTTGTCAAGTTTTTCCTACAAATCGCCTGGGAACTGAGGGCAATAGATAACGGCAAGTATATCGCACTTTCCGAACAGTTGACCGAAATTGGCAGGATGCTCGGCGGCTGGATAAAGGGACTCCAAAACAAAACTCCCGCTCCATAATAGTGGAGCGGGAGAAACGCAGGAGTTTCGGGAGAAGACCCGGTTGCCGTCATTCCACCTGTTCGGGTCCGAAACCGAGTTGGCGTTCATGTTCCAGCCGTCGCCGTTCCAGTTGGCATTCACCGCGCGGAGCGTTCTCGTACCGGAGGCCATCCGTATCACTGTCCCTTGAATGCTCTCGGGACTGTATCGTATGTGGGACCTCAAAGTCCGCCAGCATCCGGTACCAATTCCTGTATTTTTTGAAGAAATGCTTTCTGCGCTCTCAGGAAAGCCGTAGCCGTCCTAACTCCGGCAAAAAGATTTCCAGACCCACGTCGGAGAAGCCGTAGCCGCTCCGTATCTCTATGCGTCCGTTCACATTGTATCAAAAAATTCACCAAAAATACAAAAACCCTCGGCTTGCGAACTGCTTTGCAAGCCGAGGGGCAAAACTAGACCTTGTCAAGTTTTTCCTACAAATCGCCTGGGAACTGAGGGCAATAGATAACGGCAAGTATATCGCACTTTCCGAACAGTTGACCGAAATTGGCAGGATGCTCGGCGGCTGGATAAAGGGACTCCAAAACAAAACTCCCGCTCCATAATAGTGGAGCGGGAGAAACGCAGGAGTTTCGGGAGAAGACCCGGTTGCCGTCATTCCACCTGTTCGGGTCCGAAACCGAGCAGGCGCTCATGAGCCAGCCGTCGCCGTCCCAGCGGGCATACACCGCGCGGAGCGTACCAGTAGCGCCCCGAACGTAGAAGATGTTCGCGCGGCCGTCGGTGAGGAGCACGCCCGACTCGCCGTTCGGCTGACGCTCCATCAGAGCGTAGATCGCGGCGAGCGTGGTTTCTTCGTGTTCGGCGCCGATCTCCCTGCGGATTTCCTCGTCGGGCGCCGACCGGATGAGCCGCGCATAGCGGAGCATCACACCCTGTGCCGACGCCTCGACCTTGTCGAGGAACCAGGCCTCGAAGTTGTCGCCAAGGTAGGAGATCTTTACCTTGGCCTTGCGGCTGGCATCGATCGCGAACCTCTCCCGGGCGACGAATGCGCCCGTCGCGGCGATGCCCACAGTGCCGATCGGCTCGAGGAGCGGCGGGTTGAGGGGCAGAAGTTCGAGCAGTCGCCGGAATTCGTCCCGGCTCACCGCGGCGACGTTTCCGTCACGGAGATCAGCGAGGAGGCCGGAGGCGAGGATCGCCTGCACCTGATCGCTAGGCGTGTCCTCAAAAAGCGAGAGAATCTTCGACGCCTGTTTGAGGGTCCCGTCTTTCATCGGAAGTCCTCCTGGTGTGGCGTCGCCGTATCCCGCCCCATGCGGGAGTCAGGCGGGCCGTGGTTAAAGAGCTCTCTGTAGCGTAATTACAGAATACACCCAATAGAGATTTATGTCAAGTCAACGCCGAACTTCGAGACCCGCCTTCCGACCCTTGAAATCCCGACCCATGCCATCCGCTCGTTGAGCTTCACCTCGCGTTCCACCGTGAAGCTTCCTCTGCCGCCAAGTTGGATGACCCTAACTCCGGCTTCTTTCTTAATAAATTTCTGCCACCGGTCAACCAGCACCGTTATCTCCCTATCCCCTAGCACCTGCAACCTAACACCCTGCTGTGGTTTCAGCCCGCCGTCGCGGCGCATCTCCTGGACGTGCCGGACAAGCTCCCGGATCACGCCTTCTTCGTGGAGCTCTGCAGTGATCGCGGTGTCGAGCTCGACCTCGCCAGCAAGCCTTGCATCAACCACAACCTCTTTTACATTCACCTCGTCTTTCAAAATATCCATCAGGGCAGAACTTTTTCCGCCAAAGGCGGATCCGCCTTCGGCGGAAACTTTTAACTCCGCGAGCGGCTGGCGCACCCTGATGCCGGACTTGGCCCGTTCGGCAAGGGCGAGTGCTGCGATCCGTCGCGCTTCGGCCATTCCTTCCACCAGGGCCTTTGTCTTTTGCCCCTCGTCTTTCGTCTTTACGCGAGGCCACGATCGCAGATGCACGCTCTCCTCCCTCAGCCCGAGCTTCTTCCGTAGTTCCTGATAAATATTCTCGGCTAAAAACGGCGTAAACGGCGCCATGAGTTCAACGAGGCGCAGAAGCGCGAACGCCGTGACTGCCGCAGCGTCATGCTTTTCTTTCTCCGACTCGGGCCGCTGGAAACGCCGGCGAGAGCGCCGGAGATACCAGTTTGAGAAATCATTTACGATAAAATCCTCAAGCGATCGCGCCGCGCCAACAACATCATATGTATCAAGCCGCTTCGTCACATCGGCGGTACGCTGATTAAGCATCGCAAGCACCCATTGATCCAAAACGTTTTTGGATTTTGGAATTTGGAATTTATTATTTAAAGATTGGGATTTTGAATTTGGAATTTTATCAACGTAGGTGTCAAAAAAGACAAAGCTATTCCATAGCGTTGCAATCGGTCCCCGGAGCTTCAAGAGCAGATCCTTTTCATCAAAGCGTTTAGGATCTCCGGGAGCGTTCACGGTGTAGAAATACCAGCGAATGGCGTCGGCGCCGTACTTCCCGATCATCGCCCAAGGGTCCACGATGTTGCCCTTGGATTTCGACATCTTCTGGCCGTTCTTGTCGAGCACGTGGCCGAGGGAGATGACGTTCTTATACGAAGGCCCGCGGCCGAGGAGGGTCGAAACCGCAAGTAGGGTATAGAACCACCCCCGGGTCTGATCCACGGCCTCGCAGATGTAATCCGCCGGAAACGGCAGCACGCTTTTGCCCTTCGTCTTTCGACCTTGGGCAAACGGAAAATGATACTGCGCGAACGGCATCGCGCCCGAGTCAAACCAGACATCCACCACCTCGGAGACTCTCCGCATGCGGCCGCGGCACTTCGGACAAACGAGTTCGAACGAATCCACAAACGGCCGGTGCGGATTTACCATGCCCGTTGAATCGCGCGGCAGGTTCTTCCATGGAATCTCGACCACCGCGCCGGTGCGCAGGAAATCCCCCTGCTCGGGATGGTAAGTAAGCGCCTCTTCGTCCGAGAGGCCCTTCGCTGCAGCTGAGAGCATCCAGATGGGATCCGCATGGCTTACAAAGAGAATCCTCCTATTTTTGTGCTTCCGTTCAAGCTCCTCTGCGAGCGCCGTCACCCGCCGCCGTACGTCACTCAACGTTTCTCCGCCCTTGGAGGCTCGCGTAAAGCGCTCGCGGTCATTTGTAAAAAAGCGGTCGTAAGTGCCAAACGGTGTATCATCAAGCTCGCCAAAACTAATCTCGCTAAGCCGAGCGTCCGTGACCGTCCTCACACGTATTATTTTTGAGATAACCGCCGCACTCTCCTTTGCGCGGAGCACGGGGGAGGCAATGATAAGATCAACTTTCCCTTTCAGCTTTGCGGCCCGCTCTTCTACCTCGCCCCGGCCCCGCGGTGTTAGGTGGTATTTATTCCTCGCGGCGGAATTCACTTGCAAGAGCTGCGTCTCGGCCTCGCCGTGACGCATCGCGAAATAGCGGTTGCCGGACTTCTTACTTAGGCGATCCAGCTCGTCAAAACTGCCTACGACCTCCCCATGCTTACATTTGGTGCACTGCCATACCGGAAGCGGCGTTCCCCAGTAGCGCTCACGCGAAAACGCCCAGTCGCGGACCTCGCGCAAGAACTCGCCGAAGCGCCCGCGCTTCAGGTGTTCCGGCACCCAGTGTACCTTTTCATTATTTGCAATGAGCGCTTTGCGCTTTGCCGATACCTTTATCCACCAGGCGTCCCGCGCATAGTAGAGAACCGGCGTCGAGCACCGCCAGCAGAACGGATAGTCATGCTCGTAGAGTTCATCGCGGAAGAGCAGGCCCCGATTTTTCAGGGAGGCAACAATCTTCTCCTCGGTTTTCTTGTCCTTCACGAATAAACCCCCGAGTCCTTCGCCGATGGTCTTTCCGAAGCGGCCGGTCTCGGTAACGGTGTGGAACTTCGGGAGCCCGACCTTCGTGCCGAGCTTGTAGTCATCCTCGCCGTACATGACCGCGGTATGCACCACGCCAGTCCCCTCCTCCATCGTCACAAAATCCGCCGCATAGACGCGGTGCGATTTCGGGGAGCGGAGCTCGGCGACCGCAAAGAGCGGCCCGTATCCAAGTCCGACAAGCGCCTTCCCTTTGATGGTCTCGATATCATCGAGCATGAGTTGGCTACGATATTCCGGCGGGAAAACGCCCTTTTCTACAAGGTTCCGCCACGGCTCCTTGCCGAGGATCAGCCACTGCCCTTTTATATCGGGATCCGGAATCACGACATACTCCCCGTCGGGATTCACCGCAAGCGCCACATTGCCCGGGAGAGTCCAGGGAGTAGTCGTCCACGAGAGGATTGCGGTTTTCGCAAAGCGCCGGTCCTTCGAAGTCACGCGAAATCGAACATACACCGATCGGTCTTTGACCGTCTCGTAGCCGAGCCCGAGCTCGTGCGTCGAGAGCGCGGTCTCGCAACGCGGACACCACGGCACAACCTTGAAGTCGCGGTAGAGGAGCTTTTGCTTCCAGATTTCCTTGATGATCCACCAGAGGGTCTCTATATAAGAGGCCTCATAGGTGATGTAGGGACGTTTAAGGTCGAGCCAGAAGCCGATGCGCTTGGTTAGACGCTCCCATTCTTCTTTGAATTTCCATACTGACTCTTTGGCTTTGGCGTTGAACTCGGCAATGCCGAATTTCTCGATGTCCCGCTTTGATTTCAACCCGAGCGCTTTTTCCACCTGAATTTCAACCGGAAGGCCGTGGGTGTCCCATCCGGCTTTACGCTCTACATACCTCCCCCGCATGGTCTGATAGCGCGGGATTACGTCTTTGAATGAACGGGCCTCCACATGATGAATCCCCGGCGCGGCATTGGCCGTAGGCGGCCCTTCATAAAAAATAAAGGGCCGGCCCCCCCGGGTCTTTTGCAGGGTCTTCTCGAAAATCCTATTCCGCTCCCAAAATTCAAGAATTTTCTCCTCGCGCTTCGGGAGGTTCAATTGCCGTTCATTCTCTCGCATTCCAAAATAATAGCGTATCTTCGAGTATTTTCATAATCTTGACAGCGATAAAACTATGTGCCACAGATTCTATAACGCTCCTTGACTGGCTAGCGTGGTGCCAACGAACCCACGCAAAACTCTCTCCGCGCACTGCCGCGTCCGCAAGGGCAAAGGCACCGCAAAGGAGGACACCGTGGACATATCTGAGTTCTTCGCCGTGGACATGTCTGAGTTCTTCAACGAACTTCGCGATCGAAAGTGGGCCCTCTATGTCCCAGAGCGGATCTACATGGCGCACCGTGACGGGCTACTCCGCGGTTGGGGCATAGCGGGGATCGAGCGGACGATGCGACTGCTTGAGTTGCTCAAGTCGCAGGGAGTGGATTTCAAGATCCCCGTCACCCCCTTCCGGGGACGCGGTTATCCGCCCCATCATGACGAGTGGTTTCTGGAAAACTTCTCTAACTGGATCGTGCCACATGAGGGGTTGAGCGACTGTCCGCCGTTCCCTGAAACGGTCATCTCGTCTGATTCGGCCTGGGATGGATTCTTGGAACACTTCGGACTGACGGGGACGGTCACACATAGGATCCTCGCGGTAGACGGCTGGGTGCACCGAGTCCGGTTCTTCACCCTCTGGGCGACGGTCGGCAAAAAGTTCGAGGAGGAACGCCCGGAATGGGTTCGGGATCCTGAGGGCCGCGCATCGCTCGTTCGCCGAACAGACCTTCCACCCGACGAACTGAAGGCAGCCGTGAGGGAGTGGAACGCTCGGAAACGCGAAGTCCGTAACGCCAATCGGATCCTCCGTGAGGATTACGGCCTTGCGCTCATGGATTACTGCAACAATCGGAGGACGACTCTCGTCGTCCTGAAGAAGGTCTACCCTCCGGAGCAAGTGCGGCATGTACGCAGGCAGCTCGAGGAGAAGCTGCGCAAGGACAACACGGAGGTGATCCGTTACGCACTCGCGCGAGGGTTCGTGAAGTAGACACGCGAGGCAAGGCGAGCAGCCCGAAGCGCTCGCAGCCGCCGAGGGAAAGTTCCCCCGGCGGTTTTCTTTTTGCACAGCCACGCCAAGACCGAATCGCCCCCATCACGAACTTTCAACCCCACCAAAACCTCAAAACCCATCCATAAGTTCTATTGACCGATCGTCTAGATAACCTTATGCTGAAATGGCATGCCCATTGCGAGGAAATTCAAACGAGTCGTGCCACGCCCCACACGGCCAAGCCTCACCCGGTTGGTTCTTGAAAAAGTCGCAGAAGGCGGCGAGGTTCTGCTTGATAGCTTCTTCCCGGCCAAATATCCGGAAGCCAGAATGTGGCGGAAATTGTTGGGGCTGGACCCATCGTACGAATTTAAACGGCCAACTTTTGTGGCCATTCTTTCTCAACTCAAAGCACAGGGATTGGTCAAAAAAGTACCGAGAGGTGGTCGTCAATGCTGGCGGCTCACCCAAGAGGGTCATACGGCATTGGCCGAACAGAAACACGACAGGACGCTCCGAGCGGATGGGCAAAAACGCCTCGTCTGTTTCGATATTCCGGAACGGGATCGGGCAAAACGCCAGTGGCTTCGGGGTGAATTGATCGTCTGCGGCTACCGCCAGCTCCAAAAGAGCGTCTGGATTGGCGAGATTCCGCTGCCGCAAGATTTCATCGAGGCGCTTGACGCGCTCGAGCTCCGAGGCCGTGTACACGTCTTACGGGTGGAATCCGAGGGAACACTCAACAGATCATAAGGTTTATTAGACGATCGTCTAATAGACATTATGGTGGTTCAATGCCTATGCCGCTCTCTAACGCTCGAGGTTACATCTCTTCCGGTGCGGCAATGCCGAGAAGACCGAGTCCATTTTTGAGCGTGGTGGCGACTCCCGCGACTATGGCGATGCGGAGCTTGCGCTTCGCCGCGTCCGGCTCCTGGATTACCGGATGCGAGTGGTAGAACTCGTTTGCTAGCTTCGCAAGCGAATAGAGGTAGTTTGCAAGCACGTTTGGCGCAAAATCCTTGAGCGCGTCTTCCATCGCCTCCGGTAACCGGAGCGTACTCACAAGGAGCTGGTGTTCCACGGCATCGGGAGTCGCTTCCTCTTCGCGCGTTGAATAATCCAGGCGATCGCTGAAATTATTCATTTTCTCCCGTCGCCGCAAAATGCTCTTCAGACGCGCATGGGCGTATTGGAGGTATGGCCCGCTATCGCCTTCCAAATTCAATGAGGTATCAGTATCAAAGACGATGTCTTGGCCAATCCTTACCTTCAGGAGCGAATACTTTACTGCGCCGACCGCGACCCATTCAGCGATTTCGTCCTTGTTCATAGGCGTCGTCCCTTTCTCCGACGATGCCATAAGCTCAAGCGCCCGACGTTTAACCTCATCGAGCAGATTCTCCGCACGCATAACCTCGCCAGTGCGGCTCGACATCTTACCGTGAGCCAATCGCACCATGCCATGCGCCACATGCCGCGTTTTCTCGGCCAGGGAGGGATAGATCTCCTTCAGCGCAGCGATCAAAACCTTGAAGTAGTCAATGATCTCGCTACCAGTGACGATGACCGAGAGGTCGTAGGGGAAATTCTTATACTTTGTCGGGGCAAGGCCGAGCTCCTTGGCTTCGTAGGTGGGTAGACCCTCGGAATTGATGAACACTCTCCTATGGAGGCCGTACTTTTCGCCGGGGAATACCACCGCTCCCTCACTCTCTTCAAACACCCTTTTCTTCAATTGCTCCCGCACCAGCGCCAAACCAACTTCGCCGACATCGCGCTCGAAGTAATAGAAATCAAACTTGGTACCGAGCCGCTGGTAAATCCGCTCGAAATAATCCAAACTCCACGCCCGGCCCTTCGTGTACCATTCCTGCACCTGAGGGTCGCGCGCAAAAATTTTCCCGTTGAGCTCGGCGATTTCTTTCTTGGCGCTTTCGTCGGCATCAAAGGCGCGCGCGCCTTCGGCGTAGGCCTGACCGAGAAATTGAATCCGCTCATCAAGAGTGTTTCGCTCCAGCTCCGCTAAGCTCATGCCCCCCGCCTCGAGCTTCCGCTGCATGCCCCACACGGCTTTCGCAACGTGCAGACCAACGTCGCCTTGGTAGTTCGCCCGTTTCACGCTGGCTCCCGCCCCCTCGAGAATCCTCGAGAGCGCTTCGCCGACGATGTTGCTGTAGAGGTGCCCGATATGGAATTCCTTGAAGGGATTCGGGTCGGTAAACTCAACCATTACCTTCTTGCCACCCCAGTTCTCGAGCGCATGGAGTCCGCCCGTCGTCAATACTGCCGGGAATTTTTCGAGAAGATACGCGTCCGATATCCAGAGATTTACAAACCCCGGCCCCGCGACTTCAGCGCGTTCGATAAGGTCTTCGCCGCGGGCTTTGATTTTCTCTTTGAGAACAATGGCGATGTCCTGCGGCTGCTTCGCCGCGGCCTTCGCGATGACCATTGCCGCGTTCGTGGCGTAGTCGCCGTGGGCCGGATCCTCCGGCACCTCCACGGAGAAATCGGGGAGCATGGCGGCCCCCGCCATTCCCTGCGCCGCGTCTTTGATGAATTCCCGAATGCGGCTGCGAAACATCGTGGCTTCAATCTATCAGAATTTGCGGTTAAAAAAAACGGGGCGGTGCGCGTCGCACCTACCCCCGCGGATCCAAGGAGCACGTCATCGGTTCATCGGCCGAAGAGTCGCCAGGCGCCGAACCCGACCGCCGCGACACCAGCAATGATAATCCCCGCCATTATGCAAGCAAAAAGTTTATACACTCGCGCAAGCATCCGCTCGCACGAGAGCTCGATGTCGGGGCTCTCCTCTGTATCATCCACGGCAACCCGTACCGGATCGCTCATCTCGCCACCTCCATTAGGTGCCGAAGCCGGTAAGAAGGTTCAGTTGATCCACCCGAAGGCGTAGCCGAGTGCAACCGCCACCACGATGAAAATAAGCGCTCCAACACAGGCGGCCTGCTCCATCGCCTTCAAGAACGGCACCTTTACCCACATTCGCTTCCTCCTTTCGGTTAGCGGTCCGGAGGTTCGGTGACGAAAACTGCGGAACTTGTTACCCTTACCGTAGCATGGCCGTTTTCGCTGTCAATCGAAAAGCCGCATTTGATTACGAAATCCTCGAAACCTACGAGGCCGGCATTTCGCTCACCGGCCTGGAGGTGAAGTCGGTGCGGGCCGGCCGCATGAACCTTGTCGGCGCATTCGTCCTCGTCCGCGGCGGAGAGGCATGGCTCCTGAACGCCGCCGTTCCGCCCTACCAGCCGAAGAACGCGCCCGCCGGCTACGATCCCGCAGGCCCGCGAAAGCTCCTCCTGCACCGCGCCGAACTCCGGGAGCTTATTGGGAAATCTGCAGCCAAGGGATTGACGCTCCTCCCCGTGCGGGTGTATACTAAAGGCCCGAGAATCAAGCTCGAAATCGGGCTTGCGCGCCGGAAGCGCAAATACGACAAGCGGGAGGCAATCCGCCGCCGCGACATGGAGCGGGAAGCGGCGCGCGCCATCGAGTAATTGGGGATGCCAGGCCTCGATAGATCATTGAGACCCAGGGTGCAGGCCGAGGGCGCTTGGGACACCTCGTTAAAAACCCGCACAGCAATAAGTGCAAACTTATTCCGAAACGCCTTGAGCCCCGCTTACGCGGTGGCCTAACGGCGTCTTCCCCCGGTAGTATCCGGGGGCATCGGCGGACTGACGCTCGTGAGGTCCATCACCGGTGTCACCCTTCGAGCTTGAGCCGCGGACTCCGGGACCGCAGCTGACCAAAACCGGAACCGGACGAGCGGCATTTCGCTTAGTTTGAGCCGTTCGCTCCGCAAGCCCAACTAAGCTACGCCTGGAGAAACTCCGGATCAACATGGTCTACACGCGGGTTCAACTCCCGCCATCTCCACAATCTTTGCCTACGAGTCCGCCGGCCGGCGGACGAGCAGCTGCAAAAATTCGTGCCCGCCGCAGCTTTGGCGCAGGCGGACTTCAATAAAAAAACTACGCAACTAAGCAAGTAGACAACGAATCGCTATCCTGCGAAGATATCGCATCAACAACCAGATCCGCGCCCCCCGCGTCCGGGCCGTTGACGAATCCGGGAAGCACCTCGGCGAAATGGCGCTCGAAGACGCCTTTCGCATTGCCGAAGAGCGGCGCCTCGACGTCATCGAGATCGCGCCTACCGCGAATCCTCCCGTCGTCAAGATCATGGACTTCGGGAAGTTCAAGTACGACGCGGCGAAAAAGGAGCGCGAGCACCACCCGCGGGAGCACGCAAGCGAGGTGAAAATGCTCCGGATCGGCTTCAAAACCGGGCGGCACGATCTCGAGCTCCGGGCGCGCCAAGCCGAGGGGTTCCTGAATGAAGGCCACAAGGTGCGCGTGGATTTAATGCTCCGGGGAAGGGAGAAGGCGCTCCGCGACTTCGCGCGCTCGCGGTTCCGGGAGTTTCTCACCCTCATCCCCGGCGCGCAGATCGAGCAGGATATCAAATCCGCACCCCGCGGATTCACGGCCATCCTCAAGAAAGCGTAAACACGGATAATAAACGAAACGCTAAACGAATTTTAACGAATATCATCCGTTCCGATTCGCTTGATAATTCGACTATTATCCGTGGATTCCCACATGCCCAAACCGAATAAATCCATATTAAAACGGATTAAAATCACGAGGAGGGGGAAAATCCTCCGACGGGTCTCCGGCCATAATCACTTTAATGCCAAAGAATCGCAGCGGGTCCAGCGGCGGAAGCGCGGAAACCTCCCGTTTCCGAAATCCTTCAAGCGCCAAATCCTCGCGCGTATTTCCTAACGCAACGTTGGTTTCTTCGTTTCTCGTGTATGACTCGGGTTAAACGCGGCGTCATAGCCCATAAGAAGCGCGAGCGGCTCCTCGGGCATGCCAAGGGATTCAAGTGGGGCCGGAGATCGACAGAGCGCCTCGCGCGCGAGGCGCTTCTGCACGCCTGGTCGCACCAATTCCGCGATCGGAAGCGGAAGAAGCGCGAATTTCGCCGGCTTTGGAATATCAAGATCAACGCCGGGGCGCGCATGCACGAGATGAGCTACTCAAAATTCATCGCCGCCTTGAAGGCGAAGAGGATCGAGCTTGACCGGAAAATCCTCGCCGACCTCGCCGAGCGCGAACCGGCGGTTTTTGCGAAAATCGTGGCGGCGGCGAACTGACACCCCCGTAGCCCCTCACGAAAAACCAAATCCGGAATCCTGAATTGAGAAACGCTTACGTACGATCGTAAGCGTTTCTTAAGTTTTAATGTTCTGGATGAACCGCGGAATTTCACCCCGTTACAACCGGACGCCCCATGCCTTCAGGCCCCGTTAGAAATAGAATTTCTAACGGGGTAGACCGGGTTGTAACGGGGTTCATATGAATGCCACAAGAGCGACCCCCGCGATCATGAGCGCAATCTGGATACCAAGGTGCTTCACGCCGGTCTCTTCGTGCGTCTCGGGGATGAGATCGGACATGGCAAGATAGAGGAAGCTCCCCCCGATGACGGCGAGGACATAGGGCAGGAACGAAGCGAGTGCCCTGCCGAATCCGTAGCCGACGATTGCGCCGAGAAGCGTCGTCAATGAAATCAGAAAGTTATACCAGAGCGCCCGCGAGCGGCTGTAGCCGCCGCGGATCAGGACCCCGAAGTCGGCCACCTCCTGGGGCACCTCGTGGAGCAGCACGGCCGCGGTGGTGGCGACGCCGAGGGGCATTGAAACGAGAAAGCTCACCGCGAGCGCCACGCCGTCAATGAAGTTATGTATGGCGTCGCCGAGGAGGATAAGCGTGGCAAAGGGGCGGGTTTCGCCCTCGTGTCCCTCATGGTGATGGTACCAGCGGAGAAGCTTCTCCGCGGCGAAAAAGAGCACGATGCCGGCCACGAGGTATGCAAACGTCCGCTCCTGACCGATGGCTTCGATGGCTTCGGGAATGATGTCGAAGAACGAGACGCCGATGAGCGCGCCGATGGCAAACGCGAGCATGCGGTGCGCCACCCAGCGCGCGACCGACTCGCGGAAGAGGACGAAAAACCCGCCGCTGAAGGAAACAACGGACTCGGCGAGCGCAGCGAGGAGGATGGGTACCAGCATGAATGACGACTGACTAGCGCCTTAGAACTCGCGGCGAGCGAATGCGGTAGCGGCGGAGATCAACGCAGCCGCCATCCACGGGAATGCCCTCTCGACGGAGTCGCTGAATTTTTCGCGGAACGCCGCCGGGATACCCAAAGCCGCCCACCCGACCGTCCGAGCGCACGACGCGATGGCAGGGCGTGTCCGGATCACGATTCCGGTTGAGCGCGTTCCCCACGTGGCGCCAAGCCCGGGGGCGGCCGATGGACCGGGCGATGTCCGCGTAGGTGGCGACCTGGCCGGGCGGGATGCGCCTTGTGGCGCGATAAATCATGCGTGATAACTCCATAGGCCCTTGCGAGCACGTTCCGGATGCTCGGCTGGCGTACGATTTCCATCGCCTCATGGTAGGTAAACCAGCCAAAACCCTTATGCTCTTTCGAGAGCTCAACTTCGCTCCGTTGCGCCTCGGCAAGATAGAAAAGGTCCGTCTTGAAGATGACGCGCCGCGTGCCGCGGGTGGATGGTTCGGACACGGAAAAGACATAGCGGTTCTCCTCGCGAAAATTCGGGATCACGCGGAGGTCATGCCGTTTTAGTCCGGTCTCCTCCTCCACTTCGCGGAAAAACGCCGCCGTCGCGTGCTCGCCTTCTTCAATGCGGCCCTTGGGTGAATTCCAATTCCCCCGGCCGCGATACAGGAGGAGGAAACGGATATGCCCGTCATGGTCGCGGCGAAAGATCACCGCACCCGCAGAAACTTGTCGCTTCATGGGAAAATCCTACGCATGCCGCGAGAGGTATGCTTCGGCGGCCTTCAGCGCCGGCCGCATGGTGGAGAGCTTTTCCATCGCCTCGTCGAACGAGGTCCATTCGTAGGCGTCGTGCTCCCACGAAAGCCGTACGGCATCAGTATGCGCCTCGGCAAGAAACACCGCAACGAACTTCGGCACCGGCCGTCCCTCCCGGCGGGTAACATAGCTGACCGTATGCTTGAAATCGGGAACAAGCGAGAAATCCTCCAACCCCGTCTCTTCCTTTGCTTCCCGCATCGCGGCATCAATCCCCCGCCGTTCCGCATCTTCGAGCTGGCCCTTGGGAATGTCCCAAAATTTGGGGCGGTCCGGAATGTCGCGCGCCGAGCGCAAGATAAGGTAGCGCCGCCCCTCCGGCGCATTGCGAAAGAAAATTATTCCCCCCGTACGCTCAACCGGCATACCGCTTCGGCAACGCCTTGAGGAACCCGGACAACGGCCTCGTGTTCACAATGTCGCCCTTCTCGGCCCACCCCCTTCTCGCCTGCGCAATGCCGAACGTGAGGAATCCGAATCCGTGGATCGAGTGGGCATCGGAATCAATGACCATCTTGACCCCGGCGCGAACGCACTTTCGGACATATTCGTCCTTAAGATCGAGCCGCTCGGGCGAGGCGTCAATTTCTAGAATTGTGCCGGTGCGCTTCGCGGCCTTGATAATCTCGTCAATATCCACCTCATAGGGCGGCCGGCGGTTGATGATTCGGCCGGTCGGATGAAACAGAACGTCCACATGCGGATTTTCACAGGCGCGAATGATACGCTTCGTCATCTCTGACTTTGACATCTTGAAGTTCGAGTGGACCGCGGCGCCCACACAGTCGAGTTTGGCAAGCGTTTCATCCCGGATATCGAGTTTGCCATCGGCCAAAATATTCACTTCCGCCCCCCTTAAGACCTTAAACTTCGAACTCCGAAACGTGCGATTGATTTCATCAATCGCCCTCATCTGCTTCTCGAGCTTCTTCTCGTCCGCGCCGCCGGTCATCGCGAGCGAGCGCGTGTGATCGGTAATGCAGATGTATTCAAGCCCGGCTTTCTTGGCCGCGGCGGCCATCTCCTCGATGGAATTCGCGCCGTCGGTCCAGTCGGTTTGCACCTGGAGATCGCCCTTCAGGTCGCCGTAGCCAACGAGTTCCTTCGGCAACGTTCCCGACCGCGAGGCCTCGATCTCGCCGCTGTTCTCCCGCAACTCCGGCTCAATATATCGCAAACCAAGCGCTTGGTATAGATCCTCCTCCGTGCGGCCGGCGATGTGCGTCTCGCGCTTGCCACTCACCTTGAATAAGCCGTATTCACTAAGTTTCCGCCCTTTCTCGATGGCGATCTTGCGAAGCGCAATGTTGTGGTCCTTCGAACCGGTAAAGTAGTTCAACGCAGCGCCGAAGGACTCCTTCGACACCACGCGGAGATCACAGTCAAGCCCGTTTTCAAGCCGCACCATGGACTTCGTCTCGCCGCGGGCGTAAACGTGCACCACCTCGGGCATCTTCACGAAGTAATCCATCACCGACTTCGGCTTCTCGGAAACCGCCAGAAAATCGGCATCGCCAATGGTCTCCCTCATCCTGCGGATGGAACCCGCGACAATGGCCTTTTCCGCGCCCGACAATTTCTGCAATCGCGCCTCAATCTCTTTGACCAAGCCGAAGATTTCTCCAAGCAAAAACCGCCCGCCCGCTTTTTTCACAAACTCAATGCCCTGTAAAATATTCTCCTCGGTTTTTTCGCCAAGCGTAGGGATCCCGCGGATCTTGCCGGTACGGGCGGCCTTCTCAAGATCGGCGAGCGTACGGACTTTCAGCTTCTGCCAGAGGAGCTTGATTTTCTTCGGCCCCAACCCCTCGATCTGTTTCAGCCCCTCAAGATCCACCGGTACTTTTTTCTTTAAGATCTCATAATCCTTGATGTGGTTCGTTTTCAGATACTCTTCAATCCGCTCGGCAATCCCCTTGCCAACATCTGGAATTTCTTCGAGCGCTTTCACCGCGCCTTTTTTATAAATTTCGCGGACATCCTCCTCCAGCGCGCCAATGGAAAGCGAGGCCCTCTCGAAGGCCCGCGGCTTAAACTGGACGTCGTCCATCTCCAGCAAAAGCGCCATCTCGTAGAAAATTTTTGCAATTTCTTGGTTGACCATTGCCTATAGCATACAAGGGGTGGCGGTTACGGACCTATTTGACTTAAAAACTCCTAGGTGGCATAATTGATTCAAGGAAGGAGGCCTTGCGATGGGAATCATGATAGCGCCCCAGGCTCCTGTTATTGCCCGTCTGCCGTACGGCCGCGTGGAATCCGGCTTCATGCGTAACCACCGAGGAGAGATCTTCTTCCTCTGGACGCATGGGAGAGAGACGATCCACAGCCCCGTCCTCGAAGACGGCACCATCTACCCAAGCGGTGACTTCCTGTGGCCGGACCAGGTGGTGAATCTCGTCCATCCGAGGGACCTCGGCATCAGCGAAATCCGCTGGGCCGAACCGCACCGTCCTGCGTAAGTAGCAGGACACTCAGCTGTGCTCGACGCGTAGCATCGGCCTCACCCAACGAAGGGTGGGGCCTTTTCTACTCGCGCCATATCACTCCTTCGCCATAAGGTTTATCGGACGATCGTTCAATTAACCTTATGGCCAAAAGAGGAGCGCCATTTCGTAAAGGATTTTGGAGAGTTCCTGATTGGTCATTGCGTTTCGTTCTACCAAAGCCGTGCCCTCGCGCTAACGTGCGCTAGCCGAGAAGCTGGGCAACCCCGATCGAGACCAGAACGACGCCAAGGGCGGCGGCTTTCTTCCATTGGAACGCTTCCCGAAGCAGGAAGACCGATGCGGCATAGACCAGGAGCGGCTGGAGCGAGAAGAGAAGAAGCGTATACACGATGCCGGAGCGCTGGTAGCTCGTGTAGAAGAGGATCCAGGCGACGGTCGTCAATACGTTCGTCGCGAGAAGGAACCGGAAGGCCGGGAGGGGCACGCCGCGGGTGTGGCGCAGGTAGAACGGGGAGAGGAGCGCCATGATGCCGCCCGAACGCACGAGCTCAAGCGAGATCGGGTGCCAGGCCGCGAGGAGCGTTTTTGAAATGGCCGCGCCGACCGGCGCGATGGCGAGCGACCACAAGAGAAACGAGAGGGTGTTTCGCGCGATCCGGAAGTGGCGGCGTTCCCAGTGGGACCAGATGATCGCCGACGACGCGATGAGCGCCGGGATCAAAACGGCAAACTTCCGCTCGTCGGCGAAGAGAGCGCTCGAGAAAAGGAGGACCGGAATCGCCGGAAGGAGCTCAATCGTCTGGATCTCGCCGAGCGCGTCGGCGTCGAGGGCGCGGTAGAAAATGAAGTTCGTGGCGACCGAGAGCGCGACCGATGCGGCGAGAAGCCACCCGAGCGCGCCCGAAAAGAGCTCACCGGAAAGCGGCGGCCGGTAGATCGAGAAGATCGCGAGGTTGACGAGAAAAATCAGCGGGAAGCTGATGCTGACGTAGGCCCGGAAGCCCACGTGCCGGAGCGAGAGAATCACCTTGTCGAGCGTGAAAGAACCCGCCTGGAGGATGGCGGCGAGAATCGGAAAAAGGGCGCTCATGCGCCCATTCTATCACACGCCGAGCATCCGGCGGAGACGTCAGAGACATCATCGGAAGAGGGAGGTCTGGCCGGGGGCAAAGCGCGAACGCTCGGCCTCGTCGAAAATGCTCACCCTGCCGTACTCGCCGTCGTACCCGGGCTCGATGCGGATGCGGCCCTCGCGGACGCGCGTGATTCCCTCCGCGACCTCGGGCGGGGCGGCTGACTTAAGATCGGACGGCGGGGCCTCGAGCAGCACGGCGAATTCCGACCCGAACGTCGAGACGAGGCGGTGGTATTCCGCCTTTACCTTCTTCGATGACTCCCCCACGCCGAAGGCCCCGCCGATAATCTCGTCGAGCGGCACCATGCGCTTGAAAGGAATGGCGTTCGGCGGCTTGGCGCCGGACGGTCGGTCGGCGAGCGCCTCCACGCGCGACATCACGCCGACCGTGACCGGCCAGCCGCAGGTCGGACATTTTCCGCTTGCCTTCCGGGTTTCCTCCGGGCTCATCCTGACGTTGTGTTCGCTATGGCCGTCGTAGTGGTACTTCCCCTCTTCGGGGAAGAATTCCACGGTGAAGAGAAAACGCTTCGGGTCATGCGAGCGGATCACCGCCATAATGCCCCCATACGAGAGCTCGCCGTCAAAGACGTTGGCCTCGCGACCGATGCGCTGGAGCGAGTGCGAGTCGGAATTCGAAATGAGCGCGATTGCGTCGAGTCCCGAGAGCCGCCAGTTCATGGCCGGGTCGCTCGACAAACCGGTTTCTATCGCAAAGATCTGTGGTGTGAATGCTCCAAAACATTCTTCAATGGAATCGAAGCCCGACATCGATCCGAAAACCGAAAACCAAGGAGTCCAGGCGTGCGCCGGCACGATCACGGCTTGAGGATCTACGTTGAAAACGACTTTGGCCAGCCCCTCGGAGTCGAGGCCCAAAATCGGCCGACCGTCCGAGGCGAGATTACCGAGCCACCCCAGTTGCGTGTTTATCTTCTCCGCGGTCTCAATGGATGGCGCAAAAATCAGGTTGTGGATGCGCCGTACCTTGCCGCCTTTGGAGTAAATACTAGAAATCTCGACCGTCAGCATAAAACGGGTGCTCGTTTCGCTAACTTTTAACTTTTCGTTTTTACCTTTTAATGTATACAGCCCTTGCTCCGCGGGCTCCAGTTTCTCCTTGATCTCCTTCATCCACTTGGGATGCGTGAAATCGCCCGTGCCCATCACGGTAATCCCTTTCACTCGCGCCCAATGGTCTAAATTCTCCAAGGTCATGTCTTTGGAGACGGCGCGGGCATGGGGCGAGTGAATGTGGAGATCGGCAATGATCCGCATAGCGCTCATCAACGAATAGCGAATCCGCTACGAATATACGAATTCGTAAAGATTCGTTATTCGTTGATTCTACCACGCCACCAGGCCTTGATCCTCTGCTCAAACGGCAGGGTCGTACCGAGAAGTTTCAATCCGACGATGCCGACCCACGCAAATGGAACGATCGGCAACGCGAGCGCAATAAGGCCGAAGATGACGAGTGCAATCCCGATGCTCCGACGAACCGCGGGATACACAAGAATATTTTGCCTGAGGTAACCCATGACTTTCAGTCGGCGTTCGCGATCGCGGAGGCCGACAATGGCCGGCGGCAGAAACGAAAGAAAAATAATGACACCGACGATGGGAATGATATAGCGATCAACCCCGGGGACAAGCCATCCGAGAGAAAACCCGAGAATCGGCATCCCGACTGCCCAGAGGCCAGCGCCAACGACGTTTGCGGCAAGAAACTTGGCATAAGGCATCACGCCCACGCCTGCGAGTATTGGCGCAAAGGTGCGGATGGCCGGAAGCCACCGGCAAAACACTATCGCGACCGCCCCGTGCGTTTCGTAGAATTGCTCGGCACGGCGGAGGTTTCTTGGATTAAAAAGGAGTGACTCCTCGCGCTCGAAAATGCGCCTGCCAACTCGGCGGCCAAAGGCGTAGCCGGCGTTGTCGCCAGCCACGGCGGCAACAAAGCATCCTGCAACCAATATCCAGATGTTGAAAAATCCCTGCGAAGCGAGGAACCCTGCGGTAAAAAGGAGCGAATCGCCGGGAAGGAAGAAGCCGATCAAAAGCCCGGACTCGGCAAAAATGATGGCAAAAAGGCCGGTGTAGCCGATGGCGCGGAGCAAGGTGGCAAGATCGAACGAAAAGAGGTATTCCATGGGATTCGACGCCTGGAGCGTGAGCCCCGTTACAACCCGGCCTGAAGGCCGGGTTGTAACGGGGCAAACCGGTTATTCCCCGAGTTCCTGCCAGGATTCGACGGCCTCGTAGATGGCCGCGCCGGACGGGATACCCGGCGCGTTGGCCTTGTCCTTGGTGAACGTCGTGCCGTAGACGAAGTTCTCCTCGAGGTATGTCAGCGTCAGCTCGGCGTCGCGAGCGCGATCCGGAGACCCGAGAAGAATCACCGCAACCGGCCGCTCCCCGAACTCCGCAAGCTTCACGGAAAATGCCGCCGCGATCGTTTCCCCGGCCTCGCGGGTCTTGCCGGTCTTGCCGCCGAGGTAGCGCGAATCCTCCGCCGCCCAGTTGACGTTTGTCCAGCGGTGCTCGCGCCCGCTCGCGGAAACGAGCGTTTTCTCGAAGAGGCCGGAAATTTCGAAGAGCGGCTTCTTATTCCGATACAAAAACCGCAAAAGCCGGAAGAGATCCTCGGTTGAAGAAACGTTCTCCGGGCTGATGCCGCTTGCGTCTGCAAAATGGGTCTCGGCAAGTCCGATGGCGCGCGCCTTCTCATTCATGAGTTCGACGAGGCGCCAAGCCGAGCGCTCGTAAACCGAAGCCGCGTCATTCGAAGAGGCGAGAATCAGCGGGTAGAGAAGATCCTGGGACTCGAAGGTTTCCCCGGCGGAAAGGCCCGCATCGCCGAAGGCCGCGAGGTCCTGCGCCGACACGGTAAGCAACCGGTAGCGGTTGACGGCTTCAAGCGTGACGAGGGCGGTCATGAGCTTCGTGATGGAGGCGATGGGCAGGGTTGCCCGCCGCTCCTTCTCGAAAAGGATCTTGCCGGTCTCGAGGTCGGCCGCAAGGGCTGATCGCGCGCCAAGCGACGCGGCGAACGAGTCGCCGGCGACTGAGACCTTGCGAAAGTAGGCGAAGTCGGCCGCCGGCTTCTCGCCTCCGGCCGAGACCAGAACCGTCATCCCCGGCCGCGCGAGCGAGAAGACCCCGGCCGCGTCCGCGGTCGAGAGCCGGATGCAGCCGCCGGAAAATCCCTCCGGCACCGGCCGCCCGTCCGGGTAATACGGCCAGCCGTGGATGAAGTAATTGCCGAACACATGCATGCTCCAGGGCATCCATACCTTGCCGATTGAAGAAAAATGATCGGTTTCCTTCGATCGAACGGAGTAGATGCCGCTCGGCGTCTCGAAGAAGCTCCCCTCGCGGCCCTTGGCGCGAATCGGAACGGTCTTCGCCGGCTCCCCGCCGCGGAAGACCGTAAGCTCCATCGCCTCAAGGTCGGCGAAGATGAAGTCGTCTCCCCCGCGGATGAAGGCCTCTTTGCGCTCGGCGACCGCGGCCTGGGATGAGAGAATGACCGCCCCATCCGGAAGCTCGCGGTACGATGGTTCGGCTTTTGCCGACGGAAGGACGGCATACTCGCCGCCCGGGGACCCGGCGGCAAGCTCGGCGAATTCGCGAACGGCAAAAGCGCCGGAGCCGAGGATAATCGCAATGAGCGCGCCGAGGAAAAGCGCGTAACGCGCCCCACGGACATCGACATTCAGCGTCATGGTAAGTGTCGTGACAACCGCGACGGCTGTGGGCGCAGCCGGACATACCGAAACGTCTCCGTCACCATACTACGCGCGGCGGCGCGCGAACAACTTCCCAATCTCCTCGGCAATAAGGATTGAGGAGGCCACAGCGCGAATACTCGGAGGGCCGTGGCTACGCATAACCACCATCTCGCCGTAGCACTCGTAGGAGCGCGCGGCACGCTCATGTAGTTAGCCGCGTATGACAAGATAGGCGAAGTATAGAAGATAAAGGGCAATGAACAAAATCCCCTGCCAGCGCTTTAATATATAGCGCTCCCCGACGAACATCGCGCCGAAAAGCAACCCAGCTGCGAGCGCCGTGGCCGCAACGTCGGGAATCAAGGCCGGAGATGCAAAGACCGGCCGCACCATGGCGCTTGCGCCAAGAATCATCAGAAAGTCGAAGATGTTGGAGCCGATGATGTTGCCCACGGCAATGCCGGCTTCACGCCGCCAAGCCGCGGCAACAGAGACAGCCAGCTCCGGCAGCGAAGTGCCGATTGAAAGCATGGTTAGCGCCACCAGCGCCTCCGAAGCGCCAAGGGTGTAGGCGATCTGGACAGCACCCTCCACCACCCACCTCCCGCCGAGAATCACGCCAGCCAAACCGGCGGCTATGAAGAGGAGGGCTATGGGCGCGGCCACCACCCGCCGGGCCAGAGGCACCTCGCTTTCGGCTTCGTTGACGATGCGCAGGACAAAAATTAGCCAGAGAAAGAAAAGCAGGAGCAATATCACGCCGCCGCCGCGGTCAAGGCCAGTTGAACCCGCGCCGAAAACCAGAACTGCGCTCACCGCCACCGCGCCGATGTTCCAAAGCAAATCACGCCCTACCCAGATCGACTTGAAAGCCAGAGGCGAAACCGCTGCCGAGAGGCCGAGAATAAAAAGCAGGTTAAACGTGTTGGAGCCGGCCACGGTGCCGAGGACAATGTCGGCCTGCCCCAGAAGATTGCCGATGAAAGCCACGGCAAACTCCGGAATGGAAGTGCCGATGCCGACAATAACCAGACCCACGACCATTGGCGAGAGGCGAAATATGTTGGCCACTGAAACCGCGCCGTCCACCAGGGCGCTGGCCCCCTTGATAAGGATGGCGAAACCGACCAAAAAAAGAATAAGGGTGAAGATCATGGTTCTTGGCCGGCCGCAGCGCGGCTGCGGACCAGCCATTTGCCGAATTCAACCGCGGCGACATTGGCGAGGCCCACGCCAATAACGGAGGCCAGCCACAGCGGCGGCAGGGCCACGGTGTTAAAAATCGCCTGCAGAAGCGGGACGTAAATCACGAGCGCGGTAAGCAAAAACCCGATGCCAGTGCCGACCACAAGATACGGATTGGAAAGGGGATTGTAGGAGAAAATGCTCTTCTCCAAGCTCCTGACCGAAAAAGCCAAAAGAAGCGAATAGGTGGCAAAAGAAGCGAAGATAAAACTCCGCACGAGCTCGGGCCCAAAACCGCGGCGGAGCAGCCAGTAATAAAGAGCGAAAAGAAGAGCCGAGGTCAGTACGCCAATGACCAGAATAAGGAAGCGCATGGTGCGGTCAAAAATGTTCCGGCCGAGCCGCCGCGGCCTAGAGCCGGGTCCGTCAATGCCGTCCTCAAAAGCCAAGGCCACGGCCGGGAAACTATCGGAGAAGAAATTTACGAAAATAATCTGCAGGGCGTTCAGGGGGAGCGCCACGCCGGTAAGAAGCGCTCCGCCGATAAGGAAAAGCTCATCCAAGGAACTGGAAAGCAGGTAGATGATGACCTTGCGGATGTTATCAAGGATGCGCCGGCCTTCTTCCACCGCCGCAACCAGGGTCTCAAAATTGTCATCCAAGAGCACGAGGTCGGCCGCGCTTTTAGCCACATCGGTGCCTGAGCCGACGGCCACGCCGATATCGGCCGCGGCCAAAGCCGGCGCGTCGTTCACGCCATCTCCGGTTACCGCCACAACTTCCCCGCGCTCGCGGTAGAGCTTCACCAGCGCCAATTTCTGCTCCGGCGTCACGCGGGCATACACCCGTACCTCGCCGGCGCGAGCCGAGAGCTCCTCCCCCGAAAGGTGCACCAGGTCTTCTCCGGTCAAAACCGCTCCCCGGCCGTCCGCCATTCCGAGCTCTCGGGCCACGGCTTCGGATGTGGCGCGGTGGTCTCCGCTTACGATGATCGTCTTCACTCCGGCGGCTTCCATCCGCCTGATGGCCGCGCCAGCTCCGGGCCGCAGTGGATCGCGAAACATAAGCAAGCCGTGGAATTCAAACTCCTGCGGCGGCGTCTTGGCATTTTTCCAGGCCTCGCCGAGAGTCGCCAGCATGGCTTCACCCTTGGCCGCGCTCTCGGCGCTGTGTCCGGCTACGGCCAAAACGCGCTCTCCTGCCGCGGCGCGCTTTTCCGCCTCGGCCAACATCGCCGCGCGCTTCTCGTCGCTCATGCGGGAAATGGCCGACAAGACCTCTGGCGCACCCAGGACCGCAAGTCCGACCCGGCCGTCGCGTCGGAAAAGACAGGCCGCGGCCTTGTATTCGGCGCTGAAAGGCAGACGGGCCGGAATGTCCGTATGCCTCAACATATCTACGACGTTAACACCGCGGCCGACCGCGCCCCGAACCAGCGCGGTCTCAAGCGGCCGGCCGAAAAGGCGCCACGACCCCGGGGGGTCGCCCGGGTTTTCTACGGCAACATCGGTGTTCAGTAAAGCGTCGCGCCAAAGTGCGCCAAGGTTCTCTTGGCTTGAGCCGTGCGGCAGAACTTCAGCCAGCTCCATCTGGGCCGTGGTCAGCGTTCCGGTTTTATCGGTAAGAATCACGCTGGCTGAGCCGAGGGTTTCGGCGGCTAAAAGTTTTCGCACCACGCCCTTTCGCCGAGCCAGGCGCTCCACCCCAACGGCTAAAATCACGGTAAGCGCGACCGGCAGGCCTTCCGGCACGGCTGAAACCGCCACGGCCACGGCAATCAGGAACATTTCGAACACGTCGTAGCCAACCCAAAGCCCGAGCGCAAATAGAGTTGCAACCAAGACGCCTAAAACCAAGCCGACCGCGGCGGCAAAGCGGGCCATGGCGCTTTGAAGCGGTGTGGCTTCGCGCCGGCTCGCGCCGGCCAAGGCCGCAATCTTTCCGAATTCTGTTCGGCCGCCGGTGGCGGTTACGAGCGTGTCGGCAAAGCCGCCCACGGCAAGCGTCCCGCCAAAAACGATGGAAGCGCGTTCGGCAAGAAGCGCCGAGGCCGCGACCGGCGATGAACTCTTCGCCACCGGCGAGGATTCGCCGGTCAAAACCGCCTCGTCAACTTCAAGACCGTTAGCGAATATGATCCGGGCGTCGGCCGGGACGCGATCGCCCTGGCGGATGCGGATTACATCTCCGGGCACGAGGAGGGCGGCGTCGATCTCGCACTCGCCATCGCCCCGTCTTACCCGGGCGCGGGTACGGACATAGCTCGCCAGGAGGTCCAGTACAGTTTCGGCCTTATTTTCCTGCCAGAAGCCGAGAGCGCTATTGGCCAGCACTGCGGAAAATATCACCGCCGCCTCGGTCCACTGACGGAGGATCATCGTTATGATGCCAGCGAGAACCAGAACCAGGATGAGCGGACTTTTAAACTGATTTAACACAATGGCCAAACGGCCGAGGCGGCGGTGGAACGAAAGGGTGTTCTCGCCAAAGGTCTTGCGCCGTTTCCGCGCCTCCCCTTCGGAAAGGCCGGTGTCGCGGCTAGCCAAAGCTGCGAGCGCCTCTTTTGCGCTCATAGCCCAAAAGGGCTGCTGGATGGATTTTTCCGATAACGCTTCGGCTCGGTTCATGCCCGTAACTCGCGCCTTTTCGTAAAGGCGCGGGACTTACCTGAACATCACCTGCATTGCTCCCAAAGCAAGGAGGACAATTGCCGCCCAAAAAAGCCAGGCCGGAATCGTTATTCTGAATTCAGGCGGTCGGATGCCGCTACCGCGCGACCGCCGGTAAACGACCAAAACCAGTATGCCGTCAATGCCGACGGCCAGCGCTCCCACTATGCCGATGACGGTGATGAAATTCTGAAAGCCGAGCGCGTAGAGCGCCGCCGGAATAGCTGCGGTCGCGGCCCAGGCGGCATGAGGCCTGAATCCGAAATCGGTTATGAGCATGCCTTCAAAAACCAAACCCAGGGTGATAAACGAGGTTATAGCAGCCAGAAACCCGATGATGTTCCCAGCCAGAACCGCGCCGGAGCCGAGACGACCAGCAAGGCCGGAGACGGCATCCGGCGTGGTGGCCTCGCCGGTTACCCCAACTACGGCCGCGGCAAAAAGAATGTAAAGCCCGGCCGGAATCAGCGTGCCCCACAACGCCACCCGGCCGAAATGCCGCAGGTTACGTGCGGTCAAAACTCGCCGCACGTCCGGGATAACCGCCGCGCCGGCCAAGGAAAAAATGATGACGCCGTAAGGAACGGCCCAACGCCACAGGCCCAGAGAACCCGGCACGCCGAGCAAGTCCGTCAGCGAAAGGTCGGGAAGAATCCGGAAGGAAAAGGCGGCCACGGCCGCCACTAATCCGGCGGTAAGAACGGCATTCACCAAACTCTCAAAGCGGATGCTTCGGGCGATCACGGCAATGCCAAAGAGGTAAAACGCAGCCGGACCCGCGAAAGCCGGCAGGGCCGGAAAAAAGCGGCCGAGTATCCCACCAAGAAAAATTCCGCCGAGTACGACGTACGCCAGAAGTGTTCCGGAAAGGCCGAATATGTAAGATGTCCTGGCCAGCCACCCAACCTTGCGGCCGAGATAGTAACTGACATAGCCCGGAAGTCGGTGGAGTTCGGGCGTACGCAACACCACCTCGGCGTAGGCGGCATGGATCATACACATAACGCCGGCGAGTATAACCAGTTCGGCCGCTCCAACCAGAAACCCGGCGCGCGAAAAAACAAAAGGGATGCCGAACATCCCCGCGCCGACGATCGTGCCTACCAACAGCAATAGTGCCTGTAGCTGGGTTGAAATCAATCTCACAGTTGTATCCCCAGAGGAAACGCCGAAATCCAAAGCTCTAAACCCTAATCTCTAAACAAACGCCGATGACCAAGCCCCAAATCCCAAAACACGTTTTGGATTTTCAACATTTGGATTTTGGACTTGTTTAGGGTTTAGGAATTAGGATTGAGAGTTTCAGATTTTAATGAGTTTCTCCTTGCGGATGAGCGCGATGACTTTTTGGACGAGGCGCTGTGGGTCGGCATCGTACACCACCTTGCCCGAGCCGCGGTGGGCCTCTTCGATGATCTTCCTGATGACGTCATCGGTCATCCAGCCGGCGTTCGCCAGGATGCCGATGGGTTTATCGTCCTCGAAGGCAATCGTGAACTCGTTGATCGTGCCCATCCGACCGCAGGAGATGATGACGCCGTCAGCGCTCCGGGTGAGAAGCAGGTTCCGCCCGGAGTAGCCGAAGCCGGTATAGACGATCATGTCGTGGTAATCCACCGGCAGCCGATACTTCTTCACGTGCTCGGTCTCGGAGGAGGCCGGGGAGAGGCCGATGACAAAGCCGCCCGCCTCCTTTGCGCCGATCGCGGCCCAGTAGGGCGCGCCGGTCGTCGCCCCGGTGATGAGCACCGCCCCCTGCGAAGCCACCTGCCGGCCGAGTTCCTTCGTGAGTTCGAGCACCTGCTGACCGCAGTGGCCGGTCTCCGCGGCCCCGGAGATGGCGATCTTGTATTTAAGATGGGTGTGAGGAGAGGGCTTCATGGAGTAATCACGAATATACGAATCAAACGCAAATATACAAATTCGCCGTATTCGTATATTGAAACGAAATTTGTATATTCGCGGTTACTCTTAATCATAGCTCGAATTTCTCCCCATATACAGGGGCTATCGCTGACACACCTAAGCGATCCTGGATCTCCTGCTGGAAACCGAGCGCGGCATCGGGCTCGCCCTGGACCACAAAGACGCGCTCCAGGTTCTCCCGCATCTCGTCCACGAACCCGAGGAGTTCCTCCGCGTCGGCGTGGGCCGAGTAGCCGTCAATAACGCGGATCTCGGCCCGCACCGGAACGGCTTCGCCGTGGATCTTCACCCCGTTACTGCCGACCCAACGACGGCCCCTCACCCTCATCCCGTTCTTGTGGGATGATCCTTTTCCAGAATCAGCATTTGATTCGGCAGTAACGGGGTTCACCTCTCGCGCGTGATCCAGGAGCCGCCGCCCTAAGGAGCCGGCGGCCTGGAAACCGGTGACCAGAAGAATCGAATTCGGATCCGGCAGATAGCGCTTCTCGTGGTGCAAAATCCGCCCACCCGAGGACATGCCCGATCCGGCGAGTATCACTTTCGGCGGCGGGACGCCGTTGATGGCCTTCGACTCCTCGACGCCCGCCGTGAACCGCAGATTCTTGAATTCGAAGAGGTGCGGATGCTTGCCGCAGAGCTCGCGAATGTCTTCGCGGTAGTATTGCGGATACTTCGAGAAAATCGCGGTGGCCTTGATCGCCAGGGGCGAGTCCACGAACACCGGCATGGCCGGAACGCGCTTGAACTGGAGCATCTCATTGATCTCGTGGAGGATCTCCTGCGTGCGTTCCGTGGCGAACGCCGGCATCATGAGGACACCCTTCCGGTTGGCCGCGTCCTCAATCGCCCGCTCCAGGAGCAGCCCCCGGTCGCCGGTGTGCTGGTGGAGCTTGTTGCCGTAGGTGGACTCCACGACGAGGACGTTGGCTTCGGGGATGGCTGAGCGCGGCGGAAGAAGGATTGAGGGATCATTGCCGACATCGCCGCTGAAGACGATAACCTTCCCGCCAACGCTGAAGCGGATGAACGCCGACCCGAGGATATGGCCGGCCGGCAGGAACGCAGCCGAGAGGTTCGCGCCGAGTTCGAGTTCCGCGCCGTATTCCACGGGATTGAAGAGCTGGAGCGCCCCGGCGAGATCGGATTCGGAAAAGAGCTCGCTCGGGCCGGGCTTGAAAAAATTCATCGCGTCCTCAAGGAGGATCTCGGCAAGATCGCGCGTCGGCGGCGTTCCATAAATCGGCCCGCGGAACCCATCGCGAAAGAGCTTGGGGAGCCGGCCGATGTGGTCGATGTGCGCATGCGTGATGAGGACCGCGTCGATTGCGGAGGCGTCAAAGGGAAACGGCGCATGATTCCGCACATCGCAATCCTCGCACCCCTGAAACATCCCGCAATCCACGAGCACCCGCAGGGCGCTCGTTGATCCTGCTTTGCCCGCCGCAGCGTTCGCGGAGGCGGGAGCGTGCGCCGAAGGACCCCCTATTTCTAAAAGATAACACGCGCCCGTCACCTCCCGCGCCCCGCCGTAGAAGGAGAGAGAAATGTTCGCCATAGTTTCATTGTACCAGAGATGCCGCCGTGATAGAGTGGCGCTGCATACGTCCCCATAGTCCCGCCTGCCGGCGGGCAGGTCAGCGGACCCCACACCTTCTGTGCCCTCGTAGTTCAATGGATAGAACGCAGCCCTCCGAAGGCTGTAATGGCAGTTCGAATCTGCCCGAGGGTACCACGTAGGAAAAGTCAATGCCTCGCGGAGCGGAACGCGCCGCTCGGCGACCAAATTGTACGGAGTTTTCGGGGCAAAAAGAAATTCCCGATCCCTTAAAATATGGTTCGAGCCGATGTTTTTACAGGTTCATTGGCAGTTTTTGCCTCGCAGAGCGAGGCTACAATTTCAAGTTTTTCTTTGGCGGCAAATTCTTTTAATTCAAAAAGTTGCGCTTCAATCGAAAGCACTTGTCGGTCTTCGTCTTCGGTAGATTTTCTTGCGTAAATTACGTATCTCATATTGTTTTGATTAAAAATTCTTTTTTCGCAAAAACGAAATCGCCAACTGATTTTTTCGCCTAAAATTCAATACGAATTGGCCGCCGAGCGAAGCGAGGCGAATCAAAACTCTTTGACTTTTCCTGTCTGGTGCAGTATTCTTGAATTAGTCCGAACGCATTTCGCCGCCTGCGGCGGCGAGGAAGTCCCCCCGCGAAATTCTGAAAATGCGGCGGAGCCGTACCGCTCAAAACCGCAAAAGAACCCGGAGAAAAACATCGGCTCGAACCATATTTTAATTTTGGGGGAAGAAAATTTTTGAAATAATGAATGAAAATTACTACCCTCACGAAACTCAGGAAGACGCTCAGGCCACATACGGCAACGCTCGTCGGTGGTGTTTTTGATTTGTTTCATGTTGGCCACCTCCGCTATTTGCGAAGATGTGGCGAAGTCGGTAGACCTCTCGTCGTAATCGTCCAAGCGGACAAAACAGTTAGGGTTCGAAAAGGGTTTAATCGCCCTATCGTTAGCGAGAAACGTCGTGCTGAAATTGTCGCGGCGCTTGAATTTGTTGATTTTGTCTTGATCCTCGATAAACCATCTCATTACGAAAAATATTTGGAAGTTATCAAACCGCGAAACTACGTTTTCTCGAAAGAGACGATGAAATATAGAAAATATCGTGCTCGTTTGATTAACGATAAATTTCCAAATATTAAAGTGGTTTTCCTTGAGAAAGACGTACGCCGCTCCAGCACGAGTTTTCTTGCAAAACAGATACTGGCACAGCGCGATTATTCCAAAATTAAAAATCCAGTTGTCCGACGTTTGTATTTTCTGGCCGACCATAGTAAAGCGTCTATTGGGAAAATTTCCGCGCTCATTACTTTGCAAGGAAAGATTATTGCTGAGTCGGACAACATTGAGAGCAAAGATATACATGCCGAGCATATTGTTATCAAAAAAGCAGAATCTAAAGGTGTTGATTTGAGAAAGATAAAACTTTATATTCTTATTCCACCATGTATTCTTTGCTCTCAAGAAATTTTGAAAAAACATATTTCTGAAGTTTATTATCTGCATCCTTATGGAAACGACGACGGGATTAAGCTGTTGCATAAACATGGGGTTAGAGTTAAAAGGATAAAGTAGCCGCCAAAGAAAAACTTGAAATTGTCAGCGGTACGGCTCCGCCGCCTTTCCGAATTTTCGCGGGGGACTTCCTCGCCGCCGCAGGCGGCGAAATGCGTTCGGACTAATTCAAGAATACTGCAGAGAAGGTGCGGGGCAGGTGCCGCGCAGCCCTCCCTGCCTCGCCGAAGTGAAACGAAGGCGGGCGAAGGAAGAGGCCAGAGGTTCGACTTGTCCTGAACTATGTTGAAGGAATCCTCTTGGGGACGCTTCGGCAAGCTCAGCGCAAGCGCCCACAGACTTTTACATCGGAAGACCCGGAGGGCTACACTGGTAGCGTCCCGAATGGAATTAGATGAGCTTCGCCAAATGAAGAAGCTCCTCTGATGCGACTCTGATACCGTCGCGAACGCGGTCGATATCTGGTTTCCGCGCATTGAATCTCCGATTGTGCGCCGATAGGTCTCCCAACTTCTTGAAGTCGCGCAAGCCTTGCTGACCATTTCTACTCAGGTGAAAAGCACGATCAGCTTCTAAAATGCGAAGTAAATCTGCAAACATAAAGTAGTTTTTATCGCGATCCTTGATATCGGATGAGCGCCCGACGCCCTCGTAAAGCTCAATGATAAGAGTTTCAAGAAGTCGCCTACACATCACAGCGCAGCAATCGAAAAGACCATGATCGTAACTCGCATTAACCTGGAAGACGACGTTTTCAATATATCCCCTCGTCCCCGAAAACAAGACGCGAGGCAGAACGCTGTCAGTCGGTTTCGTTTTCTTAGGCAACGAGGCGAGGGGCTCGTATAGTAAGTCCAGCGCATTACGTCCGCGGGGATGTAGCCGCCACGTGTTTTGGCCAGGCACACGGCTTACTAATTTCCTGTCCGCCGCAAGCTGAAAACCTAAACGAGATATATTTTGCCTTGGATGACCAGCATCTTCGATAGTTTTACAAATTTCATTTGTCGATGCTCCAAGCGTGGAATCTTCGCGACCAATCCACCATAAAATAGCGCGAGCACGCTCTAGGGTCGTGAGGTCAGGCCTATCCACAGATTTTAGGAACTCCCGCACTTCACTCATGCGTTATCGGCATTGCCTGGCCAGCTTCCAGTGCAGAACTTTTGAGCGAGATTTTGAGCTTCATTGATCTGGGCCGGGTTTATCATGATTATTCCGCCGGAGCGATGTAAGAGCCACGGCGTATTCTTTATTCCTCGGGTTGGGTTATGAGCCGGAATCCCTGAGTGTTTGAGCACCTTCAGCGCCATAGCTAAAGTAACGGGTGTCTTGATTTCTGCCTCTTCGAGCCATAACGTTAGAAACGTTCCGGCTAGAGCTGTGGGGTTGAGCGCGCCCGGACCCCTTTTGGGTGTATTCTTTTTCATCGCCGCCCAAGAGTGTTTGTTCAAATGAAGGTAGGGCTCCTCCTTAGTCGGACCAAGCGCACCCCTCAACTGCTGCACCGTGACCCCGATACCCTTGGCGAAATTCGACAAAGAATCCGAGCTAGACGCGACACTCTGCGCCCCAGATTCTCGATTGATCGCTGCTAGCACTTCTTGCCATAGAATGGGGTTCTCGACTTCTGCGATGACGGTATTGCCAGCCTTGAGTATGAGCACGAGCTTTGCTTTTTTGGTCATAATCCAAGATTTTTAACGGGTATGACCTAAGTATATAGTAAGACACTTTTGATGTCAAACTTTTGACCTCAAAATGGTCAAACGTTCCAAACTATATCCAGACCCGGAGTGGTCGGCAAGCGGCCAAAGAGACACCCCAGAACCCCTCATAAGGATTGACCTTCGGGGCACTGAACCCGAGTGGCACGCCCCCAACATCTTGTTCCCAAGACCGAGAGTGGTATCCTGAATACGGATAAAACCAAACCCACGAGATATATGAAAAATGAACTATTCGCTGCGGTGTTCCTCGCCCTACTCCTTGCGCTCGGCGCTGGTGCGATCTCGCCGCTTGACGGCAAGATCATAGCGCTCGACGCCGGGCACGGCGGGGCGGAAACCGGCGCGCCGAACGTCGCGACCGGCGTTCTCGAAAAAGACGTGAATTTAGCCGTGGTCTACGCGCTCAAAAAGAAAGTCGAGGACTCCGGGACGGATGCAAAGGTGGTGTTCACTCGGACGGGTGACGAGACCCTCGACAGCCGAAAAAGCCGGGTGGATTACGCGATTGAGCAGTGCCAAACACTGTACGGTCGAAAGTGCGACATCCTTGTTTCGGTGCATCACAACGGCAACGTTGATCCCGCGCACGACGGCACAATGGTCATCTACAATGAGCGGCAGGATAAACCTCTCGCGACCGCGCTCCACGACGCTCTTCTTCCGCTCACGAATAAGGATGAGGGATACGACAACGGCGGCTACGGCATCACCGTCTACGGCCACCTTGTCTCCGCGCTTACCGAGGCCTACTACATCTCCAACGACTGGGAAGCACAGCAATATCTCCTTGGAACTCCGTTCGTAACTCCGAGCGGCTACACGGTTCTGATCGGCGATCGGGTAAACCAGGAAGCGCAAGCCGAGTTCGACGCCATCAGCGCTTACTTTACCAACCAGCCGCCGAAGAAAGGCGGGAGAAAGTAAACGGGAGTCGCCTCACGAAACACGGAGACGCTTGTAGTATCCCGCTGTCTCATTTGTCTCAAAGTCCTTCGAAACGTTGGAATGCGGGCCCAGACCCAGCGGGGTCACGAAGGCGCAGGTGAGACACATCAAAACCTCTCATCAGGATTGGCCCTCGGGGCGCTGAACCCGAGTGGCACGCAGATTACAAAACCAGCCGCGGCGCGGCTGGTTGTTTTGTCATCGCTCTCCGAAATTCCGCAGGGTCAGGTGAATGTGAAGCTCCACGGCCTTCCGGCCGTGGCATCTCGCTTTTTCGCCTTCGGCGAAACTCAAGCGAGATGCAGCGGAATCCGCCAAAGCATGAAATCCTTCGACCCGGCTCAGGATACCCGCCGTTTTCGCATTCATCCACGGGCTTCCGCCCGTGGCTTTCTGCGACGGCGGGTAAAAAATTAGGTGTGCCGATCCGCGACTTGCGACGCCCCGAACGATGCGGGTTTGATCACCGCCTCGAAGCCGAAACCCCGAACCATGCCGACGACCTGATCAATGAGGTCCCTCGTCGGCCCGTTCTCGCCGACGTCAATGTGCACCTGAATCTGCTGATCCCAAAGCGCCTCCTCGCCGAGCCGCTCGCGGAGGCCGGAACGGAGCTCTTGGGCAAGGGTGATGGACTGCATCGCTTCTTCGTAGATGCGGTCGCGGAGCGTACGGAAGACCTTTTTCTCCGAAACGACCCAGAAGTGCACCGCCCCGTTCCCGACGCGCCGGACGGTTACGGCCGTCACGAGCGGCACCGGGTTCGAGGAGGCCGAGTCCGAACCCACGATGATCTCGTAGGAATAACTGGGATCGGCGCGGACGTAGGCCACGACCTCCTCAAAGACGCGCTCCAGGGTGAGCGTGCCCTTGGACCAGCTGTGAAACTGTGCGTCCCTGCCCATGTTCAAGAAAACAGCGGCTGCGCGACGAAGCGCGCCTGCGCCGGCTCGTCGAGGAGCCGGGCCGCGGCGATCCGGCCGATGCGGAAACGCCGCACCTCGCCGCGGAGGTGGTCGTAGGCCTCGAGCTCGTTCTCCGTAATGTTCTTAATCTCTATCTTCCGGGTCTTGCGGAATCCTCCGCCGGCATCCTCCCGCGAGATGTAATCAATCTCAAGGGCGCGCCGCTCGGCCCGGGCGCGCTCGACGAGGGAGCGGATCTCGCCCTCCTCCGGCATGCCCCAGGAGACCGGCACCGAAACGACCTTGTCGTCCACGTAGGATTCAAAGCGGAGGTGGCCGTGCTCCCGGCCGAAGCGGTAAAGATCGCGCGTGAGGCGCACGTCGTTCAAACAATACTCCTCGAGTTTGGCCCACTTCCCCTCGCGATACCAGGCGACGGCATCGAGCCCGTGGCCGGATTTATCCTCGCCGAGCGTGGCTTTGGACAAGCTTGCGAGCGAGACGCGGTGGCCGAGCTTGGCCGTGACGTCGTCGAAGATGTCAAGGGTGGGGAGCTCCCGAACGTCCACATCGAGATGAGGTTGGAGCACCGGCAGATCGAAGCGATGAATGAAAAAGCCGATGATCCGGTCGGCGTCCCGGAGGAGCCGGGCGAGAACGGGAAGCTCCGGCTCGCGGAAGGCGCGGAAGCGATCATCAGCCGAGGACCAGATGCCGGCCACCGAAATGCCGAGGGAGGCGAGGTTCCGCTCCTCCCCGCGCCGCGGCGCGGACTTGGTTTCGAGATCAAGGACGATTTCGTTTCGCATACCCGCTGATACCCTACGGTAGCAGAATCCCGATGCGCTGTCCAGTTTTGAGCCCGAGTTCGCCTGCTTTTCCGGCACGGATCTCAACCACGCGGTCAACCGGTTCCGACGGCTCGTAGCGGGCGAGGTTATCGCCCGCCGCTTCCTCGGGAGGCGGTGCTGCCCGCTCGGCAATGCCGACGATGGTCTCCCCGCGGAGCCAAACGATATCAATGGAGAATCGCATCCCCTTCATCCAAAAGGTGTGGCGAGCCGGCGCATCGAACAGGAAGAGCATGCCGCCGTCCTCGGGAATCGCGTCGCGGCCCGCCAGACCCCGACTGCGGAGAGCAAACGTATCGGCGACCTCAAGTTGAAACGCGCGGCCGCCGAGGGTGGCCGCGGCCATGCGGCTCGGGACGGTCGGGGAAGAGCGACGCACCATCGCAATGACGCCGAGGCCGGTGAGCAAAAGGAGAAACATCGCGAGCCACGCAAGCTCGCGGCCGAACTTTGATCCGGCGGCTCGGCTGCCGTCAGACGCCGAGGCCCCGGATGACGGATTCAAGCGCATAGGCGCCGGGGCCGAGGAGAACGAGCGCCGCGGCCATCGCAAAGTAGGCAAGATCGAGCTCCCAGCCGGTCTTTTCCATCTCAACCATCCTCACCTTGCCCCACTTCACCTTGGCCATGGCGACAAGCATGTCAATCGCGATCAGGGCCGCAGCGAGCCGCGTGAAGGCGCCCGCGACGAGGGCGATCCCGCCGAAAAATTCCACCACCCCGACGACGAGCACCCAAAACCAGCCGGGCCGGATGCCGGCGGAGTCGAACCATGCGGCCGCGCCCGCGAAGTTCTTGAAGAGTTTGGGGTAGCCGTGAAGAACGAAGGGGACGCCCAGGGCAAGGCGGAGCGCAGTCGGAGCCCAGTCCTGATAAAGAAAGAGGTAGTCAAACATAGGGATGATAAAGGTGTTGAATCGTTTCGGTTCTCGCCGAAACTTGATGAATCGGCCTCCGGCCTTGGTAAAATTGTACCTCGAATAACTTCACCAAGCGAAGCGATTCACCAACTTCATCAATTTCACCATTTAAAACGACCTTTAGTCATTGCAAACTTTGTAACCAAGCTAGCACCTCTTCCATAAATTCCGGCTCGCGCTCAAAAATGGTGGTGCCGTGACCGGCGGTCTCGAAGAATTTGATCCCCTTTTTCACGCCGGCTGGCGTTGCATCGAAGAGAGTTTGAATCGTATCAGCCGAGTATGCGTCATCATGGGAGGCAACGTAGAAAACAAATTGGCCGGGTTTCAGATTTCGGGCTGCGGGTTCTGTTGCGACGCCGCGATAGTCAAGCCCGGGCGAAAGAAGAAACGCGGCTTTCGCTTCCGGATGCCCGGCAAGGTGCTGGAGCGCCAAGTTCGCGCCGATGGATGCGCCACCGAGAACAATGGTGCCCTCTTGCCCTGAGCTTTGTCGAAGGGTCGATTTCAGGAATTCAACACCGGCTTCGACATCCAACCGCGACGCTTGGTGCTCGACATCGCTGAAACTTTTGTGGCCGTTCGGCCCGCCTTGCGACTCGCCGTGCCCGCGGAGGTCAATGGCGAGAACGTGCCAATTGGCGTTTTCCATTTTCTCGGCAAACGCCCGCCAGCTCGTCCGGTCGGCCGGCATCATATGCAGAAGCAACAAGCCCCTTGCCGGCGCTCCCTCCGGCGAATAATAATCGCCGACAATGGAAACGTTGTCTTGGGTTTTAAGTTCGACGCGTTGAGACATGGCTGGAGAAATGCGCGCTTCTTCCGGCATTGATGGCCTGTTCCAAAAATAGTAGGCCACGCCGCCGAGCAATAGAAGCGCGCCAATCACCACTGACACCTTCATTGCTTTGATTATATCAGGGCGGAATTAATCTATCCAACTGCCTAACCGAAGACCGGAACGCACCGGCCGCTCGAGCGAGCGACCGGCTTTTTATTTCAGCATCTATGCCTCCTAAGACAGCCATAAGGTTTATTGTCCGATCGTTCAATAAACCTTATGATTGATTTTCCCCCTCCCATCACCGCTTCGACTTCTCAAATGGAGGATAGAACTCGGGGTCAATGGTGCGCTCGAAACAGGCACGGCCGCTCTCATGCATCCAATTGTACGTTGCATCAAATTCGGACCCGACCAGTCGCGGCCCAATCATCGGACCCGCGGTTGATGGAGTATCGAACGACGCACAAAGTTCGAAGGCAAGGGCTCCTGAGGCCCGATACTCGTACTCCGCTCCGGTCTCTGGATCGCGAGGGGGGACAAAGCCGGAAATAGGATCGCGGAGATCATCAAGTTTGGCGGGCAAAACCTCTTTTCTCTGCCAGTAGCTTATAATCTGCCACTGAATTTCCTGAAGATTCTGCACTCGGCGTTCGTCAAACCGCCGGGCCCTCTCTTCGAAGGGCGAGCCGGCAGTAACAAATCCGCCAACAATCGCCGCGGCAATAACTGCGGCCATTCCGTAGACAAACCATCGCATCCGGGGATCGCGTGAGGCCATGACTTCCATTTTTAAATTCCAGAGATAATAGCCGAAGATCGTAGCGGCAATGAAGAAGATCGAAGCAATTTTGAGAAGGAATCGGGCGGTAAGCTCGCCGCGGAGGAAATTATAAACGAGGGCGATGATATCCCCGAAGATGACCACGGCAGCGGCAAAGAGCGTGAAGTAGAGAAGCCATTTCCTGATTTTGAGCTCCCGCTTTTCTGGATGCGCTGTTTCGTCTTTCCGGAGAAAAAACATGACTCCGGCATAGACCGGGAAAACCACCACCAGGGCCGAGACCGCCCAGCGGATGGGATCCCGAGAACGCTCGTACATATCGGTCAGCGGGTCAGGAAGGGCAAGGTTGGTGAATTGGAACAAAAGCGCGCCAAAGGAAATGGCCGAAGCGTAGAGCGCAACGACGGCGAGAAGCTGCAGGAAAACGTCGCGGGGGCCTACCTTTGCTAAAGACGCGGCGGACGTGGCCGTTTCATTTGAATTCATAAGTGACGGAGACAATCACGATGATTTCGTTCTCGCCGGGCTGGACCGACGGTTCGAAATCGCCGCCCCCGCCCTTGCCGTCGAGCGCCATTTCCCGCCCGAAAAAGACGGGCGGCGGGAACGAACCGCCCTCGGAGAAATTCGCGACCCTTCCGATGCGCATCCCCAAGTCGCTCGCCAGGACCTTCGCTTTTTCGCGCGCCTCGGCAATCGCCGCTTTCCTCGCCTCTGCCTTGAGCGCGTCGGGGTCGTCAATGGTGAACGAGATGCCGTAGACCTCGTTTGCGCCCGCACTGACCACGCCGGCCAAAACCGCCCCGGCTTTCGCAAGGTCGCGGATGGTGATCTCATAGGAATTCCGAACCTGGTAGCCGATAATCTTCGGCCGCCGCTCCTCGAGCGGGCAGACGCCGTAGGGCGGGCAGGGCGACGGGTAGCTGTACTGTGGAGAGATATTGTAACCGGTTGTCCGGATATCCTTCTCCGCCACGCCCTGCCGCTTGAGGTATTCGGTGACGGCCTGAGATTTCCGGGAGTTCTCGGCCTGCGCCTCCTGGAGCGATTCCTTCTCGGTCAGGATGGTCGCCGTGACGCGGGCGACGTCGGGCTTGGCCGTAACCTTGCCCTCGCCGGAAACGACAATCTGAAGTTTCTCCTGCTCGAGGATACCCTTCACGTCGCGCCAAACCATGACGCCGTAGGAGGCGATAAGCACGGCGGCAAGCAGGATCAAAAGGGAAAACAGATTCCGCGCGCGATGGCGCATGAACGCTTTCTCAACCTCTCCCGCGTCTTGAAATATGTTGAACATAGGCGACGTGCCGTGTGCCGATTACCCGCATTACGTAAATTTCCCCTCATCCATGTGGCGCTTGATCTCCTCAGAAAGCATCCGGACGTGCTTCTCGTCGTCGGCCTCGAGCGCCTGCCACAGGTTCATGCACTGCTCGCATCCGGCCGAGGACTTGCGGTAGTGATTGCGGTAGCGCCAAAGGGCGTCGTTCTTCTCGGAGAGCGCGTGGACGAGGTCGTGGTTGGAATCCTGTAACATAGTATGAGACGGCGGCAGGCGGGAAAGATTACGCCGCCTCGCGGGTGGCCGCGTTCGGCGCCGGATTGCCGCGTACCGCTCCCCTATTGTACTGCTGCCGCATCGCCGCGACAAGTTCTCGGATCTTCGCTTCGGCATCGGCGGACGGCGAAACCTGCCGGCGAAACTCGGCTTTCTTCCGGCGGAGGAATTTCCTTACTGATCGCGGCAGGCGTTGTACTGGCACCCGACCACTATACGAGGAATCAGCCGCGAGAGGCAAGGATTCGCCGGCGCTCGATCGCCCGATCGAGCGCTTCGAGCATGCCGGCAAGCGGCCGGCCGTAGGTCGGGAAATCGCCGATCGTCGAGGCCGACCGCGGCCAGGGCTCGTGGGTACGATCGTGCCGCTCGTGGAAATCCGAGCCGCCGGTCGTGAGGAGGCCGTGGCGAGCGGCAAGCGCCTCGAGACAGGCAACATCCGCTTCGGCGTGGCTGGGGCTGAAAAGTTCGATGCCGTCGAGGCCGTGCGAAATGAGCTCGACAAGGAACTCCCCGAGCGCGGGGCAGTTGCCCGCAAAATCCGGAATCGGCGGATGGGACCAGACCGCAACGCCGCCCGCGCCGTGGACAATCTCAATCGCGGCTGTTGGCGTAAGGGTGCTCGCGCGGACGTAGTAGGGGCTTTCATCCGTAAAGTAGCGCTCGAAAAATTCCTGCTTCGTCCTGATGCCCTCGAGCTTCTCGCGATTCTCCGGCCGCTTCATAATCGCCGAGACAATGTGCGGCCGGGTGATGACGGCGCTCGCCCTTGCCTCGCGGAGCACGTCCTCCCACTCAACGGCAAATCCGCCCTGCCGAAAGTTTTCGGTCATCTGCTTGGTGGCGGCGAGCCGGTTCTCCGCGGCCTGCCGCATGGCATCGAGCAGTGATGGATGCTGAACATCAATGCCAAGCCCCAAAAGATGCATGCCGTGCTCCTGAATGCTTATTTCAATGCCGGGGATGACGCGCACCCCGAGCTCGATACCAGCGGCAACCGCCTCCGCCACCCCGGCCACGGTGTCGTGATCGGTGATGGCGGTGGCGGTAACGCCGTTTTCTTTTGCCATGGCTACGCACTCGGAGGGCGTATGAGCACCGTCCGAGGCCGTGGTCTGAATTTGGAGATCAAAGGGGTTCATGTCGGACATCTTTTACCTTAATGCCACCACTCATTTCTAACACTTGACAGATAACACATGGGCATGCTATCTATAAACAGCAGTAGAATCTGCGAGTAGAAAGGATGGGTCATGTGTGATCGATGCCGCACTAAAGAGGAAAACAATCAACTTTATACCGGAATCTACTTGCGAAAACGCCAGGAAGTGGACGGGCTCGATGCCCGCTTCCAACAGCTGGGCCACGATGCATACGATGCAAACGGCGAGTTAACTCCAGAAGGAAGGCGTCTGAAGCGGCTTAAAGCTCTAGCTGAGGCCGAGCTCGAAGAAGAGATTGAGCTACGAGAAAAGAGGAGTCTACGCCGGGGCTAGTGCGCCCCGGTAGTTTTTATTTCTAATAGCGCTCCGCGCAACAATTCAGCGCAGAGTTCTCGAGTTAACATCGATTGAACGATCGTTCAAAAGAAATTGATTTCCGTGCGCCCGCTGCCGATGGGTGTCGTACCGTTATTGAAGTTTCGTCAACTCTTCCCGAACGACTGCACGCTCGTCCCACGGGATTTTCTTTCCGCCGTAGGCAACGAACCAGGGCTGGGCGCCCATGCCGGTGATGATTACAGTATCACCTGGTTTGGCCGCGCGAAGCGCTTCGCGAATCGCTTCCCGTCGATCCAGAATCGTTTCCGTCGTTCGTAACTGGTCACTCGTCATCCCCGATCGTATCTCGGATACGATCTGGGTTGGGTCTTCGTCATCGGGGTCGTCGCTCGTAAGTATAACTGCCTTGCAAAATTCTCCGGCGATTTTCCCGAGCTTCGGCCGCTTCCATTTGTCGCGGCCGCCACCGGCCGCCCCGAAGACGCAAACCAATTTTGAGTTTCGGGTTTCCCTCGACTTGAAGCCCTCGACTGAGCTCGGTCGAACGTCCTCGGGACGAAGGTCGGATTTCGGACTTCCGCCCGACAGGGCAATATACACCGCCTCGAGCGCATCCGGGGTCACCGCATAATCCACCACAACCGCAAAGGGTTTGCGCTGGACGAATTCGAGCCGGCCCGGTACGCCGGGGAATCGGCGGAGTGCATCGGCAATGACGGCGAGCGAAACGCCGAAGGCAAGGCCGGCCGCGGCGGCCGCAAGCGCGTTCATGGCGTTGAAGCGCCCGCCGAGGCGCGATTCGAGCAAGACCCCGCCGACCTCGAGCTCCAGGCGATCGGCACCGGTCGCGACCATGCGTACCGGGTAGCCAACGCCGGGAACGTCAATGGCCGAGGAGGAATACCAGGCAACCCTCGCCGCCGTTGCCTCTGCAAAGCGGGGGGCCGATTCGTCCTCGCGGTTCAAAATCGCAAAGCCGTCTTGCGGCAGCCGCCGGAAGAGTTCGATTTTGGCTTGCCGGTAACGCTCAAATCCGCCGTGCGATTCGATGTGCTCGGGCCGGACGTTCGTGAGCACCGCGCCCGCGAAGCGGACGAAACGATGGCGCGACTGGGCAATGCCCTCGGAGGTGACCTCAAGGATGGCGTAGCGGCAGCCCTCGCGCCGGCACCGGCCGAGGAAACGCTGGAGCCAGCCGCGGCCCGGCATGGTCATCTTCATCAGGTTCGGCTCCTCGGCATCGTTCACCTTGAAACGCTGGGAGGAAGCCGAAGCCACGCCGAAGCCCGCAGCGCGGAAGATTTCATGCAACAGATGCACGACCGTGGTTTTGCCGTTCGTTCCGGTGACGCCGATCACGACAAGACGCCGCGACGGGAAGCCGTACCGGAGCGCTGCAAAGAACGCCAATGCGGCATGATACGCCGGCGCCAAGCGCTTGAACGCCGGCCGCGGCATCGTCTTTTTGAGAAATGCGAAGGCGGGCCTTGTTGTTTCCATACCCTGCTCGCTGTTTACGACTCGCCGTTTCAGCCCGCCACGGGCCGATGGCGGGCGCGGCGGGAGAAACGATAGAGGACGTAGAGGAAGCGCCGGTACACGACGTCTCGCGATGCCGGATAGCGTATGACCGTGCCGCCGAACCCCCGCTTGAATCGCGTAACACCCGGCCACCTCGCCTCATCAATGCCGCCGAAGTCATACGTGTCAAACCCGCGATCGCGGCCGGCCCGAATGATTTCCCAATGGAGGCGATGGGGCGCCATGACCTCGCGGCGGTCCCGCGACGAGGCGCCGTGAAGGTAGCTCGCCGTGCCGGAAGGCCGGTACCAGTTGACGACCGCGGCGGCCAAGATGTCGCGGCCGAGCTCCGCGACCCAAAGCTCGTTCGAGAACTCCCCGCTCCCGACCGCGAGGAGAATCCGGTAGTGGGCCTCGGGATGAAGTGAGAAGCGCTCGCGCTCGGCCGTCTCCCGCAGGAGCGGGAACACGTCGCTAAAACGCGCGAGCGCCTCTTCGGACGAGAGCGGCCGGACCGAAACGCCATGCCGCTCGGCCAGGCGCACGTTATACCGGGTCTTCGGGTGCATGGCAACGAGGAGCCCAGCGTCGCTCGTGCGGCAGTTGACGGCGAGGGTTCTTTGCGGCTGGAGCGCGTGCGCCCGGACGCCAACCGCTACCTCGCCG
>Ga0155898_102_pt2 | contig 30874 bp, 30 predicted proteins | sample RifCSPlowO2_01_FD_107552 | JGI IMG/M metagenome (GOLD analysis project Ga0155898, IMG submission 107552) | Candidatus Sungbacteria bacterium RIFCSPLOWO2_01_FULL_59_16
TACTCTGCAAGGGATTATAGAAAATCAACCCCAGTGTACCATATCCCGTTACGCTGGCTCGTCCGACCTGGCCGAATTCCGGAAGGGAGTTTTCAGGAAGTAGCCGGCAAGCGCAATGGAGATACAAGGAAGGGCCGGCGCGGCCTGAAATGCGATCACGGTCGGTCGTAACGCTTCCGAAGATTCTCTGTTGTCTGGTAAAGCTCGAAGGCGCGCTCGGAGAGCTCGGCTTGTCGGGGAAACGTACGGAACGAGAGGAGGTCCGTGGCGTTCGCCTTATCGAGTACACGCTCGATGAGGTTCGACAATATGCCAAGGTCAGCGAAGGCGGCCTCGGATCGCTTGAGCTCTTCGGGCGAGACGTTCTGGGGAACTGTGGCTATGCTTGATTGGGGGTTGAGCTTCCGGATGATAGCGAGTAATACCGACAATCCGGGCTCGGCCTTCTGCCATGCCTGACGGAGGTCGGTAAAACTCGGGTCAACGAGACCGCTCGGCTCTTTCCGGACGAGCGCACTACCGAACGATTGGAGGTGCGGGATCGCTTCCTCCCACACCAGCCGCACGGCGCCAGCCGTCGGCGGGGTTGGAGGCCTCGCCGGCGCTCCCGACGGAGCCGATGGCAATTCCGGCTGGAGAACGGCAGTAAATTTCTTCATCTCGGCGCGGAAGTCGGCGGCCGCTGCCAAGAATTCCGCACGGGGTTCGGTCTCGGCAAGCGCCGCGAGGTTTAGTTCCAGAAATTCTTTAAACGTTCGAGAAACCCCCGTCATGGCTGGCGGAGAATCCAGTAGAGCAAGCTCCCCCTTAACCTGTTCTGCCAGCAGCCGCTGCTTCCGAATAACATCACGCGCCCCGGCATAGTCGGCGCTATCTTTGAGTGCGGATGTCCCGTAGGCTCGCCCCTCGGCCATGGCCGCATCATATATTCGGATGATTGCTCGTGCGTACTGGGTCGGTCTGTAGATTTGGAAATAGTAAAAGCTGCCGCCGCCGACAGCGAGGACGGCCATCGCCAGGAGTATTATGACAATGGTTTTTATCCGGCTCCCCTGCTCGTGCGGCAACGATCCACTTGCACTTCCGGCCGGCCAAAGGTCCTGCACCATAGCCCGGAAATCCTGGTCGCGGCGATGACCGTTCATGAGTTATCGCCCGTAATTCCTCTGGCAGTCCTGGCGCATCTGCGGGTTTGTGATTTCGTTACAGAACGCCGGGTTTCGGGACGCCGTGTTGAAGTAGCAGGAGTCGCGCTGGTTCACGCCGGTGATTTTTGTACAAAGCGAGCTATCGCCGAGACGGCCCGCGGCGTTTGCAAGGCAGTTGTCGCGCTGATCAGCGGACCGGATGTTCTCGCACGCTTCAGCCCCGAGCTTATTCGCGGCTTCGCTATAGCACCGATCCCGCGCATCGGCCGGCGCCTTGGCGCACAGATCACTCTCGCCGAGTTTCACGGCCAGCATCCCGTAGCATCCGCCTTTTACGTCGGCGATTTTCACTTTATCGCAGATCGCCGGATCACTTTTCTCCGAAGCAAATACCACCCGGCAGATGTCCTGGGCGATATAGGGAGAGGGCCCGAAGCCGCCCGAGGATTCGCTCGCCCCGGTGTAAAGCGGCAGGATATCGCAGATCTCTTTTGACGGCTCCGACCCGACGAGGATCGGACCTCTGCGCGCAAAATAGAACCCGCCGCCGATGCTCGCCAGAAACATGATGACGAGGATGACGATGACGATGTCTTTGTTCATGGTGGAGGGGGCGCCGGAGGGATTCTAAGGTTCTAAGGGGCGGTGACGTTGAATGGCGCATCGGATAGATCGGTCAAGGCCTGAATATGGTTGAAATAGAGAACCCCGCTCCCACCCGTAGGCTGGATCCAGATGCGGTAGGAGCCGGGGCGCTGGGTCGCCGGGATAGACCAGTTGAAGCTATTGCTTGATGCCGGCGTCGTGGTCGAGAGCGTGGCAAACCATGTAGCCGGATTCAGCCCGTCGCGGAGCTGAATGTTGGCGAGGGCGCCGAAGGATAAGCCGCTCGCCTTCCAGGTAATGGTCTGGGTAATGCCGGCCGGCCAGGATTCGCCGCCGTTCGGCGTCGTCACGCTGAAGGCGAGGGGTTCCCAACTGAACTGCCCGCCGGAGTATTTGAGCGCAATGGGGTTACAGCCGTGGGAGAGCGGCAGCTTGGTGTAGGGCGAGTAGAAGGTTTGATTCGAGGCGTCGGTCAGGCGGACGCGGACGTTGTAGCCAAGGGGGATAAGACCGCTTGATGCGCCGCTCGTGGTCAGGAGGCCGTAGCCGGCGCCGCGACCCTCCTCGGGGTACTCCACCATGTACTTCAGCGCAACATCGGAGTGGAAGTAGAACGTATCCGCCACCGGCCAGATGACGTGATCCCCGATATCCACCTCCGGGCCGAGGACGGCGAAGTATTTTTCCGCGCGGATGGCGTCAAAAGGATTGACGCTCACCCATAAGCTGTTTTCCGGTTGCGGTCCGAGGTTGGTGTAGTAGCCGGAGAGCGGCGGCCGGATGACGGAGAATCCGTTGCCGAGCGAGAGGTAACAGCTTCGCTGGGTGTACCAGGCCTGCGAAGAAGTGGCGGTGATTGGCGCGGTAGAGGCGAAGGCGGCGAACGTGCCGTCTGGACCGGTTACAACCGAGGTGCCGTTCGTGGTGCGAAAGCTTCGGATGGAAGTATTGGCCACTGGTTGGCGGGTGAAGTAATCAATAACGCGGCCGCGGATGGTAATAACATCTGGCATCGGGACAATCGTGAACGTACCGTCGCTCACATCTCGAACATTTGCATCGCCGGCGTTCACGATTTCAATCTGGTAATCGGATCCCTGCGGAACGTCGGTTGAGACGGCCCAGGCATAGCTGAAGGAACCGGTCTCGGTGGACTGCGGCGCAAGGGCGGCAATGGTGCGATAGAACGCTCCGCCCTTCAGGAGGTTGACCGTCACGGTTTTCCCGACAACGTTCGAAGCGCTCCATTTGATAAGCGGTTTGGTTTGCTGCATCCACGTCTCGCCGCCGTTAGGCGAAAGAACATTCACGCTCGACGTTGGAACCGGAGGAAGAGACACGGCTTGCACTACTGTTACATTCACACTGGCCATACCGGCTCCCTCGGAGGCCTGATGCGGCTCTCCGGCAACCGGATACAATACATCACGCGAGTTTGCGCCGAAGGTGTATGCCCCTGGCGTTGAGATCGTCACGGTCGAGCTAAACGTGTACTCCTTCACCGCTTGTGCGGCGCTGAATAAGGGCGACCCGAAGGCCCGATCGAGCTTGGTCGGATTCGTGACCGGCGTGGTAAACCATGAGCTTGATGTCGGCGTTGCCGGGTAAGAAGAAACCACGTTTGCGCCGGTCACGGCCGTACTCGTTCCAAACCACCACACTCCAGCCAAACCAACGCAGGAAGCGCCGCTCACGTTCAAGTTGAACGGCTGGCCGGCCGCAACGCTCAAGGTGTCGGCTTTAAGGGACACGGTGGGAGGGCAGGCCGCGGCCGTGGTTGTTGTTGCGGTTCCGACGGCGATGGCGCCGATATTCGCAAAGCGGATGTCGCGCTGGCCGTAGGGGTCGGTGGTGAGATTGGCGATGTAAGTGTGGACAATTCCAACTGTGCCGTCAGCAAGAACGACCGCTTCCCCGCCAAAGGGCGTGTTATCCAAAATTTTCTGTGGCTGGCTCCAAGCGCCGGTATCAAGACGGTAGGAATAGTAGGTGCTGTAGCCGAGGCGTCCGAAGACCACCGGCTTGCCGTTATACTCGATGAGGTTCACCGCGCCGTGGTTTCCGCCGATGTTGGGGACGTTGGCCGCGCGGGTCCATGTCTTGCCGTCGGCTGATTTCATGATCTCGGTGCCACCGGGGGAATAGATGAGGTTATAGGCGAGCCAGAAGGTGCCGTCCGAGGTCTGGAGGAGCGAAGCATCATTCGAGTAGACCGTGCCGTTGGTCACGTTTACCGGCGCTTCCCAGACAGAGAGGTCCTTGGAGCGGGTAATGAGCGTATCCTGTACTCTAGCGCTCCCCGAGAGGAATGATGAAGAGTGGTAGGCCGCATAGTAGTAGCCGTCTTTTGCCCAGATAATGTCGCCAACCGAGTTATTGATTTCGGCTGGGGTGACTTTGCGCGTGTTCCCCCAGGTAAGGCCGTCGGTTGAGGTGTGGGTCTCGAGACCAATCCCCCCTCCAGTCGTCGCCCAGGATAGGAGTACGAGCTCACCGTTAGGTCCTTCGGTGATCGAAAGATCATCCCACGCGTTCACGGCAAACTGCGGCACGGACCATGTGGCGCCGTTGTCGCGCGAAACCGCGCCGCGCGAAACCGCAAGGTTGTTTCCGCCGGAGTTGAAAATCGTTACGAGATCTCCGTTCGCACGTCGGATCACTGCCGGCTCCTGATCCGAACACGTATCGTAGGTGATATATCCTGCCGGCCGGGACCAAGAAGTATCGCACGGCGTTGGTAGCATTGGAGCTGGCGGGGTTGTGGTCGCGGTTGACGGGGGCGGAGGGGACAGGACGGCTGCAACTCCGAGGTCGAGCTTGCCGAGGTTAGCGAAACGAATATCGTATTGGGTACTGCCAGCAAGAATTGGAGAATTCACAATATAGTCATAGGTAATCCCTATGGTGCCATCGGCGAGCTCTTCCGGATCCGCGCCCGTAGCAAACGTGTCCAAAACTTTCTGCGGCGCTGACCAGGCGCCGTTGTCCTGCAGGAATGAATAGTAAAGCCCGGCATCGGCCGCGCCCCTGCCGAATATCGCAAGCTTCCCGCCTATCTGAACTAGTCTCTCACTACCGGAGTTTTGGCGGATGCCTTCCACAAATCCGCTCTGGGTCCAATTCTTGCCGTCAAGAGATTTCATAATGACCGTGCCTTTTCGTTCCGCGGTTTTTCGCACCTGATGGTCCGCGGCAAACCAAAGAGTTCCGTCCGGGGTTTGCAAAAGAGCCGAGTCCCTTAAATCGACGTTTCCACCCAATACATCGGCGAAATTGATGGGTTCTTCCCACGTGACAAGATCTTTTGATCTTGTCAGAAAAACAGTCCTGCCGATAACCGCGCCTTCAATCTCTGGATTAGTGGAATAGACGTAGTTCCAATAGCCAACATAGTAATACCCGTCCTTGGCCAAAAGAATGCTGTCGGCCTGGCCATTCGGCGTCACATATGATTTTTTCTCCCAAGTCAAACCGTCGCGTGAGGTGAGAACGAAGACGCCGCTTTTATTATCGGCATTCGCGTTGGTAGCCAGAAAAAGTATTCCGCCGGAGTCTTCAGTAATAGCATACTGCTGTCCAGGGTAATTTTGTTCAATTTTGTTTGTCGGTTGCGGCAACGACCACGTTAGGCCGTTATCGTGAGAAATGGAAACCCGGGGTAGACTGGCCGCCACACCAAGTGAATGGAATAAAACAACGAGATCTCCGCTATGACGACGCAGCATCACTGGATTAAGGTCGGCACAAGAATCATAAGTAATGTAGCCCGACGGCCGGGGGGCGGATGCGCCGCAGACCTCCTGGGAAATCGTGGGCGGAAGAGCTGCGCCGGCTTCAGTGATCTTGAACGGTACGGCGTTGGAGATGCCGTTGGAGGTGATCACCTTAATCGGGCAGGCCTCCCCTACTCCGCAGGCGATGTCGGACGGCAGCGCGAACGAGAGCGACGTGCCGTCAGCCGAAGAGAGATCAGATACGATGATGTTGCCGCGGACGAAAATTTTGTTTCCGGTCTTGCTGAAGCCGCGGCCGGAAACGACGATCGTCGTTCCTACCGGTCCGCGCTCTGGTGAAAGCGCCGTGATCTTCGGCGGCAGGACGCGGGACGCTTCAATCACGTGCGGCGTGATCCCGCGACCGGCATCGCCTCCGGCAACCGGTTGCTGCGCTTCGGCCGGCACTGTAGTCGCGATGATCACATCCTGCCCCCCCACCTCGGCGACCTTGCCCGACTGCAGCGCTGCCACAGGCGGAGGTTTTGCGTTTGCGAGTTCAGATGACGTTGCCGGAGTCACCGGCTCGGCTGACGCAGGAGGCACGACTGAGGTCGAAGCGGCACCGCCCCCCTTCGGCTGGACCGACGCGCCGGGCTGCGGCGTGGTTGCAGGTTTTGCGGACGACTTTGACGGCGTTGAGGGAGGAGTAGGGTTCTTTTCCGCTTTGCCGCCGCTGTCGGGAGCAATTGCGACCGACTGACTCAAGGCCCCGAGCAGGGATTCACCTTGTCGGCCCGGAGAAACGGCGATAAAAAAGAGATTGAAGGCCACGGCCCAGACCGTGGCGGTCACGAGCGCAAAGGCAAACACTAAGGTTTTTTCATGGCGGTCCATAAGGTGAGGCGACAAACATTACAAACGTAAAACGCCCCGGCTTGCAGCCGGAGCGTTCAATTCCAATTTTTCCAATATTCGGGAGTAGAATGCCGCGGCAGGATGCCGGTCTTTCTTTCCCGGAGGCCGCCGCACAAACGCGGCTGCCAGCACCTTAAGTATAGCCGCCTTGACATCATCTTCAAGATGTCCTGTGGATAACTCGGATGGCCGAAAAGCAACACGCCCGTTATGCTGGAAACAGCAATCCCCCGCAGACATCCGTCCGGCTCTTGAGGTCCCTTTGACTCCCGAGCCCGGGCTACCCGTCGAGCTCTTTCACTATAATGATATCCATCGTCTTCACATCCCATTCCCTTTACGGTCAGCACCTTCATGCAATCAAATTTTTCTTTCCCACGGGGTAAGTCCCGCGGGGAGATTGTACACGACCGCCGCACTATTGGCGCGCCATCCCGCGCGCGCCGACCGTCGGCGCACCGTGGGAGGGTTTCTGCAAGAACGCGGCCCTCTTTTTTTATCTGCCTTCGCAGAAAACCGTGGGCGTTAGCCCGCGGATGAATGCGTCGCGGATGTCCTCGGTATCATCGAGGTATGTGTACACAATGCTTCGACGGAATCCGCCGAAGATACCGCGGGCGTAAGCCCGCGGAGCTTCATTGTTTCGTTCGCAAGAATACCGCACCGCTTGCGGCGCGGCTGAATTGCGGCAACGAAACAATATTGCCGCATCTTCTCTTTGGGGCGGCGCGCAAGCAGCCGCGGAACTCTCAACCCAAATTTCTCTTCTTTTCCTCAAACTCCCGTTGATCGATCTCCCCTCGCGCGTAGCGCTCCTTGAGAATATCGAGGGCTGACGTACCCGAGGCCTCTCCACGAAATTGATTCGTCAGCCACTTGATAAGCGCGGCGATCGCCGCAATAATCAGGACCCACCAGAGGATCATAAAAATCCAACCAAAGAATCCGAAGCCGTATCCAAAATTCATCATATTGTTTGTTGAATTATTACCAAAGGGGGACGACCACCCTCCCCACATCATATTCATCATCGGCATCCAGCCGCCGCTCGTCCCGGGAACGGTTGCGGATGTGTCGCACCCTGAAAGCCGCTTGCCCATAACAACATGAATCTGTTCCTCGCCTTCTTCCCCATGCATCCGAATCATCATTTCGTTCATTGCCGAATGATTATCGCCGAGCATCTGCCCCATGAAGTATTCGCCCAATACCCCGAAATCCTCATCGGACAAGTCGGCACAGTTGATTTCCCTGGCCTGCAATTTCTCCCAAAGTTCTTTCCCCTCCGCCTCTTCACGGGCGGTATGCTCCGCTATTTCGCGGGTGTCGATGTCGTCCCCGAGGCCGCGCATCATCTGAGCTTTAGCCTCACTAGGGACAAAGCCGACCGCAACTGCCGCGGCCAGCGAAAGGGCCGAAAGATAAATTACTGTGGTGTTCTTCATAATGTTGGTTCTGGTGCGAAGAGTATTAAGATCGCATCCGGAAGCATTATATTCCACGCCGCGTCTTGATGCAATATCAATCGTTCTTGCGCCGGTCGGAACCCGGAGTATAATAAAGGTGATGATTTCAAATTTTAAATCACCCCTGCGCTATGCCGCCTATTTGGCTCTGGGCACGGCTGCGATTTCCGGAACAAACAATTTTTTGACCAAAATTGCCGTAACCGCCCTCAAGGATCCTATTCTTTTTACCACGCTCAAAAACGCGATCGTGGCCGTTTTTATCATCGGAATTATTTTGGTTTTTCGGAAATGGCGCGAGTTTATCTCGCTCTCCCGGGGTCAGGTTATTAAACTGATAGCCATAGGCGTTATCGGCGGATCAGTGCCTTTTGCTTTGTATTTCACGGGTCTGGCTAAAACTACGGCTCTCAATGCCAGCCTCATCCATAAGACCTTGTTCCTCTGGGTGGCTCTGCTCGCCGTCCCGCTTTTAAAAGAACGCATGAGTACGCTCCAATGGCTGGGCATTGCGGCGATTTTTAGCGCCAATCTCATTGTCGGCGGTTTTACCGGATTCAAATACAATGTTGGCGAGCTTATGATCCTGGCCGCCACCGTGCTTTGGGCCGTTGAGAACATTATTGCCAAAGTGGCGCTATCCGACATATCAAGTTTGGCTGTGGCCGGGGCGAGAATGGTTTTAGGATCGCTTCTGCTCGTGTTTATTTTGATTTGGCGCGGGGGTGATGTTGCGGTTATCGACGGACTCACTGTCCAGCAATGGGGCTGGACAATACTGACGAGCATCCTTCTTTTGGGCTATGTTCTGGGCTGGTACACCGCCTTGAAATACGCTCCGGCAACGTATGTGGCTACCCTCCTCGTCCCCGCCACGTTGGTCACCAACGTCCTCACCGCGGTTTTCATAACCCGCGCTTTCAGCGGCGCACAAGCGTTGAGTTCTCTCCTCGTTGTGCTTGGCGCGGCGCTGGTGATCCTTTTTGCCAAGAAGGCGGTCTCGGAATCTCTTGGCCAAACGCCGGCGGCGCCCTTGCCGGCCCAATGATCCATGGACGGAATCCTTCGTTGCAGCCGCTATGCTTTCGGGCCAAATCGGCTGCACTACTGCGGTCCTGATGCCAATCGGGAGATTTTGGCCTATATAGAAAATGGAATAAATGATCCTGGCTTGGAGACGCTATTGAAGGCTTTTCAAACCATGTATCCCTACCTTAAGCATATCGCCGAAGCCAATGGCATTCGTGATCCTTTTGATGAACGGGTGGTGGAGGCCTACTGGCTCGGCAATGAGCTTTTGGAAAATGTCGAGATGAAAAAATTCTGGAGGCATCTGCGCGAGGATCAAAGAATAGAGAAACGCATTGGCAAAAAATCTTTTGATCTGGTGAGCGATAAAATTCGCCGCGGCGCCCTGCCTCATCATTCCTTTCACGTTCTGGATATCTGGAAAAGGACCGGGCATCTTGAAGTTCCCCATACTTTGGAAAGCATGGATGAGTGCCGCATAAGTTGGGGCAAGGTTTTGGCCGTTGACGGGCCGGCCATCACCGTCGAATATGAGCCATTGGTGATTAGTGAAGGAAAGCTGGCCCTGGGGGTGCCGGTTCAAAAAAAGATTTTGCGGCCTTTGGAATCTGATGTTGATATTGAGCAGCTTCGGGTTGGCGATGTTGTTTCCATGCATTGGGGAGTGATTTGTGAGGTGATGACTCTTGGCGAGCTTGCGGCATTGAAAAAATACACCCTGCGCCACATCCAATTGGCCAATCAGACGATATGACTGTTTTTGTTTTTGGCAATTCCGATCTCGAATCGGATTCTTTGCCTCTGCGTCTGCTTCCGCGTCTGCAAAGTCGTTTCCCGAATATTACTTTTGAAACAAAGGATCCTAATGAAGAATGGGCCGTTCCCGAGGATATGACCATACTTGATACCGTATTGGGCATTGATACGGTGAGCGTTTTTTCGGATCTTGATGTTTTTTCACGCCCTCCGCGCCTGTCGCTTCATGATTTCGACGCGCTGGCGAATATGCTGTATCTTAAAAAGCTCGGCAAGATTGGGAAAATAAATATCATCGGCATTCCGCCGGCTATTTCCGAGGAAGGGGCGTTAGAGGGCGTCTCGGCCCTTCTTGCCAGTCAATTTTCAGGAAGTGAGCTGCGCAGCTCATACACGGGTCATAGGCCCGGATGAGCTTTTCTATTTCGAAGGCGATTTTTTCCTTGGGCGTTTCCGGGATTAGATCCCCGACCAGGCGAAAGATATCCTCCTCAATGTTGATTTGATTTTGTCCGGTGGGTACGACGATCTCCCCTTCGCGAACCACTCCATCATCGCCAATGCTTACGCGGTGATAAAGCGTGCCTCGCGGCGCCTCAATTACTCCGACCCCTATTGCCCGGCGTGTGGGCTTCTGTATTATCGGCTCAGGCCGGAAAGTGTTGGTCTTCAGGATGTCAGTGGCGTCGTCAATGGAGTGAAGAATCTCAATGGCCTGCGCAAGATTGTTGTAGAAAATGTCTGTGGAGGGAAACAGGGACAGGGCGGCTCCAAGAGTTTCGCGGGTGCGGGGATGCAGGCGATCTTTGGCCAGATTCATCCGGGCGAGCGCCCCGACCATATAGGACTGGCCCTCGTGCTGGTAGGCCGAGGCCTGGGAATACGGCAAGACGGTCCGCTCCAGGTGTTCGCCAAAGCGCTCTTCCGGAATGCGTTCCCCGCTGCTGGTGGCGATGCTGCCGGTGAGAAATCCGTAGCGCTCCGGGATGAGCGCCATGAAGTTGGTATGGCGGTCAAAGTGGAACGGCGCGCTCTTAAAAATTTCAATGAGGCGGAGCGCGGCCGGCCGGGCTTCTTCGAGTTTCTTTATCGCCTCGGCAATCCCCTTTTCTTCCGGGAAATGCAAAAATCCGCCTATGGTCGGATGCACGGCGTGGACCGACCGGCCGGCGACGAGAGTCGCTAAAAAATTGCCTGCGGCCTTGACCGCAAAGCCGTCATGAAGAAGCTGATGCTCTTCCGGGTTGTTTTCGTCAAAATCGAGAAAAGCGTCTTTGCCGTAAATATCCGGCAGGCTGAAAAGATAAAGATGCAGGGCATGATCCCTGATCGCGAGGCCATACATCGTTAAGATCCTAAGGAGGATGGTCTGGGGCGAGGGAGTGATGTTAAGAGCCCGTTCGCAGGCCTCAATGCTCGCCAAAAGATGGGCATTGGAGCAGGTGCCGCAGATGCGCGCCAAAAGCTGGGGCAGGGCTACGATGGGTTTGCCTCTTATGGCTTGGGTAAAAAAGCGCTTGTATTCGGTGATTTTGAAATGAACATGCTCCACCCTGTTTCTCGTGACGCGCACCTCCAAAGAGGCCGAGCCCTCGACTTTGGTCAGACGATCCAGTGTCAGGTCGAAAGTGTGCATAGGCGGCTCTAGGCCTGGACTTTAGCTTTTAACTCGTCAACAACACGATTGACCACTTCCAGGAATTTATCCGGTTCCATTGGGCAACCCGGGACTTCGGCGTCCACTTTTACAATGTCGGAAACCTTAAGAACCTTGGGCAGGGCGGCAAAGCGGGCCAGTAAAAATTCAATCTCCTGCCTTTGCTTTTCGTCAAAAAAATTGCGCTGTCCGGCCGGCATCCCCACCACGGCGCAGGCGCCAACGGCCACCAGTTTCTTGGATTTTGCGCGTATTTCACGGAGGTTGGCGGCCTGCTTATCCGAGGCAATCGCCCCTTCAATGAAGGCGATGTCAAGTTCATCCAGCACGTTTTTGGATTTGAGAACCCGGGCATGGCGAAAATCAAAAAGCTTTTTCCACTCCTGCCAGTGCTCATTCATCACCTCGGTCATGACAATGGTATTGTCCTCGCAGCAGGAAAAGGAGAACCAGCCGATTTTTATTTTGCCGGCCGCAGTCATACTGCCATTGGGAAGATTAGCTTCAAAGTTCATGATAAAAGCGTTTTTAGATCGAAGCTGGTATCAGCCAGTTCCTTTTCCCGGCCGGCTACTTTCACGTCCTTTTCTATCATTTTGGAAATGGCCGCAAGTTCTGCAGTGCGGTTTATTAAGGTGGCGCCGATGACTTCGCCGTCCTTAATAATGATCCGGCCGTAGGAACCGTTCTCCGGCGTCCCCCGCGGGATTATCATTCTATCTTTTTCAGGGCGGACATCGCCGACAAAAGCAATGGTTATGCCAAAGCCCTGGGTGGTATAAAACGAGACCATGCGGAAAGGCTGGCGTTGCCCGGCCATATTGGCCCCGGCGGCTCTTCCCTGGACCTGGGCATTGACCCAGTTGCCGAGCTGCAGCCGTTCGCCGAGGATGAGATCGTTGAACTCCGCGGCATCGCCGGCGGCCCAGACGTCGGGCTGGTTCGTTTCAAGATACTCGTTGGCCAGGATGCCGCGATTGACCGCAACGCCGGCATGCGCGATCCATTCGAGTGGGCAGAATATCCCAATCCCGGCGATGATCATCTCGCAGGGAATTTCCGCTCCATTGGTAAGCGCAACGCCGGTCACGGCACTGCCTCCGAGCACCCGGCTGACCTCGGCGGCGTATAAGATTTTAACCCCGCCATTTTCAAGCGCCCTTTCAATCATCCGGCCCGAAGACTCATCCAGGAGCGGCTGCCAATAGTACGGTTCGCGCAGAATCAGCGTAACGGCTATTCCGGCCATGCGGAGCATTTCGCACATTTCAAAACTGACGAATCCGCCGCCGATGGCAACGGCCCGGCGGGCGGTCTTTACGGCTGCCATGATGGCACGGGCATCATCCAGTGTCCGGAGATACAACACCCCGCGCCGGTCGCTTCCCGGAACGTCCCACTTCCTGGGAGAGCCGCCGATGGCCAGGAGTAATTTCTCATAGGCGAGAGGCGTACCGTCGTCCAGAGTCACGGTTTTTTTGAAGGCATCGAGGCCGGCGGCTCGCCTTCCGGCGATGAGCCCAACGTCGTTTTCGGCATACCACGAGTCCTTTTTCAGCCAGATTTGTTCAAACGGAATTCTTTCCAAAAAAAAATTGGGCTTGGAAAGCATGACCCGCGAATAGAGCCGGTGCGGTTCATCCGAGACAATGCCGATGCTTCCAGAGGCATCATGCCGCCGGATGGTCTCGGCGGCTGTTGTTCCGGCAATGCCGCCGCCAATGATGAGGTACTTAATTTTTTCTACGGCCACTTTGGGAGGTTAGCCGAGCCAGGCGCGATAGCGGGGAAAGCGGCGGCAAATGGGCAGATTCGAGCACCAATTTTCCAATCCCCAAATGCGACCGGCTCGCATTGCTGCGAAAAGCGCGAGGACAAATATAAAAATTACATGCTGGTCGACAATATAAGAATTAGGGCTGGGGTACGGAAAATCCAAAATCGGGAAGTAGTAAAGAAGCATCAAGGCCGCCCCGAGAAGCGAGGAGAGCCGCACGAACACACCCAGGATGAGCGAAATCCCGAGGAGGGTCAGACCCCACTCATTGGCGAAGTTTACGATGGGCAGGATGCTGGGCTGGAGGAGCCACTGGTAGAAGCCGGGTAAGGTTTTAGCTCCCCCCAGATAGCCGGCGGCCGACCATGTCGGATCAATGATCTTCGTTACTCCGGCGTAAAGCATGAGCCAGCCCATGCCCGCGCGGAGGAGAAAGAACGAAAGCTTTTGGAAAGTCGCCATGGAATCTTGCTTAGGAGTTATATGTTACTAGGACGGTGCGCTCCCGAGGGCCGTTCAATTCTACCAAGACCACTCTCTGAAAATCGCCGAGGGCAAGCTTTTTCTCTTGAACCGGGATCGCCAGGGACGAACCGATCATCGAAGCCAGGATATGCGCTGGCATGTGAGCAGCGTGGTGAGCGTGCCCTTTCCCCAGTCCCGAGGGGATAATCACGTCATAGGCCCCAAGGAGATCCACGTCGAGCGCCGGGTCGAGATGGACGGTGGTAATTGCCGCGGTCGTATGCCTGAGGAAAACGTGGCAGAGACCGTCCGTGGTCGCACGCTCTCCGAGGAGGGCGTTCACCTGGGAGGTGATATCGACCACCTCGCGACCTTTCGTGGTTTTGATTTGAAGTGTCTCGGTACGCATGGTACGAGCGAAATTTATTTAAACCACTCGCGGAACGACCGCGGCCAGCCGACGAGGAGGAGTAGAGCCAATGGCGCTCCCCAGTTGGCCCAGCGCTCAACGAAGTCCCACACCGGCAGGCCAACGAGCGGTCGGACGAGCGCGGTCCAGAAGCCCCACATGACTGCCCAGAGGAGCACTAATCGGATGGGCTTTACGAGTACGATTAATGCCACCGCGAGGTCCATCAGTCCGACGAAGAAGAGGAGCTGGGCGGCGGTGGCGGGATCGGCGTTCGTAAACTGCTGGATCCAGCCAACCCAATCCTTCTTTCCTTGCAGGGCAAAGACGCCGTGCCCCACAAACTCACCCGCAACAGCGATCCGCAAAATCCACTCAACAAGTTTTACATTCATATATGTTTTGACAAACAAATATTACTCGCCGCCGCGACCCTGCAACCCTTTGAGTTGGTTTGTCCCCAGAACGCCCGCCCCAAGATTCTGCCGTTCCGCGGCTCGGGACTCCTCGCTCATTATATCGCTTTTCGCCCCAAAAGCAGTGCGTTGAGAGCCACAATAACCGTGGAAAGCGACATAAAAAGCGCAGCCAAGGCGGGCTGGAGCAGTATGCCTTGGCCGGCGAGAACTCCGGCCGCAAGCGGCAAGGCGACAATGTTGTAGCCAGTCGCCCAAAAAAGATTTTGAATCATTTTCGCGTACGTCAGCCGCGAGAGTTTTATGATCCGAACGATATCCCGCGGATCGTTCCGGACAAGAATGATGCCGGCCGACTCAATGGCCACATTGGTGCCCGCCCCGATGGCAATGCCTAAATCCGATTGCACGAGGGCCGGAGCGTCATTGATGCCGTCGCCGACCATAGCCACGGTCATGCCTTTCTCTTGTAGGATTTTGACTTTGGCAGATTTTTCCTGCGGCAGAACCCGCGCGAAATATTCGTCAATGCCAAGTTCTTCCGCGACCCATTGCGCAACATCCTCGGAATCGCCGGTAAGCATGGCGACTTTTAATCCCATCTGCCGAAGCGCGCGCACGGCTTCCCGCGATTCCTCGCGGATACGGTCGGCCAAGGCGAACGCGCCTATAACTTCCTTATGTTGCACCGCAAAGATGATTGTTTTGCCTTTTTTATTTTCCGAGGCAATCTCGCCTGCGAGCTCGCCCGAGATGGCGGTGCGAACATGTTCTAATATGGGATACCCGCCGACGAGAATTTCTTTGCCGTCAACTTCTCCGCGGACTCCCTTGCCGGGAATTCTCCGGAAGCCCTGTACGTCGGCCAGTTGTATATGTTCCTCCCGAGCCCGGGCGACGAGGGCGCGCGAAATGAAGTGTTCGGACGGGGCATCCACCGATGCCGCAAGCCGCAGCACTTCGCTATCCTCGGCGGATCCCATGGCCCATATTTTTTCAATGCCGTAATCCCCCTTGGTGAGGGTCCCGGTCTTGTCAAAAAGCACGACGTCTATTTTCCGCGCCGCTTCAAGCGCCAAGCGCTGTCTGACCAGAAGTCCGGATCTTGCCGCAAGCGTCGTGGAGATTGAAGCCACGAGAGGAACCGCAAGCCCCAAGGCGTGCGGGCAGGCGATGACCAGCACCGCAACCAGTCGTTCAATGGCGAAGACGGCGTCGCCCCTGGCAAACATCCAGACCACAAAAGTTGCCGTGCCGCTTGCAACCGCAAGGAGCGTCAAATAGTAGGCCGCGCGGTCCGACAGTAGTTGCAATCTGGATTTTGAGGCCTGTGCTTCGGCAACAAGGCGCATGACGCCGGCAAGAAAGGTATGCGCTCCTACGCTGGTGACTTTGATTTTGAGCGCGCCGTCGCCGTTGCTGGTGCCGGCAATGACTTTGGATGACGGGGCCTTTGCCACCGGCTTTGATTCTCCGGTAATCATTGCTTCGCTTACGTCGGATGTCCCCTCCAAGACGGCTCCGTCGGCTGGAATTTTGCCGCCCGGCCGGACAAAAACCGCGTCCCCTTCGCGAAGTTCGCCCAACGGTATGGTGATTGTTTTACCTTCACGAATAACCTCGGCTGTATCCGGCAGAAGTTTTGAAAGCTCTTTCAACGCGCCTTGCGCCCCTTGCACTGCCTTCATCTCCATCCAGTGGCCAAGAAGCATTATCGCAATTAACGTCGTGAGCTCCCAAAACAAGGTATGACCCTCCCCGCGGAGCGCCGCAAAGACGCTATAGAGATACGCGGCCGAGATCGCAAGAGCGATCAGGGTCATCATGCCCGGCAGCTTCGCTCTCAATTCGCGCACGGCCCCGGCAATAAACACCCAGCCGCCGTAGAAAAAAACGACTGAGCCAAGCAGCAGGGAAATATATTGCGAGCCGGGAAAAACCGGCGCCATCCAGCCGAAGAATTTTTCTGGAAGCTCCGAATAGAGGACGACCGGGACCGTCAACATCAAGCTCACCAAGAATTTTCTTGCGAAGCTCACGACGCTATGCCCCGCGTGCTTGTCATATGCTTCACGGGCCGCGTTGCGCCCCGCACCCTGTGTTTTGCTTTTTATCAGATTCATCCCGCACTCGGGACAGAGGCCCGGCGTATCCTGCCGGACGTTGGGATGCATCGGGCACGAATAAACCTTGGCTTCGCCAGAGGACTCGGGCGCGGCATGGTGGTCGCGATGTTCGTTCTGATGGCGGAAATGACCGTCGTGGTTCATGCTACCTTATTTCTTTACTCATAACGGAGCGCCTCAATGGGGTTCAGTTTGGCCGCACGCCGCGCCGGGTAGAGGCCGAAGACGAGGCCGACGAGAAGGGCGACGCCGAGCCCGAGGAGCGCTGCTGTCACTGGGAAGGTGAAGCGCCAGTCAAGGGCAACGACCCCGCCGAGAACAAGCGTGGCGAGGAACGAGAAGAATGCGCCGAGGGAGACGCCGATGAGCCCGCCGAAGGCGGTGAGCATGGCGGCCTCGAAGAGGAACTGGGTCAGGATGTCGCGGTAGGTCGCGCCGACGGCCTTGCGCAAGCCGATCTCGCGCGTCCGTTCGGTCACGGCGACGAGCATGATGTTCATGATGCCGATGCCGCCGACGACGAGCGAAATGGCGGCAACGGCGACGAGGAAGAGGGTGAGGACGTTGGTGACGACGCCGAGCGTCTCGGCGAGGTCCGCCGGCGTTTCCACATGGAAGTCATCTTTCTCGGGGTCGGTGATGCCGTGGGAGTTTCGGATGGTGGCCTCGATGTCGCGCACCGTCCGGGGGATGGCGTCTTCGGAGGACGCCTCCACAATGAGGCGCTGGAAGTGGCGGATGCCGAGGACGTAGGACTGAACCGCGGTATAGGGAGCGACCGCGGCTTCATCGAAGTTGAAAAAGGAAACCTGCCCCTTCCGGGGGAGCACGCCGACCACCCGGAAATTCCGGTTCTTGATCTTGATGCGCTCGCCTACGGCCGGCGCGTCGCCGAAGAGCTCTTCCCGCACCTTATCCCCGATCACGATCACCTCGCCCCGGCCTTTGACGTCGTCCTCGGAGAAGAACGCCCCCTCGGACGGCGTAAGATCGAGAATGCGCGCGATGGCGGAGGAGGAGCCGAAGATGGTCAGCCGAAAGGTCTCGCCGCGGTAGCTCGCCGTCTCGGCGCCGAAGACAATGGGCATGACTTCTTCGGCGCTCGGGACGCTGGTTTTCCGCCGGAGCGATTCGAGATCGCGCTCCTTGAGGGAGCTCGAGAGGATCTGGACGAAATCCGACGGCCCCCGCGGCTCGCGGCCGGGCATGACCACGACGGTCTTGGCGCCCATCCCTTGGATTTGGCGGAGGATGAGATCCTGCGCTCCGGCGCCGAGGGACTCGAGGAGAATGATCGCCGCAATGCCGATCACGACCCCGAGGACGGTGAGCGCCGATCGGGAACGATTCCGGGCGATCGCCCGAAGCGCGATCTTCATGGCGTATCTGGTCGTCATAATCCTACTTCATAAAGTGATCCCGCGTGGTGCGGCGGTTGGCGACGGCCTCGTCCCGTTCGATCCTGCCGTCCCGCAGGCCGATGATGCGGCCGGCGTACTCGGCGGTATATGTTTCGTGGGTGATAAGGATGATCGTGTGGCCGCTCGCGTTCAGGGCGGCCAGGATTTCCATGATCTCCCCGCCGGACTTCGTGTCGAGGTTGCCGGTCGGCTCATCGGCGAGAATGAGCGCGGGATTCGTCACGAGCGCGCGGGCAATGGCCACCCGCTGCTGTTCCCCGCCGGAGAGTTTGGCGGGCTCGTGGCGGATCCGGTGCGTAAGCCCCACGGCTTCGACCGCTCGGCGCGTCCGCTCGTCCCACTCCTTTTCGGGAACCGATGAATAGAGAAGCGGGAGCGCTACGTTCTCGAAGACGCTCGCGCGCGGGAGGAGGTTGAACATCTGGAAAATGAAGCCCATCCGGCTGTTCCGCACCTCGGCCGCAGCCCGCTCCGAGTATTCCGTGATTGCCTCGCCTTGAAAGCGGTACTCGCCCGAACTCGGCCGGTCGAGGAACCCCAGGATGTGGAGGAGCGTTGACTTTCCGGACCCCGAAGGTCCGATGATGGCCACAAACTCGCCGTCCCGGATGTCGAACGTGACTCCGGAGAGCGCCTGCGTCTCCGTGCCGTCGCCGCGGTACGCCTTCGAAACGTTTCTCACCTCAATCAACGCCATGGAACCGTGGTACGCTCACTCGCCTTTCGTGAATACGACGACCTGATCCCCCTCCCGGAGCCCTTCGGAGATCTCGATCAAACCGTCCGAGCCGCCGATGCCCGTCCTGACCGGAAGCTCGCGGATGGCCTCGCCTTCGATCGCGCGTATAAACGTTGCGCCGTCGCGAGTGATCACGGCCCGGTGGGGAACGAAAATGACGCTTTCGCGCTCGGCGGTGATGATGTCGATGTTGGCGGTCATCCCCGGCCTCAGGCGCCCGTCTTCACGGGCAAATTGGAGTGTGGCCTTGTAGGTGGCTACCCCTTCGATCATCGTTTCCGCCGGATCAACCGCTGCGACGCTCGCCTCGAAAAGAACTTCCTCGCCGTAGGCATCGAGGGTCACTCGCGCCGGGTGGCCGACTGCGACCTTGGCAAAATCGGCCTCGGGGATAAAGGCCTCGATCTTGAAGCGTGATGCGGCGGTGAGCGAGACCGCTGGTTCGTTGGCGGGAAAAATCTCCCCGACGTCTGCCTCTTGTTTCACCACGACGCCGGCGAAGGGGGCGCGGAGAATGGTCTTGGCAAGCTCGGCTTCGGCATTTGCGGCCTTGGCGCGCGCCTGCTCAAGCCGCGCCTCTTGGGCGGCGAGCTCCTCCAGCGTGGCTCCGGCGCGCTTGAGCACGAGTTCGCGTTCCTCGACGAAGAGTTTGGATTCGGCCGCGGAGAGATCGGCGACGACGCCCGTAATGTTTGAGCGGGCCGTGGAGATTGCCGATTTATAGCCGTCAATGGTTGTTTGAGAAAGCGCGGCCGTTGGCCGAACGTCGTTGAGCGCGAGGACGGCAAGCTCCAGGAAATCTCTGACCGCACCAAGATGTTCCGCGGCGGCGGCTGCCGCGGCATCCAGATCGCTCTCGGCGGAAAGATCATCAAGCGCCGCCCTCCACGCGGTGAGACGGCCCTCGAGGGCGAAGCGCATGCTCTCAATGTTCGATTCAAGTCGGGGATCGGTGACGGCGAAGTTAATCTGCGGATTGGCGCTTTGCGGACTCGAGAAAAATTGGTCGGCCCGATTTCGCACCGCATCGTCGGCGGTCGTGTAGGCATCGAAGAGCGCGGCGAAGAGCGCTTGTCGGGCGAGACGGACATCCGCCTCCTCGACTGCAATCTCCTCCGGCCGCGTACCGCGACGGAGTTCGGCGAGGTTGGCCTGCTCCACCTTGACGCTCGCCTCGGCTTCTGCGAGCGTGGCTGCAAGATCGGCGTTTTCGAGCGCGATGAGCGTCTGGCCGCCAGATACCCGCTCGCCGATGGCAACCGCCACGCGGCTCACGCGACCGCTCCGCTCAAACGCAAGATCCACCCGCTCGGCGGATCGCACCTGGCCAGTGACGCTCACCTCCTGAACGAGGTTCCCCCGCCTGGCGGTGAAAATTTCATACCGCTCTTCGCTGCTCCGGCCGAAGTAGAGGAACCCCCCGCCAGCGAGCACCAGGGCCGCGAGGAGAGCGATGACGATTGGTTTTCTGAAAAAATTCATGGGTGGAGCGATGGAGACGCTTCTCCCGGCCACCTACGCGGCCTGACGGAGCGGCGATAGATCCCGATGAAGAACCGCGCGCTACTTCTTCTTCGATAACCGGTATATCCGCAAAATTTCCCCCACCGCCTTCCGACGCTTTCCGGACCTCATCTGTTCGGCAACGTGGGTACGAAGGTGCTCCCGCAGGATGACATCCTCGAAACTCGAAAGCGCCGCCTTGATCGCGAGCGACTGGTGAAGAATCTTAATGCAGTACTCCTCGTCCCGGGTCATGTTCTCGAGCCCCCGGACTTGGCCGCCGATGATGCGGAGCCGGCGGACGGCGCGGCGTTTGAAGTTCGGCCTCATGCTCCATATATACCCCCCGGGGGTATAGAAGTCAAGACCGGGGCGTCTCCCCCGCTTCCGGACAATCTCACCACCCATGACCCTGCGGACCGGAAGCGAACGGCGCGCCCGGCGACCTTACACGGCAATGCCCCACACATATTTAGCCACAGTGCCGATGCTGTAGGTGACGCCCACGGCAAGCGCGATGATGGCAAGGTTGGTGGCGATTCTGCGCGCGATGCTCATGCCCGACAAAAAAGCCAGAATCAGCGATACCAGCGCGATGAGCGCGGCGCTCGCGACGAACGGTGCGAGCATATTGCCGGCTCCGAAAAGAACCGGCAATACCGGGATCATGGCCCCGAAAAGATAGGCAATCCCCACCATCGTGGCAGCGGCAACGGGCGGGCTCGCGCTCGGCGACTCCGGCGGCGGCTGGCCCAAAAACCGGTCCTTCCCTTCCTCGATCCTCTTGACTTCGTTTTCCGAACTCGAGGCCACGAACGCGCCGGCGGCCATCGAGAGCGATCCGGCCACGGCAACGGTTGAGCTCGCAATAAGCACCGAGGCGGCATCCGGGAAAGCGGCGAAAAAGCCGCTTACCGCTCCCAGAATTTCCACCAAACCGTCGTTGAATCCGAGGAACATGTTCCGAATTTTCTCCGGGTTGATCCGCCGCGTGACGATTTCGGTAACAATGCGATCTTCATGCCTGAATTCGTCCTCAAGAATCGTCTTGACCGCCGCGCCCAACGGCTCGAGGCGATACGCCTCCCAGAGCAGGAGGTACTTGCGGACTCCATACACCTCGATGGCCTCGACAACGAGGTGGCTGGCTTTTTCTCCAAACATCCGGCACGCCGATACGATCAGCCACAATTTCAGCCGCCGTCCGAAATTCAGCGCCTCAATCTTCAGCTTGAAAAAATCCTGCCAAAACGCGACGTGCTTGGTCTCAATGGGAATGAGTTCGGCGAATAGCTTCTTTAGATCGCCGCTTGCAATCTTGTTTAAGGCCCCATACAGCGCAAGGTCAAATATCTCATCCTGAATGAGTTTCCGGGCAAGCGCTGAATGGAAGGACGTGTGTGCCATTGTGTGAGTACCCCGCCCGCATTCGCCGAGGCGGATGCGGACAAGCGACGGCTCGCCGCGCCGCCGCCCGTGGCGGGCCTCGCTTCGGCGGAAAGCGCGATCCCGGAGGCGCGAGAAGGGATGTGGCGGGGGCGAGACGCGCTATGGGTATGCGCTAAATTCCGCAGCTGCCGCCGCCCCGCCGTTCCTGCGGAGTAATCTCGGAAAGGATTCGACGGTACCCCGAAGCGCTCGAATAGTCGTAGCCGAGAATTTCTTTCGGGTCTGCGTTACTCCACGACGTCCCCTTTGATTCCAAATACTCGGCAATGGCAAGATAGGTGTCCGGAAACCAGTAGGCGTTAACTTGGAGCGCGGCCCGGTACATCTCGGCTTCGGGAACCCCCTGCGATGCCATGAGTTCGAGCAGCCCCAGCATCGCCATGCCGTGATTGCAGTCCGGAAAATGCGTCGGGTTGTTGCAACAGGGTCGGTAGATGCCCTTGGCGGCGCGCTCCACGGTTGCTTGCTGCTCAGGAGTAAGCACGAGGAGCGGATGGCGGGAGTAGTGATCCATCGCCTCGCCGGCCGCGAGCGTCCACCCGCCGGTTGAGGCGAACCGGTCTGCCCCCCCGTATTGCGGGTCCCGCATCGGCCCCTGTTCAAGAATTGGGTTCTTGTTGCCGAGGCCGAGCGCCCAAAGGAGATTCAAAAGTACGCCTGAATTCTTGCTGGTTATTTTCAGGTTGCCATTTCCGCTGCCGTAGAGAAGCGAGCGCCCCTCCGCGTCGAATCCGCCGCGATTCGCATAGACGGATTCGAATTTTTTTGCGTCAATCACGCCCACGCTTACCATGCGCGCGCCAAGGTTGCCCCACACTGCGGGCAATTCCGCGCCCTCGCTCGGCAGAACCTCGCCCTCGCCAAGATCCGCCGCCCCCCGCTCCCCCGCGGAGCCGCGGGTCGGCGCTGGGGCCTCGCGCTCACGGGAAGAACCGAATGCGGCCCAGACGCTTACGGCGATGATGAACGCGGCGGCAAGGACGCTTATCGGTACCAGGCGGCCGCTCTCTTTGTTCTCTTGTTGCGCTTGCGCTTCCATGGTTATCGCCCGCTGGGAAGCGGGCAGCCGCTCGCTGCGGCGAGTTTTGTAACCCCTTGCTCCCCTTCGAATCGTCTGCCATCCGCGAATATCCACGTCGGGAAACCGCTGATTCCCGCGGCAAGGCATCGCCCGGGATCTTCCGGACATTCCACGTACGGAACGATCCGAAACGCATCGCCAAAGGCGCGCTTCTCATTCTGGCAGTGCGGGCACCAATCGGCTCCGTACATGGTAGCGCCCTTGCCGGCCAGGCACTGCGCAAACGAATCGAGCGCGGCCGGAGCTTCCCGACGCGCCACAAGAAAAACCCCCGCTCCCGTCAGGAGCGCGATGAGCACGGCCGCCAGAACGAGGTTCTGCTTCATGTCAGCAACATTGTTCCAACTTATCTTCAAGCTCTTTGACCCGCGCCGGCATCGGCGGCTCGCCGCGAGGACCGCCTTCGGCGGCGCGACGGACGAAAAAGAAATACGCAAGCGCCGCGAGCGCCGTTGCCTCGAGCGCAAGCGTCGCCGGACTCGCGAGCGCGACGGCCCAGAAGGCCGCGGGAATGCCGATGCTGATGATAGCGGTTTTCCACAAAAGAGGCCAGCGCCCGGCCCAGGCGAAACTCCGTTCGCCCTGGTAGGCCACGCCCACCACCGTTCCGCCCATGAGTAGGAGGATGAATGGCTGATACGCCGCGGCCGGGAGCAGGCCGAAGACGCTCGCCGCGCAGAGCCAGAGCCAGGTGCCGGATACGGCAGCGCAGATCGGACAGATCAGAAACGGCAAGGCCCTATTGGCGAGCCACGCGGCGCCGGTAAGAACCAGCAGCGAGACGATCGTGATTGCCATGCCTTCAATGTTAGAGCCAAAAGATGAAGGCGCCAAGCGCAATCATGGCCACTCCCCCGCCAAGCCGCATGAGCCGGCGATCCCGCGCCTGCCAGACGCGAACCCGATCGAGCAACACGCGGTCGCTCGCGATCAAGAGGATGAGCGCGAGCGGCAGGATAAAGATGGCGTTATAGAGGAGGAGATACCCCATTCCCCAAAGGTAGGTCGCCTGGTCATGCAGGAGCCCGAGCACCATGAGGTAGGGTCCGCCGGTGCAGGGAAATTCGCAAAGCCCCACCAGGCCCCCGAGGAGAAACGCGGTTGGCATTGACCCCTTTTCCATGAGCTCGGCCATCTTATGGTGCGCCGCATGGGGAATGCGGAACTTGATCGGGAAGGCCGGGAAGAATTCGTTTGCGACGTTGACGAGGCCGAGCGCGACCAGGAGCAAGGCGCCGACCTTGGCCATGAAGTGCGGCACCGAGAAGAGGTGGAGCGTTTGGAGGATGCCCAAACCAATCAGTATGTACACGATGAAGATGCCGGCAATGTAGGAGCTTCCGATTTTCAGGATGCCCGAACGGAGGTGACCGATGCTGAAGAGGAAGGCGATGGTGAGGAGCAAAATCGAGAAGGCGCATGGGTTGATGCTGTCAACCAAGCTCGAAACCACCACGAGCGGGAGGAGCCACGTGCCGCCCCGGCTCATGTTCCAGAGCGCGGCTGCGCCGAAATTCCCGAACTTGAAGAATGCCACCGCGGCAGCGATGAGGATGCCGATCGCGACGAGCATGATGAATCTTTTGTTCATATACGCAATGGAGAAGACACGGCTCTTCGGAAAGGCACTCGCTACGGCGTAACCAGCGCCGTAACACCAAGCTCAAGCGGTTGGCCGGCGCTCTGCTCGATGATGACCGCCCGCTGGATTCTGCCCACGCCAGCCGGGCCGTGGGCTGCCGGATCAAAGATCACCTCGACCGTTGCTTCTTCGTTCGGGTTTACGGATTCGTTGATCCCCGAGGTGAGGCCGTGGCCGGGCATTCCATAAGGGCCGAAGCGTTTACCGCCTTTCGTGAGCGCGGCGGTCGTGCACATGCACGAAGTGTACACTTTGCCGATAACCACCGGCTCCGCGCCGGTATTTCGTATCGTGAAGACGTGGCTGACATTCCCGGCGGCCATGGAGATCCGACCGAAGTCGAAGCTCGCCGCATCGGCGGTGAGCGACCCGCCGCCGCCCGGAATCGGGGAGGCCGTATTTCCCCCTGGCGGGCTTGGGCGCGCAAACCAGACGATGCCGCCGAAGAGGAAGACGGCTGCCGCGATGCCGATAATGGTTGTCCTGTTCATGTGATTGAAGATTCACAACAAAAAACCCCGCTTGCAGGGGGTCCAGACGCGCGGCACAAAACTCGCCCGACTCGCCCCGCGTAGCGCTTGTGCGCGCGAGGCCAGCGGTTTTGCACCGGCGTCTTATGAAGCGGCGGGACTCCGTTCGTGAAGCGCCAACCAACGAACGAGTCCGCGCTTGAAAGGCAGGAGGAATGCCGCCGCTGAGTAACAACGCCGGAAAGAAAGACCCGCCTCGGGCGGCGAAAGAAAATTGCCCAAGGCAATGCCCAATCCGATTGCCGCAAGGAAGAGCGCCGTAAGAAGGGAAGCGGCCGAAGAACCCGTTCCAAGAACGCCCGCCGAGAAACTCTTGAAGGTGTCAAGATGGAAACTCACGAATCCCCTTGCGTCGCTCCCCACGGGGCAATCCAGCCGGTTCGCAACCGCCGCAAGGCAACCCTCGTGGCCGTGGCCGCCGCCGTGGTTGAATGCGGTAAACCCGAAAACGGCAACCCCGACGAAGCCAAGCATGAGGCCTATAGCAACCGCGGACTTCATATCCTCAAGGATACCAAAACTCCTCAAGAAAGGGAAGCCCGGCGGGCAGATGCAGCGGGTAGGACATGACGGGGCCGGACCTTGCGTCCCTAGCTCCGGCGCCGCGCCTTCGCGCGTTCCGATTCGGTCAAATACTGCTTGCGCAACCGGACGCCCGCGGGGGTTATTTCCAGGAATTCGTCCTCGGCCATTACTTCAAGCCCCCGCTCGATGGTGAGCTCGTAGGGGGGAACAAGGTTGATGGCCTCATCGGAAGCCGCAGCGCGAACGTTGGTCAGCTGCTTGCCCTTGGTCGGATTCACCACCATCTCCTCGCCCTTGGCGGTATTGCCGATCACCATCCCTTCATAGACATCAACGCCGGGGCCGACGTAGAGCGTGCCGCGCTCCTGCAGGTTCCAGAGCGAATATCCGACCGCAGTTCCGGTTGCCATCGAAATCATGGAACCCGTGGCGCGCTGGTGAAGCTCGCCCGCATGGGGCCGAAATCCGAGCACGCGCGCGGCAAGAATCCCTTCTCCTCTCGTGTCGATCACGAACTGCCCGCGATACCCGAGGAACCCCCGCGTCGGCCCTTCGAACGAAAGCTGTACGATCTCGGCGTGAGCGCGCACATCCTTTAAAACAAAACCGCGGGACCCGAGGCGCCGAATGACGACGCCCTGATACTCGGCGGGGACATCGGCGATAACTTCCTCGAACGGCTCGAGCTTGGCGCCGCTTTCTTCGCGGATAACCGCCTGCGGCTGCGAGACCTGGAGCTCGTAGCCTTCGCGGCGCATGTTTTCAATGAGAATCGCGATATGCAGCTCCCCGCGCCCGAACACCTCGAAATAATCGCTTGCGTCAAACGACACCCGGAGTCCGACGTTGATTTCAAGCTCGCGGCGCAAGCGCCCGGCAAGCTCGCGGGAGGTGACGAATTTTCCTTCGCGCCCCGCGAGCGGCGAATTATTGACGAAGAACTTAAGAACGACCGTGGGCTCATCCACCTTGATCGCCGGGAGCGGCTCGGCATTGCTGTTCGTCGTCACGGTCTCGCCGATATCAATATCCGAAAGTCCGGCGATGAGCACGATGTCTCCCGGGGGCGCCTCGGCCGCCTCGACGCGCTCGAGCCCAGAGAACGTAAACATGTTCGTGATTTTCCCCGAACGCGTCTCGCCGGACGGCTTCTTCACGAACACGGGAGCGCCCGAACGCGCCGTTCCCTCGTAGATCCGCCCCACGGCAAGCCTTCCAAGAAAATTGTCGTAGCCGAGGTTGAAGGGCTGGAATCGGAGCGGCGCCTCCGCGTTCGCCGCGGAGGCCGGCCGGACGTGCTCAAGAATTACATCAAGCAGCGGGGTAAGATCACGCGAATCCTCGGCGAGCGTCCGCTTGGCGATTCCGTCGCGGCCAATCGCGTAGACAACCGGAAAATCCGCCTGCTCGTTCGACGCGCCGAGTTCGAGAAACAGTTCAAGCACCTGTTCCTCCGCGCGCGCGGGGTCGGCCGCAGATTTATCGATTTTATTGATGACCACGATCGGCTTCAATCCGAGTTCGAGCGATTTCTTCAGCACAAAGCGCGTCTGGGGCATCGGCCCTTCCTGAGCATCCACCACGAGGAGCACTGAATCAATCGAACGGAGCACCCGCTCAACCTCGGAGCCGAAATCCGCGTGACCCGGAGTGTCGACGATGTTTATTTTTGTTACGGCACGACCTCGGCTTGCGTGCCCAGAGTGTATCGAAGGGGTCGAAGGATAAAAAATCGCAGCGTTTTTGGCGTAAATCGTAATGCCGCGCTCCTGCTCGAGAGCGTTTGAATCCATGGAAACCCCCTCGCCAGCAGCGCCGGTTTGTCGCAGGAGCGCATCGGTGAGGGTGGTTTTGCCATGATCGACGTGGGCGATGATGGCGATATTTCGTATTTCCATATCTCGGCTTGCTCCTTTAAAATCAGGCCTTCGCTTCCGCGGAGAAAGCCCCTCCCGGGCCTCCATAGAAAAAACCCCGATTTCGGGGCTGAAATCCGAAGTCCTATGAAAACTCTAGCATGCGATTGCCCCATTTGCAAGATTTCCATCTCGGCCAAATCCAAATGCTTCCGTGCGCGTCACGACAACGGCGCCGACCTCGTGCTGGTGCAAGATCCCTCCGGCCGTGGTTACACGGCAAGCAGTATCACCCCCTCCCCCTCCGGCTTCACCTCGAGGAACCCCCCGCTCTCAAGGCGCAGCGTTTCTGCCCTGCCGTCCGGCGAAACCATCCGAATGACCTCGGGCGTAACCAGGGTGATAAGCGCTTGGTGCTGATCGAGCACGGTTATCTCCCCGCTCTCCGTGGGGAGCGTGATACGCTCCACCTCGCCGTCAAACAGCGTCTCCTCGATGGTGTGGATGGTAAAACGCATACCCCGTTAGAAGTCAGCCCCCAGAACATGCTGCAACAAAAGTACCTGCGGTGCTTTTGCTGCCTCAATCTGCGGACTGATGCCGGTATCTAGCAAATTCATGGATAGCCATGGCTGACTTCTAACGGGGCATAGCTTGTTTCGCTCCCCTGCAAGGCTCCGGCCATCGCGGGGATTCTGCTACTTCTTCACGTCACCAATCGCCCCTTTCAAGTAAAACGCGTCCTCCGATGTATCGTCATGCCGGCCTTCGAGAATTTCCCGGAAACCGGCGACGGTATCGTCCCGGGCAACATACGTTCCGGCGCGGCCGGTGAATGTCTCGGCGACGAAGAAGGGCTGCGAGAGGAACCGCTGGATTTTTCGCGCGCGGTTTACGATGAGCTTGTCCTCCTCTGAAAGCTCTTCCATGCCGAGGATGGCAATGATGTCTTGAAGCTCGCGGTAGCGCTGGAACGCCTGCTGAACCGCGCGGGCGACGCGGTAGTGCTCCTCCCCCACGACTTTGGGATCGAGCGCGGTTGAGGTCGAAGCCAGGGGATCCACGGCCGGATAAATGCCAAGCTCGGCCAATTCCCGGGCGAGCACGACCGTCGAGTCGAGGTGGGCGAAGGTGGTGGCCGGCGCGGGGTCGGTGATGTCATCGGCGGGAACGTAAATGGCTTCCACCGCGGTGATCGACCCTCTCGTCGTCGACGCGATCCGCTCCTGCAGCTCGCCCATTTCGGTGGCGAGCGTGGGCTGGTAGCCGACGGCCGATGGCATGCGTCCGAGGAGGGCGGACACTTCGGATCCGGCCTGCGAGAAGCGGAAAATGTTATCAATGAAAAGCAGGACATCCTTCCCCTCCTCGTCGCGGAAATACTCGGCCATAGTGAGCGCGGAGAGCGCCACCCGGAGCCGCCGACCGGGCACTTCGTTCATCTGCCCGAAGACGAGCGCGGTTTTCTCGAGCACCCCGGATTCCTTCATTTCGCGGTAGAGGTCATTCCCCTCGCGCGTCCGCTCGCCCACGCCTGCAAAGAGCGACGCGCCCTTGGCGACTTCGGAAACGTTGCGAATCAGCTCCATCAAGAGGACGGTCTTCCCGACGCCCGCGCCCCCGAAGAGCCCGACTTTCCCGCCCTTGACCATCGGCGCGATCAAATCAATCACCTTGATGCCGGTTTCGAGCACTTCTGTTTTGGTTGATTGATCCCTGAACGGCGGCGGCGGGCGGTGAATCGGCCAGAATGTTTTGAACTTCGCGGCGGGAAGGCCGTCGGTGGTGCTGCCGAGCACGTCAAACATCCGGCCGAGAACTTCCGGCCCGACCGGTACGGTGACCGGCCCGCCGGTGTCCACCACGGGAAGTTCCCGCCCGAGCCCGTCGGTCGGCCCGAGCGCCACCGTCCGCACGCGGTTCGAACCGAGATGCCGCGCGACCTCCAAGGTCAGCGCCGGCTCGGTCTCAACCCTAAGGGCGTGTAACATCGCCGGGAGTGCGGTTCCGCCCGGGAACTCCACATCCACGACCGGGCCGATAATTTGCAAAATTTTCCCCTTATGCGCGTTCATCGCTCTTCGCCAACGGTTACGTGCTCACTGCCTCCGTACTTCCCGTTATTTCCGAAAGTTCGCGGGTAATGCCTGCCTGGCGCGCCTTGTGGTAGGCAAGGGTAAGCTCGCCGACGAGCTCCCTCGCGTTGTCCGAGGCGTTCTTCATCGCGATCATCCGCGCGGAGTGCTCCGAGGCGTTGGATTCAAGCACCAGGTGGTGCAGCTGGATTTTAAAAAGTATCGGCAGGAGTCGCTCGAGCACCGCCTCAGGCGACGGCTCGAATATATATTCATAGCGGTAGCGCATCGCCTCGCCCTCGCCGCGGATCTCGGCGTAGCGGCCATACTCGGGCGCGATTCCGCGGATTGTCTCTTCGATGCGCTCAGTATGGATCGGCAGTACTTCGATCATCCGGACTTCCTGCTTCAAGGTCGTCCGGAAGTTCGTGTAGAAGACCGTCACCCGATCCCACTCCTTCCGCAAAAAACCGCCGAGGAGGAACGCGGCCAACGGCTCGGTATCGCTCCGGGCAACGTAGTCGCCGAAACCGACGAACGTTTTGACGGATGCCAACCCGCGTGCGGCGAATGAAGCCGCGACTTTCTTGCCCACGGCGGCGCAGGCGTAGGGTTCTCCGCGATGTTCGCGGATCCACCGCTCGGCCAGGCGTACGACATTGCTGTTGAATGCGCCGGCCAAGCCCCGGTCCGAAGCGATGACCAGAAGAAGCGTTTTCTTGACCTCCCGCGGCTCGAGGAGGTGCGGCCGGACGGGGCTCCTCCGCGCGACATTTTTTAAAATATCCAAGGCGGCCAGGGCATACGGCCGGCCGGCCAAGGCAACCCCCTGGGAGCGGCGCATCTTGGTCGCGGCCACCACTTCCATGGCCGTGGTGATCTGCGCGGTATTTTTCACGGAGCGGATTCTCCGCCTGACGTCTCGCAAGGCCATGGTTACTTCTTCCCGCTATGAAACTTCAAAAAATCTTCGACGACCCGCTTCAGCCGTTTCTCGGTCGCATCGTCGAGCTCCCCCGAGGCGCGAATGGCAGCAAGCGCCTCGCCGGCTTTCTGGTGGACGTACGTGATCAGGGCCTCACGGGTCGCGCGAACATCCGAAATCGGAACGCTGTCGAGAAATCCGTTGACCCCGGCCCAGAGGGCCGCCACCGCTTCTTCAAAGGGAACCGGGCTAAGATCGTTTTGCTTCAGGAGTTCGGTGAGCAGTAGGCCCCGCGCGATGCGCTTCCGCGTCGCCTCGTCCAGGTCCGAGGCGAACTGCACGAAGGCCTGCAGTTCCCGAAACTGGGCGAGATCCAGGCGCAGGCGGCCGGCGACTTTTTTCATGGCCTTGGTCTGCGCGGCCGAGCCCACGCGCGACACCGAGAGCCCGACGTTCACCGCCGGCCGCACCCCTTGATAAAAAAGGTCCGGACTGAGGTAAATCTGCCCGTCGGTGATCGAGATGACGTTCGTCGGAATGTAAGCGGCCACGTCCCCGAGCTGCGTTTCGATGATGGGAAGCGCGGTAAGCGATCCCCCGCCCTGCTCCGGCGCGAGCTTGGCCGCACGCTCCAAAAGCCGC
>Ga0155898_108_pt2 | contig 30800 bp, 43 predicted proteins | sample RifCSPlowO2_01_FD_107552 | JGI IMG/M metagenome (GOLD analysis project Ga0155898, IMG submission 107552) | Candidatus Sungbacteria bacterium RIFCSPLOWO2_01_FULL_59_16
GCCTATTTCGAAGAGACGGTCTCCGAGTTAAAGGAATGGCTCGCCGCCGAAGGCCGGGACGCCGGTGACCCCCAACCGATGCGGCTTGCGGCCAACTATCTCACCACCGACCTCTCGAAACTCGTCGCCGAGAGCGGCGCGCCGATCTCCAAGATTCTCATAACGCCGGAGAACTTCGCCGAGCTCATCGCCTGCCTGGTGGGGGAAAAAATCTCCTCCCGAGCCGCGAAAGAGGTGCTCCGGGAGATGTTCCGAAGCGGAGCCGATCCTTCGCAGATCATTGAGGAACGGGGGCTCTGGCAGGTCTCCGCAACCGAAGCGCTTGCCGAGGCGGCGGCCAAGATCATCGAGGCCAACCCCAAAGCCGCCGCCGACTACCGCGCCGGCAAGGCCGCGGCTTTGCAGTTTCTCGTCGGCCAGGTTATGAAGGATGCGGCTGGCGCCAACCCCGACGGAGTACGCAAACTTCTGGAGGAAAAATTGAAGTAGCACAGGTGCGGTTTAGATTATGAGATGCGATCCCATCGCGCGGCCATCGTTTAGTGGCAGGACGACTGCTTCCCAAGCAGTAGACGCGAGTTCGATTCTCGCTGGCCGCATCGCACAAGGGAATTCCCGCCACCGCCTGACACGAAGACGTGGAATCGACTCTTAACAATTTATCCACGATCGTGAGTAATTTGTTAAGATTCGAAAACGACCAATTCTCCACCAAGCAAAACCCCGGCGCATATGCGCCGGGGTTTTGCGTCTTCTGCCCCTGTAAGCCGAATTCTGTGCCTCCGGCGTGATGCCGGAGCGGTGATCATCTGTCTGGGTCCGGGGTTGCCCCGCGGACTCAAGCCCCCCCACCACTTTCATGTTTTCAAAGAATACAGCGGCCTCTTTTTCAATTCCGCGTAACTGTTCTTGAACTTCTTCAGTCGTTTTTCGCGCCGGTCGGCATCTCTCCGCGAGCTATACGCTTCGTAGTAAATGAGCTGAAACGGTACGCGGTACTTCGTTGCTGTAATCTTTGCTGCGTTATGCTCTGCAAAACGCTTTCGGAGATCGTGGTCTGCCCAATGTAGAGCAGTCCGTCTCGCGCGCTCCGCAGAACATATACATAAAACATGAAAGTGGTGGGGGGTTGCACCGGGTAGGCGTTTTCCTCACGCCGTCCGTTGCCGGACGACGCTGTGGGCTCTTACTTTACCCGCCGAAACGGGGTATCCCGCGCGAAGGCGGGCCCACTCTTTTCACCTTTGACCTCCTCCACCGGGAAGAACCTTTAGAGTCCCCCCTGATGACGATCGGTCGTATGGTCTCTGTGGCACTGTCCCGTTCCCCCCCACCGGTTTTGCACCCGAGCGTTCAGTCGAATCAATCGCGACAAGCAAAATCATTCGGAACTACAAATCATCTCTGATGCAAAACCGGTGGGGGGCATGGTGGCCGTTAGCCACTACCGCTTTCACTCCTCGCTACCGCTCGTCACTCACATGGTGCAAATCTACAAATCTTATGCTAATCCGCGAATTGCGAATACGGATCCGCATATTCGCCAGATTGGCATGAAATTCGCATATTGGCATCATCTGCGCGCTGAGCGATAGCGAAGTGCGATGGTGTTCGGACTTTCCTCCCGCTCACGCAGCTGCCAGCCACCAGCTGCCTGCCGAGCAAACGGCTCTTTACTGAGGGCTAGGAGCTCGAAGCTGCGCAAGCGAGTAATCACCCGGAGCAGAATTACTCTCCATTATAATCAGGAAGAGCCAAAAGTCAACCCCGCGCACGGGGGCTTTGGGGGCCTCAAGCGCATTCTTCAATCATTCAAGAGCACGTAATCCCACCCTCTCGTCGCGCCGTTGCAGAGGTAAAGACGGCCATTCGCCGTATCAATACTTAGGCGCCCCCGCTCGAGATCTGAATCGCAATCTTCGGCCGGCGGCGGGCCGCTGTTATTATCTTCGGCTTGGAAGTATCTGCCGTCCGGAACGTGCAGGGCGCTCTGCGGCTGTGTCGTCCCAATGCCAAGATTGCCGGCGTAGGTTGGGCTCAGCATGGTATCGGCTTTGAACTTTCCGACCCCGTGGTGAGCGTCATCGAGCGTTACGTTTCCAACCCTGATATTCGCAATCAGATCCCGGTCGAGCGTATTGACCCGACCATCCCCATTGACATCGGCCTTCGCGTACTGTGCGGGCGTCAAATTTCTCGTCCCCACAAGATACTGGGCGATAAGCGCCGCATCTAAAGAAGTTAAAGAGCCGTCCTCGCTGACGTCTCCGGAACCCCCGCGGACGTACGAACTACCGTTCACGGTGAGGGTAGCAGCTGGCATTGTGGTCGCAATGCCGACATTACCGGAATTGGTATTGTGAATGTCATCCCCCAGTGCCACCCAGAGTTTGTTCAGTTTGGCCGCGCCGACATCCAGAGAAGAAAAAATGGCTGTGGCGACAAATCCCGCGACGGCGATAAACGCTATGAGTTTTTTATGCTTCATAATGGCGCATTGTCCTTACTTTACGGCGGTTTCGACCTATGACAAAGCACTCCCATACGTAGCACAAATTACGGCGACTGTAAAGGGCGCCGCGGGGGCTGCCACCGAGTCCCCTCGCGATTCCCTTGCGGGGTTTCACCCCGTTACAACCGGACGCCCCATGCCTTTATGCTAGGGAGGAAGGCGGAATCCCAAAAGTCAAAGAGAGGCCCCGGCCTTTAGGCCGGGTTGTAACGGGGTTCACAGTAACCGTCCCTGCTCCCGGTCAAGGGCTTCGTTCACCAACCGATCGGCTTCGCGGTTTTCGCCGCGCGGGACGTGACGGAAAGCGAGCTCTCCAAAATCCAAGCGCACGTTCCAGATTTTCATGAAGAGCGGCCACAGCCGCTCTTCTTCTATTTTATATTCGGCACCGAGCTGCCGGACCACGAGCTCGGAATCCATCCGCACCTCGACCTCCATCGCCTTGATCCGCTCTTTGCCGTAGAGCGCCCGGGCTTTGGCAAGGGCGAAAAGCACGGCCTCGTACTCGGCTTCGTTGTTGGTCCTGACGCCGACGGCTTTAGCGTAGCGGCGCGAGGGGCGGCCGGAGGAGTCCGCCAAGACCACGCCGATCGCCGCCGAGCCGGGATTGCCCCGGGAACCGCCATCGGTGTGAATGATAAGCTTTTCTTGTTTCGCTTTCATGTACGAGTTAGTTGGGCGAGTTACGTGAATTAAGTTCGTGATCTTCGCAGCTTAACTTGCTTAATCCACTTAATCAGTTTTTAGCTTTTGGTTTCTTGAGCGCTTCAAGCGCCGGAAGCTTTTCGCCGGCAAGATAGGCAAGCATCGCGCCGCCGCCGGTGGAAACATGCCGGAATGTTCCGGCAAGACCCGCGCGATCAAGTACGGCAACGGTATCGCCGCCGCCGACCACGACTTCGGCCCGGCTCCGCGAAAGGGCGCGGGCGATCGCAAGGGTCGCAATGGCGAACGCCGGCTCTTCGGCAAGCCCGAGGGGGCCGTTCCAAACCACGGTGCGCGCCGGAGCGAGCGCCCGGCGGAACTCGGCGACCGTGCGCGGCCCGACGTCCAGGACGGAATCGCCCGGCGCGAGGCGGCCGAGTGGGATGATCAAGACGCGCCCGCGGCGATTACGCCTGATACGAGCGTCGCGCGGCAGAAGAATTTTTGGGGATTGGGCGAGACGGCGGACTTCGCGGGTGATCGGCTCAGCACTTCCAGACGAACGGCCCACGCTCACCCCCCGCGCCCGAAGGAGGACGTTTGCAACCGCGCCTCCGACGAGCACCCGGTCGGCCACGCGCTCGAAGCGCCGCAGGATGCCGAGCTTGGTTTCGATCTTTGCGCCGCCCAAAACCGCGACGAGCGGATGCCGCGGCCGAAGGAGCACGCGATCAAGTTCCCGGAGCTCGCGCTCGAAGAGAAGGCCGATGAGGGAAGGGAGAAGCCGGGGCAAAATCGTAAGTGAGGCGCCCTTCCGGTGCGCGGCCCCAAACGCGTCGTTCACGTAGGCATCGCCGAGCCGGGCGAGCGCCCGGGCGAAGGCGCGCGAGCAGGACTCCTCGCCGCGCCAGAATCTAAGGTTCTCGACGAGGGCCACGCGGATCCCTCCCGGGAAAAAATCCTTCCGCCCGCCGAAGGGATTCATGATGAACGCAACCGGCTCGCCGAGGATGCGGGTGAGGCGGCGCGCGACGGGCTTGAGGGTCTGGCGCGGGTCGCTTGCGTGCGAGAGAAGAATGACGCGGTTTCCTCTCCCGAGGAGGCGCCGAATCGTTGGGAGGGCGGCCCGGATGCGGAAATCATCGCCGACCGACTGCCCGACGATCGGAACGTTAAAATCAACCCGAACGAGTACGCGCCTTCTCGAAAGCGGTGCGTGCGAGAACGAACGAAGCATGATTCCCCATCATACCGAATTCCTGCTATACTGTCATCAAGATCGCACCAGAACGCCATGTCCGAAGGCCGCATGATGGAACGACCTGCGAAGCGAGAACACATCGTCATCCTCGGTGCCGGATTCGGAGGAATCACGGCGTTTTTAAAACTGGATCGGGCGCTCCGCCGCCGCGGCCTCCTCGGCCGTTACCGGATCATCCTGGTGGACCGCCATGCCCACCACCTCTACACGCCCGCGCTCTACGAAATTGCCGCCATTCCTCGCGGCGAAGCGGGAGCCGTTACGCTCAAACCCTCCATCTGCATCCCGCTCGAAAACATCCTCGCCCGCACGCCGGGAGCCGAACTCCTCGGCGAGGAGGTCGTCGCGCTCGACCCCACGCGCCGACGCGTCCGCTTCGCGAGCGGCGGCGAGCTTGCGTTCGCCTATGCGGTGATCGCGCTCGGCGCGGAAACGAATTTTTTTAACATCCCCGGCCTCGCGGAACGCGCCTATCCCATCAAAACATTCGCCGACGCCGTTCGACTGCGGAACCGCATCGAGGAGCTCATGGAGCGGGGTGCGGAAACGCTCCGGATCGTGATTGGCGGCGGAGGTCCGGCCGGCGTGGAACTTGCGGCGGAATTCGTGAACTTCCTCTGCGTCATGAAAGAACGGCTTGCGGCGGGAACATGCCGGGAGGAAATCACGCTCGTCGAGGCGTCACCCGAAATCCTCTCCGGCTTCAACCGCGCCGTGGTGCGCCGGGCGCGACGGCGTCTGAAGCGTCTCGGCGTGCGGGTCCTCACCGGAACGCCGATTACTGGGGTGAGCCCCACCACCGTCTTCCTCAAGGGCGGCCGGAAGATCCCCTACCATATCCTCGTCTGGGCGGGAGGGGTGAGGCCGACCGGAGCGCTTCAGAACTTCGGCCTAACGCTCGACGGGAGAGGGGGAATCAAAGTGAATGAATTCCTGGAGGCCGCCCCGCGAATTTATGCCATCGGCGATAACGCAAGCTTCCTGCATCCGAAAAGCCGCATGCCCCTGCCGGGGAACGTGCCGGTTGCCGAGTCGGAGGCGCGGCTCGCGGCAAAAAACATCGTCGCCGACATCATCGGAGAGGCGCGCAGTCCCTTCCGCCCGCCGGAGCGCTGGCCATTCATCCTCGCGGTCGGCGGCAAGTATGCCGTATCGGATCTCGTCATCGTGAAATTCTCCGGCTTCCTCGGCTGGATCTTGAAGCAGCTCGTCGAACTCCGCTACCTCCTCTTCATCCTGCCGTTTCCCAAAGCCCTCCGGATGTGGCTGCGAGCAGTGTACTACGAGACGAGAAACGACTGACGGGAAACTCAAAGCGAAAAACGCAAAACCACAGCGCAAAACGGAAAGCTTTGAATTTTGCGTTGTACTTTTGCGCTTTGAGTTTTACGCTTTGAATTCAACGCCGGCGCCATGAGGAGGAGACGGCCTGAACGATGGCTACGAACTCTTTCGCGTTGAGGCTCGCGCCGCCGACGAGCAGCCCTTCCATCCCCCGGATGTCGCGGCTGACGAAACCCGCGGCGTTCGCGATGCTCACCGAACCGCCGTAGATGACCCGGATAGAGTCGGCAACCCGCGCCCCGAGGTGTCGGGTAAGAAGCTTCCGGATATAGATGGCGCGGCGCGCGGCATTATCCGGAGTATCCGGGCGCGCGCCCGGCGTGGTGCTGATGGCCCATACCGGCTCGTAGGCGATGACGGCCTGCGCCAGCGATCGGCGCGGGATGCCGGCGATGGCTCGGAAGAGCTCCTCCGCGATCGCGCTCGGCACCACGGCTTGCGACTCTCGAAGCTCCTCGCCAACGGCGATCACCGGCCGCAACCCAGACCGCAGGGCCTGACGCACTTTGCTATTGATAAGCTCATTCGATTCGCCGAAGAGCCGCCGGCGCTCGGAGTGGCCGATCATAACATAGCGAACCCCGAAATCGCGGAGCATTGCGGCTGAGACCTCGCCGGTGTAGGGCCCTCCGCCCGCGGCGGCGACGTCCTGCGCCCCTAATCGGCCGCGCCGGAGCGCTCCTCCAACGGCGGCGAGAAACGGAAACGGCGGGGCAATCACCGCCTCCGCCCCGCGCAACGTTGCAATGCCGTGCTCGATATCCCGCGCTAGACGCGCCGCGGCCTTCACGGTCGCGGGATTCATTTTCCAGTTGGCGATGATTAAGGGCTGCACGTTATGAGCTGCTTAATGCACTGAACTTGCTGCGCTATATTCGTAATTTCCTCAAAAACTTGGCCGCCGCTTCCGGCGATATGGTAGAGATTTCGATGCCGGTGCCGATCTCAAAGCCGGCCCAGACCGCGGTTTTCGGAATCACTTCGATATGCCAGTGGTAGAGGGGGAGCCGAGGACCGTCGGCCGTCGGAGCAGTATGGATGAAAAAGTTATAGGCCGGGCTCCGGAGGCCGCGCTCGATCTTGGCGAGCGCGGTGCGAAGCGCATCGGCCGCCGTGACGATCTTGCCGTCATCGAGACGCTCGAATTCCGGTTCGTGGCGCTTCGGGAAGATCCGAATCTCGAAGGCCTGTCGCGAGACAAAAGGGCAGAAAACCATGAAGTCACGATTTTCATACACGATGCGCCGGCCATCGCGGCGCTCGAACTCGAGCATGACGCAGTGCACGCACCGGCGATGGCGGCGAAAATACTCGGTCGAGCCGCGGAGCGAGCGCCCGATGTCCGGCGGGATGACCGGGATCGCGATGATCTGGGAGTGCGGATGCGAGATGGTCGCTCCGGCCTCGCGGCCGTGGTTGTGGAAGATTGAAATGTATTGAACGCAATCCTCGTCCTTGAGCGCGAGATAGCGCTGGCGGTAGGCGCGGAGCACGATCTCCACCTCGCGGGGCTCCATGGCGGCGATGGCGCGGCGGTGGTCGCGCGTCACGACCACCTCGTGGAATCCGACCCCCTGCTGCCAGCGGTAGGGGCCGCGCGCCTCGGGCACCGGGCACAGACCCGGCAAAAACGCGGGGAACTTGTTCGGCACAACCTGGAGCCACCATTGGCGCTCAAGGTGACGCCGTTCTTTCTTCGTCAGGCGAAAGCGCTCGCCGGCCCGGTCGTAGATAATGATGGCCGGCGGAAGCAGGCGCTCGAAGGGGCAACCGGCCCGGGGTTGGACCCGTTCGGGCGTGCGGCGCCTTACGAACTCGTTCGGCCGGCGCGCGCGGCCGGTGGCCACCACCACCCAATCGCCGGTGACGACGTCCTGACGGAGCTCCGAGATCTGCTTCATGGCGTCGGGGAAGCGCGGTAGCGCCCGAGGAGATCGTTCCATTTCACCGCAAAAAGCTCGAGGAGAGTCGTCAGATAGGCGTGAAGCCGGACCTTCGAATCGGACGGATTCACCCAGCGCACCGGGATCTCCTTGATGCGAAAGCCGTTGCGCTTGCCGATGAGAAGAATTTCAAAATCAAAGCCCCAGCCGGTGAGGCGCTGACGTGGAAAAATCGCCTCGGCTGCCCGCCGTGAAAAAAATTTGAAGCCCCTTTGGCTGTCGCGAACCTCCCCGAGCCCCGAGACGGCGCGGATCGCGAACTTCGCGAGGCGCCCGAGAAACCGGCGATACCACTGCGCGCGCTCCTCAACGGTGGCGCCCGGCACCCCGATCGACCCGATGACAATGTCGAAGCATCCGCCTCGGGCCTCCGCTTCCGGGCGGCAAAGATGCGGGAGAAACCGGTCGGCCTGCTCCGGGGAAACCGAGTTATCCGCATCGGCAAAGACGCGCGCCTCCCCGCGGGCGGCGAGCATTCCCTGTTTCACCGCCCAGCCCTTGCCGCGGTTCTCCACTTTCACCAGCCGGAGGCGCTGCATCCCGCGCGAGAGGCCGGAGACGATCTCCGCGGTGCGGTCGCGGGACGCGGAATCCGCAACGATAATCTCGTAGCCGCCCGGGAAATTCTTCGACCGCAGGTAGGCATCCACCTCGCGGACGGTCTTCTCGATCCGCCGCTCTTCATTATACGCCGGGATGATCCAGGATACGTGCATTGGTGAAATGAAATATCAAAAGGCGAACATCAACATCCAAGCGGCCGCCTGCGGTCTAGAGGCGAGGCGTATTTTGCGAAAGCAAAATCGCCCCCTCTCCGACTTCCTGCATGCTGCTCTTTGCTATTTAATTTTTGCATTCTTTCTATCGAGGTAGGACTGGAGGATCAACGCCGCGGCCGACGCATCTGCCTTCTCGCGGCGGGTGTGCCGACGTGCAAGCGCCGACGTCAGGAGTTCGTTTTCGAGCGCTATGGGTAATTGTACCTTTTCCCGAAGGTCGGCCACAAATCGCAAAACGGCCTTCGCCGGCGGTCCGAACCGGCCCCGCGCGTCAAGCGGTAGGCCGACGACGATCCTCCGGGCGCCCGCCGCCTGGAGAACCGCCGCAACCTCTCCAAGGGTTTGAACCGTCGCGCGGGGAAACGCCATCCGGCCTTCGGGGTCGGAGAGCGCGAGGCCGATGCGTTTTTGTCCGTAATCAATGCCGAGGTAGCGCATGCAGTGGTGAAGATGGTGAACTTGGTGAATCGCTTCGCTCGATGAAACTGGCTGTGAACGATTTCACCAAGGCCGAATGCTGATTCACCAAGCGAAGCGAATGACCAGGTTCATCATTCTCTCGTAAGAACCTCTGCTCTCTCTTTAGTAACAATGACGGTGTGCTCAAAATGCGCGGCGAGCGACCCGTCTTTCGTCCGCCACGTCCAGCCGTCGGCATCAAGCTTGACCGCCGGATCGCCGAGAACAGCCATGGGCTCGATCGCGAGCACCATCCCTTCGGGAATGGCGCGCCCCTCCCCGGGCCTGCCGTAGTTCGGGACGTATGGATCCTCGTGGAGCCGCTTCCCCACCCCGTGGCCCACGAGCTCGCGCACCACGCCGAAGCCGTCCCGCTCGATCTCGCCCTGAATGGCGGCGCCGAGGTCGCCCAACCGAATGCCGGGCGCGAGAACCGCAACGCCGACCTCGAGCGCCCGGCGCGCGGCCGCGATGAGTTTAGCGGCACGCGGCGGCACCTTGCCGACCGGCACCGTCACCGCCGCATCCGTGACGAGACCGTCCGCGGCCGGGTAGCGCATGCCGATGTCAATGCCGAGAATGTCTCCGTTTCGAAGAAGCTGGTCCTCGTGCGGGATGGCGTGCACCACCTCGTCGTTCACCGAGGTGCAAATCGAGGCCGGATAGGGACGCTCGCCGGCACGGGAGCGGTAGCCCTTGAAAACCGGCGCGCCGCCGGCGTCGGCGATCAGGCGTCCGGCGAGCCGGTCAAGCTCGGCCGTTGAGACCCCGGGCGCGGCCGCCTTCTGGACTTCGCGAAGAATCGCGGCAAGCCGCCGCCCCCCCTCGCGGAGCATTTCGAGTTCATCTTTGCGGCGAACAATCACGAAAGGAGACGAATGGCTTCCCGCCCATAGAACCGAATGGCAGACGGAGTTCGCAGGGTTGGATCGCCAAGCGCCGTGAGAGAAAACCAACGGATCTCGTGATGTTCGGCGGGCGCAAGCCGAACGGCATCAGTCCTTGCCCGAAGGACGTAGTTCAATCCAACATGGCGGTGGCGGTCATTGACACGATGGATGTCCACCCAACGCGGGGTCCGAAGAGATTTCGATTCGAAGGCATCCTGCGACAGCGTCGGCGGGTTACCGACCGTTTCAACGTCTTCCGGCGTCAAGCCGGTTTCCTCCGTAATTTCCCGGAAGAGCGCCTCGTCAGTGTCCTCGCCGAGTTCTACGTGCCCGCCCGGCGCCAACCATTGCCCGATCTTGCGGTGATCCACAAGAAGCACGCGGCCATTATGAACAATGAAGGCATTCACGACGAAATCAATGAGTTCATGGATGTGCGGCATGATATCTTCAGCGCAACCGGAGGGCCCGCCGGATGTCGCGCCACACCGCCGGGACCGGCTGATCGCCGTTGATGGTGACGAGGCGGCCACGGTTCCGATAGTAGCGGATGACCGGCAGGACGTGCGCCCGAAAAAAGGCGAACCGTCCGGCGATGGCTCTCGGGTTGTCATCGAATCGGCCGCGGGCGATGAGCCGACGGCGAGCGACCGCCGGCGAAAGCTCAAGATACATCGCGATCGGCAGCGGACGGCCGAGGTTTCGCATGACGTCATCGAGCATCCGCGCCTCCTCGATGCGGCGGGGCGCGCCGGTGAAGACCAGCGTCTCCTCGCCCGTGAGCCGCTCGAAAAGCTCGGTCAGCCACACATACGCCGCCGCCCAGTACGGAACGAGTGCCCCGCGGCGCATGATACCGACGAGGTATCGCCCGACGAGGGTGTCCTTGCGCGCGATGCGGCGGAAGGCAGCGCCGGTGCTGATCTGACGGCTCTTGGGGATCGCCCGCATGAGGCGCATGGCCTGCGTGTCCTTCCCCGATCCGGACATGCCGAGGAAGACGATGGTCTCTTGCCGGCGCCGGCGATCCCTACTCATATTCGTGCATCACGAGTTGGGCATTGATCTGTTTCAGGGTCTCGAGCACTACCGAGACGACAATCAGGAGCGAGGTGCCGCCGATGGTGAGCGCCGAGAGGCCGAAGCCGGCCTGAAGCAGGAGCGGCAGGATGGCGATCGCCCCCAAAAAGAGAGCGCCAAAAAGCGTGATGCGATTCAGGATGTGCGCGAGGTGCTCGGCGGTCGGCCGACCGGGCCGGATGCCGAGGATGAAGCCGCCCTGCTTCTGGACGTTCGTGGCGATGGCCTGGGGATCAAAGGTGACGGCGGTGTAAAAATACGTGAAGAGGAACACCAACGTGAAATAGAACGCGCCGTAGAGCGCCTGGTTATTCAGGAGGCGGATCAGGCGCTCGCCGATCGCCTGCACGGTGGGATTCGACACGGCGGTGAGGAATTGGCCGATCAACCCGGGGAAAAGGATGATCGAAATCGCAAAGATAATCGGAATCACCCCGGCCTGGTTCACGCGGAGCGGTAGGTGCGTCTCGACCCCGCCGAAGACGCGGTTTCCGCGGATGCGCTTGGCATAGGATACCGGCACGTTCCGCTGTCCCTCGGTGATGACGACCACGCCAGCGATGACCACGATCGCGACCGCGATGAAGGCGAGGTAAAGCGGAATCAGCGACGGGTCTTCGAATGGGTTGGCGGCGAGGAACGCCTGGCGGAGATCGAGCGGCAGGCGCGAAACGATGCCGGCGAAGATGAGAAGCGAGACGCCGTTCCCGATCTGTTTCTCGGAGATGAGCTCCCCGAGCCACATCAGAAAAATCGTCCCGGCCGCGGCCGTGACCATGGCCGTGGCATAGCCGAAGGCGTCGAGGACGAGGATTTGTCGGCTCGTCAGGATGATCAAAAGCCCGTAGGCCTGAAGGAACGCTAAGGGCACGGTAAGAAACCGGGCGTACTGATTGAAACGCGCTCGGCCTGCCTCGCCCTCCTCGTGATAGAGCTCCTTCAAGCGCGGAAAAATCATAGTCAGGAGCTGCATGATGATCGAGGCGGTGATGTACGGGCCGACGCCGAGCATAACCACCGAGAGATTCTCAAGTACGCCGCCCGAAAAGATGTTGAGAAGCCCAAAGAATTGACTCCCCGAGAGGAAATCGCGAAGCCGGTCCGGGTCGGCTCCCGGCACCGGGATCGCTGCCACGAGGCGAAAGATGACGAGAATGGCCACGACGAAGAAGATCTTCCTGCGGAGATCCGGCAGCTTGAAGGCAAGCGCGATGCGGTCGAACATGGAAGCGTCGAAACTAGTGAACCCCACCGCCACGGGCTCCCGCTCTGCCCGTCTGACTCGCCTCACTGCCGCCCATGGCGAGCCCCGCCTTCTGCGGGAAGCTTCGACGAAGCGGGTGGGCGGGCCGCGGCTTCTCGGCAACGGGACGGACGGTCCCGCCGGCGGCTTCGATCTTGACCCGGACCGGTCGAGAACAGGCAAGGCCGCGGAGCGTGATCGACTGCTTCAACTCGCCCGTGCCGATGATTTTCACGGTGGGAATCCTCCCCTTTATTTTATGAATGAGTCCGGCCGCTAGCAACGCCCGAGCGTCAATCGTGCCACCCTTGGGGAAGCGCTCGGCGAGATCCGTAAGGTCCACCGCCACCGGCTGCAGCCGAAAGGCGCGGAAGCTGTGTTTCCCGCGACCCCGGAGCTTGGGGAGCTTCTTGATAAGGTCGCGGATGGCGGGCCGGATCTTCGCGCCGGCGCGGGCCTTTTGGCCTTTCGTGCCACGGCCGGCGGTCGTGCCGCGCTTACCCCCTCTTCCGACTCTCTTCCCCCGATCCCGCCGGGTTTTTGGCTTGAGCTGGTATGACTGCATAAACGGCATTACGAAACAGAGATCATGAAGTACGCATCAAGAGGCGGCGGTGGTTTCTTGATTCTTACTTCTTGCTTCCTGATTCCTCGGCTTCAACTGCTTCAAGGCCTCCAGCGTCGCCATGGCGTTCGTGAGCTTATTCGAGCTCCGGGAGAGAATCTTTGCAGAAATATTCGCAATCCCGGCGAGCTCGACCACGGCCCGCACCGAACCGCCGGCCACGATGCCCGAGCCGGCCGGCCGCGGCCAGAGGAACACCCGCGCCGCAGCGTACTTAGCGCGAATCTCGTGGGCAATGGAACCGGATGGCGTGATCGGGACGACGAGGAGGTGCTTCTTCGCCCGCGCCACCGCCTTCTCGGTCGCAATCGTGACGTCCGGCCCCTTTGCCACGGCTACGCCCACCTTACCCCTCCGGTTCCCGATGACGATTGTGGCCCGGAAGCTGAAGCGACGCCCTCCGGCCATCACCCTTGCCACGCGCCGGACATCCAAAAGCTTCTGCTCATACTCCGAGCGCTCGCGCTCCCCTCCCCGGTTAAATCTCCGTTCGCGGGCCATGGCGTTAAAACTTAAGTCCGCCCTTCCGCGCGCCTTCGGCAAGCGCGGCGACGAGGCCATGGTAGCGGCGGGAACCGCGGTCAAAGGAACCGGCGCGCGCGCCGGCGGCGATGGCGCGCTCGGCGATCCGCTCCCCCACCCAACCCGCGCGCTCGCGACGGCTTAGGGACTTGGCTTTAGGCCGCTTGCCCGAATGCGAAACTTCGCGGTCGGAGGCGCTCGCAAGCGTCCGACCGCTTGCGTCGTCGATCACCTGCGCCCAGAGGTAGCGATTCGAATGAAACACCGAGAGCCGCGAGCGGTCGGCCGCGCCCCGAGGCTTCGCTCGGGCTCTCTCGGCCCGCCGATGTCGCTTGATTCGTTTTTCTTTCACCCGTTTCATAGTTCAAAATATGACTCGTGGATTCGCATTACGTGCCCGCAGTCATGGCCTTCTTGCCTGCCTTGCGGCGAACGAATTCGCCGGCGAAGCGGATGCCCTTGCCCTTATAGGGCTCGGGCGGGCGGAGCGACCGAACGGCCGCGGCCACATTCCCGACAAGCTCGCGGTCAACCCCCGCGACCGTGATTACGTTCTTCTCTACGCGGAAGGCGACGCCTTCTGGGGCGGTGACCTTCACCGGATGCGAGAAACCAAGCGCGAGTTCGATCTCTCGTCCATCCGTGGTCGCCCGGTAGCCGATGCCCTCAATCTCAAGCTTCCGCTCCACGCCCTGACTCACCCCCTCAACCATCCCGAAAAGAAGCGAACGGGTCAGCCCCCAGTAGGCAGAGGTCCGCCGGCTCTCGAGCGCCGGGCGCACAACGAGTTGGGTACCCTCAATCCGGACCTCAACTTCGGGGCGCAACCGGCGGCTCACGCTCCCCTTGGGACCGCTGACGGTCAGGGTCTGACCCTCCTGTGTCACGCGGACGCCCTCGGGAAGCACGATTGGTTTTTTACCGATGCGACTCATATCACGAGTGCTCCAAATCAAAAAGCAAATAACAAGTAGCAAAAAACTGGTACGCCGCTATGCGGCCATTTTTAGTTTTTGCTCTGTGATTTTGATTTTCCCTCGACCTGAGGCCCTCGACTGAGCTCGGTCGAACGTCCTCGGGACGAAGGTTGATATTTAATTTTTGCATTACCGTTACCATACCTCCGCAATCACCTCCCCTCCGACCCTACCCTTCCGCGCCTCTTCGCCGCTTAATAAGCCCTTGGAGGTTGAAACAATGAGGAAGCCGTAGCCCTGCCGCACCGGCCGGATATCGTCCGCGCCGAGGTAGATGCGCCGCGAGGGCTTGGAGATGCGCCTGATCCCATGGAGCGCCGGAGCGGAATCCTCGTAGTGAAGCTTTACCTCGAGGAACTTCCGTATCCGCCGGCCCTTCTTCTCAAACCCGCCGATGTAGCGCCGCGCTTCGAGAAGGCGCAGGATGCCCTCCTTCAACTCGGAGTGGGGCAACACTATCAGCGGCTTCCGGGCGCGGTAGCCGTTTCGGATGCGGGTCAGGAGATCTGAGATGGGATCCGTCATGGAATGCAAAACGCAAAGTTTAAAATGCAAAAATTCGGTATGCCGCTTTGCGGCGGATTTTGAATTTGGGCGCATCCTTTTTATTTTTTATTTCTGACGCTCTCATTTCACCAGGAAGATTTGCGAATACCAGGGATCTCGCCGCGGTTCGCGAGCTCCCGGAAGCAGATCCGACAGAGGTCAAAATCCCGCAGGTAGCCGCGCTTCCGGCCGCAGCGGAAGCAGCGCCGCACGACCCGAGATTTATACTTCGGGGGTTTCAGAGCTCGCGCGATGACTGATTGCTTAGCCATCAAGGTGATGCCAATCTACGAATCTTATACCAATGTGCGTTATTGGCATCATTGCTTTATAGGAAACCCGAGCAGTTTCAGCAACATTACTCCTTCTTTCCTGCGTTTGGCCGTGGTGACGACGGTGACTTCCAGACCGAAAATGAACGGCACGTCCTCGCCGATCATCTCCGGAAACACAATATGCTCGCGGAACCCGATTGTCAAATTCCCCCGAGGGTCGAACGCCTCAAGCGGGATGCCCCGAAAGTCGCGCTGGCGGGGGATGGCGACACGGATGAGCCGCGTGAGGAAATCCCACATGCGCTGGCCGCGGAGCGTCACCCGGTAGCCGACGACAAGACCGCGGCGGGTCTTGAAAGCGGCGATCGCTTTTCTGGCCGGGCACGGCGCGGGCTTTTGGCCGGTAATGAGCGTGAGCGCCCGGCGCACCACTTCGAGCTGTTTCTCCTCACGGAGCCGGCCCACGCCGACGTTCACCACCGCCTTCTCGATCCGCGGCACGGCCATGGCGTTCTTATGGCCGAACTCCTGCTGCATGGCCGGGATGACCGCCTTCCGGTATTGTTCCTGCAGGTCTGTCATGACGCTTGGCTACGAAATACGAAATGGTACGAATATACGAAAAGCGGTTTTGTATTGCCGTAAAAAATTAGCATTTCGTAGCTCATAGCTCTTTCCCACACTTTTTGCACGTCCGAATCTTCTTCCCGGTCTCATTCCTACCGTAGCCGACCCGCGTCGGCTTGCTGCAGGATGGACAGATAACCTGGACGGCGGATGCTGACAATGGAGCCGGAATCAGGGCGATCTCGCCCTTGCGGTCTTGACGCCGGGCCCGCCGGTGTTTTTTCTTAACGTTCACGCCCTCGACCGAGATCTTTTCGTCTTCCGGGAACACCCGAATGACCTTGGCCCGCTTGCCGCGATCCTTGCCGGAGAGGACTTTAACGGTGTCGCCTTTCCTTATTTTCATGAATATAATTCAAATCTACGAATTGCATCCGAATCTACGAATACTATTCGGAACATTCGGATACCATTCGTTGATTCGGATTATGCTCATACCACCTCTGGAGCTAAGGAAATGATTTTGGTAAATCCGCGCTCGCGGAGCTCTCGCGCGACCGGCCCGAAGATGCGCCCGCCCTTCGGTTCGAGCCCATCCACAATGACCGCCGCGTTGTCGTCGAAGCGAATCGCGCCCCCATCGCGCCTCCGGAGGGGGCTGCGCTGGCGCACGATCACCGCCCGCACCACGTCTTTCTTCTTCACCGGCTTCCGGGGCTCTGCGACCTTCACCGAAGCCACGACAACATCGCCGAGGCGGGCATAGCGCCGGCGCGAGCCGCCGAGGACTTTGATGACCTGAATAAGCTTGGCCCCGGAGTTATCGGCGACCTTCAACATGGAACGGGTTTGGATCATGGCCGGAAAGCAGAAAACTGATTAGGTGTGTTACGTGAGTTACGCAAGTTAAGGCAGCCGGAGCTTCATCCGCTTAACTCGCTTGATCGACTGATTCGACTGCCGTCTCCTCGACCTCCACGTCTCTGGGCGCACGGCGCACGACCTCCACCACGCGCCACCGCTTTTGTTTCGAGAGCGGGCGCGTTTCGGCAATCTTCACGACATCGCCGATGCCGCAGGCGGCAGCATCCTGGGCATGGGCTTTAAGCTTCCGCGACGCCCGGAAGTACTTGCGATACTTGGGGTGCCGCTCCAAGCGGTCCACGCGCACCACCACGGTCTTCTGCATGCGATTCGAAACGATGGTACCGATAAGCGTTCTCATGGGCGTTGAGCTCGGAGAAGCGTTAAAATTCGAGCGATGTCCTTCCGCACTTCCCGGATCTCTTTTACGTTTTTCGCCTTTTTCTGACGAATGTCAAGCTCGAGTTCCTCGCGGCGGAGGCGTTTTTCACGGAGGAACGCCCGGAGCTCCTCGGCCGATTTCTTCCGAAGAAGAACTGCTTTCATACTGCTTGCACAATCCGGGTCCGAATCGGGAGCTTGGCCGCGGCGCGACGGAGCGCCTCTTTAGCAACCTCGGCCGAAACGCCGTCCATCTCAAAGAGGATCCGACCCGGGCGCACTGGAAAGACATAGTGATCCACCGAACCCTTCCCCCCGCCCAGGGTCACCTCCGGAGGTTTTTTCGTCACCGGCTTATCGGGGAAAATCCTGATCCAGACCTTGCCACCGCGCTGGATGTGGTGGGTGATGGCCCGGCGCGCGGCCTCGATCTGCCGCGCCGTCAGCCATCGCGCCTCATCGGCCTTCAGGCCGAAACTCCCGAACGCCAAACCCGTTCCGCGGGTCTCAAACCCCCGGGAGCGGCCTTTGAACCACTTGCGGTGTTTAACTTTCTTGGGCTGTAACATGAGCGCGTATGCTCAAATTCACAATGCAAAATTTTAGTACGCCGCTTCTTTGAATTTTTATTTTTTATTTTGGATCGACTTGTCGGCAAATACGTCGCCCTTATAAATCCACACCTTAATGCCGATCGTGCCGTAGGTCGTATGGGCCTCGGCAAACGCGTAGTCAACGTTGGCACGGATGGTCTGAAGCGGGATGCGGCCGCGCTTGGCCCACTCCACGCGCGACATCTCGGCCCCGTCGAGGCGCCCCGAGAGCATCACCTTGACCCCTTGGACCTCTTTGTGCGCCATGACCTTCTCGACGGTTTGTTTGAGCATGCGACGGAAACGGATGCGCTTTAAAATGTCCTCCCGGATCTGCTCGGCGACGATGGCGGCGACGGTCTCGGGGGAACGCACCTCCTCGATGGTGAGTTTGAGTTCGCGCTTCTCCGGGCCGGTCTTGAAGCGCCGGGAAATGGCGCGGAGCTTGGATTCGACTTCGCGCCTGAGCCGCTCAATTCCCTCCCCGCCGCGGCCGATCAGAATTCCCGGCCGCGATGTCTTCACGATGATCTGAAGAGTGTTCGGCGAACGCTCAATCTCAACGGCGGAAACGTGCATCCCTTGGACGTGACGGCGCAACCATTCGCGGAGCAACGTGTCCTCGCGGAGGTAGGCCCGAAATTTCTTCGGCTGAAACCACCTCGACTTCCAAGTCGTGGTCTCACCGATGCGAAAGATGTAGGGATGGACGCGGTGGGTCATGCTGACAATGATGCAAATCTACGAATGGAATGCCAATCTACAAATTGCGAATACGAAACTCGGTATTCGCATATTCGCCAGGTTGGCATGAAATTCGCATATTGGCACCATATTAGATCACCTTGCGGCGGAATATCCGGCGCACGAATTCGCGGGGCTTCGCGGCCATTCGCATCCGCTCGCGGAAGGCCCGGCGGGCGGGTGCGGCCTTGGCCGACTCGTCGGGCGCGGCTTCAACCCTGCCGGAAGCGGCACGGACCGCGACCGGCGCGGCACGGCGGCGGGCGCGCTTGGGAGCCACCCCGCTCGCTTCGAGGACGAGCCGGATGTGGCTCGTCCGCTTCGCAATCGGAAAGCTCGTTCCACGCGCTCCGGCCCGGCGACGTTTGAGGATCGGCCCGCCATCCACGCGGATTTCTGAAATAATAAGAGCGTCTGACGAGGCCATCTGGTAATCGTGCTTGGCGCTCGCCACGGCCGAAGCGAGAAGCTTTCGGAGCGGGACTGCGCTCCGGCGCGCGAGGAAGCGGAGTGCTACCTCGGCCTCCGGGACGCGCTTGCCGCGGATGGCGTCGGCCGCAAGACGGACCTTCCGCGGGGCCATGCGCAAATAGTTTAACTCTGCGGAAATTTTCATAACATGCGATGCCAATATACGAATCCTACCCGCCCGCCTTGACTGAGCACATAACCGTTATGTGCTTGGTCGGGCGCGGTGTCAATCTACCAATTGCGAACACGGACGCAGTGCTCACATCATTCGCAATTCGCGGATTCGCATGGCATTCGTAGATTGGCATCATTGCTTTGGCTTCTCGACCGGTGCCGGCGCCGCTTTTTGCTCAAGCTCGCGCTGCATCCGGCCGCCGTGCCTGACGAACTTCCGCGTCGGGCTAAACTCTCCCAACCGATGCCCGACCATCTCCTCGTTGATCCGCACCTCGACGAAGGTGCGGCCGTTGTGTACGCCGAACACATAGCCGACCATCTCGGGGGTAATCACCGAGTTACGCGCCCAGGTCCTGATCACGGTCTTCTCGCCGGGCTTAACCCGGGCCATCCACTTCGTGATGCTCGGATGGACGTAGGGGCCTTTTTTGAGTGATCGCGCCATCTCGATGGGCTACGAAATTACGAAAATATAACCGATATTTCGTATATTCGTATCCCTTTCGTATTTCGTAGCCATAAAATCATTTCCTTCGCTGTAAAATAAATCTATCCGACCTTTTTTTCTTGCGGGTTTTGACTCCTCCGGTCACCTTGCCCCACATGGTCTTGGGCCGCCTCGTGCCCCGCGGCGCCCGGCCCTCGCCCCCGCCGTAGGAGTGCTCGCGGGGATTCATGGCCGAGGCCCGGACCGTGGGCCGGATGCCGCGGAGACGCATGCGCCCCGCTTTCCCCCACGTCATAAACGACCGCTCCGGGTTCGAAAGCGACCCGATCGTTGCCCAGTTCCCGGAGCGCACCATCCGCACCTCTCCGGAGGGAAGCTTCAGAGTGGCGTATCCGCCCTCGACGGCGAGCACCTGCGCGCCCGCGCCGGCCGAGCGAATAAGCTTAGCGCCTTTGCCGGGTATGAGCTCGACATTGAAGACCGACGCCCCCACCGGGATCTTTTCGAGCGGCAGGCGGTTCCCGACCTCGACCGATGCGGATTCCGAGACGAGGAAGCGGGAACCGCGTTTCCAGCCCTGCGGCGCAAGCACATAGCGCCGTTCGCCGTCGGCGTATCGGACGAGCGCAATCCAGGCCGTGCGGTTGGGGTCGTACTCGATGGCCTCGACCACCGCCGGAACATTTCGTTTGTCGTAGCGAAAATCAATAAGGCGAAAGAGGCGCTTCACCCCGCCGCCGCGGTGGCGCATGGTGATGCGGCCGAAGGCATTCCGCCCCACCGCCCGCTTGCGGCCGACGGTGAGCGGCTTATACGGTTCGGTGCGGGAGAGCGCCGAGGTATCAACGATCTCGGCCTGGCGTCGTCCCGGAGATGTGGGACTATACTTCCGCATGAAGGCAAAAATCTGATGACCCACTATGCGGACATATGTGCGTTTTCATTTGAGGTTTTGCCTGCCCGACCGGCAGGCGGGCTTTTTGCATTTCCCTCGACCTGAGGCCCTCGACTGAGCTCGGTCGAACGTCCTCGGGACGAAGGTTGCTTTTTATATTACGTCAACTCAATGGTCTGGCCGGCTTTTACCTTCACCATGGCCTTCTTGAAACCCGGAGTGCGGCCTTCGATCCGGCCGAGCCGAATCCGCTTGGGGCGCCGGCGGAGGATGCGGACGCGCTCGACCGTGACCCCGTAGCGATCCTCCACGGCGCGCTTGACGATGATTTTGTTGGCATCCGCCCGGACGCGGAAAGCATACCATCCCCGTCCGCTCGCGAGCGAGGCCTTCTCCGTTACGTGCGGGGCGATGACGACGCCAATGACGTGCCGCTTCCCCCGGGGCTTCTCGCGGGATTCGTCCTTCGGCCGTTCCGGTTGCGGCGCGCTCGCCGACGCGGGCCTCGGCCCCGCGGGCCGCTCGGCTTTGGCCGCGGGCTTCTTCTTTTTAAAACGATCAAGGATGGCAACCATGGCGGTGCTATGAACCCAAGCGTTTGGCCAAGATCTCAATACTCGCTTTGGGCGCAACGATATACCTTCGGTTAAGAGCGTCGATGGCGGTCACGTTTCGCGCTTCGACAAGCTCAAGGTAGGGAAGGTTTCGGAGCGTGCGGCGCATTTCGGGTGAAGCACCGGGCAGGAGTACGAGCGCGCGCGGTTCCTTGCCGACAATGTCGCGAAAGGCCTTCACCTTCGCGAAGTGCGAAAACATCTTCGCGGCCTCCTTGGCCTTCGACTTCGGGAACGCAAGCCCTTCGGTCACGAGGAGCTCCTGATCCCTCGCCTTGGCCGCAAACACGGTCGCGAGGGCCCTGGCCGCCATTTTTTTGTTGATCTTCCGCTTAAAAATCTTTTCCTTTCGCGGTCCGTGCGTCACGCCCCCACCCTTCCAGATCGGCGACCTGATCGAGCCGTGGCGGGCGCGACCGGTGCCCTTCTGACGCCAGGGCTTACGGCCTCCGCCACGGACTTCTCCGCGGCCTTTGGCGTGCGCCACCACCGGCCGGCGGTTCGCCATCTGGCTCGTCACCACCTGGTGTACGAGATCCGCATTCCACGGCAACTCAAAAACCTTAGGCAGCTCCATGCTCCCGATCGATTTACCCTGTTGGTTGTAAACTTCAACTTCCATGCTTCACTTACCTGATTGGTTGCCTGCCCGCCTGAAAGTTTGCGTCAGCAAACTTTGGCGGGTAGATCTTGACGTTTATAACATAATGATATATGCTTTATTTCAAACGAGAAAGGAGAAGAACTTTAAGCGGAAGATCAACAAAAAAAATGGCGGCCAGGGCCCTCGCGACCGTGTTTGCGGCCAAGGCGAGGGATCAGGAGCTCCTCGTGACCGAAAGGAGATTCTTATGAGACGATTTCTCCATAAGGCCAACCGAGTCGGAGGCGGCTACTCGTATTTCGCCACCCTTTGCGCGGACACGCCGGAAGAGGAAAAAGTGCTGTTCGCCACCCATAAGCTCCTTACAGACTACGCCCCTGCCGAGAGTGGTATGGTATTCGAGAACGGCGTTCTGGAGGTCCGACTCGAGCCGGACGAATTCAACAGCGCCAATCCCGCCATGTAGCCGATCGGGCTTCTTCACCAATATTTCTCGTCGCCTCCTGCCATATGACGCTCTCTCCGACCCCGCAGCATCAGAGCGGGGTCTTTCTTTTCTTCATCGGGCTGGCAGTGGCCTGCCGGCAGACGGGGGTCCTTAAGCCGACTAAAGAAAGAGGCGTGAAGAAAAACGATTTGCGAGCGCGAATAACTCTAGCCCCGAATTTCAAGCAACGTCCCTCTCCTGCCGGGCACCGCGCCTTTCACCGCAATCAACTGCCGCTCCGGGTCAATCTTCGCCACCTTCAAATTTCTCACGGTTACCCGTTCTCCGCCCATTCTCCCAGCCATCCGCCGCCCCTTGACCACGCGCTGCGGCCAGGTTGAGCCGATGGAGCCGGGCTCGCGGTGGGCGTGCTTCGTGCCGTGAGTAGCCGGCGCGCCGTGAAAGCCATGGCGCTTGACCACGCCCTGGAAGCCCTTGCCTTTGGAGACGCCGGAGACCTTGACGATGTCGCCCTCCTGGAACTGCGTAAGATCAAGCTGCCCGCCTCGCTCCTGGCCGGGGATGCCGCCTGCCTGCCCGTCCGGCAGGCGGGCCTGACCAGCGGGCGGGCGGACCTCGCGCACCACGGCAAACGCGCCGAGCTCCTTCCACTCCTCCCGTTGGGGCCGGGCGACGTTCTTCTGCTTGCGGCTGCCGAAGCCAAGCTGTAGGGCCTCGTAACCGTCCCGCTCATTCGTCTTTGCCCGGATTACGGTCAGGGAGCCGGTCTGAATGACGGTCACCGGCACGGCAGTGCCGTCGGCATTGAAGACCTGCGCCATACCGAGTTTTTTTCCCAAGAGATATTTCATGCCTTCCAAACAAAATGCCGGGGATACCCGGCTCGAAAACACGGAGCGTATCCCGCACTATCTCATCATATAGCGTACGTATTCAGTTCCATACGACAACCGATGAGGAGCGTGGATCGCTCCCCAGCGCCAATTCCCGAGAACGGGGGCTGGGCAGTGATTCAGGTAATCCGTTTCCGCCCCCGCCTCCGCTAAGGCCTCGGCGGATGAGGCGTTCGCTCCGCCTCTCCCGCTGAAAGGAGGGCCGGCAGGTACATCCTCACATCTTGATCTCCACGTCCACCCCGGCCGGGAGCGTCAAGTTCATGAGCGAGTCAATGGTTTTCGGCGTGGGGCTGAAAATGTCCACAAGCCGCTTATGCACCCGCATCTCAAACTGCTCCCGCGCGTCTTTATGGACAAAACTTGAGCGGTTGACGGTGTACTTCCGGATCTCGGTCGGGAGCGGCACCGGGCCGACGACCTCCGCTCCGTGGCGCCGCGCGGTGTCCACGATCTGCCGCACCGAAGCGTCAATGATCTTATGGTCATAGGCGCGGATGCGAATCCGGATACGAGGCCTGATTTCGGATTCCTTGGTGGTCATTGCCTTGCGAAAGAACTTCAGGTGCTACGAATCAGTCCAAACATTTGGACACATTCATACCAGTTGGGTCGCATGCGTATTCATGTGCGAACAATCCGGAACGATTCGCGGCTCCTCATTTCAGGATTTTCGTCACTACTCCGGCTCCGACGGTCTTCCCGCCCTCGCGAACCGCAAAACGCTGCTTCTCCTCGAGAGCCACCGGCTGGATGAGCTTGACGGCGAAGGAGATCGTGTCTCCGGGCATGACCATTTCCGTGCCTTGGGGCAGGGTGACCTCGCCGGTGACGTCGGTGGTGCGGATGTAAAACTGGGGCTTATAGCCGGCGAAAAACGGCGTATGCCGCCCGCCCTCCTCCTTCGTAAGCACGTACACCTCGGCGTCGAATTCGGTGTGCGGAGTGACGGAGCTGGGCTTCGTAATCACCTGCCCGCGCTCGATATCTTCCTTTTTTAACCCGCGGAGCAGTACCCCGGCATTATCCCCGGCAATCCCCTCATCCAGGGACTTATTGAACATCTCAATGCCCGTGACAACGGTCTTCTGGGTCGGCCGGATCCCTACCACTTCCACCTCGTCGTTCAGCTTCACCTTGCCGCGTTCGATCCGCCCCGTCACGACCGTGCCGCGCCCCTCAATCGAAAAGACGTCCTCGATCGGCATCAGGAAGGGCTTCTCCACTTCGCGCACCGGATCCGGGATATACTCATCGAGGGCCTTGGCAAGCTCGATGATCGGCTGCGCCGCCGGATCGTCGGGGGAAGTCGCCTCAAGCGCTTTTAACGCCGAGCCGCGGATAATCGGAATCTCGTCGCCCGGAAACTCATATTTTTTCAGGAGCTCCCGCACTTCGGCCTCCACGAGATCCACGAGTTCCTTATCCTCCACCGCATCCACCTTGTTTAGAAACACCACGACCGCCGGCACCCCGACCTGACGCGCAAGGAGAATGTGCTCCCGCGTCTGCGGCATCGGGCCGTCTACGGCCGAGACCACGAGGATCGCGCCGTCCATCTGGGCCGCACCGGTGATCATGTTCTTGATGTAATCGGCGTGTCCGGGAGCGTCAATGTGGGCATAGTGGCGCTTTGCGGTCTCATACTCGGAGTGATGGAGGGCAATGGTAATGCCGCGCGCCTTCTCCTCGGGGGCGTTATCAATCTGGTCCACCGACTCGACCCGCGCCTGGTATCCGGCGAGAGAGAGCACCTTCGTGAGGGCCGCGGTCAGCGTCGTCTTGCCGTGGTCCACGTGTCCGATGGTGCCGACGTTGACGTGCGGTTTGGTTCGTTCGAATTTTGCCATTTTTGCCAGCGAGCCGTCAGGCGAGATGCTGCGAACATGAGCACCCCGCGCTAAAATCTACCGGACATCGCGTAATTTAGCGTTAGTTATCGCAACCGCCGCACCACAAAAAGCACGATGAATATTTTAGTGCGGGCTCCTCGCAACACGAGCTCCTCTCCCGCTTTCCGCGGGATCGAAGACGGTCGCGGAACAAAATCCATGCTACCAGCCCCCGGGAAGTCGGTCAAGGGGGAAATCGCCCTAAAGCGGCAGGTCCTCGAGGCGAACGGTTGTGGGATCGGCGGAAGGAATCTCGACGGCCTCGGGCTCGACGTCGGCCTGTCCGCCTGCCTGCCGGTCAGGCAGGTCCGGCATGCGGGCCGCGGCGCGCGCCCCTTCGAATTCGGCATTCGCCCGCTCCCAGTCCCCGCCCCGCACCGGGCCGTGGCCGGGATTGGATCGGCGGCCGGCCAGGAGCGAAACGTAGTCGGCGTAGCGGAGGAGCACGTACTCCGGCCTCCCGTCCTCGACAACCACGACGCGCTCGCCGTTTTGCAGGATGGGTTTTAACTGATCGAACATACTCGTGTGATGCTAATCTACGAATCTTATGCTAATCGCACGAATATGCGAATGGTGCGGATATACATTCGCATATCTGCAGATTCGCATTACATTCGCATATTGGCATCAAATTACCTTTTCCCTTCTATAATCCCCTGCGCAATCTGCGAAGGTACCTCCTCATAACGGTCGAATTCCATAGTAAAGCTGGCCCGTCCTTGGGTCAAGGAGCGTACAGCCGTGGCGTAGCCGAACATCTCGGCGAGCGGCACCTTGGCGGAGATTACCTTGATGCCCTGCCCGCGCTCGGTCATCCCCTCGATCCGGGCGCGCTTGGCGTTCAGGTCACCGGTGACCTCGCCCAGGAACTGCTCCGGCGTGACGACCTCGACACGCATGATCGGCTCGAGGAGCGTGAGCCCGGCGCGGCGGCTGGCTTCCTGGAGGGCGATCGAGCCGGCAATCTTGAAAGCCGCCTCCGAGGAGTCCACCTCATGGTAGGAGCCGTCGTAGAGCGTAACCCTCGTGTCCACGATCGGATAGCCGGCGAGTACGCCCTTGTCCATGGCCTCGCGCACCCCCTTCTCTGCAGCCGGGATGAACTCCGAAGGGATGATCCCGCCTTTGATGGCGTTCACGAACTCGAAACCCGCGCCGCGCTCGGCGGCTTCGACGCGCAACCACACATGCCCGTACTGCCCCCGCCCCCCGGACTGGCGGATGTACCTCCCTTCGGCCTCGGCCGCGCCCCGGACCGTCTCCTTGTACGCCACCTGCGGTCGGCCGGCCGATGCCTCGACCGAGAACTCGCGACGCATGCGGTCCACGATGATCTCGAGGTGGAGTTCGCCCATGCCGGAGATGATCGTTTCGCCGGTTTCGGGGTCGCCCTTGATCCGGAAGGTCGGATCCTCCTCCGAGAGCCGCCGGAGCGCTAAGCCGAGTTTCTCCTGATCGGCCTTCGTCTTCGGCTCGATCTTAAGCGAGACCACCGGCTCGGGGAACGTGATCTTCTCGAGGACGATCGGGTGCTCCGGGTCGCAGAGGGTGTCGCCGGTCCGGGTGCCCTTCAAGCCGACGAGCGCGCCGATGTTGCCGGCGGGGATTTCCTTCAGCTCTTCGCGGTGGTTGGCGTGCATGCGCAAAATGCGCGATATTCGCTCGGATTCGCCCTTCGCGGAATTCAGGACGTAGGAGCCCGCCGAGAGCGTGCCGGAATAGACGCGAAAGTAGGTGAGCTGCCCGACGAAGGGGTCGGACTGAAGTTTGAAGGCAAGCGCGGAGAAAGGCGCATCATCTCGGACTTCGCGCTCCTCCTCGGCCCCGCTCTTCGGGTTTATGCCTTTCACCGGCGGCATGTCGGCCGGCGAGGGTAAATAGTCGGTCACGGCGTCGAGCACGAGCTGCACCCCCTTGTTCTTCAGCGCCGACCCGCAGAGGACCGGCACGAGGCGATAGGAGATGGTCGCCCGGCGGAGGGCGGAACGCAGCTCCTCCATGCTCATCTCCTCGCCCTTCAGATATTTCTCGGTGAGCGCCTCGTCGGTCTCGGCGATCTTTTCGATGAGCTGGTGTCGCCATGCCTCGGCGTTCACCCGGAGCCCGGTGGGGATCGGGGCGCGCTCCACCACCTCGCCATGTTCGCCAGAAAACCGCACCGCTTCCATCGAAAGGAGATCCACCACGCCCTCGAGATTCTGCTCGAGCCCGATCGGGATGACGAGAACGACGGCATTCGGGGTCAGCCGCTCGCGGATGGACTGGAACGAGCCGTCGAATGAGGCGCCGGTGCGGTCGAGTTTGTTGATGAAACAAATCCGCGGCACGCGGTACTTGTCGGCCTGGCGCCACACCGTTTCGGATTGCGGCTCCACGCCGGCGACCCCGTCGAACACCACCACGCCGCCGTCGAGCACCCGGAGTGAGCGCTCCACCTCGACGGTAAAATCCACATGTCCGGGCGTATCAATGATGTTGATGCGGTACTCGCGCTCCTTTGTCTTCTGGGACTCGGAGAGGGAAGAGGGCGCCCAGAAAACGTTCGTCGCCGCCGCGGTGATGGTAATGCCGCGCTCCCGCTCCTGGGCCATCCAGTCCATGACCGTAGTCCCCTCGTGCACCTCGCCGATCTTGTGGGAGATGCCGGCGTAAAACAAAACGCGCTCGGTGACCGTTGTCTTGCCCGCGTCGATATGCGCTATGATACCGATGTTCCTGGTTCTCTCGATGGGGTAATCACGCGCCATACATAAAAATGCAAAATGTAAAAATCAAAATGACCGCGCCCGACTTCGCCTTGACGATTTACTATTCACGAAACTCTGTACAAAAGGGGTGGTATTCAAACTTATAGAGTCCCATGGTGACAAAACGGCGAAGTCAAGGCGGGCGGGTAAATCAAAATTCAAAATCAGAAGAAACACGGCATGCCGAGCGCCCTACCATGCGAAATGCGCGAATGCTTTGTTGGCTTCTGCCATCCGGTGCATGTCATGCCTGCGCTTGATGGCGCTGCCTTCGTTCTTGGCGGCGAGCAGGATCTCCTCGGCGAGTTTCTCGGCCGCGGGTTTTCCGCTCCGCGCTCGGGCGGCGGCGATGATCCAGCGGAACGCCAAAGCAAGCCGGCGCTTTGGGCTCACCTCGCGCGGCACCTGGTAGGTGGCCCCGCCGATCCGCCGCGGACGAATCTCGAGGAGTGGGGAGGCGTTCGAAACCGCACGCTGGAAAACCACGAGCGGATCCTCGCCCGACTCGCGCCCCACGCGCGCAAAAGCGCCGTAGACGACTTTCTCGGCGACGGTCTTCTTGCCGCGACGCATCACGTAGTTGACGAACTTCGCGACGACGGCGTTATCGTATTTCAGGTCGGGAGCTATCGCCCGCTCGACGTTCCTTTTTCTACGCATAGAATTTGGCTACGAAATACGAAACCTTACGAACATACGAAACGTTTTCGTAGTTTCGTACCATTTCGTATTTCGTAGCCCTATTTGGGCTTTTTCGTCCCATACTTCGACCGCTGCTGCTTCCGCGCCTCCACGCCGGCGGTATCAAGCACGCCCCGCACGATGTGGTAGCGCACGCCGGGGAGATCCTTGACGCGCCCGCCGCGGATGAGCACGATTGAGTGCTCCTGGAGGTTATGCCCTTCGCCGGGGACGTAGACCGTTACCTCCATGCCGTTCGTGAGGCGCACCCGCGCCACTTTGCGGAGGGCGGAGTTCGGCTTCTTCGGGGTCATCGTCGTCACCTTGATGCAGACCCCGCGCTTGAAGGGTGATGCATAGAGCACCGGACGGTTTTTCTTGACGTTAAAACCGCGGCCGAGCGCCGGCGCCTTGGATTTATACCGCTTTGCTTCGCGGCCTCTCCGCACAAGTTGGCTGATCGTCGGCATATCAATTGCAGGGAGCGCGGAGCTCCCCGGAACAACGCTCCGAGTATAAGGGATACCTCCCCCTGCGGTCAACCTCACGGGCCGATGCCGCCGGTGATCGCCCGGAAGAGAAATGAAACCACGGGGATGATCCAGCCCGAGAAGTAAAAGATGAAAAAGAGCAAGAACAAGAAGCCGAACTGCTCAAGCAAGGCCCGGAGCCCATACCCGGCGGGGGGCAGGATCGAGAAGAGGACTTTCGAGCCATCGAGCGGCGGGATGGGAACAAGGTTAAACACCGCAAGCAGTAGATTCACAAACACGATAGTCGCAAGGATCTGATAAAGCGCCTCGGTGCTCCCCGCGGCATACGGAGCCCACGCCCCCGCAAACCGTAAGAGGAGGCCGAACGCGACGGCAACGGCGATGTTCGACGCCGGTCCGGCGGCGCCTACCAACGCCGATCCAAATTCGCGATTCCGCACCTGGAGGTAGTTCGGATTGTACGGTACGGGTTTGGCCCAGCCGATGATCGGTAAATTGAGGAACGCCAGCACGCCTGGAATAAGCACCGAACCGACCGGATCGAGGTGCTTCAGGGGATTTAGAGTCAGCCGGCCGGCATACTTTGCGGTCGGATCACCGAGGGCGTTTGCCGCCAAGCCGTGCGACACCTCGTGGATGACCACGGAGAAAATGAGGATGGCGAGCTGGAAGACGAGGGCGATTGCGGATTCCATAGAAATATGATACCGTGATCAAACTGACGCATCGTTCCGGCCATGCCGGAACTTGATCAACCGGCTTGCGCCTTGATCAATTTGACCAAGCAGAGCGATTCATCAACTTCACCAAATTCATCACCTATGAGGATGTGCGCCATCTGCGGCAAGGGCTCGGTGATGGGCGGGAAACGCAAGCTCCTCCGCGGACACTACAATCTTACCAAAACCGAGCGCAAATACCCCAATCTCCAATGGGCGCACTTGCCCGTCGAAGCTGCTCTAAAGGCGGGGTTGCCGACTGGCCGTCGCGCCAAGATCTGTACGCAGTGCATACGGCGGCTCCATCGGAAATAGTGGACGACGGGCGGTAGTACCCGCCCGCCTGAGCGCCAACAGGCGGTCGGGCGGGTAATGGCAGTACACCCCGCAAGGAATTTTCGGGTCATTATCTCGGGCCATAGTATAATGGCAGTACACAAGGCTGGGCCCCGTACTAAATTTTCGGGCTGTAGTATAACGGCAGTACACAAGGCTGGGGGTCTTGTAGACGGGGTTCGATTCCCCGCAGCCCGACCAGTTGAAACAAGTCAAATTTTCGGGAGAGGTTGCCTCGGAGCTTTGCCCCTCGGCATCTCCGCGTCCCGCAAGGCGGGACGCGGCAAATCGCCACGGTTCGGAAAAATCCATCTGGACTTTCCGGTTGAGGAGGAGACGGTTCGTTCCAATTTTTTCCACAGCTTTTTTCAGTTCGGAGTAATTTTGGCATTTCTTCTCAATTTCGGCTTCACTGCTTGATTTTATCCATTCCCGCAATGGTTCGACCCAATTCTTTCTCTTTTGTCCAAAATCTTCTTTTTGTTTGAGGAGGGATAGTTTTTGCTTCATTAGCCCCTCCTTCTTTTCGAGGTAAATCTCTTTTTCAATGTCGCCGTCAAGATAGGCCGAAACGAGCTTGTCCAGTTTTTGTTGCGTTGTTTTTAGCTCGGTTTCTAGATTTTGGATAAAAGTTCGCGATGATTGGCCTCCTTCTTTTTCCCATTCATCAACTTGTCTCAACATTTTCTGTACCCAATCATCGCGAAGGGCAACTATTTGAAGCAGGGATTGTAGTTGTTCGGCCAATTGATTTTCGCCAACATAGGATTGCGAGCACGAGCCGAATTTTTTGGTACATCGGTAGTAGCGATAAATGCCGCCGTTGCCTTTGGCAAATTGCGCAGTAATCATACCGCCGCACTCACCGCAATGGAGCAATCCGACAAAAGGAAAGTCATGCCGCTTTTTGCTGTGTCTTGGCCGCGCTCGCTCTTTTAATTTTTTCTGTACTGCTTCAAACAGTTGCCGAGAAAGAATTGGTTGGTAATTGCCCTCGTAAATCTCGTTGCCATGTTTTATCAATCCAATGTAGGCAACATTAGTAAGAAGTCGTTGAATTGTTGCTTTCGCAAGTGGCGTTCGGTTCTTGCTTTCCAAACCAAACTCCGTCAATCTACGGCCTAAACT
>Ga0155898_106_pt3 | contig 30030 bp, 32 predicted proteins | sample RifCSPlowO2_01_FD_107552 | JGI IMG/M metagenome (GOLD analysis project Ga0155898, IMG submission 107552) | Candidatus Sungbacteria bacterium RIFCSPLOWO2_01_FULL_59_16
CGCCAGCCCAATACGAACTCCTGCGGAGCGCGAGCTCTTGCCGGGAGCTTGTTGAAACTGGTGAATCGTCCCGCGGCGCGGGACTTGGTGAAAATGCACCGGCGGGCAAGTTCACCAAGCGCAGCGATTCATCAATTTCACCATCTTCACCCTGCGTCGTGGAGCAGCTGATCCGCCCGACCGGCGTTTTGGATCCCAACACCGAAGTCCGACCGACGAAAAACCAGATCAAGGACGTCATTGCCGAAATTAGGAAGCGAATCGCAAAAAGCGAGCGCTCGCTCGTCATGGCGCTCACCAAGCGCCTGGCCGAGGACATTGCCGAATACCTCGCCGAGGCGGGCATCAAGGCCGAATATCTCCATTCCGAGATAAAAACCCTTGACCGCCCGGATATTTTGAAAAAACTACGCGAGGGCGAGTACGAGGCGCTCGTCGGCATCAACCTCCTCCGCGAAGGCCTCGACCTCCCCGAGGTTTCCTTCATCGCAATTCTCGACGCCGACAAGGAGGGATTTTTGCGAAACGAGACGACGCTTCTCCAGATCATCGGCCGGGCCAGCCGCCACACCGGCGGCACGGTGGTTCTCTACGCCGATACGGTGACCGAATCCATGCGGAAAGCCGTGGACGAGACCGCCCGCCGCCGCAAGATTCAAGAGGAGTATAACCGCGCACACGGCATCACGCCGCAGAAAATTGAAAAGGAAATTCGGAAATCCCTCCTCGAGGAACTGACGCCGAAAAAAGAGGAGGATCTCTTCCTTCCCGCAGGCCCGACGCGGGAGATGATTTTGGCGCTCGAGCGCGAAATGAAACGCGCCGCGAAGGAGATGAACTTCGAACTTGCGGCGAAAATTCGTGATCGGATACGAAAGTATCGGCCGTGACTTGCAATGGCAGTTACGCTATGGTACCGGAAGTTGTAACAGGAGGTGCGCAATGGGTAACCATGATGAGTCGCGATGGCGGACGCTGATTGTAGTGGAATCAGTCCAGTGCGACAGGGCCACCGTCCGCATTCCAGGGTGGGATCCTAAACAGCGGATAGTGTGGGCGGTCTCGAAGTTCCCCTCCAAGATTCGACCGAAACAAGGCGAGGCTCCGCGCTACTACCTCGCGACAGTGAACCTGGCAGCCGGTCAACCCAAAGATCTCAAACCCTCGTACTTTGAGATTGCGCCGAGGCCTGTAGATGAAGAAAGTCTCGGTTGAGCATCATCTCCTCGGGGGGAACGCCACGACCGAGCACCGGCCGTGGCATTTTTTATCTCCCCACGTTAATATGATCATCAGTGATCCAGTTTACCAAACATGCGTTGGAAAAACTCGAAATCCTGCGGCGGCATGGACTCCGTGTATCGAAATTGTTTGTAATCGAAAGGTTACCCGACCGAACCTCATTGATCATTCACGTTCACCCCTCAAAATAGCCCAGCGGGGATTTGACCGAACGCGTGTCTTGCGAGTAGTATATCGGGAGGAAAACGGAACAAAGACCATCATCACCTTTTACCCGGGTAGGAGGCGCCAATATGAGAAAAGATAAGAAAATCAAAATGAGCTACGCGCCGGAGGCCGATGTCTTGCGGATTGAAACGAGCCGCCGGCCGACTGGCTATGCAACAGAAATCGGCAACGTTGTGGTGCATTTCAGCCCAGAGGGGATTCCGGTATACTTTGAAATTCTTGAGGCAACGAAATTCCTCAAGAGCGCCTCGACCCTCCTCCGGCCAGGCGTGAAAAGAACTTTAATACCCGCTCATTAGATGCCCATTACTCGTTCAGCGAAAAAGGCCCTGCGCCAGACCAAGCGCCGCACTATCCGGAACCTCAAACGAAAAGAGGCGTATAAAAAAGCATTAAAGCAGGTCCGAAAACTCGTCGCGGAAAAGAAGTTTAAAGAGGCCGAGGCGCTCGTACCGCAGGCCCAGAAGGCCCTCGACAAGGCCGCGAAGACCGGCGTCGTAAAGCCGAACGCCGCAGCCCGGAAGAAATCCCGTCTCATGGCTTGGATCGCCAAAGCAAAACGCTCCGGCTAGCCGGAGCGTTTTGATCCGCCTTCGCAGAAAACCGTGGGCGTTAGCCCGCGGATGAATGCGTCGCGGATGTCCTCGGTATCATCGAGGTATGTGTGCACAATGCTTCGGCGGATTCCGCCGAAGATACCGCGGGCGTAAGCCCGCGGAATTTCATGCGGCCCGCCACCTCGTTGAACGTCTTCGTTAAACGTCATCGGGGTCGTAACACCGATCGACCGATCGTTCCATTGAAGTTAAGAACCTAGCGCTCGGCGTCGCTCTGCCGGCGCTGGAGTACGAGCTTGACGAGGGGCAGCGGCGGCGGGAGGACGCCGGTTTTCTGCTCGACGTCTGCGGCAACGAGCCGGTCGTAGCAGCGCGCTATCGAATCGAGCGTCAGGTTCCGTGCGAGCTCGGCGTTTTTCCTGACGACAAACGGGTGCAGGCCGGCGCCCGCTTTTTTTAACTTCCCGGTCCGCGCACCCCACCAGACGCGCGTCAAGGCGCGGAGCGCGCTTGCAAGCGCTCCCACAAGATACATCGCCTCATGTCCCGACTCTAAAAGACGGGTGAGCGCCCGGAAGGCGCTCCGGGGGCGTTTGAAAAACGCATCCGTGAACGCCCACACGTTCTCTTCGCGCGCTTGGGCGCTTTCCACCGACCAGCCATCCCGTATTTTCCAAAGCTCGTTTGAGAGCGACCAGAGATCCGATCCGAAGCGCGCGACGAGGATATCCGCCTCCCGAGGTGCGAGCCGAATCTTCCGCACCGCGGCCTCGGCGGCAATCCACCGCCGGACCGCCACGGCCGGGAGCGGCCGGAACTCCTGCGCTTTCGCCGCCGCTTTGGCAAGAATTGCCGCAAGACCATCGCCGTTCTTAAGCTCGCCTTCCCAAAAGATCACCGTGAGCGTTTTTGATTTTGCCCAGTCCCCGACACGGCTTTCCAAATATTCCTGCGCTTCGCCCCGGCTCCCCGATGCTCGTTCAATGACCACAAGCTCCTTCTCGGCAAAAAGCGATCCGGTCCTCCCCACGTCAAATACCGCGTCCGGCTGTTCCTCGGCGTCAACCCGCATGACGTTCAACATCCCGCCGGCCTTCTCGCGAAAAGCGGCGATGATCTCGTGGAGCTTCTGGCGGCTCCGGTAGGTGTCCTGACCGTGGAGAAAATAAATCATGGCGGTTACTCGAGCGTCCCCCAACTTGCCCCGCGCTTGACCCCCACCACCATTTCGACCGCGCCCCGCCAGGCCCCCTCCATGAGGCGCTTGATTTCCGGAACCGCTTCTTTCACCCGGCGCTTCCGCACTTCGAAAATGAGCTCATCATGAACCTGGAGGAGCATGCGGACGTCATCGCGGAGGCCGCCCGACGCGATCCAGCGGTCAACTTTGATCATGGCTCGCTTCATGATGTCGGCCTCGGTGCCCTGAATGGGATGGTTCACGGCCTGGCGCTCGGCCTCGCGCTGGATGCGGAAGTTCGAGGCCGCAATGTCCGGGAAGAAGCGCTTGCGCCCAAAGGCCGTTTTGGTGAAGCCCTTCGCGCGCGCGAGCTCCTTCGTTTCCTCAATGAAGCGAGCGATGCCCTGAAAATCCCGGAAGTACTCCTCAATGAAGAACTCCGCCTCATCGCGCGTAACGCCGGCGGTCTCGGCAAACGCCCGGGCTCCCATGCCGTAGAGCACGCCGAAGTTGAGGGTCTTGGCGGCCGCCCGGAGCTCGGGCGTGACCTTGGCAAGCGGAATATTATTCACCTCGGCCGCGGTGAGGCGGTGGATGTCCTGCCCTTGCCGGAAGGCCTCGATCATTTTCCCGTCGCGGGCGAGGTCCGCGGCGATGCGGAGCTCGAGCTGCGAGTAATCAAAGGCCACAAGCTCAAAGCCCTTGGCCGCGACGAATGCCTTCCGAATGGCCCGTCCGTGTTCCGAACGAATGGGAATGTTCTGGAGGTTGGGATTTTGCGATGAGAGCCGGCCGGTTGCGGTGCCGGTCTGGTTCCAGGTGGTGTGGATGCGGCCGTCTCGACCGACGAGTGCAGGCAAGGTATCCGCGTAGGTGGACTTTAGTTTTGCCAACTCGCGGTAGCGGAGGATGCTGGAAATGACGGGATGCCGATCGTGGAGCTTGGCGAGCTCCGACTCGCGCGTCGAGAGCGCGCCGGACTTCTCGGTCTTCCGGATGCCCTTCGGCGCGAGGCCGAGCTTTGTGAAGAGCACTTCGGCAAGCTGGCGGGGAGAATTGATGTTGAAGGGTTTGCCGGCGGCCTCGTGGATGCGCGCCTCAAGCGTCCCGAGTTCGACCGCAAGCTCCGCCGAGATCCGGCGAAGGGGCTTCGGATCAAATCCGACCCCGGTCTCCTCCATGCGCCGGAGGATCGGGACGAGCGGCGCTTCGAGCGTACGGTAGACCTCCTCGAGCTCCTCTTGCCGAAGGCGCTCTTCGAGCGCTGGCGCTGCGGCGAGAAGCCGGGCGGCAAGCTCGCCGATTGATGCGGCCTCGGCGCGGAGCTCCTTCCGGAGAAGCGCCTCCGGCTCATAGGTCTTCCGGCCCGGCTCGAGAAGCCACCACATGAGCATAAAATCGCGGACGTTGCCGAGGGCCGATTCCGGGAAGCCGCGGGCGAGGAGACCCTTCAGGTTAAACGCATAGAGCGGGTATTTGGAGGAAAGCCGGAATTCGGCCGGGTGCTCGGCAGGAGCGCTCGCCGGGAGCTCGATGGCCTCGACTGGATTCAACGCAAGGCCGAGGGATTTCCCCTCCGAATCAATGAGGAGCGCCCAAGAACCACGGCGCGGCCACTCCGCCGCGCGCTCGCGGCGCAAGACCTTAACCGGAGGCAGAACGGATGAGGGCGGCTCGCTCGCGAGCGGAATGGCCGCGCCGCCCGACCCGCCGAGGCGCCGGAGCAAGCTCTCGAATCCCAGCTCATCGAATTTAGCCCGCACCTGATCCTGCACCGCGGCTTTTCGAAGGCGTGAGGAGCCGAGCACGAACGTAATCGGCATATTTTGGTCAATGGTCGCGAGCGTCTTTGAGAAAAGCGCGTCGGCTTCGTGGGCCTTAAGGGCGGCAACCACCGCGGGCTTGGCCACGAGCTGGTTTTTCTTGAGCGCTCGGTAAATCTCCTCGATCGAGCCGTAGCGGCCGAGGAGTTCGGAGGCGGTCTTTTCGCCGATGCCTTTAACGCCGGGGATATTATCCGAGGGATCCCCTCGGAGCCCCTTGAAATCCACAAGCTGCGACGGCGAGAGGCCGTAGCGCTCGCGGACCGCGGATGCGTCGTAGAGAACGGTGTCGGAGACGCCCTTCCTCATCGTGAAGACCGAGGTACGATCGTCCACAAGCTGCAGCGTGTCGAGGTCGCCGGTTACGATCACCACCTCGATGTCTGGGTGCTTGGCGCGCACGAGGCGCGCGATCGTGCCGATGATGTCGTCGGCTTCATAGCCCTGCTGCTCAAATAGGGGGATGCCGAAGGATCGGACGAGCTCCTTCACGACCGGGATCTGCTCGGAGAGGGTCTCGGGGGTCTTGGCGCGCTCGGCCTTGTAGCGCTCGAAGGCGAGGTGCCGGAACGTCGGCCCCTTATGGTCGAATGCCGCGGCGGCGTAGTCGGGCTTCAACTCCTTCAGCATCTTCAGGAGGATCGAGGCGAAACCGTAGACGGCGTTCACCGGCTTCCCGCCCGGGCTCGTCAGCGGCGGGAGCGCATGGAAGGCGCGATGGATGACCGCGTGGGAATCAATTAACACAAGTCGTTTCATGGATGCCGTGACGGCGTACTACGCCGTACCATACTGCTTCTTGATCCCGCAAAAACAAACAGCAAAATGTAAAAATCAAAACTACAAACCAAAATCCAAAAATTTTTACTTTTTTCTACGTATTTTTGCTTTTCCCTCGACCTGTCATTCGACGCGGCTCGGGCCCTGGGTGGTATCGAGGGGAGAGCGGGACGAAGGTTGATTTTTTATTTTTAATTTCAATTATTCGCTCCTGAAGTTTCCGCCCGTGCTTGCAGTAGATCCATACCGCCGGCTGGGGGATGGGTTTTTTGATGCGTTCTGCCCACTCGATGACCACCACGGCATCGCGATCGCGGAAAATATCGGCGAGCCCGAGGCGCCGCGCCTCGGCGGGACGTTCGAGCCGATAGGCATCTATATGGATGAAATGATGAAAATGGTGAAATTGTTTCTGGATTGGGTAGGTGCGCATAAGGACAAAGGTGGGGCTTTGGATTTTCTCGCGAATGCCGAGGGCGGCGGCAAGCCCTCGAACAAAGGTGGTCTTCCCACTGCCGAGCTCACCGGAGAGCGCAAGGATGATCGGCCGGACGCGCCTCCGCTTGGCTTGCGCGAGTACCTTCTGGGCAAAGCGCACGGTATCGCGGGGACCCCGGCTCACGAATGCGGCCATGCCCCTACGGTAGCAGATTCAAAATCGAGGAGGAACTTGACCGCACCGGCACGAAATGAGAAAGCCCCGGAGACGATGGTTTTGGCATCGCCTCCGGGGCCGGAACTACTCGTGGAACGAGAGTGTCTGCGGACGGCCACGGGCTTCAATGCGGATTCGTTGCGTCCGCGGCTCTATGGGGCGCGGCCCAAGCGCGGTCGGCACCCAACCGGAGATCCGCACTTCATGCTGCCCGATATCAAGATGGAGTCGCGTCGCCTGGCCTGGCACGAGAGAGAATTTCTGGTAGCCTCCCACTTCAACCTCGAGCACCGCCCGCCGGCTCGTATTTTTAAAGATCACGAGCGTCGGGTCATCGAAGATCGGCGCGCGGTAGCCGAAGGGTGCGCTGGCCGGCGGCATTGCGGGAAGTTGATACGCTGGTGGGGCTGGCGACGGAGGTGGAACCCCTGCCGGCGGCGCGGGCGCGGTGGGTGGCGGCGGTTGTTCGTACGGCTTCGCTACGTGCTCCGCCGGTTCGTAACGCACCTGCGGCACGCGCGGACCATGCGGCAATGGATCGCCACGGAAGCCGGGCCGGACCGCACGCGAGTTGCAGATGAGGTTATCCGTTACGAGTCGGCCGTTCTGGATGACCTCCTGGCGGCTGCAGTCCTCGGTGCCCTGCGCAAGTTCGGCCGCACGCGCCCGCTTCTCCCACCCGAGAACGGCCGCAGTTGTCGCGAGTCCGGCCGCAACGCCGAGCTTGTCGTTCCTAGTTAAGGCAGCGGTGGCAAGTCCCACCGCTCCTCCGGTAAGCACGGCACAGCCCGACAGGACCAGGCCGATGATACCGATGACAAAGAGCGCGATGGCCTTTTTGGCCTTTTTCATATCTTCCTCCCTTCCTTTCGTTTGTCAGAAAAAAGGCCTTCTAGTTAGTCCGAGGTTTTCATTATATCAAATAAGCGGAAAATGTCAAATCCACCCGACTTATACACACATATCGTTGACTTCACTGGGTGCGGCGCTACCAATGGACGCACATGGACGAAGCGCTCAAATCCGAAATAAAAAATGCTGCGGAGCAGGTCGCGGGCGCATCGGCGATCGCCATCGTGCTCCCCGATGTCCACTCTCCCGCAGTTGTCGCGGCTGCCGCGGCAATCGCCGCCGGGCTCCGGAGGGTCGGGAAGGCCGTCTCCCTCTTCGGGCCGCCAACCGAGCCGGGGCGGACGCCAGCACCGTGGGGTTTCTCCGCGGACGGCGAGGAACCGCTCCGCGAATTCATCCTTTCTTTTGACCTCGCCCGCTCCCCGATCAAGGAGCTTCGCTACGAGAAGAGTCAAAACCGCCTCGATGTCATCCTTGCGCCGACCGGCGGCAGGATCAGGCGGGAGGACGTCACGTTCCGCTCCGGCGCCCTTCGCTACGACCTCGCAATCGCGGTCGGCCTCGGGCGCCCCGAAGCCGCGGCGAGAAGCATCGCCAGGGTACCCGAACTCATCCACGAGCGTCAGGTTGTAGGCATCGACTCCAATCCCCAAAATACCCGCTGGGCTGAAACAAATCTCGTCCCGGCCGCAGACGCGAGCCCGCCGACCCCAACGCTCGCCGAGCTCGCCCACGCCCTCCTCGCCGCACTCGGCTCGCCGGCGGATGACGCCGAAATCGCAACCGCGCTCCTCGCGGCCCTCGCCGCTGAAAGCAATTGGTTCCGCACTCCCGCTCGGCCGGAGGTCTTTTCGCTCGCAGCCGATCTTGTCCGGCGAGGGGCTGACCAGGCGCTCGTCCGCCGTAGCGCTTCCCCGTCGCTCTCCCACCTCAAGCTTGCCGCCCGCGCATGCGTCCGATCGCGCCTCGACGCTGCCACCGACACGCTCTGGGCCACGCTCATCCCCGATGACTTCGAGAAGACCGAAACCGGCGAGGCCGACCTTGCCCCCGCGCTTACCGCGTTCACGGGCTTCCTTCCACTCACCGGACGCACGCTGCTGCTCTGGCAGACCGAGGCCGGAGGAGCCGTCCGAGCTCTGACGGCCGGCGATGGACTCGGGGAGCTCGCCGGGCTCCGGCCGCTTGCCCCCGTTCTCACGAAATTCGAGGCACGCGTGCTCGACCGCACCTTTGCATCCTTCGCTGAGGCCGAGGTGGTTCTTGCGCGATTGCTCGACCGCACCGATGCGATAGAATGAGATGAGTGAGACAAAATGGTACGCACGGGGTGCAAACCTACGCATGCGTGAAATAGATTCGCGATTCGCCATACTGACGCCTCGCCCGACCAAGCACATAACGGTTATTGCTCAGTCAAGGCGGGCGGGTAACATTCGCATATAGGCATCACGGCAACCGTGGTCACTTTTGAAGAGGGAAAACAGGAGCAGGAAGTCGTCCGCCTCCGCCGGAAAGAGGAGGAGGACACGGTTCGGATGCTGGCCGAGAAATATCGGATTCCCTATGCCGACCTCGCCACCGTCCCCGTCAACGTGGACGCGATCGGACTCGTGCCTGAGCCGGAAGCCAAGGCCGCCGAGGTCGCCGTTATCCAGAAGGTGGGGAAAAAGCTTGAAGTCGCGGTCCGGAGTCCGGAGCGGTCCGAAACCAAAGCCGCCATCGAGAAACTCGGCCGCGGCGGCTACTCCGTTGAACGCTTCCTCGTCTCGCGATCGAGTTTGGAAAAGGCCTGGACCTTCTACGCCCAGGTGACGCGGCGCGGCCGCGCCATCGGCGGCGCGGTGGAGGTGGCGAAGGAACGCCTCGAGGAGTTCCGATCGCAGGTGAGGGCCCTCCCCGACATTGCGAAGCTCCTGGTCTCTCTCGAGTCCAAGCGCACCACCGATGTCCTTGAGGTCGTCCTGGCCGGGGCGCTCGCGACCGACGCCTCGGACATCCACCTCGAACCGCAGGCCGAGGAGCGGGTGCGGCTTCGCTACCGCCTCGACGGAGTGCTCAACGACGCCGCCTTCATGCCGGCGGCCTCCTTTAAGTTTCTCCTCTCGCGGATCAAGCTCATCGCCTCGATGAAGCTGAACGTGAAAACCCGCGGACAGGACGGCCGCTTCACGATCGAGTCGGGCGGGACCGAGATAGAGGTCCGCACCTCCACGCTCCCCGGCCCATACGGCGAGAACATCGTGCTCCGGGTTTTAAACCCCAAGGCGATCTCGATCGGATTTGCCGAGCTCGGCATGCAGCCCTGGATCCGCGAGGCCATGGCCCGCGAACTTGCCAAGCCGAACGGCATGATCCTGACGACCGGCCCGACCGGATCGGGCAAGACCACGACGCTCTACGCGTTCATCCGCGAGGTGCATACGCCCGGGACCAAGATCATCACGCTCGAGGATCCGATCGAGTACCATGTGGCCGGTATCGAGCAGACCCAGGTTGAACCAGAAGCCGGATACGATTTTGCCGGCGGGCTCCGCTCGATCCTGCGGCAGGACCCGGACGTGATCCTCGTCGGCGAGATCCGCGACCTCGAGACCGCCCAAACCGCGATGCACTCGGCCCTCACCGGCCACCTCGTCTTCTCCACGCTCCACACGAATAACGCCGCGGGCACGATCCCGCGGCTCCTCGACCTTGGGGTGGAGCCGGCGATCATGGCGCCGGCGATCAACGTTGCAATGGCGCAGCGGCTCGTGCGGCAGCTCTGCAAAACGTGCAAGCGCTCATACCGCGCAAGCGATGCGGAGGCGGAAACAATCCGAGGAGAGCTCTCCGGCCTCCCGAAGGGCGTCCCGAAGCCGAGCCCCGAGGGCGAACTTGCGCTTGCGAAAGCCGCGGGCTGCGCGGAGTGCAACGGCACCGGCTACCGGAGCCGTATCGGCGTCTTTGAAATCCTCCTCGTGGACGATGCGGTCGAGAAGCTCGTCTTCCAGAAGCCCTCAGACGTTGATTTGAAAAAAGCCATGGCCGCGCAGGGCCAGATCACGATGCGGCAGGACGGAATTTTGAAAGTTTTAGCCGGGGTTACGGATTTGGCGGAAGTCGAGCGGGTGGTGGGAGCGGGGTGAGATGAGTTATTAGTTACTAGTTATTGGTTATTAGTTTCGGGAAGAAAATTTCAAAAAGAAACCGCCCCCGCACGAATGCTTCTTTGTGCGAGAGCGGTGAAGACTACTGCCTGGTTTGACGTGATCGTGTCGTCGCAGGACTTTCGGCAAAAATCAAAAGCGTGAGAAACAGGACCGAGAGCACGAAGTCTACCACAAACAATTCTATCCAAACGCTCGCGCCAACCGCTACAATGCATATCGGAATGCACCACCAAAACGACAGATGGATACTCCACGAGGGGGGGTGCATGTGGGCGGCGAACACACCTGTTGCAATTGTCGGCATGAGTACGACCATGCTGAGGACAAAACCCAGCAATGAACGCATGGGCAGTTGCGGACCCGCCAGAGAAGCAAACGCCACGCTCCCCAACAGAAGTGGGGCAAACACAAGAACGAATGGGATCGGCCTCATGCGTTCCCTCTGCATAAACGGCATCATCGCCTCCTCTCCGAGCTTACGCTCGGCATCCGAACGGTTATTGTCAAAGGTCCGCCGTAACTAACAGCGCGCGAAGCGCGCGGAACCAAGGAGCGCAGCGAAACTGAAAACCAGGAACTGTCGTCACCTCCCCGGGCGGTGGGCAATGCTCCGGTCTGGGAACGCGGAGGTCAGGATTCCCGCGTCGCACGACCCAGTCAGGCCCGCGGCAAGCGCGGAAACCAGGGCGCCGAGCGCCGGGAACCCCCATGAAGGCCGGATTGCTCGCAACCTTCATTGCCCACCGCCCGGGGAGGCGATGGTAGAATGAGAAAAAGGGCCCATGCCCTCTCTCCGCCAACATTATAACAAAGTAAAATGAATCTGTCAAAGGGGCCCCTAATCGGCGCACTCCCATGCTGACCGAACCGAAACAGAAAACCGAAGACGTCGCCCTTGACCAGACGCTCCGACCGGGCTCCTGGGACGAGTTCGTGGGCCAGGACGCGGTGAAGGAGAACCTGAAGATCCTGATCGCGGCCGCCAAGAAGCGCGGCGAGTCCATCGAGCACGTGCTCCTCTACGGGCCTCCGGGGCTCGGCAAGACCTCGCTTGCGCACCTGATCGCCCGCGAGATGCAGACGTCCATCCGCGTGACCTCCGGGCCGGCGATCGAGCGCGTCGGGGACCTCGCTTCAATTCTGACGAACCTCCTGCCGGGCGACGTCCTCTTTATTGACGAGGCGCACCGGATGAATAAGCTGATCGAGGAAGTGCTCTACCCGGCGATGGAATCGCGGACGCTCGACATCATTATCGGCAAGGGGCCGTCGGCCCGCACCATCCAGCTTGAACTCCCTCCGTTCACCCTGATCGCAGCCACGACCAGGATCGGCGTCCTCTCCGGGCCCTTGCGCTCCCGCTTCGGCGTCACGTTCCGTCTCGACTTCTACAACGAGCGGGACGTCGCCCGGATCATCGAGCGCTCGGCCAGGATCCTCGGGATCCACCTCGAGCCCTCTGCCGTCTCCGCGATCGCCGCCTGCTCGCGCGCCACCCCCCGGGTAGCGAACCGCCTCATCAAGCGCGTTCGCGACTACGCGCAGGTGCGGGGTGAGGACAGCATCCGGGCCGAAACCGCGCGCTCAGCCCTCAAACTCCTCGAGGTGGATGCCATCGGCCTCGAACCCACCGACCGGCGGATCCTTGAGGCCGTCATCCAAAAATTCGGCGGCGGGCCGGTGGGGTTGTCGGCGCTCGCTGCGGCCACGACCGAGGAAGAGGAGACGATCGAGGAGGTCTACGAACCCTACCTCATGCAGCTCGGCTTCCTCGAACGCACGGCCCGCGGGCGCGTGGCCACGCGCTTGGCGTTTGAACACCTCGGATTCGAATACCGCGAGCAGCCGCGGATCGTATCGCCATGACCGTTTCGCTCTCGCTCCGCACCGTTCTTGCGATCGTGCTCGCACTCGCCGCCGCAGCCGATTTTGCGATCTCGATTGCCGTGATCTACCATCTCCACCGCTATACCCTCCCGACTTGGCGGCTCGCAAATATTCTCGCTCTTGCCTACCTCGCCCTCTCGCTCGCGCTCTTTGCCGCAGCACTCCTCTTCCTCCTCCGCATGCCGCCGGAGATCCGGATTGAAACGCCGCTCCTCGTTATTCCGCCGCTATGATTCAGCTTGCCCCGAACGAACGGGTGATCTTTGTCATCCGGCGGCATTGGTTCGTGTACCTGCGCCCGATCCTGGCCCTGGTCGGCCTTTCGGTCCTGCCAGCGGCCGGCTGGACGGCGCTCTCGCTCCGCGGCTTTGCTCCACCCCCCGAGCTCGTTCCGGTCATCCAGCTCCTCCTCGTCCTCTATGTAAAGGGGCTTCTCACCTATACGTTCATCAATTGGATGACCTACTACCTCGACGCCTGGATCATCACCGACCAGCGCTTGATTGACATCGAGCAAGTGGGCCTCTTTCACCGCCGGATCGCCGAGATTGCGCTCGAACGGATCCAGAACGTCGGCCTCGAGATCCCGGGCGTCATCCCCACATTCTTGGACTTCGGCAATTTGAAGATTCAAACCGCCGGCGAGGGCGAGTTCACCATCCACGAGGTGCCGCATCTCATCCGCGCCAAGGAGTTCATCCTCCAGTACTCACGCCAGGCCCACCGCGCCCGCGCCGCCAAGCTGCCGAGTCCTGATGGCACGCAGGGCCTCTAACGATGATTGAAATCAAAAATCAAATATCAAAATTGCGGTTGCCGCCTGTGGCGGCTTCCGACATTTTGCATTTTGCTTTTTGATTTTTGCATTTTCATTATGGCCGGCCACTCGCGTTGGGCACAGGTGAAGCATAAGAAGGCAGGCGCCGACGCCAAGCGCGGCGCCGTCTTTTCCAAACTCGCGCGCCTGATCACGGTTGCCGCTCGAGAGGCCGGGCCGGACCCGAACACTAATTCCAAGCTCCGGAACGCGATCGAGCAGGCGCGCTCCGCGGGCATCCCGAAGGAAAACGTCGAGCGCGCGATCAGCCGGGCCGCGGGCGGGGACGAGGCCGAGAAATTACGCGAGGTCGAGTACGAGGCCTACGGACCGGGAGGAACGGCGATGCTCATCACCGGCCTGACCGATAACCCGAACCGAACGACGAACGAGGTGAAGCGGATCCTCGCCGAGTTGGGCGGCCGCCTCGCCGAGGCCGGAAGTGTTGCCTGGCTCTTCGAACGCCGCATTGCCGCTGATTTTGAAACGCCGGCCGCCGATGCCGAGCGCGAGGCGCTTGAGCTCGCCCTCATTGATGCGGGGGCTGAAGACACCCTGGCCCTCGAGGGCCGGCTGCGCGCGATTGTCCCTCCGAACCGCACCGAGGCGTTCCGCGAACGCATCGAGGCGTCCGGACGCTCGCCGATCGGGTGGTCGGCCGTAGCGTTCCCCAAGAATCCAATCAAAGTCCTCCCGGGCGATCGAGCGCGCATCCGCTCGCTCGTAGCCGCCCTCGAGGATCACCCGGACATACATGAGGTCTGGACAAATGTCGCCGACCTCGCCACCGCGCCATGAAAATCGTCGGCATTGACCCCGGCGCCGGAAAGGTCGGCTACGCGCTCATCGACTCCTCCGGCCATGACTGCCGCCTGCGTTCGGCAGAAACGATTGTTATCCCGAGGCGCTCCTCGCCGGCCGAACGCCTCCGGGAGCTCTCGGAAGAGCTCGGGAAGCGGCTCGACCGCGACCGGCCGGATGCCGTGGCCATCGAGAAACTCTATTTCCAAAAGAACGCCAAAACCGCGATGGCCGTGGCAGAGGCCCGGGGGGTTATCCTCTTGACAGCAATAAAGTACGCCCGTAGCATCTGGGAGTACACGCCGCTTGAGGTGAAGCTCGCCGTCGCCGGCTACGGCCGCGCCGACAAGGAAGGGGTGCGACGCATGGTGCGCCAGCACCTCCGGGGCGCTTCGCTCCCGCACGGCGACGATGCGGTGGATGCTGTGGCCATCGCGCTCACGGCCCACCGCACGGGTAATCCATCTCCTATCGCCACCGAATTGCAAAGGTCGAACCGTTGAGTCCCCTAACCTGCTTTCGGAACGCTATGATGCAATCCGGCGAAACACTCCCGGAGATCCTCGCCCAAGAGGAGGAAAAGACGGATGAGGAAGAAGAGCTCCCCCCCGAGGACGACGAGGACGAACTCGGGACGAGCGAGCCCGAAGAAGTGTAGAAAATCACCCCGCCGGTTCTCTCCCGAGAACCGGCGGGGTTTCGTTTGCCCGAGAACCTAACGCACCCGCCAGAATCGCTTCTTCCCGACGCGGATGACGCTCCCCCGCCGGATGAGCACCGTACGCCCGCCGGGCACGATGCGCTCGCCGTCAACTTCAAGCGCGCCGCCCCGGAGGAGCCGACGCGCGTCCGAGACCGAACGCGCCGCATGGATCGCGACGAGAAGTTCTAAGGGCGCGTACGCACGGCGGGGTAACGTGACGCCCGGCATCGCGACATCCCGTTCCCGTTTCGAGAAGAGCGAGAGGAAGGCGCTGCGAGCCCGGCGCGCTTCTGCCGCTCCGTGGTAGCGCTCGGCCACCGCCTCCGCGACCTCAATCTTCACGTCACGCGGATTCTCGCCCGCCTTGAGGCGCCGTTCGATCCCGCGCACCCTCTCGGGGGGGAGCCAGGCGGCAAGCGCGGCGTAGTTCGCAATCAGCGCATCGAGAATGGACATCACCTTGCCGAACATGTCGCGAGCCGAATCGCGGAGGTTGATCGTGTTGCCGGCGGTCTTCGACATCTTCTCCCGGCCGTCGAGTCCGATAAGGTAGGGAAGAAGCACGACGTCCTGCACGATGCGTCCGAGGCGCGATCCGAGCTCGCGGCCGGCAAGGAGATTCAGCCGCTGATCGAGCGACCCGAGTTCTACGTCGGCCCGCACCGCCACCGAATCGTACGCCTGGAGCACGTGGTACATGGCCTCGTGAAGGTACACGGCGCGACCGGCGCGGAGGCGAGCTTGGAAGTCCTCGCGCTCCCAAGCGCTCTTCAGGGGAAACTTGGCGAGCAGTGCTAAAAACTCCGCAAGGCGCATGCGGCCGAACCATTCGCTGTTGCGGCGAACCTCCGTGCGGCGCAGGTCAAGAATTGTGCCGATCTGCGCGCGGTAGGTGCGCTCGTTGGCTTTTGTTTCGGACGCGGTCAGCTGCCGACGGGCTGCGAGTTTCCCGGATGGGTCACCGATCTGGCCGGTGAAATCGCCAATAATGAGAACTGCCTGGTGCCCGGCGTCCTGGAAGGACCGCAGCATCCGCAGGGGCACGGCGTGCCCAAGGTGGAGGTCGGGCGTGGTGGGATCAACGCCAAGTTTCACCCGCAGACTCCGGCGCGAGGCGATCTTCCTCCGGAGGCCCTCGCGATCAATGATTTCAACGCTCCGTGAAACGAGAAGAGCGAAAAAGTCCTTTGATCCCATGTTCTGCTAGCAAAAACTACGCATTACGAATGATATCGTCCCGCGGTGTTGGCCTCCGGAGGAGCCGGAGGAAACGGCTGGATAGAGCATCCGCACGAGAGAGCGGTGCGGTATCGGGTCTCAAATGAGATCCTTCGACAAACTCGGGATTATTGTTTGTAGCCGCCATTCATCCTCGCCGCAGAGCGGCGAGGTGTTCTGGCGGACAAACAATGAAGCTCCGCGGGCTAACGCCCACGGTTTTCTGCGAAGGCGGATAAAAATTTCTCGCGAGGCATACGGCGACCATACCACGAACGCCGAGAACGTTCCAACGATCCTCCATCCGTGCTATACTCCCCCTCGTCATGCAGACGCCACGGCGCAACGGCGCGCTCCTGCGACGCCTCGGTCGCGTCATCATCGCAGGCGCCATCGTACTCATCCTCTCCGGCGGAGCTGCCGCCGCAATAATCCTCCGCACCCTCCCCGAGCCGGAGGAACTTTTCTCCCGGCGCGTAGTGCAGTCGACGAAGATCTACGACCGCACCGGGGCGATCCTCCTCTTCGAGATCCACGGCGAAGAGCGGCGTACCGTCATCCCTTTTTCCGACATTCCGGCTACCGTAAAGAACGCTACGATCGCGATCGAAGACGCCGGCTTCTGGCGCCACGCCGGCATTGACCTCCGGGGTATTCTCCGCGCCCTCCTCTACGACATCGCCGCACGGGATCTCCGCCAGGGCGGATCCACCATCACTCAGCAGCTCGTAAAGAATTCCTTCCTCGGCCGCGAACGAACGATCCGCCGGAAGTTCCGGGAGGCAATCTACGCCATCGCCCTCGAAGCCCGGCTTCCGAAAGAAAAAATCCTCGACCTCTACCTAAACCAAATCCCCTACGGGTCCAACGCCTACGGCGTCGAGGCCGCGGCCGAGACCCTCTTCGGCAAGCATGCCCGGGAACTCGACGCGGCCGAAGCCGCACTCCTCGCCGCGCTTCCCCGCGCCCCCTCCTACTACTCGCCCTACGGCCAGCACAAGGACGAACTCCTCGCCCGCAAGGATCACGTCCTGGATCGGATGGAATCGCTCGGCTACCTCACCGCGGCCGAGGCCGAGGCTGCCCGCCGCGAGCCGCTGAAATTCCTCCCGGCCGCACGCAACATCCGCGCCCCGCATTTCGTGATGTACGTACGCGATTACCTCATCGAGCGCTACGGTGAGGAGGAGGTGAACGAGGGCGGGCTCATGGTGACGACGACGCTCGATTGGGAACTTGAGGGGGCGGCGGAACAAATCGTCCGGGAAGGCGCGGAGCGGAACGAACAGCTCATCAAGGCGACGAATATGGCTCTCGTGGCCGTTGACCCGAGAACCGGAGAGATTCTCGCTATGGTCGGATCGCGCGACTACTTTGATTCCGAGCGGGAGGGAAACTTCAACGTCGCGTTGGCCCGCCGGCAACCCGGATCGGCCTTCAAGCCATTCGTCTACGCCACGGCTTTTACGAAAGGCCTAACTCCGGAAACGGTGCTTTTTGACGTGCCGATGGAATTCAATCCCGGCTGTGCGCCTTCCGGCGTCCCGCGTCCGGGGAGCGGCGTTGAGGCGAAGCAATGCTATCACCCGCAAAACTACGACGAGCGCTTCCGCGGGCCGGTTTCGCTGCGCCAAGCCATCGCACAATCCCTGAACGTGCCGTCGGTGAAGGTGCTCTACCTGGCCGGTATTGAGGATTCGATCCAGACGGCTGAGGCCTTCGGCATCACCTCCCTGGAGGACCGCTCCCGCTTCGGCCTCTCGCTTGTCCTCGGCGGAGCCGAAGTACGGCTCCTCGAAATGGTGAGTGCCTACGGCGCCTTCGCCAACGATGGGGTTTTAAATCCGCCCACGGCAATTCTGCGGGTGGAAAAGGCGAACGGCGCGGTGCTCGAGGAAAGGCGCGAACGGGGGCGCCTCGTGATTGACCCGGAGATCGCACGCATCATGAATGACGTCCTTTCGGATAACGACGCGCGGGTCCCGGCTTTCCAGCCGCGTTCATCGCTCTACTTCGAGGACGCCCGGGTTGCCGCGAAGACCGGAACCACGCAGGACTATCGCGACGCTTGGACGATCGGCTACACGCCCGCGATCGCGGTCGGTGTGTGGGCGGGCAATAACGATAATGCCCCGATGCAGCAGAAAGGATCGGGGGTGATGGCCGCGGCCCCCAGCTGGCATCGCTTCATGGAAGAAATCGCGCTTAAGCGCTTCCCCCCTGAAGATTTCCAGCCGCCAGCGCCGCGCGAGGCGGCAAAGCCGATTCTTCGCGGCGCCTGGCAGGGGGGTGAGGTGATCACCATCGACACCGTATCCGGCAAGCGGGCCACCGAATTCACCCCGCCAGAAACGAGAAAGGATCTCGCCTTCGGCGAGCCACACGATCCGCTCTACTGGATTGACCGTAAGGACCCGCCCGGTCCTCCACCCGAACATCCTGCGGCTGATCCCCAGTACCCGAATTGGGAAACGGCCTTTCAGGCATGGCTCGCGGCAAGCGGCTTTACGCCTCGTCCGCTCTCCTCAGCACCCCAGGACTTCGATGACGTCCATACTCCAGAGAACCGGCCGGTCGTGAACGCCGAGGTTACGCTCGACTCGGAGGGTGGGCTCTCTCTCCTCGTGAATATCCGGTCAAAATTCGCCCTCCAGGAATTGACCGTAACCTCCGACGGTCGGGTGGTCGCCGTACGCGAGCGCCCGGCTCCCCAACTTAGGATTCTCGTTTCGGCGTCCCAATTCCCCGAGGGGGCGGGGGCGCTCGTCATCCGGGCCTACGACGAGGTGGGAAACATCGGAGCCGCTGAGGTCTCGCTCTCTCTAGACGATGAGCCGCCATCTTAAACCGAACGAATCGGCATCAGGAAGTAAGAGAAGGAAGTGTCGTTTGGATTTTGGATGAGGGCCGCACCGGTCACTCCGTTTAAATGGAGCGCTGCGTTTTCCCCACCCGCGGCCTCAATGCCGTCGGAAAGATAGCGGTAGTTGAACATGACCGATCCAGCCGCGCCCCGGCCTTTTGCCGCGAGGCGCGCGGTGGAATCGCCGCTCTCGGCGTTCGTGGTTGCCACAGAAAGCTCCGTCGGCGAGAAGGTGAGTGTGACGTCATTGAGGCGGCTTGAGAACACCGCCGCCAGGCGAATCTTCTGGATGAGCTCGGCGCGGGCGACAACGATCGTGCTCTCGTAACCCTTGGGGATGATGGTGCGGTAGGGCGGATAACTCCCGTCGATGAGCCGGGAGAGAATCCTCGTTTCATTCCACGTAAAGACGATTTGGTGTTCGCCGACCGCAACTTTAAGCTCGGCTCCTGGAGTAACGGTGCGGAGAAGTTCCTGGAGGGCGCGGGCGGGCACGATGCACTCGGCCGCCCCCAAAACTCCATCGAGTCCGTTTAGGGTTTTCTCCGCCAATCGAAATGAGTCGGTGGCCGCAAAGGTGAGTGTGTGGGGACTCGCGGAGATGAGGATGCCGGTGAGTTCCGGCTTCACGGTGGATGCGGCGATTGCGGGGATGACCTGCTGGATGGCTTCGGTAAAAAGCGTGGCGTTAATGGTAAACTCAAATTCTGGGTGAATTATTGGAAGAGATGGGAAATCCTCAGGATTTGCCCCGTGGAGAGTGATATCGCTTGAGGGGGTATGGAGGATAAGTTGATGTGTTTTCGCCTCAAGGGTGACGGTTTCGTCCGGCAATGATTGGAGAATTTGCGATAATAACTTCGCTGGAACAGCCACGACGCCTGTTTTTATTATTTTTCCAGGTACCGTGTACTCAATCCCCATCTCAAGGTTTGTGGCATTGATGGTAATTTTTCTATCACTAGCTTTAAATAAAAGGTGGGAAAGAATAGCAAGGGTGATATGGCGCCCAATAAAACGCTCGGTGGTGAGAACGGCATCTTGAAGATGTTCGGTGGTACAAGTAATTTTCATTTAAATAATATTATTGTTGTTATAGGGGATAGAAATCTGGGGATAGGTGTGGTAGCGGACGCGGCCAACGCGCCTGTTTTAATTCTTTGGGGATGGAAATAAGGTGAGGGTGAGGAGTGGATGGGTAGGAGTTTGTATTAAGGAGTATTTCAAACCACACCCTTTACACCCCACCCACTTTCACTTTATCCCCAAGGTATTCGCTTTCTATAATTCTAGACAATACTTGAGTATATTTTTTCTTTTAAGGTTTTTAACTCAGCGTCTAGTTCTGGGCTTGCGGTGAGGTCGGCAATTATTTTTTTATAGGCATGAATAGCGGTCGTGTGGTCTTTTTTACCCAACCGCTCTCCGATAAAGGGAAACGAGCACTTTAACTCCTCCCGAAGGAGGTACATCGCGATCTGCCGCGGCTTCACGATTTCCTTCTTACGGCTACGGTTTATAAGTTCCTTCTCAGTGATGTCGTAGAATTCAGCCACAGCGCGGACGATCTTCTTCGGCGAAATGAATTGTTGCGGCGCTGCCGCAACCTGGGCGAGGATTTTTTTTGCCCCCCCGAGGTCGAGGGGCGAGCCGGAAACGGAGGCGCGGAGGATGAGGCGGTTTAACGCCCCCTCAAGCTCTCGGATGTTTGATTTGATGGTCGCGGCTACATACTCAAGAATATCAACAGGCAAAGAGAGGTTTTTGGCCGCAAGTTTGGATTTCAGAATGGCGAGCCGCGTTTCGAAGTCCGGCTCCCCGATATCGGCAATCATTCCCCCCTCGAAGCGGGATCGCAGGCGGTGCTCCAGGGTTGGGATGGCCGCTGGCGGCTTGTCCGAAGAGATCACGATTTGCTTATTGCGTTCGTAGAGGGCGTTGAAGGCGTGAAAGAACTCCTCCTGCATCTTCTCGGTCCGGGCGATGAACTGGATGTCGTCCATGACGAGCATATCCACGTTCCGATAGCGTTCCTTCAACTGGTTCATCGTCTTATTATTGATGGCATCCACGATTTCTCCCATGAAGCGCTCCGACGGAAGGTAACGGACGCGTGCCCCGGCCTTGGTAGCGATGAGCTCATTGCCGATGGCTTGGATGAGGTGGGTCTTGCCGAGGCCAACGCCGCCGTAGATGAAGAGAGGATTGTAAGTCCCGCCTGGATTTTTTAACACCGCCTGGGAAGCGGCGTGGGCAAGTTCGTTGAATGATCCCACGATGAAGTTTTCGAAGCGGTAGCGGGGGTTGAGTCCACTTTCGGGATCCAGCGACGTTTCCCTAAGGTCGAGGCCCTCCTGGGGGACGGCAAGGAAGGCCGGCCGCGGAGCTGGACGCGGACGGACGGTGCGACCCCCCGTGGGGCGGGCGATCGCGCCAACGACGTAGTTCACTTCCCGGGTATCGGAAAGGATGTTTCGAAGCGCTCTCACGATGGCTTTGTGGTATTTATCTTGAAGCCAGTTCTTGGCAAATCCGTTCGGCACCGATACCGTTATGGTGCCTTCGGCGATGTCTGCGATGGCTGTTTCCTGGAACCAGGTAGTGAAGCTCGCCCGTGAGGTGGCGAGCTCGATTTCTCCGAGCACTTGCTTCCAGATTTCCTCCCGGTCCATAGTGGAGCGGCTTTCTCAAGCCCGACGACGCGAGTGATACTAGAAAGAGTATATCGGTACTGGTGTTTCTCGAAAAAGCTGCTATGTTTAAAACCTGTTTAAAAACTGTGATGACGGTTCCCGTCGGAATGCCGCACCAACCCGTTTTTTGTGCGGTTCTGGTATGATGGGGGACGTGGGCGCCGTCCGCGTTTTGGTAAGCGCCCATTCCATGTATGAAGCGAACCTATCAACCCAAGCGCCGTAAGCGCAGGCGGGTACACGGCTTCCGGGCTCGCCGGCGAACACCGGGCGGACGGCGGGTGCTCCTAAGACGCCGTCGCAAGGGTCGAGCGCGGCTCACCGTCTAGTCGCATCACCGTGGCGCTCCCTCGGAAGATGCGATTCCCCGACCGGCGGGCGGTCCGGCGCGCCCTGACTCGCGGTCGCCGGATGTTCGTCTCGCTCGGCCGGGTCGTGATTTCGCCTCCGGCATCCGGCTCGGGTTGCGTCCTCTTCGTCGTGCCGGCGGCGGTCTCAAAGAGGTCGAGCGAACGGAATCGCATCCGGCGTCGGCTTGAGGCCTGGGCAGAACGCGTCGGTCGAAGCGGCCGGCTGCCGGCAGCGAACATCGTCATTTTTGTCAGTCCGGCCGCCGCAGGTCTCTCCACGAAAGCGCTCTGGCAGCTCGCGGAGGAGTCATTCCCCGCGATCACGCCTCGAGTGCGGCGTTAACCGGTTTCCTTGCCATGCATGTCATCATGAGAATCATGTTTGCCGTCTATCGCGCCGTCGTCTCCCCTCTCCTTCATCAGACGGTGTTCATCGGCGGCTGCCGCTTCATTCCCACCTGTTCAGCGTATGGCGAAGCCGCACTCCGTCAATATGGACTGATGCTCGGTTCCGTGTTGCTCTTGCGCCGCCTCATCCGCTGTCACCCATGGTCCGAGGGCGGGTACGATCCCGTATCGGCCAAACTGGCCAAGCGAGCTACGTGCATTACGTGAAGTAAGTAACGAGCTTGCATGCCCGACTCACGTCACTCATTTACCCTCCTCTGGATTTGAACTTTTTCTCTCTCGCCTACACCGAGCTTATCTACCGGCCGCTCTTAAACGGACTCGTGTTCATCTACGCCGTTCTCCCCTACCAAGATCTCGGCCTTGCCATCGGCATCCTCACGCTCGCCGTCCGGATCATTCTCCACCCCACGCTCGTCCAGACCATCCGTTCTCAGCTGGCCATGGCGCGCCTTGCGCCGAAACTTCGCGAGGTGCAAGAACGGTTCAAAGGCGACAAGGAGGAACAGGCGCGGCGCACCATGGAGCTCTACCGCGCCGAGGGCGTCCATCCGCTCTCGGGCTGCCTTCCTCTTCTGATTCAGCTTCCGATCCTGATCGGGCTCTACCAGGTCTTCTGGCGGGGCATCACAAACTTTGATCCATCGCTTCTCTACCAGTTCCTGCCGGCCGTCGAATCGTTCAACCCCGTAAGTTTCGGCGTTTTTGATCTCACCGGACGGAGCGCTACGCTCTCCGTCGCCGCCGGCGTATCGCAGTTCCTGCAATCGCGCTTTCTCCCCGGAGCCGGGGCGGCGGGCGGCGGCTCGGACTTCAGCCGCGCGCTCCACTGGCAGACCACCTACGCCCTGCCGGTCATCATCGCCGTCATTTCCTGGTCGCTGCCTTCGGCCCTCGCCTTCTACTGGACGGTTTTAAATCTCCTTGCTATAGTGCAGCAGTTATGGATTCAGAAACGGCTGGAATCCAAGTAGGAGCGATGGTTCGCCCGGAGCACGCGTCCGGGGCGGTCTCCGTTTCCGATTTCATCAGGGAAACCGTCGGGAGGATGGGGGTTCGGGCCGACGTGGAGGAGCGCTCACTCCCCGACCTCTCGATTCCGTATGTTAACATCGTCACCGACGAGGCGCGGCTTTTGATTGGCGCCCGCGCTCAGAACCTTCTCGCGCTCGAGTACCTCGTGAAGCGCCTCATTGAGCGCCGCGGCCCGGAGGGAGCCGAGCGGTTCTTTCTTGATGTGAACGGCTACCGGTTGCACCACCTCGAAGAGCTGAAAGCCGAGGTAAAGCAGATGGCGCGCAAGGTGCGCCTCTACCGCACCGAGCTTGCGCTGAAACCCATGTCACCCTTCGAGCGCAGGATCGTGCATATCGCGCTTGCCGAATACCCGGACATTATGACCGAGTCCACGGGCGAGGGGGCGAGCCGCCGGGTGGTGATCAAGCCGTACCCGTAAAAAGGGACGCATGAGAGGCGATTAGGTGTGAGGTGGCAGCACACATACGATACGCGTTCGTCCCCGCCCGCGGGGATTTTTTTGTTTGCGGGGAGAGACCGCTCGGTGGACATGAGGACTATGCCTTTCGGTCTCCGGTGAATAATTTAAGCGATCGCTTAAATTATTCAACGTGTCCTTTTGCGCTCCCAACACAGTTGAAATAAAGCATCCGCGCTGCAGAGCGGCGAGGCCTGCCTGCCGGCAGGCAGGTATCCGGCGCGGGTGGTTATAAAAATACAGGAGAGGTGTTGGCGTTCATGCCAATCACCTCTCCTGCGCGATGCGCCGCAGCCGTTCGTAAGCCGCGAGCACCTTTGGGACGTAGGCCTGCGTCTCTGGATAGGGTGGAACTCCGCCGTAGCGCCGCACGGCATCCGCACCGGCGCTATAGGCGGCGAGCGCGAGCCGGAGGTCGCGGAACTCTCGAACGAGATCCGCCAAGTGTTCGACACCGCCACGGATGTTCTCGGCAGGATCGAATGGGTTGGCGACACCGTAGCTCGCCGCGGTCTTTGGCATCAACTGCATAATCCCCTGCGCGCCCTTCGGAGATCTCGCGCGCGGGTTCCAGCCGGACTCAACCGCAATCACCGCTTCAACGAGTTGCGGGTCAACCCGATGTCTTTCCGCCATACTGCGGGCAAACACCGCAAACGATGAAGGATGTTGCGGTGTAGAGTTCCATGCGGGCCTCGGTAGCGGCGGCGGAGACCATCGCTCGCGTTGAACATCGCGGCGAGAGACGACCGCCGAGGGCGTGTATGCGGCCGGGGAGCAGTCGTAGTAGGAAATCCAACCGCGTTGCCCCACGAGGGTACAGTGTTTTGCCAGTGCAGGAGATTCCACCACGAAGATGAGAACAAGCGCTCCAACGATTCTTTTTAGCAACAAACCCTCCTTTTATGAAGAACTCTTCTATAATCCCTTGCAGAGTACCGCGGGCGGAAGCCCGCGTCGGTGATCTGCAGGCCCGGAGCGAGCCGCAGGCGAGCGGAGGAGATCATATAGACCCCGCGCGGCTGCAGCACTCGCGGAGCGGAGCTTACGCGATCGCAGCCGCGCGAAGGTGCGATAGCACCACGGCCGGAAGGCCGTGGCCTCTATTCGATTCGATACGAATTATATTCGTAGCACAGAGAATACCCCGAAGTCAAATTGAGCCATTACGGGGGTAATTTAAGCCACCAGGTCGTAAACCTTGACTATTTACTGTTATTATGATAGTAATTTAGGCGTCTGGAATAGGGGCGGTTGTTTGAAAACCGAAGATACGAAATTGACATAGATTGGCTTTCTAGCTGGCAGAAACCTGCTCACATGCGCGAAACGCGCCAAGAAAGGGAGGATGAAATGTCATCTACAACAGGATACATCGGGGGCGTGGGCCAGGTAAGGATCACGCTCGAACTGACGCCGCAACAGGCGGAAACCGGAGGCGACATCCTCGCCACCACCATCCTCACGACCGAGCGAAACCCGGTGCCCATCGAAGGGCATACGATTGTGTTTTATCTCGGTGCGAGCGAGGTGGCGTCGGAGCAAACCAACGTTGACGGGAGAGCGTCATATGCCTTCACCAACCTTAGTTTCGGCACACACGCCGTTTCGGTTCAGACCGCCGGGGTTCATGTTACCCAGCGGCACACATTCACCAAGACCGCCGAAAAAATCAAGGTGCCGGCCAACCTCAAGGTCTATGCCCATCCAGAAGGGCCAGCGGCGGAGTACTTCATCTCCGTCGAGCTCTTTGGGGAAGACAAGGTGCCGACGAAGCGTTGGCCCCTTGAAATCAAGGACACGGAGCATCCCGATGCAGCGCAGCGAGTCCGCGTTGAACACACCGGCGATGACGGTGCGCATCGATTCATGGTCGCAACCAACAGGTCACGAGCGATCTTCATCTCCGTGGTCGGAACGCCTCTTGATTACACACTCCGACTCGCCGGACCCACGAGACGTGAGTTCCAGCAACCCCCTGATGTTCCAGAACCAACCGCGGATGATCTTCGTGGTTCATGGAGGGAGATAACGAAACGCGCGTGGCAGAGAGGGTCGGCAGACCTTCGAAAGCAGCGCGAAGAGCAGAAGAAAGGAGGAGCAGGCAATGAATCGAGTCTTGTTTAGGTTTGTCTACCGCATCCGTACGAACGACAACTGGCGGTGGCTCACTCTTGCGAGCGTCGCGACGTTCTCATTCGTTGCGATGCTGGCGTTTTTCCCTTACGTGTTCGCTCCCAGCGAAACTGCTGGCATGCGGGCCGAGCGCGAGCTCTACGAGTATGCTTCGCGCTCATGGGGAGAGCCGTCGCTCACCACGCGCGGTTGGGACGACCGCTTCGGTGGTCTCCTCCGAGTCCTCGGTATCGCAGCCGCGACGATCTTCACACTCTCCACTCTTGTGGCTGCCGTCTACTTCTTCCCCGCATTCGGGGATGACGCGCGGAGGGCGCTTGAAGCCGCCAGGATGAAATCCTGGGATCGGTACGGCGCCGAGATACGAAGCACCGGGTTTCTCATGCGGCTTCTCGCTGGCGAGAGGCCTCCGGCCGGATCGAGTCCGGCTGCGCCAGCCCCACCCTCGGCAGGAGGAGGGGCGCTTACCACGGGAAAGTACCTCACCTTGGAGCTTCTGTCGGATTTCGCGCAGGAGTTTCTTGCTCACTGGAGGAGGTAGAACATGTCAGCACGGTTGCGTTACACATTGCTCGGGTTAGGGGGGCTGCTCATCGCACTCGTCGTCGGATGGCTGCTCCTCGCGCTCGTGAAGTTCGTGGTTGCGGTTTCGGTCATTGTGATGCTCGCCGCCGTCTTCGGGGGGCTTGCGCTCCTTGGACGGGTGTCGGGTCTCCGCTGGTTCAGCATTGCAGCGTCCGTAGTCTTCGCAACTTGGCTCGTGGTAAGTTTCCTTGCTCCGAATGTTGTCGCCCGCATTGAGGCGGCATGGCAGTTCACCGCCATCGGTGCCCATCGCGCTAAGGTTGATCAGGACTTCCGGCAGGGACGGTCGCTTGCTCCCCTAACGCTGGAGGGTAGGATCGATGTGGGGGGCTACTGCAAGGCGATCGAGCGGGTTGAGACGAACTTTCTGAAGCAGGAACTCGATCAGCTCCTCGAACTTCGCAAGGCCGGCACGTTCAGTGAAGCGGATCGTGCTCGTGAGGCAAAGGCATTCCTTCGTCTCCGTGATATCACGGCGCAGAGTATTCTCTGCGAGGAGCAGATTCGCGAGGCCGAGAATCTCGTTGCAACGAAGGCGAGGGCCACGCCGCCTCCAAGCAAGCCTGGAGACGGCACGCTCAAAGTTCCTTCGATCGGGTTCCCAACAACCGCCTACCAGTGGTTTCTGGTGATTGCTGGGCTTTTCTTCGCCGCCGCGGTCATCTCCGGGTTTGCGGCGAAAGAACAAAAGTTGAGCAAGGCGCTCTGGCGCGCGGCGTGGACGCTCTTCGTCATCGTCTTGGCCGGATGGATCATCTTCTTCTCCGGTTTCACGACGGTCAAGGAGGCCGTCAGCGGTCCGCTGTCGGCAATGACGCCGAGCGGCCAGCCCGCAGCAAGCGAAGCGGCGAGGCGCCTCGCCGTGAATGTAAAGGGTGAAAACTGGGTGTCGATTCGGGATGACATTCCGTCCTGCACCCGCGTCACGTTTGATTCCCGCCTTGCGAAGAACCCAAAAGTGCTCTTTGACGATGGCGGGGACGAGGAACTCGGTTATGGGAGAGAATTCGGGAAACAGGATCCGAGCGGCCGGTATCCCCGCGGCCGCGATCCAGTCGCCTTAAACGGCGACGGCGTCATCTTCGCATGGCTGACGTCGATCGCCAAGAAATGTAACTAATTAGGTAACGCGCGAGTCGAACCAAACCTCTTCGTGCGAAGGTCATCGCACCCCAGGTTCCGGATTCGGCAGCAGTTCTTTTCCACTCGTTCTTTGAAGGAGGTGATAGCAAACAAGCTCCGGGTCTTGAACCTGAAAGATTAGGTTCTGGACTCCGGAGCTTTTTTTATTGTCGGCCCGCGAGGGCGAGCCGGCAGGCGAAGCCCGAGCGGACTGCCAGTCCCGCATCATCCCGAACGAAGTGTGGTTAGAGTACGCGATCCCGCACTTCCGCGAACCTGCGCTGAGGTTATCCGAGCAATTAATTCGGGAGGTGCGGGATCCTCGCCCACTTCAGCACTCCCTTCGGTCGCGGAAGTGGCGGGACAGTAGAACCCCGCATCAATGTTGCCCCGGTATTGGGAATTAATTTCTGAGAAGAGCGTGTTGTGACTCCCTGCGGAGCGCGCGGCCGGATGGGCCATCCCCCAATGGGCGAAGCGCTCCGCCCAGGAATTTCTCACAAAATTGGCGCGGGGTCACTCCTTGAGCATCAGCCGCCAGAGCGTGCCGTCTTTTTTGTTCTGAAAAAAGAGGTATTTGCCGTCGGGGGAGACGAACGGCGAAATTAGGTCAACATCGGCCTCGTTTTCCAAAAGCGTTTTTGTTTGGCTGGTCGCGGCGTCTATCTCTACGATTGCGTCGGAGAATGACACCGCGCCCTTGTACCATTCATCCGGCATAGGTGCGGGCAGAGTGCCCTTCGGAACGCCGCAGTAGAGTTTTTTGCCATCCGCCGAAAACGCGCATTTCTCGGCAATGGTCGTGTAGCGTATGAGCGAGACATTTCCATCTTTGAAGGAATGGAGAGCAAGCGGTTCGGCCCGGCCGTCCCGTGAGTTCGACTGCGAGAAGACGAATCCGCTTGCGTCCGGCGCGGCCGTAACCACCACCCCCCGCCGGCCGGCTAAAACGAGGTCGGATTTTTTGGTCTTGATATCAAAACGCATCACGATGCTCGGCGCGAGGCCGGAGGGCCGTGAGACGAGGAGCATTGTGCTTTTTGAAATCCATTGCAGGGTGAAATCCGGTATCGGTGTTGAAAAAACAACCTTGCCGTTCTTGCCGTTCTGGTCGGCAATGACGAGGTTGGTCTGGTTCCCTTGCGGGATAAGGTAGGCGATTTCTTTGCCGTCCGGGGACCAGGCAAGCGCAGTCAAATCCTGCGGCAGGAACTTTGATGGCGTGGCCGTGGCGGTTTCCAGGAGAAATCGTTTTACGGCGCCGCTTTCGTGGTAGGCGATGGCGAGTTTTGTTTTCAGCGGAGACCAGAGGCCGTCGAATGTTTCGAGGACCGTGAGGTTTGTTGCGATTTGCTCGTTCGAGCCGTCCAGGCCAGAGCGCATCACATGGCCGTTCTCGCGGAGGACGTAGAGGAGCGAATTTCCGTCGGCGGAAAGGGCTGGCGCGAGGATATCTTTGTCAACGACTTGGATGAGCCGGCGTTCGATTTCCGTTGGAGTCGGAGCCGGCGGCGTTGCAGCCGGGGGCGGCGGCGTTGGCCCGCCACCGATGAACGGAAGATTTCCAAAGAAGGATGACCGATCAGCCGAGGGCGGGGTGCGCATGAGGAACCACGCCGCCCCGACACCGAGGAGGATAAGGATAACGATAACGCTTATAACTATGACTGGTTTATTCATCGGTTTGTAGCAATGTCTGCTGCGGCGCCGCCTCTACCTCACCCCGTTACCACCTGGACGCTCTACGTTTTAGGGTGCGGAGAAGGAGTGAATCCGAAACACCTCATTGGCCGCCCCGACCTTCGGGTCTGGTTGTAATGGGGTTCACTCCAGTGCTTTATCAATGATTGTATTAAGGTCAAAGCCCTGCACGAGATCCGGGTTGATGATGTTTAAAATAAGGAACGACGCCGCGGCGAGCACGATGCCGAAAATGGCATTCGTGATCCATTTCCGCGCCTCGCCGGTCGAAGTCAAGCTCGTCGAGAACATCCAGAGCACCCCGCCGTAGACAATGGCAAAGAGCGCTGCAATGCCCACGAACCCGAGGAACCAGAGGTAGAGATTCGAGAGGTACGTGGAAGGATTTGTGGTTTCTGTTCCGTCTCCGGTCGTTTCAGTTCCATCGCCGGTGCCATGCGCGCCTCCGTGCGTGGCGAGGGCGGCCGGCACGAACGCAAGCGCCAGGCAAAGCGCAACAAGGGAGAGGATGAAAGTTTTTTGATAGCGCGCCATGGGGGTGTGCCTTAGCGGAGGCGTATCTCAAGAGCCGTCGCTGTCCGTACGGCTGGCTTTGTGCGGTCTTCGACTCGAACGGAGAGGCGGTCCGTGCTCGGCGCATTCGGCGACGGGTCAAGCACGAAATGCCAGGGCTTGGCGAACGCGCCCGTGATGTCCTTGCCGTTCAGCGTCCAGAGATAATTTAAGTTCTTCTCGTGCGCTTTCGGGAAGAAGAACGGCGCCGCGATGAAGTCGTACGGCTC
>Ga0155898_121_pt1 | contig 26679 bp, 27 predicted proteins | sample RifCSPlowO2_01_FD_107552 | JGI IMG/M metagenome (GOLD analysis project Ga0155898, IMG submission 107552) | Candidatus Sungbacteria bacterium RIFCSPLOWO2_01_FULL_59_16
GTCGACGGGTTCATGCAGAAGGCACAGGAGACCCGCCAGGCGTGCCTCATCGGCATCCCGACCGCTGGCACGGTGCTCGCGCAGGCGGCGGCGATGATGAGCTGGGATGAGCGGCGCGAAGCGGCGACGATCTCGCACCGTACGATGCGCGAGCAGCCGAAGCGCCACGGCGCGCACGGAGACCAATGGGTCAACGGCCGCCCAGCTCTCGAGCGCCACTGCTACTGGCTCGTGGACAACGTCGCCACGGACGGGGAGTCGAAGGTTGAGGCGGCAGAGCGGCTTATCGCCGACGGTTATCCGGCGAAGGAGATGCCGGTCCTCATCCTGGTAGACCGTCAGCAGGGTGCGGTCGCGCGGCTCAAGCGAGAGGGGTTCGCCCATGTCATCGTGATGTATAACCTCCTCGACCTCACCTACGCCTTCGGTGAGCTCGGTCTCTGGCCGAAGGGCGCCGTTCGCGGGGTGGAGGAGGAGATACGCGCTCATCAGCGCTGATGCGCGTGTGCGAACGCACGAACGCCCGCCGGACGAGCAGTCCGGCGGGCGTTTTCATTTTTCGAAAAAATGGTTTGCAATTTCGGAAGAACTTCGGTACCACTGGGGGAGGATTTTCCGGGAAAGTTGTTTCCATATCTAGCGCGTTTGATGCGAAAGGGAGGGAATGCATGGACAAAAGGGGGAGCGGCTTGACGTTCACCGATCGGCTTGAGGAACAGGTCCGCATCAAACAGTCGAGGCTCTGTCTCGGGATCGACCCGTTCTTCGAGATGATGCCGCCGCATCTGAAGAGGCAGATCGCCGACGGCGGCAAGTCGTTCGAGGCAATGGGCGAGCTCTTCGAGCAGTCCATGGTACCTATCATCGACGCAGCGGCTTCGAATGTCATCGCCGCGCAGGCGAACCTCGCTTCGTATCTTATTTACGGCGAGACAGGCCTCCGGGCGTACCGGCGCATCCTCGCGCATGCCCGGGAGCGGAACCTTCTCACCATCGGCGACGCGAAGTGTACGGAAGGCGATCACATCGCCGAGCTCTGCGCCGACGGCTACCTCGGTGCGGTTCCGTTTTGGGACACGCCGTATCGCGAGCCGCGTGGTCGGCACGAGTCGTCCATCCAGAGCGATGCGGTGACCGTCACGATGGCCATGGGTTCGAGCGGTATGGCTCCCTTCGTTGCCGCTGCGCGGGAGCGGGGTGCGGGCGTTTTCGTGCTTGCGCGGCCCTCGTTCCAGACGAACTCGGAGTTCGATCTCCTCCGCGTCGGCACCCACGACGAGTTTCTCTGGGAATGGATCGGCCATCAGGTCCGGAAGTTCACCAAAGGAACCGAGGGGCGGTACGGCTGGTGGAACGTCGGCGTTACCTGTGGCGCGAAGTTTCGGGGTGAGATGCGGAGGCTCCGCGAGATCCTTCCACGTTCGTGGTTCCATGTCGTGGGTTTCGGCAAGCAGGGTGGCACGGCGGAGAACGCCGTTGCCGCAGTAGATAACGATGGGCTCGGATGCCTCGTGGTCTCGACCCGCGCCATTGATTATGCGTGGGCTCGCGGTCCGTTCAAGCGGCGGCCCGAGGAGTTCGCGGAAGCGGCAGGGGATGCGGCACGCGCGGCGCGGGATGACCTCAACCGCGCGATTGAGCGCGTTCTCGCGAAACGGAGAAAGCTGGAATAAACGCGTCTGGACAGGAGGCCCATATGCTTCGGGAGCACGTGTCGGGTTTGCTGCATACGCTCTTCGACTACAAGTGTTTCGTATTCCCGGAGCCGGGTTCACCCGGATTCCGGCGTGCGGTCCACGATCGCTACCCCAGTGTTCCCCTTCCACTCGCTCCCGGGTACTTCGACATCCGGCAACTCATGTCGCATCCGGGAGCATACCGTTATGTCGCCGGGGTTATGGCAGCAACCTGGCGAATGGAATTCGCACGGATCCAGCGGTTGAGTGACATCCGTGGCGCGAGTACGCCCCTTGTGGCAATGCTCACGGAGGTGACGGGGATCCCTATGATCTCACCGCGTCTTACCAAGAAGACACACGGCATTCTGCGGACCATCGGCGGGGCCCTACCGGTCTGGTGACCAGGTCGCACTCATCGATGATGTGGCGAGTAACGAGGCGGTCTCGAAGCGGAAGGCGCTCGCGATCCTCCGGAATGAAGGGCTCGATGTCCCTTTCATCGGCGTCGTCCTGGACAATCGGTCCCTCTGCGGCCAGGCCGTGGACGGCATCCCGGTGTTTTCGCTCCTCGCATGGGGACCGAGTTTCCAACTGCTCCATGAATCCGAGCGCGTCCCGCGGGAGGTGTATCAGGAGTGCGTCGACTATCCGCAGCGCCTCCGCGAGGCGTTGCGCACACACGGCATCAACGAGTAGGAGGACAGCATGCCGGATCAGGCGCAGATGGTCTCGTTCGACGGGTTGCGCGCCCTTCTCGAAAAGGGGTGTGCTGCTCTCCTCGCGTGTATTCCCGAGGGTAGCGAGCCGGTCATCAACCTCGCAGTCCTCGCGGACGCGGAGGGAGTAATCCGGATGGAGGTTGACGATCCCAACGCGCAGCTCGACCTCCTCGTGGACTTCGCGAAGGCGGTGCGCCTGCTCGCGATGGGCAGGTTACCCCAGGAAGTCCGGCGCCTCATGGCCGATGAGGGGCTCAGCAGTACGTCTACTGATCGATTAGTGGAGCAGTCATCGGTCCTCCACCGGGCGCGCACGCGCTCGGTGGTTTTCATTTTCGCTGATACGGAATTTACATCATTGATACTTCGTCCGTATTTACATTTATTTTCGTAATACCCCGCGGCTCTGCCGCGTGGGTTACCGCTTTCGTTTTGTATGACCATATTCGTGCGAATATGGTCGTTGGTTCTGACGCGGGGTGAGGCGCGGGGTGGGAGTGGGAGGTTGCTGGCTGTTTTCTAGCGTTCAAGTTCCTCGATTGCTTCGGCAAGAAGTGAGGCGTAAAGATTCAGGCCAACTTTATTCATGGTTCCGGATTGCTCGCGGCCGAGTACGTTCCCCGCGCCGCGGATCTCGAGGTCCTTCATCGCGATTTGGAATCCCGCGCCAAGCCCTTCGGCTTCGCGGAGCGCGTCAAGTCGCATTTTCGCCTTTTCAGTGAGAGAGCGTGCCGGGTAGAGCAAATACGCGTAGGCCTGTTCGTTGCTTCTGCCGACGCGGCCGCGGATCTGATAGGCCTGCGCAAGGCCGAGGCGCGCGGCGTTTGCAACGATAATAGTGTTCGCATTCGGGAGGTCGAGGCCGTTTTCGATGATGGTCGTCGCAAGGAGGATGTCAATGGTGCCCTCACGGAAGGCGCGCATTGTGCGGATGAGTTCGGTTTCCTTCATTCTCCCGTGGAGCACGGCGATGCGGGCTCCCCGCGCGATTTTCTCCAGTTTCCGACGGATGAGTTCGATGTTCTCGATGCGGTTCCAGAGATAAAATATTTGTCCTTTGCGCCTGCGTTCGGCGGCAATCGCCTCCCGCACGAGGGGTGCGGAGAAGGGGAGGATGAATGTTTTGATGGCGAGGCGCCCATGCGGCGCCTCGCGGATGAGCGAGAGGTCGCGGAATTTCGCGAGCGCGAGCGAGAGGGTGCGCGGGATCGGGGTCGCGGAGAGCGAGAGGATGTCGACGCTCGCGCGGAGTTTCTTGAGCGTTTCCTTGTGGCGCACGCCGAAACGTTGCTCCTCGTCAATGATGATGAGGCCGATGTCGCGAAACACGACATCGCGCGAGAGCATCCGATGCGTTCCGATGATGATGTCGATTTTCCCGTCCCGTATACTTTCAATTTCCCTTTTCGCCTCGCGCTTCGGGGTGAGGCGTGTGAGCGCCGCGGTCGAAAGGGGGAAGTCGCGGATACGCTCGCGGATGGTCGCGAGGTGCTGGTCGGCAAGGACCGTAGTTGGGACGAGCAGTGCTACCTGCTTGCCGCCATAGGCGACGCGGACTGCGGCGCGGAGCGCGACTTCGGTCTTGCCGAATCCGACATCGCCGAGCAGAAGTCGGTCCATCGGGCGCCCGCGCGAGAGATCCTCGTGGATCTCGGCGAGCGCGCGCTTCTGATCCGGCGTATCTTCGTAGGGGAATGATTCCTCAAGCGCTTCGTCAATCTCCAGGAAGGTGGGGTGCGGCTGGCGGCTTGCGGCAGCACGGCTGCGGTAGATGGCCATGAGTTCCTCGGCGAACTTCCGCGCGTCCGCGCGGGCTTTCCGTTTTGTGGTTTCCCACGTCGTGCCGCCGAGGCGATGAATGGTCGGCTCATCGAATCCGACGTAGCGCGCGATGCGTTTCGACTGTTCCCGCGGGACGAGCAGGCGATCGGGCATTCCGCCTTTTTTTGGCGGCGCGTATTCAAGATGGAAGAATTCCGTTCCCCGCGATTCCTCGATACCGCGGAAGATGCCGATACCGTGGTCGATATGAACAGCGAAGTCGCCGGGCTTTAATCCCGCAAGCCACATCGTTTCGTATTCGTCCGCGTCCTTTGCTTTGGGAATGCGGAAGGGCTTTGCTTCCGCTTCGGCGGGAAGCGGGATGATGCGGAGTACGGTGTTTCCGTCGAATTCGATGCGGAGCGGCGCCTCGCGATTGATGGGGAATACGTCCACGATGCCGCCGCGCGTTGCGAATTCTCCCGGATGCTCTATCATGCCGACCTTCGTGTAGCCCATGTCGACGAGTTTTCGGAGGAACGGGGAGAAGGAGAGGCGATGTTCCGGCGCGAGGAAGACGATGTGGCTGCGCCACCATTCGTCCTGCCGCGCTTTCCGTTCGATCTCGGCCGCATGCTCGCGGAACCACAAATGCCCCCGTTCCAGGAAATAGGGGGTGACGCCGGCGATGAGAATTGGTTCCAATTTATCGGTCATTCATGTTTTGGTTTGTGCCGCCTTAAGTATTCCTGCCGTATAAACGGTAACGTGTGCGGAAGGTATCGCTGCTGTTCCCGCAACGGCATAGAGAAAAAATCGCTCACGAGATACTTTTTGCATCCCTTACTCCCGCAATAACAATGCCATCGCTGTCTGTCGTGAGCATTTACGCGATATTCGACAGTAATCTCCGCGCCCTTTTTGATTGAATGTAACGCAAAGTAGCTTCTGCCTCGACGGATGGTATTGGGAGCGCAGGAATGATTCAAATATCTCTCTGGCGCTTGCATGATTTCCCATCGGTATTTTCCCGTCTCATCAAGATATTTACGATTGCTTCCTTTTAACCGCATTGCACTTCTCGTTGTTATGATCTTTCCCAGTTTTGCTCGGAAAATAAAATTCCCCGCCTTGAATGAGGCCTTTGCGAACACGCCTTTCCCTTTTCGCCCTGCTTTTTCGATTCCTACGTTATCGATCATCGTCACGCATTATATTCGTTCATCGCGCGTTCTGGCCCCGCGATGGCGATATGCTCGACGGCCTCCAGGGATTTCTTGATCATTTTTTTCGCGACGGCATCCTCGTCGCCGCGGAATTTTTGGAGTACCAGATCCTCTCCGGGTACGCGCCGCTTTTTTTGGACGCCGATGCGCATCCGCCAGAAGTTCTTGGTCTTGAGCGCGCGCATGACCGACTCAACCCCTTTATGTCCTCCCGAGTTCCGCCCGAACGAAAGCTTGGACGCGCCGAGCAGTATATCTACGTCGTCATGGAGAAGGATGATGTGGTCCGGTTTTACTTTATAGAAGCGCGTGGCGGGTCCCACGGCGTTCCCACTTTTATTCACGAATGTTTCGGGGAGTATGACGACGATCTTCTCCGTTCCGATTTTCCCCTCGGCAACGAGGGCTTGGAGCTTTGGCGCGTGGGTGGGCCGGGGAAGGTCAAATTTCTTTATCGCGGAAAGCAACGTCGCCCGGCCGATATTGTGGCGGGTGATTTCGTATTGATCCCCGGCGTTGCCGAGTCCGACGAAGAGATACATACGTCCGTATTATACCCATCACGCCGGAGTTGCCAAATACAAAAAAGTATCCTAGAATCGGCCTATGGCCGCAGCGATGATGAAGAACCGCGACGACGCGACCACAACCGCACCCGACACCCCGAAGAGGGGCGAAACGCTCCGCCGAACCGTCGGCGAGTTTTTACGCTTGGCCCTGATCGCGGCGGCGATCGCGCTTCCCATCCGCTACTTCGTGGCGCAGCCGTTCGTGGTGGACGGCGCTTCCATGGAGCCGAATTTCCATAACGGCCAGTACCTCGTCATTGACGAGCTCTCCTATTTCCTCCGAGAGCCGAAACGCGGCGAGGTTATCGTGTTCCGCTTCCCCGGGAACTCGAAGGTCCACTACATCAAGCGCGTCATCGGGCTCCCGGGCGAGACCGTCGAAATCCGCGACGGCGCGGTGTTCATCCTGAATGCTGAACAACCCGAAGGATCCCGCCTTTCCGAACCATACCTGCCAACCGATACCCGGATAGCGGGGAACTTCCGCTTCACGCTCCGCGAGCGCGAGTACGTGGTGCTCGGGGATAACCGCCGGGAAAGCTCGGATTCGCGTTCCTGGGGGGTGCTCGACCGGAAGCTCGTAACGGGCCGCGCCATATTCCGCGCCTGGCCGCCTGGCGCGTTCGGGCCGGTCGCGGGCGCATCGTGACCAAAGAAATATGACGAAAGGAAAGGAAAAACCGAAGAGCTTCCAGAGCCCCCGCGGGACCCACGATATCCTTCCCGGGGAACAGATTATCTGGGAAAAGGTCCGCGACTCCTTGCGGGCGATATCGTCGTTCTATGGGTTTGAGCGCATTGAGACGCCGCACTTCGAGGATACGGATCTTTTCACCGTCGGCATCGGCAGGAATACCGATATCGTTTCCAAAGAGATGTATTCATTCAAGACGCGCAGCGGTGATGCATTGACGCTCCGCCCTGAAGGCACGGCTTCGGTGGCACGCGCATACGCCGAGCACGGGATGATGAACCTGCCGCAACCGGTGAAGCTTTACTACATCGGTGCGTTCTTCCGCCATGACAAGCCCCAGCGCGGTCGGTACCGGGAGTTCCATCAGTGGGGCCTCGAGATCATGGGCGATGGGAGTGCGGTATCGGACGCCGAGGTCATCCGCGTGTTCACCCTCCTCCTCGAGGAGTGGAGCTTCAAGGATTACCTTGTCGAAGTGAACAGCATCGGCTGTCTCGTCTGCCGCGGCCCCTACCGCGCGCAGCTCACCGCATACTATCGCTCCCGGCTCCGCGGGCTCTGCCGCGATTGTCGAGAACGGTTTCGGGAAAATCCCCTGCGGCTCCTCGATTGCAAGGAGGAGCGGTGTACGATGATCCGCAAAAATGCGCCGCAGCTTTTGGACAAACTCTGCGAGGCATGCCGAAATCACTTCCGGCTCCTCCTCGAATTCCTCGAGGAGATGAAGATCCCCTACGCCCTCAACCCGCACCTCGTTCGCGGCCTCGACTACTACACGAAGACCGTCTTTGAGGCGTTTATCGAGGAGCCCGTGAAGGCAACTGCGGCTGCCTCCGAGCCCGTCCGTGCGGGTGACGCGGCGGGCGCTGTCGACGGCGCAGTAGCGCCGGTCGCCGCGGAAGATGGGCACGATTCGGCGCCGAGCGCGAAGCGCCTTGCCGTGTTCGGGGGCGGCCGCTATGATAACCTCATCGAACTCGTCGGCGGCAAACCGACACCCGCGTGCGGCGGGGCGCTCGGACTCGAGCGGTTCGTGGGCATCATCCGCGACCGGGGAAAGGTCCCCGCGACACCGCGTCCGAAAACATTCTTCGTGCAGCTCGGAGACCTTGCCAAGAAGAAGGGTTTTCACCTTATGGAGGAGTTGCGCCGCGCGGGCATCTCGATGGCCGAATCCCTCGGCCGCGATTCGATCCGCTCGCAGCTCAAGGTTGCGGATCACGTCGGAGCGCTCTACGCGCTCATCCTCGGACAGAAGGAGGCGCTCGACGGAACGGTGATCCTGCGCGAGATGTCGAGCGGCATGCAGGAGACCATAGCTCAGGACAAGCTCGTGGAAACCCTCCGGAAGAAACTCAAACACTAACATGGAGTGCATATTCTGCGGCATCGTTTCGCGCGAGATACCGGCAACCGTGGTCGCCGAGGATGAGCAGATCATGGCTTTTCCCGATATCCATCCCAAAGCCCCGGTCCACATCATCGTCATCCCGAAGCAGCACATCGAATCCATCGCGCACCTCGGCGCCGACCACAGCGACGTCATCGCGGCGATCATCTACGCCGCCAAGCGCATTGCCGCGGAGAAGCATCTCGAAGGATACAAGCTCGTCTTCAATGTCGGACGCCTGGGGGGACAATCGGTGGATCACCTTCACCTGCATCTCCTCGGCGGTTGGACACAACCCGACGACTGGAAAAAAGGATTTCCCGTCGAATAATCGAACGACTCATGAACGCCTTATGGTTTACGTAAAACGAAAAGATCGGGAAACGACCGCTTCTCTGCTCCGACGCTTCAGCCGGCGCGTGCAACAATCCGGGCTTTTGCTTCGAGCGCGGAAGTCGCGTTTCTTCATATCAAAGCCGACGAAGCTGGCGCGTTTGGAAAAGGCGCTCCGCCGCATCGAACGGACGAAAGAGCGGGAGCGGCTCGTCAAACTCGGCAAGGAGAAGGAACTGGAACGCTAGCGCGTGACCCGTGATCGCTATGCTGCAAGATACGATTGCGAAGGAGTTGCACGAGGCGATGGCGGCGAAGAATGAGCTCCGGCTCTCCGTGTTCCGCCTGCTTTCCGCTGCGATTCATAATCGGGAGATCAGTGAGCGCACGAAGCGCAGGGCAGGCGTGGCGCTCAGCGATGAGGAGATTCTCCAGGTCGTTCGCGGCGAGATGAAGAAACGGAACGATGCGGTCGAAGCGTATGCCGCTGGCGGACGGCATGAAGCCGCGGCGCGCGAGCGGGAGGAAGCCGCCGTGCTTGCTCTGCTCCTCCCTCCGGAGCTTTCCGACGCGGAACTCGCAGTGTTCGTGGAAGAAGGAATGCGCGCGCTCGGCGCTTCCTCGGAGGCGCCGAGTTTCGGGAAGTTGATGGGGTGGCTCAAAGGGCGGGTTTTGGGGCGGGCGAGCGGGGAGCGCGTTCTGGCCGCGGCGCGAAAGCGCCTCGCGGACGCATGACCGTTTTGGTCGTGAACCAGACGAAAATCCGGATCCCCGCGAAGCGGATAACGCGCATCGCCGCGGGGCTTCTGCGAGAATTCGCGCGGCGGGGCTGGAGAAAGTTCCGGGCCTACGACCTTGCGATCGTCTTCATGGGCGATCGGGAGAGCGGGATATTGCATCAACGGTTCTTTCGGAAGTCGAAGCCGGCGAACGTCCTCTCCTTTGATTACGGGTCGGCCGGGGAGATCATCCTCGCTCCGGGCGTCATCCGGCATGAGGCGCGGGAAGCCCGCGAATCCTTCGCCGCGCGTCTGCTCCGCCTCTTGATCCACGGATTCGTGCACCTTGCGGGAATTCATCACGAGAAGAGCCATGCGCTTCTGCGAAGGGCTGATGCGCTGGAAGCGGCATGCGCGAGACGTTTCGGTCTTATCGATTCGGCGGGAATATCGCCGCCGGCTCGGCGAGGTCGCGGACGGAAGAGCAGTGCGAAACATATCCGTCGGCATTGATATCGGGACCACCACGGTCACCACCCTCATTATCGAGGAGGGGCGGAACCGTGAAGTTCGCATTGTCGGCGCGGGCAGGACGCCGAGCGCCGGGATGCGCAGAGGCGTGGTCGCGGATGTTGATGCCGCCGCGCAGGCGATTCACGCGTCGGTTCTCGAGGCGGGCCGTGCGGCCGGCGTCACGGTGCGGAGCGGAAACCTCGGCATCGGCGGCGCGCACCTCGGCATCTTCTCGACGCGCGGCGTCGTTGCCGTATCGCGGGCGGATGGCGAGATCACGGATAGCGATACCGACCGCGCGCTCCAAGCGGCCGAGGGTTTCATTTCAAAAAATCCGAATCGCGAGATCATCCATATCATTCCGCGCGGGTTCAAAATCGACGGTCAGGGAGGCCTCGCAAATCCCGTCGGACTCGTCGGCATGAAGCTCGAGGTCGAAGCGTTGGTGATCGACGGCGCGAAGCAAGCGCTTGCGAATATCGTTCGCGCCTGCGAACTCGCCGGGATTGCGATCGATGATTGGGCGGCGAACATCATCGCGGCCTCGAACGTGCTTCTCTCGCGCGAGCAGAAGGAGCTCGGAGTGATGCTCCTCGACCTCGGCGCGGGAACGTCCGACTATGCGGTATTCGAGGAGGGTCGTCTGCTTGATGCGGGGTCTATTCCGATCGGCGGGATGCACATCACCTCGGACATCGCGATCGGGTTCCGGACCACCATCGCGGCCGCTGAAGCCATCAAGGTCCGCCACGCGCAGGCGCTCGCCGAGGGGCGGCTCGGCAAGCGCGACGTCATCGCGCTCGGGGATTTTACGAGCGGCGATCCGTCGGCCTACGCGACGCGCGACCTCATTGATATCGTCACCGCCCGTCTCGCGGATATTTTTGAACTCTCGAACAAAGCGCTGAAGCGCATCGGCCGATCCGGGCTTCTCCCCGCGGGCGTCGTGCTTGCGGGCGGCGTGGCAGAACTTCCGGCCATCCGGGAACTCGCGCGCCGCGAGATGAAATTGCCGGCCGAGGTGGTGCGTACCATTGCGGGCGAGGAATTCGAAGGCGACATTCCCTCCAACCTCGCGGTACCGCTCGGCTTGGCGCTCTGGACGGGAGAGGATCGGGGCATCCTCGGCTATCGGCGCCGCCGCTCCTGGAACGGCTTTCCCGAGGCAATGAAGCGGATTTTCCGCGCGTTCATACCCTAGAGCATGTCGGAAAATTCCACTCCGACTGCGAGGAAGGAATTCCGGCTACGACACCCATATGCTCTCAAGCGGGATTTCTTGCCTTAACATAAATTCGTTTTTTATCAAGTTTACCGTACCGTCCTTTTTTGCTACGGCTCTAGTACTCCTTTCATTTCGTTTTGGCGTCCTCCGCGATAGAGAAACCTCAAGGGAGGAGAGTGGAACGCCCGAGGGAGGATATCAGAATTCCCGGAGGGAAGGAGAAGATCGGTTCGCGCTGCGGAACCGTTCACCGGTCCGGTCGTCGGGCGCGATGGGCGTTTCCGCCTTCCTCGGCGTCGTCTCGTATCGTTCGGCGGAAGACATTCCTTTTTGTGGCTCACCTCAAACCAGAACTCGAAACATTCGCCCGGATCAAAGTCATTGGCGTCGGCGGCTCCGGGTCGCACGCGGTCACGCGCATGGTGGAACATAAAATTCACGGCGTGGATTTCATCGTGGTCAACTGCGATGCGCAAGATCTGCATCAGGCGAAAGCCCAGCACAAGATCCATATCGGAAAGAATCTCACCAAGGGGCTCGGCGCGGGGATGAACCCGGAAGTCGGACGCCAGGCGGCCGATGAGAATCGCGACGAGATCCATGAATCCATCAAGGGCGCGGACATGGTGTTCGTGACCTGCGGGCTCGGCGGCGGCACCGGCACCGGTGCGGCGCCCATCGTCGCTGAAGTCGCCAAAGAATCCGGCGCGCTCACCGTCGGCGTGGTGACGAAACCCTTCACGTTCGAAGGCGCGCAGCGCGGGCGCATCGCGGAGGAGGGTTGGGCGAAATTACGCGATCGCGTTGACGCGCTCATCACGATTCCGAATGATCGGCTCCTCAACATTGTCGACAAGTCCACCTCGCTCCTCTCCGCGTTTCAGATATGCGATGACGTGCTGCGCCAGGCGGTGCAGGGCATCTCGGACCTCATCACGCTCCCCGGACTCATCAACGTGGATTTTGCGGACGTGCGCGCGGTGATGCAGGACGCGGGCTCGGCGCTCATGGGCGTGGGCGTCGCGTCCGGCGAGGATCGCTCGGTGCAGGCGGCGCGCGCCGCGGTGAGTTCTCCGCTTCTCGATATCGCGATCGATGGCGCTCACGGCGTGCTCTTCAACGTGTCCGGCGGACCGGACATGACGATGTGGGAGATCAACGAGGCTGCGAAAGTCATCACCGAATCCATCGATAAGGAAGCGCGGCTCATTTTCGGCGCGGTCCACGATGAGCGTTTGAAGAAAGGCGATTTGAAGATCACCGTGATCGCGACCGGATTCGGTGCGCCCGTGCCGAAAGGCCCGGTGGAACCGAAAAAGATCGCCCCCGCAACACCGTTGCCGAAGTCCGCTTCCCTCCAAGCGTCCGCCGCCGCCTCGCCCGCCGTTCGCGACGGCGAGGAGGAGGATTGGGGCGCGGTGCCGGCTTTCCTCCGGCGCCGGAAGTAGCGCGCGGGGCTTGCCCGCGCGTGGTTTCCAGAAGCGTCAACATCGCAGTCGACTTTTTTGGGAATTTTTTCCATTTGTTCTTCGCGAAAGGCGATGTCGCAAGGCATCGCCTTTCGCGTTCTCCTTGTCAAATTTTTTTTTCGTGCCCCGACAGGTTCTCCATAGGGGTTATCCACAAACCGTTCCTTGTGGCGGGGGTCTATAATAGGTCTACGAAATTTTTGCGTCGTCTTTTTATCCGCTCTTCAGTCCGTTCCTCTCCCGCGAGCGCATCCCGAGGCGCACGACGCCCGCGATCCGTTGCGGTAGCGAGGATCTCCGTTCCCATGATCGACGCCACGCTCGCTCCGAAGGCAACCCGCGATGCGCGCGATACGTATGCGAAGCCCGCGCTCCCCATTGCGCGCCTGTTCACCACAGCCGGGCGGCATCCGTTCGATGAAGTGGAGTGGGACAAGCGGACGATCGTCATCCGCGGCATGAACGGCGGCGTGCACGAGGAAAAGGACTGCGCATTCCCGGTGTTCTGGTCGCCGAACGCCTCGAACATCACCGGTTCCAAATATTTCCGGGGTCGGGTCGGGTCTGATTCCCGCGAGCGCTCGGTGAAGCAGATGATCGGGCGCGTGGTCCGGACGATCCGCGAGTGGGGCATCCGTTTCGGATACTTCGATTCCGAATCCCAAGCGGATCTGTTCGCCGATGAATTGACGCATATCCTGCTTTTCCAAAAGGCCTCGTTCAACTCGCCCGTGTGGTTCAACGTCGGTGTCGCGGAAAAGCCGCAGTGCTCGGCGTGCTTCATCCTCGCGGTCGAGGATGACATGAAGTCCATTCTCGACTGGATCTACGTCGAGGGGATGATCTTCAAAGGCGGTTCGGGTTCCGGCGTGAATCTTTCGCCGCTTCGTTCATCGAAGGAAAAACTCTCCCAAGGAGGGAAGTCGTCCGGCCCGGTTTCGTTCATGCGCGGTGCGGATTCGGTCGCGGGCATGATCGCATCGGGCGGTTCCACGCGCCGAGCCGCGAAGATGGTCGTGTTGAACGCCGATCATCCGGACATTCTGCAGTACGTCAATTGCAAGGCGGAGGAGGAGAAGAAAGTGCGCGCGCTGATGGCCGCGGGGTACAACATGCAGGACTTGAACAACGACGCATGGAAGTCCATCCAGTACCAGAACGCGAATAACTCCGTGCGCGTCACGGATGCATTCATGCGCGCGGTGGAGGAGGATGGCGTCTGGCGCACGCGTTTCGTCACGAGCGGGGAGGTCGCCGAAGAAATACAAGCGCGGGATCTTTTCCGCGCGATCGCCGAGGCCGCGCACACGAGCGGCGATCCGGGCCTCCAATTCGACACGGTCATCAACGATTGGAACACCGCCGCGAACACCGGCCGCATCAACGCGACGAACCCCTGCGCCGAATACATTCATCTTGATAACTCTGCCTGCAATCTCGCCTCGATCAACCTCTTGCAGTTTTTGAACGAGGACGGCTCGTTCCGGGTGGAGGATTTTTTGCACACGGTTCGGGTGATGATCCTCGCGCAGGAGATCATGGTGGACGGCTCCTCGTATCCCACGCCGAAAATTTCAGAAAACGCGCATGATTTTCGCGAACTCGGCTTGGGCTACGCGAACCTCGGCGCGCTTCTGATGGCGCTCGGGATTCCCTATGACTCGAAAGAGGGTACCGCTGCAGCCGGAGCTATCACCGCGCTCATGACCGGGGAGGCCTATCGTTACTCGAGCGTTGTGGCGGCGCGGATGCATCCGTTCCCCGGATTTGCGGTGAATCGCGAGCCAATGACGCGCGTCATCCGGAAGCACCGCGATGCGTTGGAGGGCATCCAGCGAGAGCATCTGTTTGACGCGAAGATCCTTGATCAAGCCGCGCATTCGTGGAATGAAGCCGTGCGCCTCGGCGACGCCTATGGCGTGCGGAATTCCCAGGTGACCGTCATCGCGCCGACCGGCACCATCGCCTTCATGATGGACTGCGACACCACGGGCGTGGAGCCGGAATTCGCGCTCGTCAAAACCAAGAATCTCGTTGGCGGCGGCGCGATGAAAATCGCGAATCGCACCGTGCCCCGCGCCTTGAAGCGCCTCGGCTATAACGAGCAAGAAGTGAACGACATCGTTGCCTACATCGAAGCGAAGAGCACGATCGAAGGCGCGCCGCATCTCAAAGACGAACACCTTCCGGTATTCGACTGCGCGGTGAAGCCGATGAACGGGACGCGCTCGATCGCCTGGCAGGGCCATGTGCATGTCGTCGCCGCGGCGCAGCCGTTCGTTTCCGGCGGCATTTCCAAGACCTTCAACATGCCGCAGGAGACCACGGTCGAGGAGATCATGGATGCCTACATGATGGCGTGGAAGATGGGCATCAAATGTTTCTCGGTGTATCGCGATGGATCAAAAGCGGCGCAGCCGCTCGTGACCTCCTCGTCCCACGGCGGGAAGCCCGAAGCGCAGCAGGCGGCACTCGCACTCGGCCCGACGAGAAGGCATCTCCCCGCGACGCGCACTTCCGAGACGCATAAATTCTCCATCGCGGGACACGACGGGTATCTCACCTATAGCGTCCATCCGGACGACGGGCTCGCCGAGATATTCATCCGCATGGCGAAACAGGGCTCGACCTTGGCGGGCTTGCTCGATGCGCTTGCGATCACGGTTTCGATGTCGCTTCAGTACGGCGTGCCGTTGAAGGACCTCGCGCGGAAATTCGTCTACAGCCGCTTCGAGCCCGCGGGCTTCACCGACAATCCCGACATCCAGGTTGCGACCTCCATCACGGATTACATCTTCCGCTACCTTGCCAAGCGCTTCCTCTCTGCCGAGGAACTCGCGGAGCTTGGCATTAACGGACATTCCCCGGCGCTCTCGCCGATGAACGGGCATGACGTTTCCGATCCCGTTTCCGCCGCGGTCCGCGCGGAACCGGCGCGGCTCGAGGCAACCCAGGCCGTCAAAATGCCCACGGTGTATGCAGATTCCGTCTGCCGGAACTGCGGCGGGATGCTCGTCCAGACCGGCGCCTGCAAGACGTGTTTGCAGTGCGGGAGCACGACGGGAGGGTGCTAGGGAATGGGGCCACGGAAGCAACGAATGAGGTAAAGGAAACAAATGCGGTAAAATAGATATCATGAAAACTGTTCCATTTCCATCCATCTATCCATCGGCTGATATAAAGGTAAGATTTTCGGCATCTCATAAGCGCTCTTCTTTCGGAGGGCGCTTTCGTATTGAATTGATGCCATTTTATTCCTTCATCCAAAACCAGAAGTTATTCTGCACGTCTTGGCCCAAACGATACGCGTCAGCGTGAGATAGAACTCCCATGTATGAACACAGCGAACTGAAGAGTGCTGCCTCGCTGATTGCATCGCTGCGAAGTTGCCGACGTTGACGCGATTGCCGTCCGAGTCGAAATATTGCTCGCCCCCGTCCGTGGCGCCGGAAGTCGAGGGTTACTGCCGAAGGCCTATATCCTCTCCCCCCTGAATTTTATTCGGGAGCAGCTCCGCAAGCGGAGCATCTCCACGAGGAGCGAGCAAGAAGTTCATCTCCATCCTTCATCGCGCGCTGCCGGGATCCGTGAATCCCTGGCACTCTGGCGATATCTCTATCAGGAGAGATATCTTACGAGGCGAAACCGTGGCCGCGCCTGCATGAGCCGAACTCATAGGAAAGTATACAAAGAAAATGAGAATGATGGAATTGCAAAAAGAAAAAGGGGTCATCCACGACTGTGTGGATGACCCCCGGGAAATTTGCGCCGAACGCAAGGACCAAAGAACAAGACGACGAGAGATCCAAGCGCTCAAACATTCGAGGCTCGACTACTACGGAAGGAAGGCGGACGAAGAGCCGCAGCGCACGCTCGGGCTCGAGACGTGATCCGTGCTGAACCTCACCCCGCCGCCGACGAAGCACAGGCACGGAGCCCCCGAGAACCCGCCGCCAGCGCCGGGAGCGAACTCGTCGCCGGGGAGGTCCATGTGGAGCTGTTCCCCGCGGACAAGCCGCTCGGGGTGGATGAGAAGCTGGTTGCCGCCATGGAAGGCGCCGAGGCCGAACTCCGTGGCGATGAAGACCTCGCAAGCGCGGCGCATGGACCGGCCGCGATGCCGGATGCCGAACTGGAACGGAAACACCTGGATGTCGCCTGGCTGAGCCAAGGCGATGATGCGGAGCTTCTCGGCGGTGCGGACGTGCATGCGGTAGCGGTCCGGCAGGATCTGGCCCTTGCGGTAATTGGTGAAGATGCGCGACGCACCGATCGCTTCGAGGATCAGGATCACGGCCCGGCAGTAGCGCTCGGCCGGATCCGTCACCTTGCGGAAGTGGCGCTCGGCGACGGCGTCGACCGTCGGAAAGGCGCCCCAGCCGATTCCTTCGATGCCCTCGGGAAGCGAGAGCGTGGGCAAGGTCGTCTCGATGAACTCGAGGGCGCGATCGGGTGAGAGTAGCAGGAGCTTCGCGATCGCCGTGACCTGCTCCGCGATCGGCTTCGGTCCCGCGTACTCCGCGGGGTAGTCGAAGGTGGATGCGACCTCTTCCGCCGCGAACTGGTTGGTGATCGAGTGCCTTCGGATCACCTCCGCGAGCGCGGCCGGGAACTCCGGGTTCTCGTTGAGGTACTGAGCGCCTACGACATTCAACCCCGCCTTGTTGTACTGGTCGCGGAAGAGTTGGACGGCCTTGAGGCCCTTCGGGTGGTCGGCGTTGATGGGCGTGGACAACGCGCTTGGCGTCGGCATCGTCGTTTCTCCTTTGGATTCGATCTCGTCCGAATTCGTCGGACGCGAGCCCATGTGGGCGTGAGATGAGCGCTCCGGAAACTCCCGAAAGCATCCAGGGCGCTCATCTCATCGTATGATTGCCTAGCTTGGAAAGAGCAGTATTCAATAGGGGATTACGAAATTCTATATTCTATTATAGTTTAATGATCATCTTTTGTCAAGGGTATAATTTATCTCTTGTCGGCTACGATAATCATAAGCATGATTATCGTCAACACGGGCAACGGAAAAGGGAAAACCACGGCTGCTTTGGGGCAGGCGTTGCGTTCGGTGGGCGAGGGGAAGAAAGTCCTGATGGTGCAATTCATCAAAGGGCCGTGGAAATCGGGAGAGGATGATGTGCAAGTTATTCAAGGAAGCCCCTCGAATTCCTCGGGGCCATCTTCCGGAGTTTTTGAACTCCGGAAGATGGGGCGGGGATTTGTAGGCATTCTCGGCGACCAACTGCCGCGCGAGGAGCATGAACGGGCGGCACGGGAGGCGCTCGCGTATGCGCGAACCGAAATGGAGTCAGGGAAGTGGGATATCGTTATTCTCGACGAAGTGAACAATGCGGTCGCGTTAGGCCTTATATCAAAAGAAGACGTGCTCGCGTTTGCGAGCGATGCGAAGCAACAATTGGAGCACGTTATTCTCACCGGCCGCGATGCGCCCAAGGAACTTATTGATATCGCCGACCTCGTTACCGAGATGCGCGACGTGAAGCACCCGTATGAGAAGGGAGTCAAGGCGAGAAGGGGGCTCGAATACTAATTTTAGCGCGGTATGCCTTCCTACGAATTACGAATCAGGGTCGAATTACGAATACGCACGTCTACATTCGTAATTCGCTGAAATTCGTAATTCGTAGGTCTATGACCAAATCCCAAATTTTTTTCTGGCTCCTTATCGCCTTCATTGCCGGCGTTGCGGCCGCGTCGTTCCTTCCGCTCGGATTGCCCATCCTCTGGGCGGTTTTTGTCTTCGGGGGTGCTGTCGCGGTATTCGGCATTCGCCAGGCCGCGGAGCGAGAGGGGATTATTGTGTCCGGCGCGTGCCTCATAGTCGCGGCGTTCGGGATGTTCTGGTTTATCCGCGCGGCAAGCGCCGACCTGCCGCTTGAGAACGCGCTCGGCAAAGCGATTACCGTTGAAGGCGTTGTCGTAACGGAGCCGCGCGAAAGCGCTCGGAGTCAGCAACTCATCGTCCAGGACGAGGCAACCGGCGCGCGGGCTCTCGTGTTTGCGAGGAAGTTCCCCGCTTACCGTTACGGCGACCGCGTCCGCGCGAAGGGAGAAGTGAGGCATCCCGAGAATTTCGCCGAGGACTTCGATTACGCGGCGTACCTTGCGAAGGACGACATCTACTATGTCATGTCGTTCCCGGAACTCTCGATGCTGAAGCATGGGGGAGGGAGGCGCGCCTATGCGTTCCTCTTCTCGGTAAAAGCGCAATTCAGCCGAACCATTGAGCGGATCTTGCCCGAGCCGCATGCCGCGTTTTTGAAGGGGCTGCTGATCGGCGAGCGGCAGAGCTTCTCGGAGGAACTCCGCGAAGAACTTCGCAGGACCGGGACCACGCATCTCGTCGCGCTTTCGGGCTACAACATCACCATCGTCGGCGATAACCTCTTGCGGCTTTTGCGGTTCTTCCTCATGCCGTTCGCCGCTGCGTTCTGGGTCGCCACGGCCGGCATCGTCGGCTTCGTATTGCTCACGGGCGCGCAGGCATCGGTGGTGCGCGCGGCCATCATGGGGCTGCTTGTCCTTGTTGCGCGCCGCGAAGGGCGCCAGTACCGGATGCAGAACGCCCTCGCGTTCGCCGCGTTCGTGATGCTCCTCGAGAACCCGAAGATTCTCCGTTTCGACGTCGCGTTTCAGTTGTCGTTCCTCGCAACGCTCGGATTGGTGTACGGATCGCCGTTGTTCGAACGATGGTACGACCGCGCGCGAGGGCGCGTTCTGATTCTCTTGCGCGATGCGGGCGTGCTTCGCGAGCATCGAGGCGAGCGTGAACACCGGCGGCGCCGTTCGATTGTCCGCGAGACGCTTACGACGACATTCGGCGCGCAGCTCTTCGTGGCGCCGCTCCTCGTGTTTTCGTTCGGGAGTATTTCGCTCGTCAGTCCCGTTGCCAATCTTTTTGTGCTGCCGATGATACCGTATACGATGTTCGCGGGGTTTGTGGCGGCGCTTTCTGGCCTCGCGGCAACGGCGGCGGGAGGGGCTGTCGGATGGATCGCCTGGCTTCTCCTCGAATACGAGCTCCGTATTATTGGAGCATTCGCCGCTATCCCGCACGCGGCAATTGAAAATCGCGCGGTTGGTTTTATCGTTGTATTCTTCCTCTATAGCGCCCTCGCGTTCTGGCTCTGGCAGAGATGGCGGAAGGCGCGCAGCACCGTGCGCGTATGAATTACCTCCGCGAACACTGGCAACGGTACGTTTTCTTCGGGCTCGTCCTCGCGGCTGTTTTTATTTGGGCTTCGGTATTCGCTCTGGAGGCAAAGGATGGCCGCTTGACTCTTTTCGTGTTCGACGTCGGCCAAGGCGATGCGCTTTTCATTGACGCCGGGAACGGCAATCAGGTCTTGATTGACGGCGGGCCCGATGACGCGGTACTCGCAAAAATCGGCGGCGTGATGCCGTTTTGGGACCGCACCATCGAGCTCGTGGTGCTCACGCATCCCCATGCCGACCACCTCGACGGGCTCATTCCCGTGCTCGAACGCTACGATATCGGGATGGTCGTTGAGTCGGGGGTAAACCACTCCATCCCAGAATACGATACATGGCACGAGCTCGTCCGCGAACGCGGCGTCCCGCTCCATATCGCGAAAGCCGGAGAGCGCATTCGCGTGTCGCCGGATGCGGTGTTCGAAGTGCTCGCGCCGCTCCACGATTTTGTCGGCACGTCGTTGGCGGTGCATGACGCGATGGTCGTGCTCCGACTCACGGATCGAAACGCCCGAGCGCTTCTCACCGGGGACGCCGAGGATGACGTTGAGCGGGAGATGCTCGGCTCGGGAGCGGCGGTTCGGGCAGACCTCTTGAAGGTCGGGCATCACGGATCGAAGACATCCACAACGGACGCGCTCCTCGGAGCCGTGCATCCGGCCGTTGCCGTGATATCGGTTGGCGCAAAGAACCGCTACGGCCATCCGTATCAACTCGTGCTTGATCGGCTCTCGCGCGCGGGCGTCCGCGTTCTTCGCACCGACCGCGACGGGGACATCGTGTTTGTGAGCAACGGCACCGCGTTCGTTCCGGTCCACGACAAATGACGGTATTGAAATTTCCCTGCGGATTGGCTAGATTGGGACAATATGAAAGGACTTGACTTTCCCCTGTTCACGACCAAGTCAAAAAATTCGACCGAACGTTTCCGCCTGGAAGATCCCATCGAACGGCGGAAGTATTTTGATGTGAAGGCCGGACCCGAGATCGAGAAGATCCGCGACTACCTCCGCACCGGCACGTTCGTGGGATTTTTGCTCGGCAAGAAGAATTCGGGCAAGGGGACATACTCGAAACTCTTCATGGAGGCGATCGGCGGCGACCGCGTGGCGCACCTGTCGGTAGGGGACATCGTGCGGAGCGTGCATAACGACCTCGCCGAGAAAGGGCGGAAAGTGAAACTTATCGCGTTTTTGCATTCCCGCTACCGCGGGTTCATCACGGTCGAGCAGGCGCTCGACGTGATCCTCGGGCGCGATACGAAGACCCTCCTCCCGGCCGAGATCATCATCGCGCTCGTGGAGCGCGAGATCGATCGCATCGGCCGCAAGGCAATTTTCCTCGACGGATTTCCCCGCGACCTCGACCAGGTGTCCTATGCGCTTTACTTCAGGACGATCATCGGGTACCGCGATGACCCGGATTTTTTCGTATTCATTGATGTGCCGGAATCGGTCATCGATGAGCGCATCAAGAATCGCGTTATCTGCCCGATGTGCCAGACGCCGCGCAGTTTGAAGCTTTTGCGCACCAAGGATATCGGGTATGACGCGGGGAGGCGGGAATTTTATCTCATATGCGACAATGCGAACTGCGCCCCCGGCACGCGGATGGTGACGAAGGAAGGCGACGAGCTCGGCATCGAGCCGATTCGGGATCGCATGGAAATTGACGAAAAGGTTATGCGGATGCTCCTCAATCTGCAGGGCGTTCCCAAGGCGCACCTCAGGAATGCCATCCCCGTGGGAAATGCCGCGGAGACGGTTGATGACTACGAAATAACTCCGTCCTATCGATACGCGTGGGATGCGGCAGCGAAAAAAGCGAATGTTATCGAGGAGCCCTGGACCGTGAGCGACGACAACGGCGTGCCGTCGTACAGTTTGCTCCCCGCCGCGGTTACGGTTTCGCTCATCAAGCAGACCGCCGAGGCGCTCGGGCTACAGGGGTAAAACATTTGCTGTTGTTTCGAAACGGCCATCGCGGCGATCTACCGCGGTTGTTACCGATGCACCCTTTTCGTACACGTTCTTGACAGTGGGATTGTATATCGCTACGTTTGGGGAAACACGGGAGAGGGGGAACGCGAAAAGAGGAGGGTCGAATGGCCGCGACCGAAGCGCAGCCCCGAGAAGTCGACGTATCACGCATCAAGAAAAAGTTGGAGGGAGATCTCGTCGAATTACAGCGACGGCTCTGCGCAACAAGGGAAGCTGTCCGGAACGAGCGCGTACCCGCGGCAGATGAGGCGGACGTAGTTCACGTCAACAATACGCGGGAGGTGAATGTTGAGCTCGGCAATGGATGCCTGGAAAGGTTGGCGGACGCAGTGAATGCTCTTCGGAAGATCGAGGAGGGCGCCTATGGCGTCTGCGAGCGGTGTGCCGCTGATATTCCCGCGGCGCGCCTCCATGCCATGCCGGCTGCTCGTTTCTGTGTAGAGTGCCAGGCGACACTCGAAGTTGACTCTCCGCGCGCTCGGGCCCGCAGGTAGTGTCGCGGGGGCAGTTGCCATCCGTGCGTATCAGCGGAGGTTAGCGCAGTAGCAGGGGCGGATTCAATTCAATGGGTCACTTTTTCCCGTGCCCCGAGACGACCCACTCGGGGAACCCCGTCGGCTATGCAGAGGCGGAGCGCGCGCTCCACCTTCACCGAATATGCATAGCCGGCGGTTTTATATTAAGGAAGTCCTCGCCTATGCGGTGTATCAAAGCCGTGGGGATCGAGGGCAACTGCAATCTTGGTAGCGGGCGGTGAAGCCGCCAGCGGTGGTTCATTCTGAAAATATGAGGAAGCGGGATCCGTACCGGATCCCGCTTCGTTGTCTGCCCCGTGACCGCCTGGTTTAGGTGTCTGCCGTGATGAGCGGTTTCACTTCGGATCGCTCATCGTTCTTTTGGGAGACGAAAACGCGGACATGCTCCTCGGCCCATCCACCGAGGCCTTCGCGTTCGTCGAGTGCCCGAATTTCATCGAGGAGCATTTGCCTCCACCGCGCCGCTTCGGCAAGACAACCTCTCGTCGTACCCTCCTCGGATAGGAAGAGCCCGACAAAGACGATGCCGTTCGGCCTGGTCTGGACGGCGACGCGCCGTTTGCCGCAGCCGTCGGCGACCGGAAGTTCCTTGCCATCGTCGAGCTCGGAACATTGCGCATCGGCCGGTTTTGCGTTCGGCCCGAACACCAGGGCGGTAACGCTGACAACGAGTCGAAGGATGACCAGCCGGAAGAGCTTCTTTGCGATCGTTTCGAAATTCTGCCACATGCCCTTTCTCCTTTCTTTTGCGGAGCAGAGGGCGTTCACGGGTGCTATTGATTATGGGAATTTTGGGACGAAAGTCAATACGCCGGGTCAATAAACGAGCGCCACGACGGGCGCATTTTTACTCTTATTTATATCGTTCTATCGCAATTACTGAACGCCGCTCGAACCTTTTTTGAACAGAACCCAGATTGATTGCCGCGCTTCGCGCGGCAGGAACGAAACCTGACGTTCGGGCGGGCAAAAAGGAAAGGGGTTGGGGGGAAGGAATTTTTGCCCGCCCTCGCTTTCCGCCGCCGCCGAATTTCGTGCCAGTGAAACTGGCGCGCCGCATCAGAATTAGTCTAACTTCTTTTCCTGTTCAAGCAAACCTTCATATTCGTCAACAAGCGGATGTTGCCAAGTTTGCTTGAACATTTTTAAAACTTCGTTTTCAAACCAGAGTTTCTGCTCTTTGCCGCGATTAAATTTTTTCCAAAGCTCTGGCCCTTGTTCCGCATGGGCGATCATCAAACTTTCCAGATTATGAATTTTATCCGCGACAGCTACCGCTTTTGCGCCGTCGGAGCCGTTGCGCACCGTTTCAACATACTTCTTTTTCTTTTCTTCCCACGGCAAAGAATCATCATTTGTAACGGCTTTGACGATTTCTAAAACTTCACTACCAAGTTGTTCCTTTAGTTTTTCTTCGCCAAAATCAGTGTCTTCCAAAACATCGTGAGTCAAAGCTGCCGCAATGATAGTGTCAGGAAAATTATATTTTGCGAGTTTCAGAGCAACCATAAACGGATGGATAATGTACGGCAAATTATCGCCTTTGCGCGTTTGGCCTCCATGAGCCGCAACAGAAATTCGTACAGCCTTTTCAATTAGCGATGTTTGTTTAATTGTATTCATAAATACTATTGATTATCTTTGCTCAAGCGTTTTTTCACCGCGTCTTGGAACTCTTTGCTATTCAGCAGTTCACTATTTCTCTTGTTCGCTTCCTCGTCATCAATAAACGCTATCAGAAACGCAAGACAATTTTTTATGTTGGCTATCATTTTTTCGTCTTCGATATAACGCAAACCATCATTAAGAGCCTTTTCTATAATTTCCTTTGGATACGGCAACAATGATTGAGGATAAACGGCAGCCGGATATTTTTGCATCGTCTCTTGTCCGACCCTTTCTAAAACTTTTCCGTATTCGTGGGTTATAGTTTCTATCTTTTGTAATTCCTTTGGATTTAGCATTTGTTTTATCGCGTGCATACCAACTTTATCAACCGAAATATCGCGAGCTTCCTCGCCGTGTTCTTTGATATATTCTCGCAATGCCTTGTTCGTCTCACCCTCCAAAATGATTTTAAGCCCTTCTAAATCTTTGGCGTTTTCAATTGTCTCTAAGACAATGCTTAAAACCATTTTGGAACTTTCCCACGCTTCGATTGCCGTTCTGATATAAAAAGGAAAAACAAACTCCCAAACGGTTTTTGTTGGGATAACACCCAAAATCATTTTCTTTACCCGCACCCTCTCTGGCAAAATCTCAACAAAAACCCGCGAGTCATCATCGAGCTTTAATTGTGAATATTGTCCATCAACGTAAGTTATCCGTTTCATAATTATTCTTGGGTATCCTTTTTCTCTGTGTCTTCCTCAAATTTGTGTCCCGTCAAAACAGCGATGTAGTAAGTGTACAAATCGGATATCTTTTTAGAAACCTCGTCCCAATCTTTGAATAAAGTTTTGAATTCGGCCGTATCGGTTTTATGCTTTTGCTCTACCTCAAAATGTTTAGCATACGACATCCGATCTTTCATGAGCGGATGTGAGTCAAACATTGATGACTTTTCTTGATCGAGGATTGATTTATCAATATCGGTAAGTTTATTACTCTCGATAGATTTGTAGGTTTGATCCATTGTATGAAAAATGTTTGTGTACATCTTCCCTTCTTCGGTAAGCATTTTTAACATATCTGGAACAAAATAACTTGAAAAGACATAATCATTTCTCGCAACTCTCATTAAGCCATTTGTAAAATTTTTATAGCCATAAAGTGCAATAGCCGTTTTATCCGCAAAAACTTCCCTCATTCTCGAAAATCCACTTGTAACAACAGAGAAAAGGATACGATACGCAGTCAAAATCCAAAGAGCTGGATTCAGGGCAATGATGAGTGTGGATAAATTAGCTCCACCTCCCCAGGGCTTCGGTATTGTTTCGAGACTATTCTGTAAAGCTCCGCCCATCGTAAAAGTAAGAGAGTTCCAAGCAGTATCTTTATTGCTGAAATGTCCGAATTCGTGCGCCAAAATCGCTTCCATTTCCGAAACTGAAAGGGAGGAGATAGAGGGCATTCCGATTGTTAATGTCCGCTTTGTGCGCCCAATTAGTAAACTAAACAAACCTCCACTCAAGTGAACTCCAATACCGGGTTGAGGAGAAATATAAATTTCATCAACCGTTTTTGTACCAATTTCCTTTGCGATTTTGTCGCACGTCTCCCAAATTTTTGGCTGCTCTTCCCTTGTAATTTTAGTGCCGAGTACGCTTCTTTTTCTACCAGCAAAAAATCCCTTCAAAATTGCCCACGCCGTGCCGAAAACCACAATTGCTATACCAAGGAGTATTCCTAAATGAATACGTTCCGCGTTGGTAACATAAAGAATACCGATCAAAGCAATATCCCAAACAATCAAGAGACAAAAAGCAAGTAGAGCATAGAGATATGGGAAGAGAGCAACTAAATGCAAGCCATAAAACGGCGCACCCTTAAATTCTTTGGTCTTACCGCTGACTAAAGATTTTAATCTATTACGGAAAATAAAACTTAAAATCAAGCCCGCAATAAAAAGATAGGCATAAATATATGCCAGTGGTTTTGCATATGCCCAAGTAGAGGCAAAAGCACTATCCGCTCCTATGTCGGCGGTTGTGGTTATCGGAGTTCCGCCTTCCGTCTTTACTTTCTCGTTGTGAGTATCAACCCAAGAATTATATTTCGAAATTGCGTTATTAACCTGTGCCGTTCCAGCATTTAATGAATCTTGTCCTCGTTGAAGTTCATCATTACTGCGATTGTCTAATGCACTATCAATACTGTTGATACCGCGAAGTATTTGCTCGGTTCCAGCAATGGCAAAATTCACAGAATCTCTTAATTCTGTTGGTGCGTCGGAAGGCGTCGCGGTTCTATAAAAACTTAAAAATTCGTTAAAACTATTTCTGTACGAGCCGAGCTTGGATTGAAAAAGAGAAATGCTAGAGTCATTTTCGAAATCAGCATTTTCGTATGCTGAAACAAAATTATTTACAGTATCAATTTCTTGTTCGAAATTACTTAAAAGACGCTCCGTGTAGTTCGTTAAGTCGCTCTGAGCAAATACGCTCGGCACTAAAGCAAAAGTCATTACTAAACCAAGAAAAGCAATTTTGAAAAAGTTTCTCATATTATCCGATTAGCTCATCAACACTAACATCAAGGGCTTTCGCCATTTTCTTAAGCGTATCAAGCGTTGGATTTATGTTCTCGCCCTGCTCAATCTTAATAATCGTGTTGTTGGCAACATCGGCGAGCTTGGCGAGGCGATCTTGCGAAAGCCCTTTCTTTTCCCTCAATTTTTTGAGGTTCTTTGCCAATGGAAAATCTTGTTTTGACATAAGTTATCTATAGTAGTACCATTAGGTTGCAGTATGCTCAATACTTTGGTACTATCAAGATGATACTACAAGATATGTTATTAGTCAAAATTTTAGGGAGTAAAAATTTTGTTGTGTGCGCACGGGAGGGTGGGGCAAACACAACTCCATATTTTCCTGCGGCGCATTTTGCAAAGCGAAATACGAAATTCGGCGGCGGCGGAAAGCGAGGGCTGGCAAAAATTCCTTCCCCCCCAACCC
>Ga0155898_106_pt4 | contig 25644 bp, 21 predicted proteins | sample RifCSPlowO2_01_FD_107552 | JGI IMG/M metagenome (GOLD analysis project Ga0155898, IMG submission 107552) | Candidatus Sungbacteria bacterium RIFCSPLOWO2_01_FULL_59_16
ATAGATGCCCACGCTCGGTTGGAACGGCTTTATCCGCAGCGAGGCGGTCTTTGAAAAAGATCCGACCGCATCCTTCATCGCAACATCAATGCGTTCCTCAACCTGGAGGTTCAACGGGAACGAAAATGTCTGTCGTCCAAACCCCGATGACTGCGGCAGAGCCGAGGCGTTGAATTCCCACCGGTAGTCCAATTGCCCGGCGTTCGCCGTATTGGGGAGAGCCGCGACCGTCACCTGCGAGTTTAGGGACGGAAGCGCCTTCCCTTTATACCAATAGGGCACCGCAGTGTCCGTCCACCAGTACAAATCCGCGGAGAGCGTGCGGACGGTAATGCTCTTCGAGCGATTGACGCCGGCGGGCGTCGTAACGTCAACGCGGACGATTTTTGTCTCCCCTTCCGTTCCCGAGGGAAGCGTAATGTGCGATTGTCCGCGGCCGGAGAGTTCCTTCTGGAGCGCGCCGTTCACGTACCAGCGGTAGGTGGCGTTTTGTTTGTCAAAGGCGAAGGTGACGACGCGGAGGGTAATCGTCTCGCCGGGATTGGGATTGCGCTCCGACGCTTCGATTGAAAAGCCGCTCGTGAGATCTTCGAGGGTTTCTCGCAGCTGGGCGTTATCCGGAGAAGCCGGCCCTTGCTCGGTAGCTGGATTGAAGGAGGTGGGTATGACCGTGCTGCGTTCTCCGGAATCATATTCCCCGACCGGATCGGCCACGACGCGCACCGCAATGATTTCGGACCTGGCGGGGTCGGTGTTTATAGTGAGCGCGGAGCGGCCGAGTCCGGAAACGGCATCGAGCCGCATCCCGCTTCGGTACCACGTGAAGGTCGTACTCGAGGCCACGAAGTTTAGGGGCACGGCCGTGACGGTTACCTGGTCGCCGGCGCTGGGCGTTTGGGGGGAGACGGAGAGCGTGAAGAGCGGGGCGGTTTGGGCAAACGCCAGCATGCCGCCCGCCATGATACTGGCGCCAAACGCCATGGCAGCGATGCGGATTGCGAGTTGGGAAGACGATGTTGGCATCGAGTATATTTTATCTTGTTCCCGCCTTTGCGAACAGCTTCCCTCCGCCCGATTTTTTCGTCATGTAGTCGGCGTATTCAAAGATGATAACGAGTACGATCCCGGCGGTACGCTCTGGCAGCATATTGACGAACGGGATCATGCCGATAAGAAGCATGGCGGTATTGATGACCATGGGGTTTTTCCCGGCCGAGCTAAGTCCGCCCTTGAGCGATGCGCCATACGACATGCCCTTGGCGTGGAACCAGACGAAGAAGGTGAGCCAGGCAAAGATCGAAAGGACGAACGTAAACACGATCCCGATAACCGGGATGAGCCCGAGGATGAATTGGCCGCCGTCGAAGAACAGCGAGACGAACACCATGAAGCCGGCCACAGCCGGGCCGATCCGCGGGCCGCGTTTCTCCTTGGGCGCAAGCGGCGTGTCCACATCCTCGTCAGTAGCCGATTCTTCCTCGGTGGCGGTTTCTTCGTCGTCAGCCGGTTCGTCACTCATCGGATAGCTAGTATTCCGCGCCTCCCCGAGCCGCATCCGATGTTCGTCTTCAGTTGTCAGCGTTTCGTCATCCATATGTTCTTCTTAATGCGCATCGTACGCATGAGCCACTGCTCACCGTTCACTCCTGGTGGGCTACCGAGAATTCTTCTTTGGCCTTTTTGATCAGAAGCAGCTGCTGGGGATCGGAGGTAATCACCTGGTCTTCGGTGTAGGAGGCGATGACCTTGATCGCGACGTGCTTCAAGCCCGCGAAGAAGATTCCCTCCCCCACCTCGGATTCGAGGAGCAAAAACTTCTCCTCATCGGTGAGGTTGAAGGTCTCGACCACGGTTTTGATCGTGGCCGGCGACTGTTTCAGCAAAAGCTGAAGAGAGGAGTTCGTGACCAAGGGCTTGCCGTAGGGCGAGCCCATGAAGTCGGCCACGTCCTGGGTGATCGTCGAGAGGCCCAAAAAGTACTTCCGCGCGCGCTTGGCGATGCCGTAGAGGAAGGAGGCGCCGTCCTCGTAGCGCATGAGCCACCAGGCCTCGTCCACCACGAGGATGCGTTTTTTCAGCTCCGAGCGCACGAGGTTCCAGATGTAGTGGAGCACGATATACATCGCGACCGGCCGCAATTCTTCCTCCATGTCGCGGACCGAGAAGACGACCAGGCGGTTCTTCACGTCAATATTCGTCTGCTGGTTCAGGAATCCGGCCCAGGTGCCCTCAGTGTATTTCTTCAAGCGCGTGGCGAGCTCCTCGCCGCCCTCGGTGTTCGCGAGCACGAGCTCGAGATCCGAGAGCGTGGGCATGACCGCGCTCGCAAAGTCGGTCTCGGGCGTGATGTCGCGCGACGCATAGGTCTCGGTGATGGCATGGTCAAGGACCGCGTCCTCCTGCGGCGAGAGCCCCCCCAGGAGGAGCCGGAAGAACCCCACGAGGTTTACGATGTTCGAGCGGAGGACGTCCGCCGGCGACTCGTCCTCGCGCGGGCTCGGCAGGTCGAAGGGATTGATGTGGTTCGGCGAGGTGAGGGAGATCGCGAAAAAGGCGCCGCCCACGGTCTGGGCGAGGTACTGGTACTCATTTTCCGGATCAATGGCAATGACATCCACCCCGAACATGAGCGATCGCAGGATCTCGAGCTTGGTGGCATAGCTCTTGCCGGCGCCGGAAATCGCGAAGGTGACCGAGTTCGCGTTCTCGAGTGAAAAACGGTCAAAGAGGATGAGCGAGTTGTTGTGGCGGTTCACGCCGTAGAGGGTGCCCTTGTTCGAGGTGAGGTCGAAGGAAACAAAGGGGAAGGTCGAAGAGATGGGGCCGGAATTCAGGTAGGAGTGGATCTCGAGGCGATCGGTGTTCGTCGGCAGCGTCGAATCGAAGCCCTCGGCCTGCTGGAAGAGCGCGGGCTTGACGTAGACGAGGCGGGCCTCGAGCATGGAGCGGATGTCGGCTTCGGTTTTGTCGAGCTCCTCGGCGCTCGCGCCGTAGATCGAGATGTAGAGCCCGAAGTTAAAGAGGCGTTCCCGCGCCTGCTGGAGCTTGTCGCGGAGCTCCTCGAGGTCGCGGTAGGCGGTGTCGAGGATGGGATCGCGCACGAGCCCCTTTTCCTCGCGCATCGATATCTGCGACTGCACCCGCGCCACCTGTTTCCGGAGCCGCGAGAGGATGATGGCGGTGTCCACCGGATGAATGAAGAGCGAGATGTCGAAGACCTTGTCGAGGTTGACGACCGGAGAGAACCAGTTCGTGTGGAGGTAGCGGGGGTAGGAGAAGGCAAAAATCGTCCGGACGAGCTTCTCGCCGAGGCGGAGGAAGCTCGGGTTCACCTCGAGGGCCGCGGGCGCGATGATGTCCCGGAGCGTCGTGATGCCGGTCTTGTAGATCTCTTCGGGGAAGACCGAGAAAATTTCGGTCTCCTCACCCTTCTTTTTTGTGAAGAATGGGATATTGACCATGTGTGTTTTACGTGTACTGATCTTTGGTTTTTTGATCCGTGGCCTGCATCTTCTGCGATTCCGTCGGGTTATACAAGCCGTAGAAGAGTTCGATCAGTTCCTCGGTGTTCAACTGCGCGGCGCGGAGCCCCATGCGGCGAAGCCCGAGGGCCACGGCGTCCACCCGCTGGAGAAGCTGGTCTTTGAATTGGGAGAATTGCTCATCGGCGTCCGCGGCGGCCGGCTTGGCAGCGCCGCCGAAGCGCGCGGCAAGGCCGCCTAAGAGCCCTCCGGCTTTCTGCTCGGCGATGGAGGGCTGGAGCGGTATGACGGCGTAAAAGGTCTTGGACACGACGTTTGAGAGCTCGACGAAGGTGCGCACGAACTCGATGTATTCTCCAATCTGGACTTTCAACAGTTCGTTTGTCTCCTCGTGTTCTCGGGCCTCGAGAGTCCCGAGGTAGGGTTGGATGTTCAACCGCCGCGAATGCACCGCGAACTGGAGCGGGAAGTCGAGGGAGTTTAAAAAGTTCTCGTACTGGAAGGTGAGAGCGTCCTGCTCCTCTTCGGACTTGAGGGCGAAGTTCAGCGACGAGACCATAAGCACCGCCCGGAGGCCCTGGCCTCCCTTCAGCACCACGATGCCGTCGCGGATGGATTCGATCGACAGAAACTCCTGCGCCGCGAGGGCTCCCTTGTGTTGTGATAGCGCACTAACCATAATTTTCGAACACGCGCCGTGCGTCCAGGTTGCTTGCGTTGCATCTGCAACATGAGCACCCATTCGCCTAATTGGCATCGCGGGCTATCCCCTTTCTTCCAGCTTTTCTTTAATGTCGAGCGACCAGGCCAGTTCCGAAAGCTTTGATTCCGTGAGTTTCGGGGCGTTGGCGAGGAGGGCGCTCTCCTGCGGCGGCTGGGGCGAGGCGGCCCTCGGCCGCTTCTCCGGCACCTGGCGCCAGAGGTAGAGGCGGGGTTTTAGATAGTAGTTGATCGCGCCCATGAAGATGACGGGAAAGGGGCGGCCGTTGATCTTGACGAAGGCCATGGCGACAAAAAAACCGACGATGGGCAGGGCGAGGATGAGGAAGAGGACAACGTGGAGGAAGAACCAGCCGAGGAGCCCCGCGCCGGCCGCGCCCAGAAGATACATGAATTGCTTCAGGGTCAGCGGCCCGATGATGCGGTCCTCGACGGTGATGAATTGGGGGATTTGGTATTGCCGCATAGTAGGTGATGAAGTTGTAGGCAATGATGAAGTTGGTGGATCGCTTCACTTGTTAACGAAGTTTCTTCTCGAAGGCGATGATCTTGAAGTACTCCTCCTGGAGGAGATCATTGAGTTCTCGAAACTCCGATGGCACAGCGAATTTTTCTTGCTCCGCAATTCGGGAAGCCGTAATGAGTTCAAGTGCTGACGCAATGGCTGTCCGCAGGAATACTGCCACTTCCTTTCGACTTTGCTTTGCGCTTCCCTCGGCAATATTTAGGGGAATCGAAACTGCGGCACGTCTCATCTGAGACGTTAGGCCAAAAAGTTCTTCCTTCGGGAACTTTCTTGTGATTGCGTATGTCTTCTGGACTATTTTCATGCCAAGTTGCCAAATTTCTAACTTCTCAAAGTTATACCTCATACAACTTCATCAGGAAGGATCCTCCTCTATTGGTTCATGGTACGGATCCGCTCTCGGCTGCTGCGGCGGAGCCGGCGTCTGGGTAGGAGCGCCGTTCGGCCTCTGCATGTCTTCCTTCGTAATCACGTAGGGCGAAGGCCCGCTTGGCAGTTGGGCGTTGTTCGCCGGCTGCTGTTCGCCGCCCCCTTGGTGCTCCTGGAACGATTCAAATTCGCGGCTGAACGCCTCGCGCGTGCGCGCGTAGTCCTCGCTCGGGAGCGCGGCTGGGGGCGGTGCTTCGGGCGCTGCCGACCCGAGCGGCGTTGGTGGAAATGACGTTGGAGGAGGCGCTGGTGCGGCAGGCGGCTCTGGCATCATTGTCCGTTCCAAGCGTTCAATTTCCGTGCTGGTAATTTCTTCTTTCTTTAACCGTTGCCCCCCATCCCCTCCTGTCGGCAGCGGCTCGATGATGATCGGCGCGGGCGGTTTATCCTGAGCCACGCCGAAGGGCGGTGGCTTCGGCGCCACTGGCGGCGCATGCGGCCTTGCCTCCGGCGGCCGAGACGGCGGCGGCTTACCCGCCAGAGCCCCGCCTGCCGGGCGGGCAGGTTCAGCATAGGCGGGAGCTTTCGCGAAGGGTGGTGGCGGCGGGACTCGCAAGGGGGGCGGTGCAGGCCGTCCGGCTTCAGCGGCGAGATCACCCGACCATGCGCTTCCGGGCATTCTCCGCAGGGATTCGCGGATCGGCAGGAAGATTCTCTGATTGATTTCTTGGGCGATGGTCGCGGCTTTCCCCCTGTCGCCGACGATTTTGGCAAGATCCGAAATGAACTCGGCCGTGGGGACCAGCCCGAGCATGACGTAGCCGACTTCCCGCGCCACCTCGCCGATCGTATCGACGTTTAAGCCGTATGACTTGCCAATTCCAAAAATCTGCCGACCGGTATTTACACTCTCAAATGCCTCAGCCACGTCACTCGGTAGTGTCCCTAAGCGCCGCTCAACTTCTTGGCCGGTTATCACCGCTTCTTTTCTCATAGGATTGATTCTATTGGTTAGAGATAGCGCTACGGCGGCGGAGTTGCCGCAGCCTGCTGGACCACTATGACGGGTGGGCCGGTCTTCCGTCCAAGAGGTCGACCGCGAGGAAGGTTAACTTGTACCGCGGGCGTGGTAAGATCCTTCGCGAGCTGTGGGTTAGTGGTCTGGAGCTTCGAAATGGCACGAGCAAGAGCGCGCTCGGATGCTTCAACCTCGCTATACCCTACGGTTCGTTCGTTTTCGAATTGAGCGCGATCCCCAAGGTCAATGACGTGCTGTCGGAGCGCCTCGCCTTTCTCTCCGGTGTGGGCGATGGTCTTGAGTTCACTCAACCCGATAACTTCTTTAGTTTTAATCGCTTCGTGGAGATAAGTATTGGTGCGAATATCTTCTGCGGAGATGCGCTTCTGTAGTTCCCCAGTGGTCGCACCAGCTACCCAGCCGTTGAACGCCTCTTGGAATTGCGGAGACCCTTCGAACGCACCGGTTTCTGTCTCCACCACCTGTGTGAGGTTATCGAGTGCGTCGGTGAGTTTATCCTCCTGGCCAATTTTCTTTAGCTCAAGGTAGTACCGCCGTCGCTCTTCGGGCGAGAGCGCCGCCACAGTTTTCTTCAGTTGGCCGCCCTTCAGTTCTTTGAAGAAGTCCTGACGCTCTGGCTCCGTCATCCCGCGAAGGAGCGAGCGCGTGTACGCCGGCGACGCCTTTCCGGCCATCATGCGGCGTTGCAGCGCGGCCTTTTCCCGTGCCTCTTGTACCTTCTTTCCTGCCGCAACCGTTGCCTCAACCGGCCGCAGGAAGGTGCGACCTACTCGACTTTGCGCCATTCGTTGGCCAGTACGGCTGCCGAGCGCTATGCCCGCGGCTGTCCCCACGGCAATCTTCCCGGTTCCCTTCGCCCACCGTCCGGTGCCAGCGGCCATCTTCTTTCCCCACCCGGTCACGGTGCTGGCGCCCTGGATACCCATTTTATTGGCGGCGATGAGCGATCCAATGAGAAGGCCCGCGATCATGAGGTACTGTACCATTGCGCCGAGCTTGTCATCCGCGCCGCCGACAACGAACATGCTGGCAAACTGTCCTCCCGCTTGGAGCGAGAGGAAGATGAAGAACATGAACGCCGGGAAGAAAAACGACCACTTCATAAGCCCCTCCCACCATTGGTTGTAGTACGCACGCGTGTAGGGGAGGATCATGAAGAGAAAGGCGAGCGGGCCGAGGATGAGAAGGAAGGCGAGGGAAATGGTCCGGACGATGAGAAAGATTGCTCCAGCGAGGAGGACGAAAATAAGGATCGGCGTGATGAGGAGCTTAAAGAACACCGCCTTGAAGGCCGTGGAGAGGATATCTGCTTCACGGGCGGGCATGTTGAAGGTCCACCGCCACAGGGAATCCGTGATTGAGTAGAGGCAACTAATCGTGCCGAAGATGCCCGTGCCGGTCGTGCTGCAGTCCTGTTGGATTTGCGTTGCAAGTTCTCCCTCTGTGGCTGGTTGCGATGTCTTCGGCTGGGTACCTTTCAGCACGGCGAACTTTGAGAGCGCCATAACTTTCGATGCGATTGGAGCGCCGGGGAGGAAGCTTTGCTGCTCGAGCGGTACGGTCTGGATTTTTTTGTAGAAGACGCTCGCGATGCCGTTTGAGAGGTTGATAATGGAGCTTCCGATGGCCAAGCTGAAGTTGATCAAGAGTGCGGCGACGATGAGCCGGGGGAGGAGCTGACGCGCGGTGAACTCCCCGAAATCAAAGATCGTCGCGATGGCGATCCAAAGAAGGATGAGGACAAAGAACATGTTCGCCACGCCGAGCGTGATGTTGAAGCCGACTTGAACGAATGTGAGGGTGCTTAGGGGAGCCATCGCGAGATTGACGGTGGCATCGAACATAACCGCAGCGATGGACACAAAGAAGTCAACGATGAAATCAGTGAGCGCATCCAGAATCCAGTAGAGTACGCACCCGAATCCGGCCGAGAGGATATTACAATCTGGTTTTTGTTCGTCTGCTATATCAGCTGCCTGCGCCTTCGCTTGGAGCGCTTCGTTCCGTATGACTTCTTGTTGCGGCGAGAGCTGGGCGTAGAGCGGCGCCGGGGCGAGCATCCCCAAGAGCACCACGGCAAGCAAGGCGCCGTTGATAGTGCAAAGGAGTTTCGGAAGTTTTTTCTTCAAGGATTCTTCGCGTTCCGCGTTTTACAGTGCGGCGAGCCCCTCGCTGATGACTTTTTCGAGCATCGTTTGGACGAGAATATCCACCACCTTGGCCACGGCGTCGCTCATCTCGTCGGCAACATCAAGGCCGCGGAAGTCGGAGGCAATGGATTGGCGCAGCGGCTCGGCAACGATTGCGCCCGGCGTCTTTATTTTTCCGGTTGCGGGATCGCGGATGCCAAGGAAGCCCTCGCCAGCTGCGTATTCTGCCGCGAAGCTTTTAAGAGCTTGCCGTTCGGCTTTTAGCTTCCGATCAAGGATAGTGACCTGTGCGTTCCAGAAATCGTTTGCCGTCTTTTCGCTTGACCAGAACGAAACGAAGTCGTTGACATCGCCGTTGAGGAACGCTTGTTGGTCGCCGGGAAAAGTGCAGGCGAGCGTGAGGTCTATGTCGAGCGCGAAAAATACTTCGGGGGGCACCGGCGGGAAACCGGCACAGAAGTTGATCCCGCTTAGCTCGGAGAGGAAAATTCGCGCCGCGTTCTCGACCGTTTGTTGGGTATCGATGGTGAAACTCGTTGAGAACGTGGGGCCCTCAAAGCGGCCGGTGCGGATGTAGCGGATGACCGTGTCGCGGAGCGTACGGATGAGAAATTTCATCGCCATGGTAGCCAGGGCATCGTAGGAGAACGCCGAGCCAACGTAGTCAGTCAAGGCATTTATGACGCCGCTCCAGCTGATGTCTGACCAGCCCACCGTCTGCTTCACCTCCTTCCTGACCAGCGATTTGGTATTGGCGGCAGTGTCTTCGGTATAGATTGTGATGAGCGGTTGCGTTATCCACAACAGTTCGTTTAAGCCGACATCGAACGTCGGGACCACGGCTCGCGCCGAGTGGATGGGGCCAATGACAAAGACGAGGAAAAATGACGCCAGTAGCGCCGCGGCGACGAATTTTTGCTTGTTGTTCGGCGGAGTCGAACCCATGGGCTATTCGAAAAATGTGTACCCCTTTTCTCCGGGCGCGAAGGTGATCCCCGCGGCGGCGAGGGACTGCTTGGTGTTTTGGTGGAATTGTCGGACTTCCTTCATGAGTGCGATGCGCGCCGGGGCGATGACTATCGCCGCGAGCGGGTCGGTTTCGGTGTTACGGAGGATCTCCACCATGCGTCGGCTCTTTAAAAGATAGGAGAGCTCGCGAATCGCGAAGTCCTCGTAGCCCGCAGGCACCGGAATCTTTTTTACCCCGCGGATGCTTTCGTCAAACGCGGCGATGACCGCGTCAATTTTTTTCAGTTGACTGGGGTCGTTCGTCTTGGCCGCGGCGGCGAGGATTGTGAGATCATCCTCGGTGAGCGTGACGAACGTTTGCTCGTAGACGGCGTAGACCGCGTTGAAGTACTCTTTCGCCGCCGCAGGGCCATTGCGGTCAGAAATCACGAGGTCGCGCTTCGTGATTTTCGGGATGGGGCCGAGGACGGCAACCGGGTCAGGGGTCGGGAGCGATGAGGCAACGGATGCGAAGTCGCTCGCGTCAATCGCGCCGCCGTACTGTTGCTGGGCGAGAAGCGGGGCAAGGGAGTCGGCGGCGCGCTGCATGAATTGGGAGGTGACGTTTGGTGCGGATTCCTCCGCCGTTCCGGTGTCGTCGGCCGACTCGGCGTTTTTGTCGTCCGGTCCCTTCTTCAAAGGATCGCGGTTTTGCGTGATTTCCTCGTTGTCCGGCGTGCCGTCGGCGTCGGTATCGGAGTTTGCGGGATCGGTGCGGAAAAGCGCTTCTTCCCAGTTTTTAAGTCCGTCGCCGTCGTCGTCCCGGGCAAGTTGCCCGGAAGGGGCATTCCCGCCCGCTCGGAGCGGTGAGGAGGTCTTTGGGTTTTTGTTTTGGTAGGTCTCCTCTGCGGGCCGGAACATGAAGAATGCGGCCGGGCTCGCGGCCGCGAGCGTGAAGACAATTGCAAAGGCCCCCCAAAACAACCTCGTTCGCGGGGAGGATGAGATGCCGATCTGGTGATATGTCGGCATTGATTTGATTATATCAGAAACGATTGATTTTACGCGCTTCTGTGGATAAGTGTCCACAGATTTTCTACAGTTTGTTGAGAGGAAATACCGGATGCGCTTATCCCGGACATCGGTGGTATATTGAGAACGCGTATGCGGGTATTCTTGCGGGAGCATTCGTTGCTGGCGGCGTCGGTGGGGCTCGTTATTGTTTCGTATGAGTCGTCCGCCGTGGGGTGGCTTGCGGTTGTCGGCCTTGCCGGCTTCCTGTATTGGCTCTTCCGGCAGGAACGCGCAAAGACCGCCTTTTGGGGCGGTTTTGCATTCGGCTTTCTGACTTTGGGAGCCAATATCCGCTGGTTCCTGGCGGCGCGGCCGGAAGAATGGGCCGGCATCGGCAGCGAATCTACGGCGTTTTTTCTTAAAGTTTTCGTCTGGTTCGGCTTGGCTGCCATTTTGGCTCTCGGCGTAGCACTTTTTTCAGTCGCGTTTGTGGCGCTCCGGAGCCGAAAGTGGTTTGATCTTGCCTTTATCCCTTCGCTTTGGGTTCTTTTCGAATACGCAAGAAATTGGTTTTTCGTCTTCGCGTCGTGGGGCGATCAATCGGTGCTCATGCCGAACTGGGCATTCGGCGCGCTCGGCTACGCCTTTATCGGCACGCCCCTCGCATTCCTCTCGCGCGCCGTCGGCCTCTATGGGTTGAGTTTCGTCGGCGCCGCGCTCGCCGCGCTCGCGTCGTTCGCGTATCTTCGGTATCGTTTTGGCGAGCGCAAGGCGGCGCTCTGGGGCGCGGCACTCCTCGGGGGCGCGCTTGCCTTACTCTTCGCGGTTTCGTTTGCGCTCAAGAGCGCGCCGCTTACGCGCGGGCCGCCGATTCGCGTCGGCCTTCTCCAGACCGAGTTCGCCCCGCCGGCGTTCTACACTCGGTCGCTCGCGGCCATGGTCGCGGAAGACGCTCGCAGCGGCAAGCTCGCCGAGCCGCTTGACCTTGCCGTGTTTCCCGAGGGCTCGCAACTCTTCGTCTACGCCTACACCGGGCTCGAGCGCGAGGTTCTGGACCGCCTCTTCGGCGGGAACGGCGGCGCGCTGATCACGAGTGCGGCCCGCGTCGCGGATGGCGGTCGTTTTAACCAGATTCTCTACCGGGATTCGAATGGGGCGACTCTTGCGGCGCAGGATAAGTATTTCCTCATTCCGACCGGAGAATTCATGCCGTGGCTTCTTCAGTGGCTTCTCCAGGGTCTCGGCAGGCAGGAGGATCTTCGGCGGTTCGAATCGCTCCGGGCCGTCACGCGGGGTGCTGCGCCGGAGCAGACGGTTGCCCTTGGCGGCTATCGGGTCGGGAGCGTCTCCTGTTCCGGGATCATATCTCCGGAGATGTACCGCGGCCTTGTAGCCGGCGGAGCGAATGTTCTCGTCAATGCCGCGAGCCAGGGCATCTTTCGCGGCTCGCCCTTTTTCTTATCACAGGCCGAGATCTACGCCCGCTTCCAGGCGGTTTCCCTTGCGCGGCCGTTCCTCCAATCAAGCCAGGGCGGGTTTGCCTACATCATTGGTGCCTCGGGCGCGCTCATCGCCAAGCCGGCATCGCTCGAGAGCGCCGTGCTCTACGGTTCGGTGGAGCCGGTTTCCACCGTGACGCCGTTTGCGCGTTTCGGCCATGCGCCGATTCTCCTGCTTTCTTCCGCTGTCGTCGCCGCCGTGCTAGGATTACGGATGAAAATCCGATTCCGCACATGAGAATGCCGGCATGGCTCATCGCAATCGGCGTCATCGGCGCCCTCATCATCATCGGGCTTGCCATCTACTACCTGTTGCGTGGCGCTCCGGCATCCGAACCGCCTGCTCCCCCGTCGTCGGTGAGCGGGCGGGCGCGGCTGGAGCCGACGTTCATTGAGGAATTCGCGGAGCGGCTCGAAACGGTGAAAGCCAAACTTTCCTACCCCCTTGAGCCGCCAGCTGCCGAGCCGCCGCAGGATCAGGCCGGAGCGCCTCCGGCGGGAGCGGTCCTGCCGCCGCAACCGGCAACTTCGGGTGTTGGCGCCAAATCCCTCGCGGAGCGCTATCCGCCGTCCTATGTGGAGGATCTCCGCGAGTTTCAGGATCGGCTGATCCGGGATGGCGTGATTCCGGAAAGCGAGCGGCTCGCGCTTGCGAACGAAGCCGAGATTACCGCCTTTCTGCGAAAAGCCCTTGACTACTTGCTCGCCCGGGAGCTTGAGCGGCCCGAAACGGGTCAGGCATTCGCGGGCGCGCGGCTGACGCAGGATCCGAACTCGGGGGTTCTCGAGTACCAGGGAACGCCGGGCAGGATCTCGCCGAAGTTTCCGCGGGAATTTTACGAACTCGCGCCCGGCCGCATCACGGCCGACGGCCAATGGACCGAGGAGGAGTTGTTCCACACCCTGTACCCGGATTTCTATCTCGACGAACTGGCTTTCCTGCAGGATCTCATGGTGAGCGGCGGTATCCTGAAGCCGGAGGAGCGCGCCGCACTGGAAAACACCGCGGAGGTTGAGGCCTTGACGTTGCGCATGGTGGGCTACCTTGCCTCGCAGGAACTCATCTCCGGCCGGGAGGAGAAAAACTTCCGCTATGGCATTACGCAAGTTCTGCCCGGGCTCCAGGAATTTGAAATTAAACAGGTGCAATCCAAGCGCCAGGCCGCAGCCGAGCCGGGGAGCGATGTGGCGTACCGCGTCGATTCTTCCGGCGCCTTCGAAGCACCCGGTTCGCGCGGAGGAAATTTATTCGCGCTCGGCTATGCCGGAAAGCTCGTCTCCGGCGCGCTCGCGTTCCTTGGTCCAGTGCTTGAGCAATTCGGCATCAGCGCTGCCTACGGCGCGGTCGTGGACGGCGGGGGCGCGGGTGGCGTGTCGCTGCCGGTGGAGTTCGGCTACTGCTACCGCGGCATCGGAATCGCACTTCCCCTCGGGTATAATTTCTGGACCGAGTGCTGTAGCTGTTGCGAGCCCTGCGGAAAGGCCTGCTGCCCGGTGGGCTGCTTGGATCTTTGCGGCGGCAACGCGATCTGGGATCCGACGAGCGGCCTTTGCGGCTGCGGCTAGATGCGACAAATGTACTTGCTTTCTAAAGTCAGATGTAGGCATTGATGTATTATGAGCGGCAGTTTTTTCCGGCGCCATCTGGTCGTGATAGGGCTTGTCATTTCCGGCATCATACTGGGGTACGTTTTTCAGGCGGCAGCGGAGACGTGCACGACCGACTTCGAGTACTGCGACGGCACCACATGCACCGAGATCGTTGAGCGGCCCGACACCGACGGCATTCCTTGTAACGAGGGGCCGCCGGATATCATCCAGGCGTGTCCCGACAAGCCCGTTCAGCCGAACTGCCTGCCCCTGCCGTGGTGCTCGGTGAGTTTTTCGCCCTCGGTCGGCATTGCCACGTTTCCTCTCACTATTTCCGGAACCTCGGAACACGATGCCGACGGCCAGGCGCCCTACGAATGCAGCGGGAGCTTGGGTTCTGGCACGGCACCGGCAAGCGGCTCCAAGGAGCTTACATTCCCCGAGGACTCCCAGACCTGTACCTTCACCGTCGAGAATAGCGCGGGGCGCGCCACCTGTTCGGCGAGCATCACTGCATTCCCCCTGACCATTCCCGATCTTCCCTCCGTGCCCGGTCCGCCGGAGCGCCACACCCTCGAGGTTCGAAAAATCGGCTCCGGATCGGGCACGATCACCGGCGCCGGTATCATCTGCGTAAACTGCATCGCACATTCGGCCACCTATTTTTCCGGCGTCGAGATCAGCATGACGGCGTCCCCGGCCGCCGGCTCGGTGTTCGCCGAGTGGTCGGGAGCGTGCGCCGGTTCGGCCCGCACCTGTACGCTTGCCATGGACGGCGACAAGCTTCTCGTCGGGCGGTTTGAGCCGATTCCGCGGCCGGCGGGCCAGAAATTTGCACTCAACGATCGCGTACGCGCGACGGATTGGCTGAACGTACGGGCCCTGCCGCGGGTTGACGCGTCCCTCCTCGGTACGGTTCCGCCGGGGACGCAGGGAACGGTGGTTGCCGGGCCGGTCGCGGGGGACGGCTTCATCTGGTGGCGGATCCGCTACGACACCGGCATAACCGGCTGGTCGGCAGAGGACTGGCTTGAGCTGGTCGCAGCGCCCCCCATGCCCGAAGCCAAGTTTCGCCTGGACGATCGCGTGGTCGCTCTCGTGCGATTGAACGTGCGCGAATCGCCCGGCACCAATGCCCCGATCGTGGGAACGGCGCCGTCGGGCGCTGCGGGAACGGTGATCGGCGGGCCGAGCGTGGCAAGCGGTTACACATGGTGGCAGGTGCGCTACGACATGGGCATCAGCGGCTGGTCCGCCGAGAACTGGCTCAATCCGGCCGCACCCTGAACATTTGTTAACGCATGACCGCCTTCTCGTCCCATTTCCTGAAAAGAATTACCCAGTCGGAAAGGGATAGCTCCTCCGGCCTCGCGCGTTGCGCGAGGCCGGAGGCCTTCAGGGCCGCGGCGGCCGCCTCTTTGCCGCCGAAGGCGTCCGCCAGGGAGTTAGAAAGGGTTTTTCGCTTGTGTGAGAAGGCGGCTCGCATAAGAGCGAAGAACGGCTCCGGTTTGATGCGATGCCTGCTGAAGAAGCGATGTGAGATGCCGGATATTTTAATGATCGCCGAATCCACCTTCGGCTTCGGCGAAAAGGCAGAGGCCGGCACGGGCGCGATGATTTCCGGTTCCCCGTAGGCCTGGACCGAGAGCGCCAAAAGATTCATCTTCGGCGGCCGCGCGACCATGCGCTCGGCAACCTCTTTTTGCACCATGAGGACAATTTCGGTCGGCTGTTCGTCGCCTTCAAGGAGCCGGCGCAGGAGCCGGCCGGTGAGGTAATACGGGATATTCGCGACGACCGAGTACTCGACCTTGCGTTCAGCTCCCTCCGGCTTGCGTTTCGCCTCCTTCGCCCCGCGTTTGCCATCCGCCATTCCCAGCTCGCCGCCGTTGCATGGTTCATCGCCGTTGAGTATTTCACCGCCATTGAATATTTTCGGCGATCGCTGAAAACATTCAACGACCTCCAAGAGTGGCATATTCAGGATGTCGCCATACACGAGGCGAACGTTCGTGACTCCTTCCCTCGCGAGTTCCTCGCTGAGGATATAGAAGAGCCGCTTGTCCTTCTCAACCGCCACTACGAGGCCGGTGCGTTTCGCGAGTTCGCGCGTGAGAACTCCGAGGCCTGCGCCGACTTCGAGGACGTTCGAATCCTTGGAGAGCCCCGCCGCGGCAATGATGTTCCCGAGTATCTTCCGCGAGACGAGAAACCGCTGTCCCATCAAGAGGTTCGGCCGAACGGTCGTCAGCCCGTGCCGCGCCCGCTCGCGCGATGCGTTGAATAATTTCAGCGATCGCATAAAACATTCAACTGCGTTTGAGATCGAATTTTGCTACGAGATAGTCAGTATGGTCAGCCGCGATTGCTTCAAACATCCAGACGTAAGGGCTCACCCGGAAGACCTCGGCAACGAAATTGATTTCATTCCTGCACTCGAAGGGATGGATCCAAACACTGCGCTGCGCTTGGAGGAAGCCGAGTTCTTTCAGCTTGCGACGTAGCGCATCACGCGCTAACTTCTTTTTCTCGGGGATATCGAATGCAATCAGCCGCCATTTACCATCCCACCGCTTCGGTCGCTTAATGGTGAGCTTCTCAAAGTCGTACTCGCGCAATTTGCGCCTACCCGCCTCGGTGATCTCTACCACCGACTTTCCATTTGATTCTCGAACGATGACGAGATTGTGACGCTTGAGGTAGTGGATCACCGCTCGTGCTCGTTTTGGAGGGATCCTTCGTTTCTCGAACATGCGAATAATCGGTCCAACCGCGTTCGGCGCAAAGAGCGCTAACGAAAGGACCACCCCTCCTTGGAGGAGCCCGAGGAGCAGGCGCATAACTTCTTCTGTCTCCAGTCGTACCCGCATAAACCTACATGGTTTCTACACCGCGAGTATAGCAGGAAGAGGAATTGAATAAAATCAGCGATCGCTGATTTTATTCGCTCATGAAAACCCAGGCCCCTTAGGCCGTGTGAGAATCACTACCGCCCGCGCCGAATACCCGCCTGCCGGCGGGTAGGGCAAGTAGGGAAGGCCGTGGAGCTTCACAACCCGAACGTCTCTTTCTTCGGGCCCGGTTAGAAAGTCGCTTCCTAACGGGGCGGAGCGGAAAGGAGGAAAGAATCCGTGAAGCTCATTGGGGCCCCCGGCCCGCCTGTCTGGACCGCTTCGCCAGAGCTTCCCGCCGAAGGCGAGCTCGTCATGGGCGGCAGCGAGGCGAGTAGGCCTTCAGCCGGGAACGGGGTTCACGCTCCGGCAGGCATGCCAGTCGTTTCTCTCCAGAGTGCTATGTATCGCCGTCGATGATGAGGGCCTCGTCGTCCACTACGCTTCCGCTCTTGGCGAGCACCTCCTCGGGTAGTTCCCGGAGGAACCGCGAGGGCATGTTCACCTGCACCTCCCCAAAGAGGGTGCGCTGGAGCGCCCAGGTGAGGTAGAGGCGTTCCTTGGCCCGCGTCATGCCGACATAGGCGAGGCGCCGTTCTTCCTCGAGCTCGGCGCGGCCGTTTGAGGCGGATTTTGCATGCGGCAGGAGCCCTTCCTCAAGACCGGCGATGAACACGGCGCGGAACTCAAGGCCTTTGGCCGCGTGGATGGTCATCATTCTCACCCGATCGTCGTTTTTCTTGAGCGCGTCCTGCTCCGAGGCAAGCGCTATATCCTCAAGGAGTTTGGTCGCGGCCTCCCCGATCGGCAGGGCATCGTATGTGCGGGCGACGGAGACGAGCTCGCGGACGTTCTCGATCCTGGCCTCGGCGTCACGGAGAGAATCGGCAAGGTATGCTTCGTAGCCGATGGTTTTGATCAGGCCGCGGAGGAACTCGGCGAGCGAGCGCCCGGCCATGTCCGTGCGCAGGCGTTCAATGAGCTTCTCGAAGCGTTCAAGCTTTGCGCGATCGCGCGGCGGGAGCCGGGCGCTTTGCCCGCCAAGATGGGCGAGGAAGGTCTTGGGGCCGATGCCGCGGGCCGGCACGTTCACGATGCGCTTTAAGGCGAGGAGGTCATCGGGGTTTTGGAGGAAGCGGAGGTAGGCGAGGAGGTCTTTCACCTCGCGTCGCTCGAAGAAGCGCACGGCCCCGATGATGGCGTACGGGATGTCGCGTTCGAGCATCGCTTCCTCGAGCGCGCGGGATTGGGCATTCGTGCGGTAGAGCACGGCGCACTCGGACCAGGGAAGGCCTTCGTCGTGGAGCGAGGCGATCTCCGCGGCGACGAACTCGGCTTCGTCCCGTTCATCCTCGTGCGCTCGGACCTCGGGCATGGTTCCGGGCTTGTTTTTGGTCCAGAGGGTTTTCGGCTTCTGGTTCTGATTCTTCGCGATCAGGCGGTTGGCTGCCTGGAGGATTTCGGGGGTGGAGCGGTAATTCTCCTCGAGGAATATCACCTTCGCTTCCGGCCAGTCGCGCTCAAAGTTCAAGATGTTTCGGTAGTCGGCCCGCCGCCAGCCGTAGATGGACTGCGCATCGTCGCCGATCGCAAAGACGTTCCGGTGCCTGGCCGCGAGGAGGCGCAAAAGCTCGTATTGGGAGGTGTTGGTGTCTTGATACTCGTCCACGTGAATGAAGCGGAAGCGATCCTGCCACCGCTCGAGCACCCGGGGGTGCGCCCGGAAGAGCCGCACCGCGAAGAAGATAAGGTCGTCGAAGTCGAGGGCGTTGGCAAAGCGGAGCCGCTCCTGGTAGGCCTCGTAGATCCGGGCGACGGCGCGGGGGAAGAATTCGGTCGAATCCCGACCCTCGTACTCCTCCCAGGAAACGAGATCGTCCTTCAAGGCCGAGAGGACGCCGGCCACCATGGCCGCCGGCACGCGCTCGGAGCTCACGTTCAACTCCTTCATCACCTCCTTAAGCAGTGCCAGGCGGTCACCCTCGTCGTAGATGGTAAAGTGGGGCTTGAATCCTGCGCTCGCGGCCTCGTGGCGGAGGATGAAGGCCGCGAAGCTGTGAAAGGTGCCGATGAAGGACTGGTTCAGTGATGAAATTGGTGAACCGCTGCGCTTGGTGAATCGTCCCGCTTTCGGCGGGACTTGGTGAAGTTGTTTTGGTGCATTTTCATCAACTTCACCTTCACCATTTTGATCGTTGCGGGAAAGAAGCGCCACGATCCGATCGCGCATCTCCTCAGCGGCCTTGTTCGTGAAGGTGAGGGCGAGGATCGAAGCCGGTGGAACGCCGGCCGCGATCAGGTGGGCGATTCGGTGGGTGAGGGCTCGGGTTTTTCCGGAGCCGGGGCCGGCGATGACGAGGATCGGACCCTCCCGGAGAGCGGCGGCTTCGCGCTGGCGCTCGTTCAGGCCGGCGAGCGCGAATTGTGGTTTGGAGTAGGTCATAGCGAATCAATATAAGCCGGGCAAAAAGGTTATCCACTGCCGGGTGGGGCGTAATGGCGATATCGTAGCAAATGGCGTTCTTGGCCGCAAAATTTCCTTCTGGCATCCCCTCCCAATCCACAGTAGCGTTGCCGCTCTTCGTAAAATGGTCTATACTAGTTTGGCTAGGGTGTGTCCCTTGCAGATGGTCGCATAAAAGCTTGATTTTTCCGAATGGCCGTTGCTGTCTGCCCATCCGAAAGGAGAACCAAACATCGGAACCCGCCTCCGTGGACCCAGGCCGTTGAAAGCGTCCTGGCCAGAGAAATCGAATTCCGTCGAGCCGCAAACGCTTCTTTCTCCAAAGAAGCTTTTGGCTTTTAATGGGCCAGGCGGCATTTTAGCTTTATGTTCGCTCATGGTGATCCTTGGCTGGGGGATTCCGCAGATCTCCGAGGCGGGCATTTTGTCCTTCCTGGTAAAGCTGGTCTCCGGAGGCGAAAGCGAGGTGGAGGAGGCGGCTTCTCCCCTGACCGAAATCGAAGCCGCCTTCGTGAGTTCGGCCCTCGGTGCTGTTCGGCGCGGATCGGAGCCAGCCGATCCGGCCGAGTCCGGCGCGCTTTCCATTATTCAAGCCGATGCCCTTGTCGCCCCCCTAAACCCGATCGGAACGCTTTCTCCCCCCGAGGCAGCGCCAGCCGGCCAGATTTTCCTCTACACCGTCCGCTCCGGCGACTCCCTCCGCTCCATAGCCGACTCCTTCGATGTTTCCGTGAATACCATCCGCTGGGCAAACGGCATCGCGGATACCCGCATCCTGAAGCCCGGCATCCAGCTTGTGATCCTTCCGGTCACGGGGGTACGGCACACGGTGAAGGGGGGCGACACCGTCGCCGCGGTGGCCAAGCGCTACCGCGCAAGCATCGAGGAGATCATCCAGTTTAACGGCTTCGCTCCGGATGAGGAGCTCGCCGTCGGGCAGGTCCTGATCGTTCCGTCGGGCGAACTCCCCGAGGCCGTGCCGATCAACGGCGGCGAGCGTTCGCCGGCATTCGCTTCGCTCCCTCGCTACGAGGGCTACTACCTCCGGCCTATCGTCGGCGGCCGGAGGTCGCGCGGGATCCACGGCTATAACGGCGTGGACCTCGCGAGCTCCTGCGGGCTGCCAGTGCTTGCCGCGGCAGACGGAACGATCTTGATCACGCGAGGGGCCGGCTGGAACGGCGGCTACGGGCGCTACGTCGTCATCGCCCACCCCAACAGCACCCAGACCCTCTACGCCCATTTGAAGGATCTCGCCGTCGCGCCAGGCCAGGGAGTGCGCCAGGGCGAGGTCGTCGGCGCCATCGGTTCCTCTGGGAATTCGACGGGATGCCACGTGCACTTCGAGGTTCGAGGCGCGCGGAATCCATTTTAGCGGATAGCGTAAAGCGCATAGCAGACAGGGCGTCGCGGCGCCCGCCTTTTTTATCCGCTTCCGCCTGTACGCTATACCTCATTCTTCGGCCGGTACTGCAACGCTTCCAGCACGTGGTCGGTTTTGATTTCCTCTAATCCGGCAAGGTCGGCAATGGTGCGGGACACCTTTATCATTCGATAGTAGGATCGGACCGACATACCGAAACGCTCGTAGGCCTGGCGCAGGGTTTCGCGCGAGGGCTCATCGAGCCGACAGTGGGTTTTGAGATGCCGGAGGGTCATGGCGCTATTTGCGGCGATTCCGTCGCCCCGGAAGCGCTCGCGCTGGCGAGCTCTCGCCCGCTCCACTCGTTCGCGGAGCGCGGCAGATTCCCCGCCGACAGTACTCCCCTCGAGCTTCTCGGCATCGACGTTTCCGACTTCGATCACGAGGTCAATGCGGTCGAGGAGCGGTCCAGAGATCCTGCGACGGTAGCGTGCGATCGCCCCCGGCGCGCAGACGCATTCGGTCTTCGGGTTCCCGAGGTTCCCGCAGGGGCAGGGGTTCATGGCCGCTACGAGCATGAAGTCGGCCGGGAAGGTGATTGCGCCCGATGCCCGCGCCACGGTGATCATGCGGTCCTCGAGGGGTTGGCGGAGAGCGTCTAAAACGTGCGGCGGGAACGCGGGGAGCTCGTCAAGGAAAAGCACCCCGCGGTGCGCGAGCGTTACCTCGCCGGGACGGATGGCTGACCCGCCGCCGGTGATGGCGACGGCAGATGCGGTATGATGCGGCGTGCGGAAGGGCCTTGCGCGGACGGCCGAGCCGCGGCGCGCAAGCACGCCGGCCACGCTCGCGATCTTGGTTACCTCAATTATCTCATCCGGCGTCATCGCCGGCAGGATTGCGGGGATCGCCCGGGCGAGGATCGTCTTGCCGGTTCCGGGCGGCCCGCTCATGAGGAGGTTATGGGCGCCGGCGGCCGCAATCTCCAGGGCGCGCTTCGCCTGCTCCTGGCCGCGGATGAGCGCAAAGTCGAACGCCGCCTCTCGAGGCGCGTCTTCCGGTTCGGATGGCATAACCGCCTCGAGCTCCCGTCGCCCCTCAAGATCATCGAGGAGAGCGGTCAAGCTCGGCGTCTCCTTAATCGCGATTCCTTCGACGAGCGTTGCCTCGGCTCCGCTCCCCGGAGGGAGGTAGATTGCGGAAAATCCTGCCGCGCGCGCCACGATCGCCATCGGGAGAGCTCCGAGGATCGGTTTCACCGATCCGTCGAGTCCGAGCTCTCCGGCAAAGAGCTTTCCGCGGGGATCGAATTGCGCCTGGCCGGAGGCGAGGAGGAAGGCAAGCGCGATGGGGAGGTCGAAGGCCGGGCCCTCCTTCCGGATATCGGCCGGGGCGAGGTTCACGATCAGGCGTTCGGAGCGCTTGTGCGGCGGCCGCGCGCCGATCGCGCGGATGGCGACGCCAATCCGCTCGCGTGACTCCTGTACTTCCTTGTCGGCGAGGCCGACGATGGAAAAAAGATGGAGGCCGGGCGAGAGGTCGGCCTCCACACTGATGATTGTGGCATCGAGCCCGACTACCTGGGCCGAGTAGAGGGTCACCATAAATTGGTCAAGATGGTGGAATTGGTGAATCGCTGCGTTTGGTGAAGATGTTTCGTCGCGCGGCCATCCATCTTCACCCCGTGACAACCCGGACGTCCCTCCCTTCAGGCCCCGTTAGAGACCCGCAGGTCTCTAACGGGGCAGGGTGGGGAGGAGGGAAGAACCCGGAAGCTCATTGGATGCCCCGGCCTTTAGGCCGAGTTGTAACGGGGTTCACCGTGTTCACCATTTGATCATTTCATCATTCTTGGGGCTGGTGTTCGATGTCGTACTCGGCGGCCGGATTGGCGTGGAGTCGTTCATCGGCGATCGGGAGTCCGCAGGCCCGGCATTGGCCGAAGGCGCCGTCGGCGATGCGGCCGAGCGCGCGGTTCACTTCGGCAAGCCGCGATTCGAGAGCGTGCTCCTGGGCGATGGCCGTCTCGTATTCCTCGCGGAGATCGGCCTGTTCCTCCTGCGAGGCGCGGGAGGCCGTGCTGCTGAGCTCCGCGGCCGCGGGGAAGACCGCGTCCCAGTCGCCCTCAAGCTTCGGATCGGGTCGCGCGAAAGCGGCGAGCTCGCGCTCGAGCCGTTCCTTTTCCGCGGCGAGGAGAGACCTGAATTCTTCGGTGTGCGACGGGTCCATGGATCGATCACCGGCCGTAGAGGCGCTCAATGCTTTTTTGCAGCGCCTCTTCTGACGTTGCCATGACGATAAGGCGGCGTGCCGGGAAATGCAAGTAGCCGATGCCGAGGTCGCGGTCCTGGTCGAAGGCGAGGAAACGATAATCAATATTGCGGTAGGTGACGTCGCGAAAGCCGTTGTCGCCCGCGCGCACGGTTTCACCGGGGAAGAGAGGGGCAAGGTCAGGCGTGAGCGTGGGTTCCCAGTCGTGGAGCCCCTGGAGGAGGCGTGCGGCGTTTCTGGCCTTGAACATGATCCCGAAGCGCGCGCCGGAGGCCTGGCGGTAGCTGAAGAGCTGGGGCGCGTCATCGGCGCTTTCGAGGAATCCCGAAGGTGGCGAAGCGCCGAGGGCGGTCATGAGCTCGGCGGTGTTCGGCGGCTGCGGAGATCCGCCGGCCGCATCCGGCGTCAAGACGAGGAGCCGGCGGAAAATCCCCGGCCGATCCTCCCGAGCCGCGGCGTCACGGAATATTCCCGCAAGACCAAGGTCGGTTTTTGCAACCGTGAACTCGATGGCCGCATCATAGGCGATAAAGGGCGCTGGCAGTGGTTGAGGCGCTGGAATGGGTGGAGGTTGGAAGCGTCCGGCAAGCCAGCGGTAGCCGGCGTATCCGCCTCCGGCAACAACCGCAAGCGTCATGAGGGCGATCACGAATTTCATGCCGCGGCGCCGCGGGAGCGCGTGCGGAGAGCGCTCAAGCTCGGCCTGGCGCGCGGCCAGACCAACGAGCGACGGCCGATGCCGCTCCAGGAACTCGGCTACATCCGAGCGCATGGTGCGAATGGCCGGCTCGCGTTTTGGCGTGCCGGATTCGGAATGGGGGTCGGGCATGGTGTGCCTCAAAATCCGCGGTGTCCGCGCGGGGCGTGGCCGCGGGTGGGGGGGCCGTGGCGTCCCGGCCGGTGGGGCGGCGGATCGCGGCGGGGAACAAAGGGGCGGCTCTCGCGTTCGGCCTCGCCGCGGGCGATCTCTTGGGGCGAGTAGCGGCCGGGGACGCTCTTTAAAGAGAGGTTCAAGCGCCCCTGTTCGTCAATATTCTTTACCATCACCGGAATGCGATCCCCGACCTTGACCACGTCGGTCACTTCGTTCACGTGCCACGGGGCAAGCTCCGAGATGTGGACGAGTCCCTCCTGCTTCGGCCCGACCTCGACCATGGCGCCGAAGTCGAAGAGTCGGCTTACCGTCCCTTCGAGGAGCTCGCCCGGCTTGAGTTCGCGTGTTACCTGTTTGATGAGGGCCACGGCTTGGTCCATTCCGTCGGCCCGCTCGGACGTGATGAAGATCGTACCGTCATCTTCGATGTCAATATCCACGCCGGTTGCCTCGGTGATGCTGTTGATCATCTTGCCGCCCGGGCCGATGAGCGCCCCAATCTTCTCCGGGTCGATCTTGAGCACCGTGATCCGCGGGGCATAGGGCGAGAGCTCCGGCCGCGGCGAGGGCAGGGCCTGCGCCAGGGTTTCGAGGACTTGCATCCGCGCGGAGCGCGCCTGCGCGAGCGTTTCGGCGAGCAGTGGTACGGTCACGCCGTCTATCTTCACATCCATCTGGAGGGCGGTTACGCCGTCGGCCGTGCCGGCGGCTTTGAAATCCATGTCGCCGTAGTGATCCTCCGGGCCCTGAATGTCGGTCAGGATTCGGTAATTCGTTTCGTTTTCCATCATGAGCCCCATGGCCACGCCGGCCACGGCCTTTTTTACCGGAACTCCGGCGTCAAAGAGCGCGAGCGACGCCGCCGAGGTTGAGGCCATGGAACTCGAGCCGTTCGAGGAGAGGATTTCCGAGACGATCCGGATTGTGTAAGGGAATTCTTCCTTGGGCGGAATCATCGGGGCTATGGCCCGCTCGGCGAGCGCCCCGTGCCCGATCTCGCGGCGCCCCGGCCCGCGCATGGGCTTCACTTCGCCCGTCGAGTAGGGCGGGAAGTTGTAGTGATGGAGGAAGCGCCGCTTCATGCGGACCTGCATTCCTTCGATGATGAGCTGGTCTCCGGGCGAGCCGAGGGTGAGAATCGAGAGCGCTTCGGTTTCGCCCCGGGTGAAGAGCCCGGAGCCGTGGACCCGCGGCAGCACCCCGACTGAGGCCGAGAGCGGCCGCAGCTCATCCGGTTTCCTCCCGTCGGGCCGCTCGCCATTCTCAAGGATTCGGCGATGGACGATGCGGTCGAGCTCCTCCTCCCAGAGGTAGTCGGCCTCGGCCGGCTTTGATTCGGGGAGCTCCCGGGCGGCGTAGGCGCGCCATTCGTCCCGGACGGCAGAGAGCTTCGCGTTTCGGGCGGCCTTCTCGCGCTCCCAGAGCGCCTCGGCCATGCGCGGAGAAAAATGTTTCGCAATGGCATCGCGGAGCGGACTTGCATCCGGGGCCATGAGCGCGACCGCGGTTTTCACCGGCCGCGCTTCGGCAATGATCCCCGCCTCAAAGGCGACGAGCCGCCGGATCTCCTCCTGGCCGAGCTTGAGCGCTTCGACCATGACGGCCTCCGGCGCTTCCCCGGCTCCGGCCTCGATCATGTTGATCTTATCTGCCGTGCCCGAGACCACGAGATCAAGCTCGGCGCCCTCGCGCTCCTCGAAGTTCGGGTTTGCGATCCACTGGCCGTTTTTCCGTCCGATCCTGATTCCGGCCACCGGCCCGTCCCAGGGGATGTCGGAGAGCGAGAGGGCGAGCGAGGCCCCCAGGATGGCGGCGGTGTCAGGGTCGTTTGCCTCGTCAAAGGAGAGGACGGTTGCCACCACCTGGACTTCGTTTCGCATCCGGAGGTCAAAGCGCGGGCGGATGGTGCGGTCAACAAGCCGCGCCCCCAAAATCGCCTCCTCCGAGGGACGGCTTTCGCGCTTGACGAAACGCGAGCCGAGGATCTTGCCCACGGCGTAGAATTTTTCTTCAAAGTCCACCGTCAGCGGGAAAAAGTCCCCGCCCTCGCGGGCGGCCTTCGACATGACGGCCGTTGCAAGGATCGTGGTCTCGCCGAGGCGAACGATGACGCGGCCGTTCGCCTGTCCGGCGAGCGGGGTCAATTCGACCGTAAGCTCGGCGGCGCCGAGCGTCGTGCGGAATATTTTCGCTTGATGCATGGGGAACGTCCCAGCTCCCCTCCAGACGTTTACCGACTGAAACGCGAATCAGTACAAATATATCTGCGAATACATACACATGCGTGGTGAATAAATTTGTATGTATGTGTAAAGATAATGTGTAGCGATTCGAATACTCGGTAAGGGGTCCGGAGACGAGCGCGGACTGATTTACGGATGATGCGAATGAATGTTGCGCGGGGCGCGACCGGCCCCGGCGCTCATACTACACTACTCCGGCGA
>Ga0155898_111_pt6 | contig 25311 bp, 24 predicted proteins | sample RifCSPlowO2_01_FD_107552 | JGI IMG/M metagenome (GOLD analysis project Ga0155898, IMG submission 107552) | Candidatus Sungbacteria bacterium RIFCSPLOWO2_01_FULL_59_16
TCCTTCTGTTCCTCTGTTTCTCCAACCGGCGCTTTCGCGTGGTTTCTTCAGGATTGCACACGAGGGATCAAACTGTCAATGCCCAGGCAGCCGTCTGAGAAATTCCGCGAGCGTCGCGCTTCCCAGATCCCCTTTCCCGCGCTCGCGAACGGCGATGGTCTTTGACTGCGCCTCGCGCTCGCCGACGATGAGGAGGTAGGGGATTTTCTGGAGCTCGGAGGCGCGGATTTTTTTCCCGATGGTGTCGGCGCTCGCCTCAAGCGCGGTCCGCACGCCCCGCGCAGCGAGATTGCGGAAAACCTCTTCGGCGTAACGCGTTGCCTTGTCGCTGACGGTGAGGACCGCAACCTGCACCGGAGCGAGCCAGAAGGGAAGCCGCCCGGCGGTCTGCTCCAGTAGAAACGCAATGAACCGCTCGTACGAACCGACGATGGCGCGGTGAATGACGATGGGGTGTTCCTCCTTGCCTTCTTTATTAATATAGATAAGGCCCATGCGTTTGGGTACGAGAACATCAACCTGAATCGTTGCAATGGTGTCTTCTTTCCCGAGGACGTTTTGCATCTGAATGTCGAGCTTCGGCCCGTAGAACGCGGCCTCGCCGGGCGCCTCGACCACTTCGATGCCGCTTCGTTTGGCCGCTTCCCGGATCACATCCGCGGCCCATTCCCAGAGCGGCTTATCGCCTCCAAACTTTGCCTTATTCTTTCCCGCGAAGTCGGGCAGGGAGAGGCGGAACCAGTAGTTCTTCAGCTCTAACTCGCGATAGATCTCTTTCAGGAGGCCAAGGACGCCGGCGAACTCCTTTTCTAAATCGTTCCGGGCAACGTAAATATGCGCGTCGTTTTGGGTGATCGGGCCCCGGACCCGCATGAGCCCGTGGAGCGTCCCCGAACGTTCGTTGCGGTAAATCCCGCCCGGTTCCGCGAGCCGCAGGGGCAGGTCGCGATAACTTTGGACAAGTTTCTGGTACATCACGTGGTGGTGCGGGCAATTCATCGGCTTCACAAAGAGCTCCTTGCCTTCGATGTCGAGAAGCCGGTACATGTCGTCTTTGAAATACTTCTTATGGCCGGAGGCCTCATAGAGCGCTCCGGAGGCGAGCGCGCCCGTTGAGACGTAGCGATAGCCGGCGGCGACTTCTTTGCGCCGCAGGTACTCCTGGAGTTCGTGTTTCACAATCTCGCCGTTGGGGAGCCATAGCGGGAACCCCGCCCCGACTTTCTCGGAGAGCATGAATATGCCGAGTTCCTCGCCAAGGCGGCGGTGGTCGCGCTTTTCGGCCTCCGCTAAGGCGGCGAGATGTTCGTCGAGTTCTTTTTTTGTCGTGAAGGCGACGCCGTAAATCCTCGTGAGTTGCGGTTTTTTCTCGTCACCGCGCCAGTAGGCGCCCGCGATCTTGGTGAGCTTGAACGCGTCGGGGTTGATCGCGGCGGTATTTGTTATATGCCCGCCTTTACAAAGGTCAGTGAAGTTGCCGCTTCGGTATACCGTAAGCTCGCGGCCTTCTTTCGCGTACTCCTTGATAAGGTCGAGTTTAAACGGTTGGTCCTTGAAACGCCTTTTTGCCTCTGCCGCGGTTACCTTCTCTCCTTCGAAATCGAGTTTTTCCCCAACGAGCGCCCGCATAGTGGCCTCGAGCCCGCGGAGGTCCTCTTCGGAAATCGCCTTTGGCAGTTTGAAATCGTAGTAGAACCCGTTTTCAATGGTCGGGCCGATGCCGAGCTTGGCTGACGGAAACTTTTTGAGCACGGCCATAGCTAACAGGTGCGCGAGGGAGTGACGCGCCGCTTCAAGCCGTTGGGCTTCTTCCGTGCGGGGATTTGGATTTGACATCATGGGGTGTTCCGGCTAGCGTGAGAGGAGTAAGGGGGTGGTGCGGGTGGATTTCAGGTGGCTCTTTTTGGGATCGATTCTCTGTTTTCTGGCGCTCCTCGCGGCGCCGGCGCTCGTCTGGGGAATACTCGGAGGCCCGGAAGGTCTCCGGCTCCTCGGGAAGGTTGCGCCATTTTTCGCCGCCACGGTCCTCTTCGTCTTCTTCGTCGAGTGGCTCACCGAGCGCGGGTACCGTTCCGCCTTCGGCATCAGACCACCTCGGTCACTTCATCGCAGAGCACCTTCGGCGCGTCGCGATCCCGCGATACGCGCCCCTTAACGAGGAGGATCTTGTCCTGCTGCCACGCAGCGGGACTCTTTTCTAACATGCGCGGGAAGACGAGGACCTCGGTCTTGCCGGTAAGGTCTTCGAGTTTAACGAAGAGCATCGGGGAGCCCGCCTTGGTGACGATGCGGTCAATCCCGGCGACCAGCCCTCCGATTTTGACCCGGGCGTCGGCGGGCTGCTCGGCGAGCGAGGCGACCGGGATGACGTCTTTCGCAAACCGATTGCGGTACTCGTCAAGCGGATGCTCGGAGAGGTAGAGGCCAAGGAGTTCCTTTTCCCAGGCCAGGCGATCGCGCTTCTCCGCTGCGGCGGCCGGTTCGAGGCGCAAGGGAGAGCGCCCGATGTCCGTCTGACCGAAGAGCGAGACCTGGCCCATGGCCTGCGAGCGGCCGACTTCGCGGGCATAGTCGAGGATTCGATCGAGGTTGGCGAGGATGGAGCCGCGTTCGCCGAGCTCGTCGAGCGCGCCGCACTTGACGAGCGACTCGACGGATTTTTTATTGAGGTCCTTATGCCGAACGCGCTCGACGAAATCATCGAGCGAGCGGAATGGTCCGCCGGCCTGCCCGCCTGCTCGCTCGCCTCGCTGAAGCTCTGGCGAAGCGGGCCGGTCAGGCAGGTCCGGCCCGCCTACCGGGCGGGCGGGTTCTCGGGCCTCGCGCGCCCGGATGATCGCTTCGACCACGTTCGTCCCGACGTTTTTTACCGAGCCGAGGCCGAAGCGGATTTCGCCCGCCCGAGTTCCGCCTCGCGAAACTTTGGCGGGTTGAGCCGGTTCTACAACCGTAAAGCTCGCATTCGAGCTATTCACCGATGGCGGAAGGATGGCAAGGCCGAGGGCGCGGGCCTCGTCCACGAGGAGGGCCACGCGCTCAATCTCGAAACCCTCGTTCGTCATGAGGGCGGCCATGAACTCGGCCGGAAAATGGGCTTTCAAGTAGGCGGTTTGGTAGGCGATCAAGGCGTAGCAGGCGGCGTGCGAGCGGTTAAAACCGTAGCGGGCAAAGGGCGGAAAGAGCTCCCAAATGGCCGCGGCGGTTTTCGGCGATATGCCGTTTCCGATCATCCCGCTCATCAGCTTCTCTTTCTGCTCTTCGAGGAGCGAGCGGATTTTTTTTCCGATGGCTTTCCGGAGCGTATCGGCCTCCGGGAGCGTGAATCCGGCGAGATCGCGCGCGATTTGCATCATCTGTTCCTGATACACGCCAATGCCGTGCGTCGTCGAAAGGATCGGCTCGAGCTTTGGGTGCAGATAGGTGATTTTTTCCCGGCCGTGCTTTCGGGCGATGAACGACGGAATCAGCTCCATCGGTCCGGGTCGGTAGAGTGCTACCATCGCGATCAAATCCTCAAGTTCGGTTGGCTGGAGCTCCTTCAGGTTCCGCTTCATGCCCGCGGACTCAAACTGGAAAAGGCCCGTGGTCTTGCCCTCCCGAAACAGGCGATAGGTCTCGGGGTCGTTCAATGGGATTTTCTCAATGTTAATTTCGATGCCGTGGTTCTGCCGGATGAGCGCCACCGTATCCTCGATGATGGTGAGGTTCCGAAGGCCGAGAAAGTCCATTTTCAGGAGTCCGAGGTCTTCAACGGCGTGCATTTCGTATTGCGTAACAATCACCTTTGCAGCGTCCTCGCCGTTCGTTTTTGTCGCCCCCCGTGGAGCAGAGCGCGTTGCGTGTTGAAGCGGCAGATATGTGGTAAGCGGTTCTGGCGCGATCACGACCCCGCAGGCGTGGGTCGAGGCGTGACGTGCAACACCCTCGAGTTTCATTGCAGCATCAACGAGGCGCTTGGCATCGGTGCGGCTCTGGTAGAGCTGCCGAAAGTCATCGACTTTTTCGAGCGTTTGGGCAAGGCCCATATGGAACGGGATCAGCTTTGCCACCTGATCGCAGAAGGCATAGGGCATGCCGAGCGCGCGGCCAGTGTCGCGAATAGCCGCGCGTGCGGCCATGGTGCCGAAGGTGATGATCTGGGCAACGTGATCGCGGCCGTATTTCCCGGCAACGTACTCAATGACCTCGTCACGGCGGCGGTCGGAGAAATCGAGGTCGATGTCGGGCATGGTGATTCGCTCGGGATTCAGGAACCGTTCAAAGAGGAGGTTATACTCAAGGGGGTCCATATTTGTGATACCGAGAAGATAGGAGACGAGAGAGCCCGCGGCTGACCCCCGACCGGGGCCGACGACAATGCCCCGCTCCCGCGCCCAACGGACGAAATCCTGCACTATTAAGAAGTAGGACGTGAATCCCGTCTGCTGGATGACGCCCAATTCATAGGCGAGGCGCTCGTGGATTCGGCGGGCTTCGGGGCCGCCCCGCGCCCCGATGTCCTCCCCGTAGCGCCTCTCGAGGCCGCGGCGCGCGAGGTGTTCGAGGTATGAGCCGGCCGAGAAGCCCTCCGGGACCGGGAAGGGCGGGAGGAGGATTTTCCCCAAGGGGATTTCAAGCCGGGCGCGGCCGGCGATCTCCTGGGTGTTGGCGACGGCTTCCGGGAGGTCGCGAAAATAGTCCTCCATCTCCTGGGTTGACTTGAGCGAGAAGTCGTCGGCCCGCATCGTCAGGCGGTCTTCATCCTCGACCCGGTTTCCGGTCTGGACCGAGAGGAGGATGTCCTGGGCCTCGGCATCCTCCGAGCGCACGTAGTGGACGTCGTTCACGCCGACGATCTTGGCGCCGGTCTTTTGCGAAAGCCCGGTCAGGGTCTCGTTCACGAGCTTCTGTTCCGGGATCGCCGGGTGCGCGCCGAGTTCGAGGAAGAAGTTTTCCTTCCCAAAGATTTCCTGGTACTCCTTGATGAGGGCCTCGGCCCGTTCGAGCTTCTTGGCGACGATGGCTTTCGGGATTTCTCCGGCGAGGCATCCCGAGAGCGCGATCAGGCCCGCGGCGTGCTGCCGGAGAAGGTGCTTATCCACGCGGGGTTTATAATAGAAGCCCTCGAGGTGGGCTTTGGTCGCAAGTTGGATCAGGTTCCGGTATCCCGCGAAGTTCTCGGCAAGGACGGTCAGGTGAAAGCGCTTGTCGTCAATGCCGGGACGCCGGTCGCGCATCCCTTCGGCCGCGACATAGAGTTCGCAGCCGATGATCGGGTTTATGCCGGCCCTCGTGGCCTTCTGGTAGAATTCAACCGCGCCGTAGAGCACGCCGTGATCGGTGAGTGCCAAGGCGTCAAATCCGAGGTCTCCGGCGCGCCTGACGAGCTGGTCAATTTTGGCCAGTCCATCCAGGAGCGAGTAGTGGGAATGGACGTGGAGGTGGGTGAATTTCATGGGTTCGCTACGAAATACGAAACCTTACGAATATACGAAAACCGGTTTCGTAATTTTGTATCATTTCGTATTTCGTAGCCTTCCGGCGCTAGCAGTCAGTATATCAGTCGATGTGTTACACATCAATTGCTATGAAAAGGCTTATTATTGGCATTGATGAGGTGGGGAGGGGCGCTTTGGCCGGCCCCGTCGTGCTCGCCGCGGTTGCGCGTACCGGCCGCGTGCGCCTTACGCACTCCGCGCTCGGCCGCATTCGGGAGTGCAAGCAGCTCACGGCCAAGCGCCGCGAGGCGTGGTTTTCGTACCTTACCGGTCATCCGCGGATTTCTTGGCGGATCGCCCGGGTAAGTCCCTCGGTCATTGATCGCATCAATATCACTCGCGCCGCCAACCTTGCGGCGCGCCGCCTCGTCAGGAGGATGGCGACGGATCGGATGCCCTGCCTCGCGTGGCTCGACGGCGGTCTCGCGTTGCCGGAACGCATTCCGCACCGCGTATTCGTGAAAGGCGACGAGCGCAAGTCCATCATCGCTGCGGCTTCGATCATCGCCAAGGTTTCGCGCGACCGTCTCATGGCGCGCCTCCACCGTGTCTATCCCGCCTACTGCTTTCACCTCCATAAGGGGTATGGCAGCTCGTATCACCGTCGCATGATCCGCATGCACGGGCCCTCACCGGTGCACCGGCGGTCGTTTCTTTCAAAATTGATTTAAAATTTTTGATTTTGGTTTGTCATTTTGCTTTTTAATCTTTGCATTTTGCATGTGCGGCGGTACGATGCAGCTATGATTGCCGGTCATCGCCGCCAGATTGTTTATCTCGAACGAGTTCTTGAGCGGGGCACCTTGGCTCACGCCTACCTTTTTTTCGGGCCGGAAGCGGTGGGGAAGCGCACCATCGCGCTCGCGTTCGCGACCTCCCTCCTCTGCCGCGGCAGCGGCGAGCCGAAGTTTGGCGGTTGCCTGCCCGATCTTGCCTCGCCGGCACCTGCCCGCTCGGCAGGCGGGGGCGGGCGGCAGGCGGGCGGCGGGTGCGAATCCTGCGCGCTCGCCGGCTCCGGTGCGCATCCCGACCTTATCGTTCTTTCAGCCGACGCCCAGCTCGTACCCGATGATTCGAAGCGCGCTTCTTCGACTTCTCTTAGGGCAGGGATCGGCATCCGGAACGTCCACGAACTCCGGCGCCGGCTCGGGCTTGCGGCCTGGGCAGGCGGCTGGCGAGCCGTTCTCATTGACGGGGCCGATCAGCTCTCCCGAGATGCCCAGTCAGCGCTCTTAAAGCTCCTCGAGGAGCCAGGCGGGAAAACCGTCTTCCTTCTTATCACGAGCGCCCCCGGCGTACTACTCCCGACGATCCGCTCGCGCGCGGTTCCGATGGGTTTCGCTCCCCTCGGCGACGAGGAGCTTTCACCGTTCCTCGGCCGGGTGCCTCGCGAGGAGCAGTCCGCCCTCCTTACCCTAGCTGCCGGTCGGCCCGGGGTGCTCGCACGGCTTGCCGTCGACCGGGAATATGCCGCCTCGGTCCGAAAAGAAGACGCGCGGTTTGAGAAGTTATCAAACGCCGATCTCCTCGATCGGTTTGCCGCAGCCGACGAGCTTGGTCGCGAGCCGGAACGGCTTTCGGCATTCCTTGCGTTTTTCATCCGACGCCTTCGAACGGAACTTTTGGCAGCGCTCGGCCGCGAGCGGGCGCCGGCGGACGGTGGTGCGGCCGCAGTCAGCGATCGCGCCGAACTCCTCCGCATGCTTCTCGATCGCGCTTCGCTCGCCGAGGGCGTGGCGCTGAATCGCCGGCTTCTTGTTGACGGGATTCTCTTTGCGCTCGAGCGCGTTCGGCCGCATCCATCTCCATGAACACGAAAACCGTTCTGGTCGTATTTTTCGCCATCTTCACCGTCGGTTTGGCGCTGATCGTGCTCCTGCCGTTTTTCCTGGCGCGGCGGCCTGCCGAGCCGGAACCGGAGGCGCGCGGAGCGGCGGCGCCGGCGGTCGAGGGAGTATTTCGCTCCGATGACGGGGGGCGGAGCTGGCAGGCGCGTTCGGCCATCGCCGGAGGCGGGTCGGTCGCCGGCCTGCGCGTCAACCGCCTGGTCCTCGATCCCGCAGATCCGGCCACGCTCTATCTTCTCACCGACGGCGGCGGGCTCTTCGTCACCCGCGACCGTGCCGAGACCTGGGAACGGGTGAACGACACGTCGGGTCTGCTTGAGCCGGATGCCAACGTGTTGGCTCTTGCCGTGAATCCGGCCAGGCGCGAGGAGTGGTACGTCGCGGTCTTCCGGGACAGGCGCGGCCGCGTCTTCAGGACCGATGACGGCGGCCGAGTCCTCCGCGAGATCTACTTCACGCCGCTTGAGCGCTTCGGGGTTTTCGACGTCCATGTGGAACGCGGCGGCCGAACCGTCTGGATCGCCACCGGCCAGGGCGGGATTCTCGAATCGCGCGATCGCGGTCGGACGTGGCGGGTGGTGCGCTGGTTTGCCGACGGCCTCGTGCGTCTCCTCGTCAACCCGGCGCGGCCGGCGGTGCGGTTCGCGGCGGGCGCCAAGGGATCGCTCTTCCGCTCGCCGGACGGGGGCGTGACCTGGTATGACGTAACCGCCGCGTACCGCAATTTCTCGGGCGCGTTGCAAAATCAGCGCTGGTTCACGGACCGCAGCGGCGCCGTTTGGCTCGGATCGAATCACGGCCTTCTCCGTTCCGGCGATGACGCCGAGACCTTTGAGGCGCCGCCGCTCATTATTCCGCCCGATGCCCTTCCCGTGCTTGCGCTTGCCGTTGACCCGCGCGACACGAGCCGTATCGTTGTCGCGGCCGACGGACAGCTCTACGCGAGCGAGGACGGCGGCAAGACCTGGGCGATCCTTCCTTCGCCCGCGCCTTCGGGAAAGCGCGTCACGCACCTTCTCTTTGATGCCGAACGGGCGGAGACCATCTATGCCGTTGTACAACTCTAACGGCGCGGCGCAATGGAGCAGCAGCTATCGACAAAGCGAAAACCACAGACGCTCACCCGTGAGATTTTCTGGGGCGGTTTGCAGATTATCGTCCAGTACCTTGCACCGCACCGGCGCGAGCTTTTCATCCTGACCGGCTTCAGCGTCGCCTCGGCGCTCACCGAGGCGTTCGTGCCGTACCTCGCCGGGCGCGTGTTCGACGCGATCATTTCCGTCGCGACGCAGCCCACGCGTTCGCTTGCGGTCATCGGCGGGACCGTGGCGGTATGGTACGGGCTGAAGTTCGTGACCGACATCGCCGACTGGCAGATCTCAAGCCGCGAGGATCGCCTGGGGGCGCGTCTCGAGAGCGAGTATATCGCGGCAGGATTCTCGAAACTTATGCTCATGCCGATGTCGTTCCATCGGGCGAAAAAGCACGGCGAGGTGGGGGAGAGGATCACGCGGGGGGCAAGCTGGCTCGATAACATCGTCTCGAACGTGCTCATCGACCTCACCCCGCGCTTCCTTTCCGTGATCACCGCGCTCGTCATCACGTTCTTCATCAACCCGCTCCTCGCCGCCGTTCTCCTCGCCGCCGTCCTCCTCTACGCGTTCATTCTTTCTCGATCCGTCGGGGATCTTGCGTTTCTCCAGCGGCGGACGCGGCGCGCCTACGAGCTTGCCTACGGGCACACGTACGATGTGCTCGAGAACATTCAAGAGATCAAGCAGGCGACCGCCGAGGAGTTCGAGGCGCGCCGCATTCACCGGCGTTTCGTGACCGTTGCGGCCCGGCTCTGGCTCGACATGCACCGGGTCTTCCAGCGGCTCGATTTCTCTCAGCGGGTGATCGTTTCGCTGACGCAGCTTGTGATATTTGTAACGTCTATATTCCTCGTTCGATCAGGGGGGATGACGCCCGGCGAGCTTGTCATGTTCAACGGCTACGCCGCGATGCTCTTCGGTCCCTTCGCCGTTCTCGGCCGCAACTGGAACATCATCCAGAACGGCCTTGTCGCCGTTGTTCGCGCCGAGAAGGTCCTCGCCCTCCCTACCGAACGCTACGTTCCCGAGAACGCCGTGATCCTTCCCGACATACGAGGCAAGATCGCATGTGAGGAGGTATCCTTCGCGCACCGGAAGGGGGCCGAGATCCTCCGCGACGTTTCTTTCTCCGTGCAGCCGGGCGAAACCGTAGCGCTCGTGGGGGAATCCGGCGTGGGGAAAACCACGTTGATCGAGCTTATCCTCGGGTTTCATTTCCCAGAGGCGGGGCGCATTCTTATTGACGGCCACGATATCCGCACGCTTGATCTCAAGGGCTACCGCCAGCAAATCGCGGTCGTCCCGCAGGAGCCATCGCTTTTCAACGATACGATCGCGATGAACATCCGCTACGGCAGCTTCGGCGCCGACGACGCTGCGGTTCTGCGGGCCGCACGCGAAGCGCACGCCGCCGACTTCATAGAGTCCTTCCCGGAGAAATATAAACAGCTCGTCGGCTGGAGGGGCGTGAAGCTCTCGACCGGCCAGAAGCAGCGCATCGCCATTGCCCGCGCCATCCTCCGTAACCCGAAGATTCTGATCCTCGATGAGCCAACCTCCGCACTCGACGCAAAGTCCGAGGAGCTCCTGAAAGAGTCGCTCGGGCGCCTGATGCAGGGGCGAACGACTTTCATCATTGCCCACCGGTTGAGTACGGTGCGGCGAGCCGATAGAATTATCGTATTGGACAAAGGAACGATCGCGGAGGTCGGAACGCATAGCGAACTCCTTGCGAAAGGCGGCATCTATAAAGAGCTCTATGATCTCCAGTTTGCAGAGAAACGCGATGAATGAGCTACAATCGAAATTAGAGAAAATCGTCTCCGACCTGAAAGGCGAGATTGCCTCGCTTCGCACCGGCCGGGCCTCCCCGGTATTGGTTGAGGATTTGGAAGTTGAGGCCTACGGAAGCCGGCAGCCCTTAAAAACGCTTGCCGCGATCTCAATCCCCGAGCCGCGGCAGGTTCTCATTCAGCCATGGGATAAATCGCTTTTACCGGCGGTGGAAAAGGCCGTTCAGTCCTCCTCACTTGGGTTGAATCCGATTGTCGATAAAGACGTCATCCGTCTTTTCCTGCCCGCGCTCACCGAAGAGCGCAAGCGCGATATCGTTAAAGCTCTGAAGGAGCGGCTTGAATCCGCCCGCATCCTTGTGCGCCGGGCGCGGGACGAAGCGATGAAAGAGATTGATGCCGAGGAGAAGGCGAAGACGATTTCGGAAGACGAGAAGTTCCGCCGGAAGCAGGAAGTCGAGAAAACCGTGGGGGAGTGCAACAAGCAGATTGAGGATACCGGCACAAAGAAGGAGCGGGAAATTATGGCTGGATAAGTATGGATCCGGGATATTTGCGACATACGGTTCGCCAAATCCGTCATGCTTCCCATGATTCGAACATTGAATCAAAAACGTCTCGGCGGCGTTCTCATTGAGAAGGGCATTGTGAAAGACGAGAACGAGGCGTTTGTGATCGTCACGGAGGGGCGGGTATTTGTGAACGGCCAGAAGGCGGTATCACCAGCCCAGCCGGTGCGGGGAGAAAGCCATATCGAGATCCGCGGTCCCAAGGAATTCGTGAGCCGCGGCGGGTACAAGCTCGAGGCCGCGATCCGGCGCTTCGGCGTTTCCGCGGCCGGCAAGGTCTGCGCCGACGTGGGCTCCGCCTCGGGAGGGTTCGTCGAGGTGCTCCTCGCGCACGGCGCGGCCAAGGTGTATGCCATCGAGGCCGGAAGGGGCAAGCTTGACTTAAAGCTCCGCGAGGATCCGCGGGTCGTGGTCATGGAAGGGGCGAATATTCTTGCCATGGCTGCGCTCCCGGAGGCGATAGGGCTCTTCACCATTGATGTTTCTCTGACGCGCCTCGAGCTCGTGCTCCTGAACATCCGAAAGGCGCTTCGGGCGGACGGCGCAGTGATCGCGCTTTTCAAGCCGCAGTATGAAGTTGAGGACAAATCAAAACTGAAGCACGGCATTCTTAAAGACGAAATCATCCGCCGCGAGCTTGTCGAGCAGTTCCGCGCCTGGCTTCGCGAACACGGCTGGGGAGAGCTCGGGTTTATGGAGTCCCCGATCCGCGGCAGCGAGGGGAATGTTGAGTATCTTTTCCTCCTCAAACTACACACATGAAGGACTACCCAGCCGGATATATCAACTCAGCCCGAGGGTGGATACATCAATTTTTCAAGATCGCAAGAAGTTGATGTACTCAAGCGCGTGGCGGTTGCATGGCGGCTGCGAGGCGGCGGCATGACGGTGGCGAGACGGCGGGGCGCTTGTGTCTCGCATGCCGCCGCGATAGAATGCGGAAGTTATGCTGATCACGACACTCCTTTTCATTCTCCTCCTCGGTTTTCTCGTTCTTGTTCACGAGTGGGGGCATTTTTTCGTTGCACGAAAGTTCGGCGTACGCGTTGAAGAGTTTGCGTTCGGGTTCCCGCCGCGCCTGGCGAGCATCACGCGCCGCGGCACGCGCTACGCCTTGAATCTCTTTCCCCTCGGCGGGTACGTCCGGATTCTCGGCGAAGGCGGCGAGGCCGAATCGGACCCGGCGAGCTTTAGTTCGCGTCCGGTTTGGCAGAGATTTTGGATCATCGCGGCGGGGGTCGGGATGAACTTCGTTCTTGCTTGGCTTCTCTTCTCATTCGGCCACGGCCTCGGATTGCCGACGGTCGTGGGTGATGGAGATGCGGGGCCTGGGGCGCGGGTCACGGTCATCGGCCTTGCGCCGAATTCGCCGGCCGAGGCGGGCGGACTTCGGTTCGGCGACGCCATCCGCGAGCTCGGAACGGCGGAGGAGACCGTCGCCGTCGCGGCGATCGATGATGTCCAGCGCTTCATTGACCGGCACCGCGGGGAGACGGTGCGGCTCGAGGTGCAACGGGGACACGAGGTGGTGACCATACGCGCGATTCCCCGGGCTTCACCCCCGCCCGGTGAGGGCGCGCTTGGCATTGCGATGGCACGGGTGGGGACAATCCGTTCGCCGTGGTGGAGAGCACCGTGGGACGGAGCGAAGACCACGGCGAGTGCTACCGTCGGCATTACCCGCGCCCTCGGCGGGGCGCTCGGGGATCTCATCTCCGCGGGCGAGGTGCCGACCGACCTTTCGGGCCCGGTGGGGATTTTCGTCTTCGCGGACGAATCGCGGCGGCTCGGCACTATCTACCTCCTCGAACTCGCCGGGGTCCTTTCGGTCAACTTGGCGCTCTTAAACATCCTCCCGATTCCCGCGCTCGACGGCGGCCGCATCCTCTTCCTGTTTCTCGAAGGCGTGCGCGGGGTGCGGGTGAATGCTCGGCTGGAGCAGATGGTGCACACCATCGGGTTCGTCCTCCTCCTTTTCCTTATGGCTGCTATCACCTACCGCGATATCGTGCGGATTTTCTAAGGGCTTGACCTAGGCGATACGCCGTGCTACCCTTCCTCGTGGAGGTTCGCCCTCCGAAAGGTCCTTCATAAGTGCGAATACTCTCGTTTTACGAAATACACGCGAAGTGCTTCGAGTGCGTAGTGATGGTTTCGTAAAATAGCAAGTATTCGAAGCATTTCGATGTATCAACGCGATACCGCCGACGTTGGGCCGCGACCAATGTTCACGCCCAAGGACGGTGTTGTCTGGACCTGCGCCCAGTGCGGGGCGGAGATCTCGGAATTGCCGTTCCAGCCGCGAACCGACGAGAACGGCGTTCCGACCTCTCCCCTCTACTGCCGCGACTGCCACCGCGCCCGGATGCAAAACTCCGGCCCGCGGCGACGGTACTAAGGCCTAGACGCCAAAACCCCGGTTTACCCGGGGTTTTGTGTTTCATGGGCCGCCACCCGCCTTTGAGCTGGTTGTAACCGGATCCGGGGGCGGGAAGCGGGGAGGATTGGCAGCCATATCATGTCGAACCACGGCACCTTATAATTATCGGGTGCTGTCGCGCGGCCCACTGGTCCCGTGTTTGACATCGCCTTTTGCATCTCCTAGCATTGGGGATACGTTTGCTCGACAGCGAATGCGTATGGACGAACCCAAACCAACGCCGTTGAACCTCCTCGTCCCCGGCTCCATCGTGCTCGCGGGCGCCGTTGTTGCGCTCGCCGTGATCTACGTCGGGCGCGGCGGCGCGCTTCCGGCTCCGGCGGCGCAGGGCACGGCGAATACCGGAACGGCAAACAGCGCAGTCGCGGGCGTTCAAGCGGCTAACCTCGCCGACGACGATCCCTTCCTCGGCGACCCGTCGGCGCCGGTGGCGATTATCGAATTCAGCGATTTCCAGTGCCCGTTCTGCGCGCGGTTTTTCTCTGACGCGGAACCGCGGATCATTGATACCTACGTCAAGACCGGGAAGGTTAAGTTTATCTACCGCGATTTCCCGCTCTCCTCAATTCACGCCGAGGCCCAGAAAGCGGCCGAGGCGGGGGAGTGCGCAGACGAGCAGGGGAAGTTCTGGCTCTATCATGATCTTGTTTTCCGCCGTCAATCGCAGCTCGGCGTCGAGAATTTGAAAGCGTGGGCCGCGGAGCTCGGCTTTAACACCCAGCAATTCAACTCTTGTCTTGACTCCGGGAAGTATGCGGCCGAAGTGGCAAAGGACTTTTCGGACGGGCAGGCAGCCGGGGTGCGGGGGACGCCCACCTTTTTCATCAATGGGCAATCGGTGGTGGGCGCGCTGCCTTTTGAACAATTCCAGAGCGCCATTGAGGCGGCGCTGGCGCAGCAATGACGTGGCCGGCGGTGATGCGAGTATACGGATGTGCGAATATGGACCCCTTGGCATTGCATGACGGCTTGACAAGGACTCTATTTCTGGAGACCGAGGTCCGGTAACGCAAAACAGCATGGCAAACGTCAAAATCTACACCACGCCTTCCTGCGTTTTTTGCAAGATGACTAAGGCCTTTTTCGAGGCCAACGGCATCGCCTACCAGGAGTTCAACGTTGCTTCGGACGCCCAGGCCCGCGAAGAGATGATCACGAAGTCGGGGCAGTTCGGCGTACCGGTTACCGACATCGACGGCAAGCTCGTCATCGGGTTCGATCGCGCCGGGCTCGCCGAGCTTCTCGGCATCACGTAGGGCGGCGGTTTTCCGCCGACGGGAAGCGCTCATGTGCGTATTAATTCAGATTTTTCGTCTCGAGCCATGGTGAACGACTCTCTGGGGAGACCGGACGAGCAGGGATTCCGCATCCAGCGGGCGAAGCGTGTGAAGGTTATCCGGCGGCTCCTCTGGGTAGGCATCCCCATCCTCATTGCGGCTGTTCTCGGTTGGGGGCTTTTCTTCTTGAGCCGCCGCAGCGGAGGCACGGAAATCGGGGCGTTCTATCCCCCCGTGGGGGCCGAGCATATCGGCTCTGCCGATCCTCCGCCTACGCCCTATAACTCAAATCCGCCCTCATCCGGCGCTCACTTCGGGAGCCAGGCGAACTGGGGGGTGTACGACTACGAGGTGAATGATCAAATTTTCATTCATAACCTCGAGCACGGCGGCATCTGGTTCGCGTACCGGCCGTCGGTCCCCGTGGCGGCGGTGGAGGAGTTGCAGGCCATTGTCGCGGAGCTTGGAGGCTCGAAGATCGTGATGGCGCCGCGTTCCGCAAATGACGCCGACATCGCGATCGTTTCCTGGTCGCGGGTTCTCAAGTTTAACCTGGAGGGCGAGCATCTCGCGCCGAACCAGCGGGAGGGTATTCGTGCCTTCTACGAGAGTTACAAAAACCGCGGCCCGGAGTTCGTGCCGGATTTCATGCCCGGGATTGACCCAAAAACAGTGCAGTAGTGAATTTTCAATTTTTAATCAATTTTCAATGAATCAATTTTCAAACCACATTTGAAAATTGGGAATTGAAAACTGAAAATTTTGCGATGTATGACCTCATTATTATTGGCGGCGGGCCTGCCGCGGTTGCCGCCGGCGTCTACGCCGCCCGGAAGAAATTAAAGACCCTCCTCATCACCGAGTCCTTCGGGGGGCAATCCATAGTATCGGACAACATTGAAAACTGGATCGGCGAAAAAATAATCACCGGCTTTGATCTCGCCAAGAAGCTCGAAGAGCACGTCCGCGCCCAGGAGTCCATCGAGATCAAGATGCCGGAGCGCGTGACGAAGGTCTCGGAGATCCCCTGCGCCGACGGCTCGCCTTCGCCCGCCGGCTTCGGCGGAGCAAGCAAGCGTCCGTGCGACTTCCTCATTGAAACCGACAAGGGCGGGAGCTACGAGACGAAGGCGGTAATCGTTACCTCCGGTTCGCGTCGGAGGCGGCTCGGCGTTCCGGGTGAGGGCAAGTTCGAAGGGAAGGGCGTTGCGTTTTGCGCCACCTGCGATGCCCCCGTATTCAGCGGCAAGCGCGTTGCGGTCGTGGGCGGCGGCAATGCCGGGCTCGAGGCGGTGGTTGACTTATTTCCCTATGCGGCGGAAATTTACCTCTTACATCGCGGCGACCAGTTAAAGGGCGATCCGGTGACGCAGGAGGAAATAAGAAAGAATCCAAAGGTGAAGATCGTCCTCAATGCCGGAACCCAGGAGGTCCTCGGCGATACATTCGTCACCGGTCTCCGGTATAAAGACCTGAAATCAGGGGATATGAAAGAGCTTGCTCTTGACGGCGTGTTCGTGGAGATTGGCGCGGTGCCAAATTCCGAGATCGTCAAAGATATTGTTCAGCTCAACCAGTTCGGCGAGATCGTCATTGACCACAAGACCTCGGCTACTTCCAAGCCCGGCATTTTCGCCGCGGGCGACGTCACCGACGAGATGTATAAGCAAAACAATATCTCGGTCGGCGACGGCGTCACTGCGGCCCTCTCGGCCTATGTCTATCTTTTGGGTTTAAAGAAACACTCAGCGGCCGCGGAGATGCCCAATGCGGCTGGATCGGAATGACAATGTTGCGGAAACTGAATCCGGAATGGGCGCTCCGGCTCGGCCTGGGGGCGATGTACGCGTATTCCGGTCTTTCATTGTTCCGCCAGCCACTGGATTGGCAGGGATTTTTGCCGATGTGGCTTTCAGAGTTGGTGGGCCGCGTTATGCCCCTGTCCGCGTATCTCGCCATCCAGGGGGCGGGGGAACTGCTTATGGCCGCTGTTTTCTTGACATGGTTTTTGCCGCGGTGGACCCTCCGCGCCGCCGCCGCTATGGCGGCGCTCGAGATGCTCGGCATTGTCGCGTTCGTAGGCGTTGACCTCATAACCTTCCGCGACCTCGGGCTTTTAGGCGCGGCCTTGGCTTTGCTTCTCCTGTCGCTTCGTTGAGCGAAAAAGCATTTTTTGCGCTATAGAACGTGGCCTCTTTTCTCGAAAACACCAAGCACTATGTTGAACGGGCGGCCTCGGCGCTCGGCCTCGGTGCCGATGCGTTGGCGCTCCTTGAGAAGCCCAAAAACGTCGCCGCCTTCGATATTCCGCTTCCGCTCGATAGCGGAGAGACGCGGATTTTCAAGGCCTGGCGGGTGCAGCACAATGACGCCCTCGGCCCTTTTAAGGGCGGCATCCGCTACCATCCGGCCTCCAATGTGGACGAAGTGGAGGCGCTTGCCTCGCTTATGACCTGGAAGACATCGCTCGTCGGCATTCCCTACGGCGGGGCCAAGGGTGCGGTCACGGTAAATCCGAAGGAGCTTTCGGCGCGCGAGCTTGAGGCGATCTCGCGGAGCTACGTTCGCCGGCTCTTCGACGTCATCGGCCCGAAGAAGGACATTCCGGCGCCCGACGTCGGCACGACCCCCCAGGTGATGGCTTGGATGGTGGATGAATATTCCAAACTCGTCGGCCACTTCGAGCCCACGGCCTTTACCGGCAAGCCCGTCGAAATAGGGGGTTCGTTTGGGCGAGACACCGCAACCGGCTTCGGCGGCGCGGTGGTGCTCCGCGAATATGCGCGTTCGGCCGGCCTTGAGCCGAAGAAGCTCCGCGTCGCAATCCAGGGGTTCGGCGCCGTCGGCTCAGCCATCGCGAACATCCTCGCGAAGGAGGACTACCGCGTCGTCGGCCTCTCCGACTCGAAAGGCGCGATTTTCAATGATGACCGCATTGATGTCGAAGAGGTCCTCCGCGTTCAGGAGGAGCGGGGATTGGTGAACCGGCGTCCCTGCTCGCTCGAGGAGGCCTCGGGCGGCATGTGCAAGGTTATTTCCAACGAGGAGCTCCTTGAATCCGAGGTGGACGTATTGATCCCCGCAGCGCTGGAAAACGTCATCACCGCCGAGAACGCAGGCCGCGTCAAAGCCAAAACCATTTTGGAAATGGCCAACGGACCGGTGACGTCGGAAGCGGAGGCGATCCTTACCGCAGCCGGCGCGGCGATTATCCCCGACGTCCTCGCCAACAGCGGCGGAGTGGTGGGGTCGTATTTCGAATGGGTGCAGGGTTTGGCGCGTTTCTACTGGGAAGAGGATGAGGTATTTGCGAAAATAAAAAAGATTATGGTGAAGGCGTTTGAAGACGTGGCGAAAGCAAAATCCGAAGGCGGGGACTGGCGCGAGGCAAGTTATGTTCGTGCGGTTAAGCGCGTGGCCGAGGCGATGCGGTTGCGGGGGTGGGTATAATGCAACAAGAAAGGGGACAGCGCGCACGCTGTCCCCGAACGGAAAGGTCGTTTCGGGCTAGGCCGGCCCCTTGTGAGTGAGAATTGCGAGCTTGGTGCGGCCCTGTTCGCGGATGAGGCCGATCTCGAGGTCTGGATTCTCGCGAAAGATCTTTGTCAGGAGCGCGAGGCACGAGAACTGGCCGTCCGGCCCCTTCAGCTCGAAGCCGTAGCCCGGCACCTGGAGGATGCGGGCGATCTCATCGCCGTCGTAGATCCCAGATACGCTGAGGATCCTTCTGAGGGCCGCCCCGAGTTCTTCCTCCGTCGCCACGCGCCGCTCGACGCGCATCACATCGTGTGCCATCTCCACACCTCCTTGAAAAGCGTGTTATCCTAGTGATATATGAAACCGGCGAAAATTGCAATCGTTCGACAAGCTCACGACCGATCAACCCTATGGCAAAAATAGCGATCAACGGCTTTGGGAGAATTGGGCGTTCGTTTTTCCGGGCGGCGTTCGGCCTGCCGGAGTTCGAGATCGTCGCCTTGAACGACCTTGTCGACCCCGGGACGCTCGCCTACCTTTTAAAATTCGATTCGGTGTACGGCCGCTATGCTCGGATGGTCAATTCGACCGGAAAGGAGATTGTCGTGGATGATTATGAGATTCCTGTGCTTGCGGAAAAAGATCCCGTGCAACTTCCGTGGAAGAAACTCGGAGTTGATATTGTGGTGGAGTCAACGGGCTTTTTCACGGACGGCGCAAAAGCCAGAATGCACATTGATGCTGGCGCAAAGCGAGTAGTCATAACTGCACCCGCGACGGGTGACGTCACCACGGCTTTGATCGGCGCGAATGACGATCGCTTCAAGAAGCCGGGGCCGATCACCGCGAACGCCTCCTGCACCACGAATTCCGTGGTCCCGGTGCTCGCGATCCTCGAGGCGAATTTCGGCCTTGCCAAGGCGATCATGAACACCGTCCACGGCTATACGGCAACGCAGAAGCTGGTTGACGGCCCGGATATGAAGGATCCGCGGCGGGGCAGGGCCGCGGCCGCAAACATCGTGCCCTCAACCACCGGGGCCGCCGAGGCGGTAATCCAATCCCTGCCGTTTTTGAAGGGGAAATTCGATGCAGTCGCGATTCGCGTGCCGGTGATTGCGGGCTCGCTCTCGGTGGTGAACGTGCTTCTCGAAAAAAACGTTACCACCGAAGAAGTGAACGCCATCTTTGAGCAGGCGGCCAAAGACGCCCGATGGGCGCGGGTGTTGAAAGTTACCGATGCTCCCGTTGTCTCCACCGACATCGTCGGCGAGCCCTACGGCGCGATCATTGATCTCGGGCTCACGCGCGTCTCCGGCGGCAACCTGGCCACGGTTTTCTCCTGGTACGACAACGAGGCCGGGTACACCGCCACTCTCGTCGAGCACGTGCGGAGGATCGCAGGGATGCTCTAGCTAGGTCGATGGTATTTTGTCCCTATTGACAGCGTTGTTTTACGGTAGTATTATTATCTCTTAAGGGATAGCTTCTTCTAGAGCACATCACGCAAAGGAGGTTTGTCATGGGACGTTTTGGCGCGCTCCTTACCAGCTCGTTCCTTTTCCTCGCCGTTCTGATCTCCGGCTGTGCGGCCATTCAGACGGGTCTCGAGTACCGGGACCTCGACGTCCAGACCAAGGTGTCCGCAACGGTCTTCCTTCCCCCGGCGCCGGCGGCGCAGAAGACGCTTTGGCTCGACGTCCGGAATGCGTCGGATAAGGAACTCGACCTTGCGGCGCTCGGCGGCATGTTCGCCGCACGCGGCTATCGCATCGTCCAGGATCCCGCGCAGGCAAACTATCTCCTCCAGGTGAACGTCCTCTACGTCGGACGGGACGATCGGTCCGCAATCCGTCAGGCATCGCTTTACGGCGGGTGGGGCGGACCGATAGCGGGTACGGCGGTCGGCGGCCTCATCGGTAGCGGTCCCGGGAGCCCGCGCGCCTTCGGCGTCGGTGTCATTGCTGGTGGGCTCGTCGGCGGTGCGGCCGAACTCATTGCGGGATCTCTCGTCAAAAAAGTGACCTATGCCATGGTCACTGACGTTCAGATCTCGGAGCGTTCGGCAACGCCGGTTTCGCAGACGCAGTCGGCACAAGTTCCTCAGGGCACGGCGACGACCGTGACCCAGAGTGTCGGAGAGGTTTCCGGCTGGCGGCTCTATCGCACGCGGATTGTCTCGAGCGCAACTCAGGTCAACCTTGAGTTCGATGCGGCGCGCGCCGAGCTCACCCGTGGGCTCCTCCGGAGTCTCGCGAACGCCTTGTAAGGCGCGAGCGCGCTGACACTGTCCGCAGGCAGTTGGAAAAATTTCCTTCTGCCTGCTTTCTTTTGACTTCGTGTGGGATACCAGTAGAATTGAGATGCTATGCGCCAATCTGAGCTTTTCGGGAAAACCCTCCGCGAAGATCCGAAAGATGAAATTGCGGCAAACGCCCGGCTCCTGGAGCGGGCAGGGTTCGTCTACAAGACCATGGCCGGGGCCTACGACTACCTTCCCTTGGGCTTTCGCGTCCTTGAAAAGATTAACGCCGTCATCCGTCAGGAGATGGAGGCGATCGGCGGGCAGGAGCTTTTACTTACCGCGCTGCAACCCAAAGAACGCTGGATGAAATCCGGCCGTTGGGATACGCTCGCCGAGATCATGTACCGGTTCAAGGACCACTCCGGACGCGAGGTCGGGCTCGCCGCGACGCACGAGGAGCCGCTTGCCGAGATCGCGACGCGCTCGATCTTTTCCCATAAAGATCTGCCCATCGCCGTCTATCAGATTCAAACCAAGTTTCGCGACGAGCCGCGCGCGAAATCCGGCCTGATCCGCGGCCGCGAGTTCTTGATGAAGGATCTTTACAGCTTCCACCGCGACGAGCGCGATTTGGAGCGCTTCTATGCCAAGGCCGACCAGGCCTACCAGAAGGTTTTCAAGCGCGCCGGCCTTGAATTTTTCGTCACCGAGGCCTCGGGCGGCACCTTTACCAAACAGTTCACGCATGAGTACCAGGTATTGTCCGATGCCGGCGAGGATCACATCCTCTATTGCCCCCGTTGCCGCTACGCCCAGAATCAGGAGATTACAACCATGCGCCTCGGGACCAAGTGCCCGAAGTGCGGCAAGGCCGCGATCCAGGCCGGCAAGGCCGTCGAGGTCGGGAATATCTTCAAGCTCGGAACGAAGTTCTCAAGCGCCTTCGGGCTCGCCTACGCCGATGAGCGCGGCGAGCGGAAGCCCGTCTGGATGGGTTCCTACGGCATCGGCCCCGGCCGCCTCATGGCGACGATCGTCGAGGCGAACCACGACGGGCGGGGGATTGTCTGGCCGGAGGCCGTCGCGCCCTACCGCGCGCACCTCATCGAGATTCGGAGCGTCATGCAGAAGGTGAAGAGTCAAGCCGAGACGCTTTATAAAAAGCTCCTTGCCAGGAGGGTGGAGGTGCTCTACGATGACCGGGACGAGAAAAGCGCCGGAGAGAAGTTCGCGGACGCCGATTTGATCGGCATTCCATGGCGGGCGGTAATTTCAGAGAAGACGATTGCGAAGAAAGGGGTGGAGGTGAAGCGGAGGAGCGAAGAGAAGAGCAGTGTGGTGAGCGTTGAGAAGTTGCTGAAGATGGTAACAACGAAGTAGCTCGGCAAGTGGCTTTGGGAAACTTCGCGAAACCCCACCGAGGTTTCGCTCATCGCCGGCCTCCTCGCTCGCCTCGCTTCGCTCGGCACCATGGCCGCTCGTCGGCCGAGCGTTCCCAAAGCCACATTGCCGAGCTCTTCTCGGTCTTTGTTACCCGCGCCTCCGCAATGAATTTTCATCAACGATGCCGCCACCTCTCCGCTCGAGAGGGTAGTGCATGGAGTGGTAGAAAAGAAAACGGCCGAAGCGCTCGCGTGAGCGTCCGGCCGATGGCCTTCGAAAGCGGGGCTGGCAGAGTTAGAGCCCTACGACGTCTCCATCAGGAAGGGAGTAGACCTTGCCGTATAGTCGGGAACAAGCGATTCTTGCCGCTCGAATCCCGGCTTTGGTGTCACCCCTTTCATAGGCTGCCCTCTCTTCGGAGGTAAAGTCTCGATTGAACTCCTCGTCAGACTGCTCCGGAGTCAGCCCCCTCTCCTCTGATGTGTGGTCGCAGTATGCGCGTCCGCAAACTACGCAAAGACCTGGCATGCTTTTTCACCTCCCCTCGGCCTATTAAACTAGCATTCTTATGAGATAGTGTCAAGAATTTTGAACCCAATTCGTAATTCGCAGATTGGCATAAGATTCGCAGATTGGCATCATAAGTCATTATCATAGTCATCGTCATGCTTAACCGGCTCTTCGGACTTTTCTCAAAGGATATAGGGATTGACCTCGGGACGGCGAACACTCTGATCTACGTCCAGGGGCGGGGGATCGTGATCAACGAACCCTCGGTGGTGGCCGTGAACCAGAAGACCGGGCAGATCGTCCAGGTTGGGTCCGAGGCGCGAAAGATGGTCGGCCGCACGCCCGGGCACATCGCCGCGATTCGGCCGCTCGTCGCCGGCATCATCTCGGATTTCGAAGTGACCGAGGAGATGCTCCGCTACTTCATCGGCAAGGTGCATAACGGTTCTTTCCCCATGCTCCCGCGGCCGCGGGTCGTGATCGGCATTCCCTCGGACGTGACCGAAGTTGAGCGGAAGGCCGTGGAGGATGCGGCCAAGAACGCCGGGGCGCGGGAGGTCTTCCTGGTTGAGGAGCCGATGGCCGCCGCTATCGGCGTGCGCTTGCCGGTTCAAGACCCGGTGGGCTCAATGATCGTTGACATCGGCGGCGGGACCGCGGACATCGCGGTGATCTCGCTCGGCGGGATCGTGGTCTCGCGGAATCTCCGGATCGCCGGGGATCGGTTGAACGAGGACATCATCCGCTTTGCGCGCGACGAACATAAGCTGCTTCTCGGCGAGCGGACAGCCGAGGATTTGAAGATTGCCATCGGTTCCGCAGCCGAGCTCGAGGAGCCGATGGAGGCCACCATGCGCGGCCGGGATCTCGTGACCGGGCTCCCCAAGGAGGTGACCGTGGATGATGCCGAGATCCGGCGGGCGATGCAGCATTCGGTGCATGCCCTCGTCGAGGCCGTCAAGGCCGCCATCGAGTCAACGCCGCCCGAGCTCGTGGCCGACATTATGCACCGGGGCATCGCGCTCGTGGGCGGCGGTTCGCTCCTCCGCGGGCTGGATCGCGTAATCGCCGAGGAGACGCGGATTCCGGTCGAAGTGGTGGAAGATCCCCTCACCGCTGTGGTTCGCGGTACGGGCGTCATTCTTGAGAATTTGGACGGCCTTGCCGACGTGCTCGTTTCGCGCGAGTACCAGCGGGTGCCGACGGTCTAAGGTCGGCCGGATCGGCCACGTTCGGCGCCGAGTCCGGCCGGGTGCTTGCGTATGTTTCGGCGCGTGAGAATTCTCCGCACGCTTTCAGTTGCGGCGCTCGTGGGGTTGCTGGTTCTTGCCGGCGCCGGAGCCGCCTTCCGCTCGTTCCGCGAGCGGGTTTTCGGTGCCGGTCGGCCGGTCCTCGGCCTCGCCAACCGCCTTACCGATGGCGTCCAGGCGCGGTTCGGGCTTGACAGCAGCGGCCGCGCCGCGGCCGAGGCCGAACGCGTACGGCTTCTGGCCGAGATCGCGCGGCTCGAAGAAGCCGGCCGCGAGAACGCCCTGCTCCGCGCCGCCCTGGGGCTGCGCGAAGATGGGGAGACGGGCGTGCTCACGGCGACGGTCATCGGATTTCTGCGCGAGGGGCGCGACGAGTACTTGGTGTTGAACCGCGGCACGGATGCCGGCATCGGCATCGGCGACGTGGTACTCGATCAGAACCGGGCCTTCGGCGGAACGGTAAGCGAGGTAGGCCGGGGGTTCGCGCGAGTCCTCCTGCTCTCGAGTCCGTCGCGGAGCGTTGATGTCGTCGTTGCGGGGCGCGAGCTCCGTGCCATTGCGAAGGGGGCCAACGCCCGCGAGCTCTCAATTGAGCTCGTGCCGCAGGGCGCGGAGTTGAAATCCGGCGACCTCCTCGTGGCTGCGCCCCGAGCGGCCGGCGGCCGGAGGGCGCTTCTGGTCGGCGAGGTGCGTGAGGTGCGGGAGGGCGAGAGCGAGGTATTCAAAACGGTTCGGGCGATCCACCTCTTCGACCCCGCCACCGACGAGGTGCTCGTGCTTTTGGCTCCGTAGCGGTTGTACCATGACATTTCTTACCTGGTTCCTCGGCTATGCCGTTCTTCTCCTCTTCGAGGTCGCGGTGCTTCCGAATTTCTTCGGGTCATCAGTCCCCGCGATTGCGCTCTCTTTTGCCATCGTCGCGATATCCTGGCAGAAATTCCCGAGCGGTTTTTGGTTCGCCGGATTGGCCGGGTTCCTTCGCGATGCGTTTGCCACGCCGGCGGCCGCCGATCACACCATCCATCTTGTGATGATCTTTCTTGCCATGCATCTCTTTTTTGTCCTCATTCCGTGGGACGAACCCCTCCGGCGCCTCGGCGGGATTGCCGCGGGGCTCCTTGCCGTTCCGGCCGCCTGGATCCCGGCCGCGGGCGTGGGGCGCATTGTCTTCGGGCTGGATCCGCCGCCGCTCGCATGGGCTGATCTTGCGAGTTCGGTCGCGATCCGCGAGGCCGCATTTGCGGCGATATGGTTCCTGATATTGGCGTGGGTCGCGGTGCGCCTCGCCAGCGTTCGCCGTGCGGCAGCCATCGGCCGCCTCACTCCATGAAACGCTGGTTGCAGAGGACGTTTGCCGTCCGTCGTCCCGGCGTCGAGATCGCCCCGGAGGAAATTTTCCCCGACGCGGTGAACTCGCCCGGATTCCGCGTCGAGCTTGCCGAGGGGCGGATCGAGCGTCCGATCGGCCGGCGGGCGTATTTCGTCTTCGCCGTTTTCCTCGCGGTGGGGCTTATCACCGTGGCCGCGCGCCTGGCTTACCTCCAGGTCGTCCGCGGCGAGGATCTCCTCGCGCGCGCCCGGGCAAACAAGACCTATCCCATTCTCCTCGCCGCGCCGCGGGGCATTTTCTACGACCGGAACGGCGAGAAGCTCGTCGAAAACACGCCGACCTTCGTGATCACGATCAGGCCGCGTGAGTTTTCGGGCGATGGGGGCTTTTTCGGGGCGCTTACGCGCCTCGCTTCCCTAACCGGTCGCAGCACGGCCGCAATCGCCGAAGATAACGGTCTCGATCCCGCAACCGCGGCCAGCGCCGCAACCCTGTTGCGCTCGATGTGGCCGGAGGAAGCGTTCGTGGCCGCCGGGGAGCTCCGCGAGGCCATCTTGGAGATCCAGGCGCGACCCGATGAGTTCCCGGCCGTTGCCATCACCGAGGCCGCCCGCCGGAG
>Ga0155898_114_pt4 | contig 23159 bp, 21 predicted proteins | sample RifCSPlowO2_01_FD_107552 | JGI IMG/M metagenome (GOLD analysis project Ga0155898, IMG submission 107552) | Candidatus Sungbacteria bacterium RIFCSPLOWO2_01_FULL_59_16
AGGCGCTTGACGGCGCACGAGCCGATAAGCCCGGCTCCGCCAGTAACAAGCACTTTTTGATTTCTAAAAAAATCCGTTGCCATGAGGTTCTCCCTGTATTACCTACTACCATTGAATGCGCCGCATCGCAACAAAAAGAAATGGCCCGGACATCTGCATGTCCGAGCCACTGCGCGGTCTCTAAAGAACGACTACGGGAACTCGAGCTTGACGCCCAAGATAGGCAAGGCTACTGCACTGACGGCTATGGTCTTGTCATCCTCGACCTCGCCGCCGAGGATCATCTCCCACCACTTCGCAGCGGGGGCGCGACATACTTCGAGAAATTCTGTTCTGTCCGGTTTCTGTTTTCCCGTCGGTGTGCAGCCGAGCGCGACAAAGCCGTGGTAAAACGCATCATAGGTTGCCGGCTCGAAGAGGAATTTCTTCTGCGGTAAGCGAACTAGTCCTCCGGGAACGTAACCAGTTTCCTCCTCGACTTCGGCATAAGCCACATCCTCGGGGGTCTGCTGTCCCTTCGGGTTGCCTCCGGGGATCTCGATAACCGGCTCTTTGACCCCGAAGCGGTATTGCTTCACATAGATGACTTCTCCGTCGGTCGAGACGGGCAGGACGATCGTGGCGCGCTTGCGTGCTACCCACAGGAGATAATCGTCGAACTTCGCCCCGTCTGGAGCGATGAAATCCCGCATCACCGCAGCGCGACCGTATGACTCCCTTATCACTACCTCGCGGACACACTCCGGCCACTTTTGCATCCGACCCTCCTTTGTCGCGCACCGGTGATCCGGCGCTGGTTTGGCGTTGCGTTCTTACTTCCTGCGTTCGATTTCCAGATCCTGCTTCTCACGGTCTATGTCAATCGACTCCGAAAATGCCGCGCAGTGAGGACACGCCCTTCGATGCGCCAAGTCATCATCTCCAATATCTCCAGGACTGCGCGCGTCGCGAATGACCGTGAGATACTCTCCGCACGTGTACGGCGGCCTCCTCGAAAGCATCTCCATGAGCTTCCCATGGAGCATGGGGTTGGCGACGAGGATCGACTCGTCGCCGAGCTCCCACTCCTTGCCCGCAAGGTCCGTCACCTTCGCTCCGGCCCCACGGCAAATGACCACCGCCGCGGCCATGTCCCACGGCTCGAGCCGCGTCGCGGCGTAGGCGTTCATCTTGCCGCTGGCGACAAGCGCCAATGACACCGAGGCGCAGATGTGTTGCGAAACGCAGAGTACGCCGTCATCGCCAACGAGTTTCGACTCGATGTCGAGCGGCAACCGCCGACGTCCTGGCGCTTTACCGGGGTCTAGGCCGACGATGGCGTGGTGAATGTCAGTGTCTAGCGAGACCGAAATCCACTTCCCGTTGGCACATGCCCCCATTCTCTCTTCGGCGATGTATGTTTCTCCACTGCCCCCATCCCGAAGGGGACAGTGGATAACGCCGACAACCGGCGTTCTGCCGCGGCAGAGCGCGATGCACACCGAGAAGTGATCACTGATGCCGCGCGTATAGGGAATGGTGCCGTCGAGGGGATCCACCACCCAGGTGTACTCGGAACGCGCTGCCTTAGGGTCATCCTCTTCAGAGAGGATACCGTGATCGGGAAACTCCCGCTCAATCGCCGCACGGATGAAGCGATCGGATACATCATCCACCTCGGTCTTGAAGTTATTGACGAGCTTCCACTCGAGCCCTAGGGCTTCCCCGTGGCGCCCCCGGAGAACCCGCCCAGCGCCCAGGGCGGTTTGGACCGCAAACTCAGTAAGACGACTCCACTCACGCATGTCTGCCTCCTCTCTCGTTTCTTGTTTTCAAGATTCTCTCCGCCGACGTCGGTTCCATCAGTATCAGAACAACAGAAAAAGTCAAGGGGGACCACCGGTCAAAAAACGCCCGCCCTCATTGAGCTTAATGAGAGCGGGTTTCGTTTGGCGGAGCACTTCTGCTGCCGACCGTCAGGAGAGATAGGCCGCGATGAAGCCGCCGATGCGATCATCCGAACACCGCATCCCTACCTCCGAGATCGCTTCACGGAGAAGATCAGGACGTTCCTGGTCTGCGAGGCCGGCGAAAATCTCTGCCTTGATCTCGTTGAGGTTCTCATCGGCCCAGCGGGAGACGAGGCCAGCCACAGCTTCTCCAGTCCACCGACTATCTGGATCAAGCGCCACACCGATCATCCCCGTCGCTCGTTTCATGGCCTCGAGGGTGAAGCGGCCGATCCGCATCACGACTTGTTGAAGGAACCGAACTTCTTTGATCGCCATATCTCGTTCCCGCCCCACCACCATTGTGGTGTAGAACGGGTTTGACCGCCTACGCCGACTTTCCATGCGATCAATTAAGAGTTGATAGGTCTCCTGGAAGGCCGCCAGAATAGTGTCGGCGCGTTTTTGATCGGCGATGCCCAATAGGATCTTCGCGCTGAACTCATTCCAATTCCCTTCCATCTCGCCGTAGGCCCTCTCGATTGTTGCCCAAGCGGCCTCATCGGCGTTCACGCCGAGCCGCATCAGACGCTGGAAGCTACGGAACGACTCACCTTGCCAAGTGAGGTACCGGTCGAGCGCTTCCACCACGAAAGACCTTTCGTCCGCGGTGAGGCCGTAGCGTGCGGCAACCGCCCCGAACTCCGCCGCGGTGATGAAGTCCTCCAGTTGGTCGGCTGTCATCGCCGAAGTCAACTCGAAGAGCTCATCGGGAACTTCGGAAGGATCGAGGATGAACTGAACCCAGCTCCAACTCGTTGGAGTTTCGATCTTAGCGTGAAAGAGAATCCCAGAGATGGCACCGATCACGGCAACGCGGAGGGTCGTCCACGCCGCACCTTGGATGTCATCGGTCTGAATCGTCTGACGTTCTCTCCCCAGACCAACGATGCTGCGGGCGGTCTCGAGTAAGACGTGACGAACCGATTCGGTGAGCGGCATACCACGCACCTGAAGACAGTAGAGTTTGGCCTCTAAGAACATGTGTCCTCCTCCATGTGTTGGTACGGCTACTTCCTTTCCATCGCCCAGTGCCGTCCCAAGGGTTCGAGCTCTTTCCAGAACGCTTCCGGAATCTCAAACTCTCCGGCCTCCGCGTTCTCTCGCGCCTGCTCCGCCGTGCTCGCGCCGGGGATAGTAGCCGCAGCTTGGGGGTGCCGCACGCACCACCGAAGCGCTGCCGCCGCAAGCGGAACGCCATGCGCATCGCAGAGCGTCTTCATCATAGCTACATGCGCCAGGCACGCCAGACTGAAGTCACGAACCACATATTCCGCGCCAAGAAATGGGCCAGCGGCGAGAAGACCGCGCTCGAGCGGCGTGGCAATGACGAGCCCGACGTTATGGCGCTCGGCCGCCGGGAAGATCCTCCGCTCGGCAATGCGGTTGATCAAGCTCCAGGCCTGCGCGACCACGGCGACGTCGAACTCCCCCGTCTCGATATAGTAAGCGGCCGTCTCCGGGTCATTGGCCGCAACGCCGATGAACCGTACCACGCCCTGGTCGTGGAGCTTCTGCAACGCGCCGAAAGCACCGCGATTCCCCATCACGAAATCCATCGGAGGAGCCGCGCCGAGTGGCGGCGTCATCGGATCATGGATGTAGACAACCGGAAGATGATCCATGCCGAGGCGCTGCATACTCTCCTCGACCGAGCGCATGGTCTCGTCGTAGGACCAGTCATACCCATCACCGGAGACGTGCGGCCCGACCTTGGTCGTTACCAGTACGCGCTCACGGAGTTGGGGAAGTGTAGCGAGAACCCCGCCGATAACCGACTCACTCCCACCCGCAAGGTACAAAGGAGCGGTATCAATGAGAGTTGAACCGGCTCCGATTGCTGCAATAACCGTCTCCCGGGCGAGTTCGGGGTCGCCGAGAAAATCCCCGGAATGGTTTGCCTGATATTGCCTGGCAGCGATGGCTGGATCCGGAAGCCCGAGGAATGCCCCGCCGAGTCCGACAATGGGAACACGTAATCCGGTTCTGCCGAGAACTTTCGTTCGCATTGCTTCCCTCCTTGTGGACAATAGTTGAGGTTGAATTGTACAGGTGCTTGCCAATCAAAATGGCATACGCCCATTGGTAGCACGGGCGCACCACGGAATCAACCGGCCGACTAAGAACTAAAACGGCCCTCGGAATTCGGCGATCTCGCGCGAAATTTCTCCGCGAGGCGTCCAGCGCCGTTTGCCGCGGACGAGCTGATGCGCGGCAAGGGCAATCGTACGCGGATTCGGATAAAAAAGATTTTCGAGCGGCCGCGAGGGCGGACAGGTGACCGGTTGAAACCCGATGCGGGCGATTTTCGGGACCGGCAGTCGCGCTCCCTGAAAGTGCTCAATTGTGCGCGTAATGATTTCGGAAGCGGCGCCGCAGGTAAGCCAGGCGTTATCCGCCACAAGCAGGCGGCCGGTTTTTTTCACCGAGCGGACTATAGTCCTCATATCGAGGGGTGAGAGCGATACCGGATCAATCACCTCGGCACGGATGCGCGCATCTTCAAGCAGGCGGGCGGCGCGGAGCGACTCGGGCACCAGGTAGGACACGGCAATAATGGTGACGTCGCTCCCCTTGCGGAGCACCCGCGCCCTGCCAAAAGGCACGGCGTAGGGCCTCGCGGGCACATGCCCCCTCATCGCGTGGAGCATCCGGTGCTCGATGAATAACACCGGATTATCGTCGCGGATGCTCTGGATGAGGGCACCTTTCGCGTCGTAAGGGGTTGAGGGCGCGACCACTTTCAGGCCAGGAACGTGCATGAAAAGCGAGTGGAGCGCCTGCGAATGCTGGGCGCCCTGCCCCCAGGAGCGGCCGATCACCGAGCGGAAGACGGCCGGAATCTTCACTGCTCCGCCGTACATGTAGCGGGCCTTGGCCGCGATGTTCACGATCTGATTCGTCGCCAAGAGCAGGAAGTCCATGCGGATGTGCGCGTGGATGGGGCGGAGGCCGGCAAGGGCTGAGCCGATCGCAACTCCGGTCATTGCGTCCTCGGAAAGCGGCGTGTCGAATACTCTCATACGCCCGAATTTTTTCTGAAGGCCGGCGGTGGTGCCCCACATCGCAACGTGGTCATCCACGCCCATGCCGAGCACGAACACCGAAGAATCGCGCGCCATTTCCTGCGCGGTGGCTTCACGGATCGCTTCGGCGTAGGTGATTATTCGTTCCATGGCAGTATTTCGTAGCCCTATGCAAAGACATCGGTATAAAGCTCCCGCGCCTTGGGGAACGGGCTTTTTTCGGCCAACCGGAATGCGGAGGCGATTTCACGCTCGACTGCGCGCTCGATCTTTGCCCGTGAGGCAGGCGCGAGGAGTTGTCCTACTCTCAGAATCTGGTCGTTCTTCACCCACGGGGCAAGCTCGCGGCGCGAGCGGTAGCCGGCGTCGTAATCCTCATCCGGCCCCACGTGCTCGCGCCAGCGATATGTCATACACTCAAAAAACGCAGGCCCGGATTTTTTTGCGACAATCCGCGCGCGTGCCTTTGAGACTCGATCAAAAATCTTCAAGATATCATTCCCCTCGATTCGCTCGGCGGGCATTCCGTACGCACGAGCCCGCTCGACGATGTTTGAATGGAGATGACGCGCCCGCTCGTGCGAGTTGATGGCGTAAAAATTGTTTTCGCAGATGAAAATGACGGGCAGTTTTTTGAGTGCGGCGAAATTCATGCTCTCATGCCACACCCCTTCGTCTACCCCGCCGTCGCCGAAAAAGCTCACCGCGACGCGATTCCGCTCCCGCCGGTATCGCATGGCATAGGCGTAGCCGACGGCCTGGGGAATGGTCGTCCCGACAATCGCCGAGGTGCCCATGACCCCGGCCCGAACGTCAATCAAATGCATGGAGCCGCCCTTGCCATGCGCCGCGCCAGTCGCCTTGCCGTAAAGCTCGGCAATCATTTTCTTCAAATTCCCGCCCTTGGCAAGATAGAGCGCGTGCGAGCGATAGGTGCCGAAGACCACGTCATCGCGTTTGAGCGCCTCGCATACGCCAACCGAAACCCCCTCCTGGCCGATGGAAAGATGCACCGGGCTCTGGATCTTGTCCGAGGGGTACACCCGGGCAATCTCTTCTTCAACCCGCCGGATGCGGTAAAGCGATCGGTACAGTGTCACAGCCAATGAGGAGTTCATTGCTACATCGAATCGCTTAGGCCTTTAAACCGATAAAGAGTTTCTGCCAAATCAGGTACTCGCGGAAAAAACTTTCCATCATATTGCGGTGCGCCTGGGGAAGATCGGCAATGGTGTTTAGGCGCTCGAGGCAACCCATGAGCAACTCTCCGAGCGCGCCAAGGTAGGTTGGCTCGGTAAGAGGTATTGAGCGCAGAAGTTCCACAAAGCGGTCGCTCGCCTGATTGTTGATCCATTCATCCTCTAAATCCTTCCAGAAGTTATGCGGATTACGGACCTGTTTCACTAACGGATAGCCGTACGAAATCACGCCGCCTACATGCTCGGCCAAGCGGCAGATGACAAAACTCGTCCAGATGTCGGCATTCCGGCCGGTGGAGACCGGGGTATAAAAGGCAGGAATGATTTCGCGGGAAAATGCGGTGTTCTGGTTGTTGAATGCCGACCAAGTGCCGGGCGTAAGGCCAAAATTGGGCTCAAATTCCGGATCCATGCCGGTAATGCGGATCGGCCAGAAGAGGCGCGATATCGCATCCTGATCCGGATCTTCAAGCACGAGCCCGTTATTCACGATCACGGAGAGAGCCCGTTTCTCGACGGACTTTTGCTCCGGCTGATAGCTGCGCTTTCCCCACGGATAGCCCCGCGGAAAAACCGGAATCCCGCGCTCCTCGCGAAGCGTCTCATAAATATTCCACCAGCCGCGTTCGGTCGAGACAAGCGGGATCTCCGGAGACGTGCCGACAATTTGGTGGCTGCCGACGAAATCGATGTCGGTGACGAAGTTGTCGTCATCCACCGAAACCAGGGTCTCGCAACCCTCGAGGTAGGCGACGAAATGCCAGAGGAGCCGCCGCACCGGCGTATTTTCCGGCACCATCTCCAAAAGCTCCGGGAAATCATACAGGCGCTTCCGTTGCGCCTCGAGATCGACGTAGGTAACCGAAATCCCGAATTTCTCGGAAACGGCATCGCAGTGCTTTCCGGTCTCTGGCGGGGTCTTCCGGTCGCCGATGATATACCAGGAAACATCGGCGTGCTTATGGGCCATGACGTTCCGGCACACGTCCTCGATGAACGTCGGAACTCGTATGGTGGTGGTGAGAAGCGTGGTTTTCGGCATAAAGGAGTTTTTATTTCCGAATAAGCCGGTTGGCGAGAAGAAACGTCTTTACCTCGGCCTCTGCATTACGGGGCAGTGATTTGAAAAACGATATGTTCCGGGCCTGTTCGCTGCCGCGAAGCTTGCCGCCTATGGGACGAACGAGATAGACAACACTCACGCTATGGCCCCAGCCGCCCAGTTTCAAATACTCAATGGCCCCGATGATTTTTTCCACCCTGACTTTCAAGCCAGTCTCTTCCCGGCAGATCCGCTTCAGCGCATCCTCGAGACGCTCCTGCATATGCACTCTTCCGCCCGGGAAATGCCACTGGCCTTTATCGGGCGGAATGTCTCTTCGCGAAAGCACGATGCCTCTACGATCCCGGATGACGGCGTCAACGCAGAGCCGCGGCACGCGGCGGTAAATAGAACGATACTCTTTGTCAGAAAGCCAGGCGCGTTTTCGTCTATTCGTAGAGTTTTCGTATTTCGCAGCCATTGTCAGCGCCAGAAAAACAGCTCGTAGGCAAACTGGATCAAATGCGCAAACCCGATGCGGAAGAGCTTGAGCCGCCGCTCGGGATCAAGGCGCTTCGGCTCATCCCCGGGGATCTCGGCGATTTTTAATTTGCGCTTGGCCGCGCGCACCGACATCAGCGCCTCCCAGGGAATATTCATTCCGCCCACCCAGCGCTCAGCATACGCGTAGCTCTCGTCCTTGTGAAGGTCAAGATCATACACGATCTGCTTTCTGAATGCGCGGAAGATAACGATCATGTCGGTATAGCGGGCGCCGAAGAGGACGTTCACAATTTTGGTGAAAGCCCAGTTCCCGAGCGCGGTGTACCAGCTGTCGTCTTCGCTCCTTGCGCCCTCGCGGTAGCGCGAGACGATCACGAGATCATAGCCCTCGCGAATCTTCGAAACGAGCGCCGGAATGCGATCGGGCAAGGAGTTCCCATCCGGGCTGAAGGTGATGATGATTTCCCCAGTGATATGCGGCAGGGCCTCGAGGTAGCCCTGGCGAAGGCCGCGCTTTTTCTGGCGCACTACTTTCAGGCCGAGCGACTCGGCGTACTCGACCGTCCCGTCGCGTGAGCCGCCATCCACCACGACGATCTCATCCACCCATTCGTGCCGAATCTGCGGCATGATCCGCCGCATGCCTTCTATCTCATTCAGCGTGGGAATTAAGAGCGTAACTTTCATAGCCGGCGCCTCTCCTGAAACCACGCGACGGTCTTCCGTAAGCCCTCGGCCAGAGCGATGCGGGGCCGGAAGCCGAGGACGCGGCGCGCCCTCCGGATACTCAGCCAGAAGCGGTCCACTTCACCGGGTTTGGCTGGCTTACGGATGGGCCGGTTATCGTCCCGGCCGAGAATTCCCGCGATCGCCCGGTACACATCGGCGAGATTCGTTTCGCGCCCGCTGCCAATGTTAAAAACCGGCTCGCCGCGGTAATCACGTGCTTCCATGGCCCGGAGATTGGCGGCTACCACGTCCGAAACGTAGACGTAGTCGCGGGTCTTGATGCCGTAGATCTCCGCGCGCCTGCCCCGCGAAATCTTCGTGATGTAATCGGCAATGACTCGCGAGAGCTGGCGGGGCCCATAGACCGTGCTGTAACGAAGAATAACCGACGGGAGACCATAGTGCTCGCGGTAAAATTTTAGGTACTGCTCGCTCGCGAATTTAGAAACGTTATAGGGGGCAAGCGGCTGGAAGGGTTCGGATTCGGGCGTAGGCAGGCGCTTCGAGTTCCCATAGATGAAGCCCGAGGAGGAGTAGAGTACCTTCTTTACTTTGTAGCGGCGCGCAAGCTCGAGTAGGTTGATAAGGCCCGCAAGCCCTGCAACATCGCGGAGCGGATCTTCTACGGATACCGGAGGACTTGAAACCGCAGCCAGTGCAAAGACGTGGTGCGGCCGCTCGCGGCGAAAGACGGCCTCAAGCCGGGGTGAGACCGTTGCCATCCGGTAAAAGCGCGCCCTGGGGTGTACGTGCTCGCGCCTGCCGGTGGACAAATCGTCCACCACGGAAACGCGCCCACCCGCGGCTATAAGCGCATCTACCGTATGCGAGCCGATGAAACCCGCACCCCCGGCCACGAGCACGCGCTTGTTTTTCCAAAACTTACGCATGGATATAATCCGAATCTACAAATCGATTCGAATGCTTCGAATACCCCCTATCCGGTGTATTCGCGGCATTCGCATAACATTCGTTGATTAGCATTATGCCCTTGGCGATTTCGTTTTTATTGCCACGAGGATCGCCTTAGCAATGCGTTCCCCCGCTCTGCCGTCGGTCACCCCGCACTGCTCGCGGACGAGCCGCTCGCGGCCCTCGCGATCAAGCGACGGATCCGCGAGGTAGCGGTTGATCCATTGTACCAGTTCCTCCGGGCTCTCGACGAGCTTGACGCCGCCGGTGGTAAGGACGTTCCGGTAGTGCTCGGTGGCGTAGTATTGCGTCGGGGACTTTGCCGGCGATGAGGACGGCTTCAGCTCAAAATTGATATTGATGACCGGCCTGTCAAAGTGAGCCGCATCCACGCTCATGCTCGAAGCGTAGCAAACGAGAAGGGCGCAATGCGCGAGCGTGGCGGTGAGATTTGAGAGCTCCTCAAAGCTCATGTCCCAATCGCCGCCTCTTGCCGTCCCGAAGCGGGTGCCGGGATAGGCGTACTTCAGCCAGGGACGCTTTGAGATTTCCCGCTCTTCGAAAAAATCGTTCGGCTGGAAGCGCACGAAAAGCTCGACCGGCGTGACCAAAAATCCCGCGCCGGTGATCTTGTGCAAAAGATCGATCACGTCCCAGTCCGAATCCGAGAATGCACGGCCCATGGGCGCGAATAGGATGACGGGCCTCGAGGGGTCAAGGCCGTGAGCCCGACAGAATTCCTCCCGCGCAACGGGTTTGTCGGTGACGTATTGATCGTACTGGGGAATGCCGGAGACCGTGATCCGCTCCTCGGGCATATCGGCGTACATGACGGCCTCACGCTTCACGATGGCATTGAAGACCACGAGACGCTCGGGAAGAAGCCGGAGGGCTGATCGCGCGGTCAATTTATCCCACGAGTTGATAAAGCCGACCGTGGGGATTCGAAAGCGCTTTGCTTCCCGAAGAATTGCAATCTCCGCATCGTCAAAAAGATGCGCGGCAAAAACCGCATCCGGCCGGTGCGCCTTCAGGAGAGCGGCCGCTCCCGGTTCATGCACGAGCCGCGAGTCAAAAAAACGCGCTAAGCAACGCACGGAACGCCACGCAAGGATGCGGTTTACGGCAAGGCCGAGCCAATAGGCAATGCCGCTCGCCCCGCGGCCTCGGTACATCCGGCGCTTGAGGTCGGTGGTCGCGGTGCGGATCAGGTGAAACTTGAGGAAACTAAACACGCGCTCCCAGAACCCGGACGGCGCCCCGGCATATACCTCGTAGCTCAAGCGCTCATGCGCAATCTCCCGGCGGTAGTGTTCGGCGCGTTCCGCAGAGCGCGTGAGGCAGACCACCCGGACGTCGGGCTCTTGAAGCAGCCGGCGGATGACGTTCGTGCGGAGGATGTTCTTCGCCTCCACGGCCTGGAAAATGGTGATAAAAATAGTTTGCAAGTTAAAAATGAAAAGTTAAAAGTTACAGTTACAAGTGGAAAGTTATTTCCTGCCTTTCAATGCCAAGACGCTAGATCCAAGAAGCTTAGAGAGTTCTGTTGCCTCCCGGAGGAGATGCTCGACGACAACGGGATCGCCTCGCGTTGTTTCTTTGAGCAATTCCAACCAGTAGCAAGTTTCATTCGCGGACTTAAGTGCATAGTGAATAAAGTTTATGAAATCTTTGCGCGATGAAGCCGCCTGCGCCTCAATAATATTTGCGCCAATACTCGTGGCACTGCGAATAAGCTGGCTGAGTACAATCCGCTTAGACAGCCCCCTCTGCAGAATGTCATCGGCAAAATTAATCACATCGATGGAGAACTTCTTTGTCCGACGGAGGAGTAGATTTTTGTACTCTTGATTATCCATGGCTTCAACTTTTAAATTTAAACTTCAACTTTTCACTTTTCATTTTAAACTTTCCACTACGCCATCGATCAACCTTACTATCCGTTCATACGACTTCCCATCCGTAAACCCGATGAATTCTCTTACCGCCTGCGCCCGGGCATCGCGATCCCGAGACGGATCGCCAAGGTATGCCTTGGTCTCGGATACGAGATCCTCGAAACTTTTCGCAATCCTGACCGCACCGAGCTCCACCACCGGCTTATAGTGCGTAAAAGAATAGGCGTTCGTGAAGTACGGGGGAAATCCGATATTCACCACCGGCTTATCAAACACGCAGGCCTCAAGCGTGATCGTGGATGCGTAGTTCACCACCACGTCCGAGTGCCGGAGCGTGTCCTTGAGATTCACGAGGTCCTCGGCGTCGAGTTCGATCCTGCCGCCGGAAATCGTCGGCCGCTCTTTACCCGCGCGCTCCACATGGACCCCGGGAAGGCCGCGAAACTCGTCAAAATCCGTTGAGAACGATTCCTTAGGGTGGAGGCGGATGAAAAGGTTTACGCGCCCGCCAAACACGCCGCGCTCGCGCTCCTCGAGGAGTTTCCGAATGATCGCGGGTTCATCGCGATAATTGCCGCGCGTCACCGTGGTGATAAGAATGGTTTTCGCGGCCGGATCAAGCTCTTTGGATCGCAGAAATTCGCCGCGCGTAAGCTCGCCGGAATTCTGGCGGAAATAATGATCGAAACGCATGACGCCGGAGACGAACACGCGCTCCGGCGAAAACCCGTGGATCTCGATGGCTTGGCGCCGCATCCGCTCGGTCCAGCAGACGAGATAATCGGGCTTTCGCAGATGCTTGCAGTTCGAAGTAAGGTTGTCCCAGGAAAAATCAATGGCCGCGCTCGGGATGCCGACGCGGCGCGCGAGCAAAATCGCCTCGGCGTCGATTTCGGTAAAACCGGGCGTGGGAGTCAGTATGAGCGCGGGCCGATGTTCTTCTACCAGCCGGTTGAATTCGGGCGAGGATTTGAGAAAGCGAAGTTCGAGTCGGCTGATGAAGTCGGGATTCCAGAAGCGCTTCGGAAAGAGAAAGGCAAGACGCCGCAGAAGCTTCCGCTTCCAGTGGCCGAACGAGAGCTCGTAGTTTCGCTGGATCAGCGGCTCGTGATCGAACATCCGGATCAGCGGCACGCGGATGGTTTTCCCCCAGAACGTCCAGAACTCCGGGAACTGAAGACGCCACGGCGCGTAGGCGATGTCCGGCGAACGCGGATAGGAGTCCGCGGCCATCGGCAGCAGTACCACGATCCTGAATTTTCCCGCAAGCGCATGAATAAAATCCGTCCGAAGGAAATCGGAACTGTAGACGTAATTCGGAATGACGAGAAAGACCGTAGGCAGTCGAGAATGCAAAAGGGCGCTCTCCTCGCGCCCCATTCGCTCTCTGCCTGATCCTGCCGATGGAGAGGTATGCATCCTCTTCTTAATACTCAATGTCCTCCTTCGCGGTTATGAGGCTTACGCGCTCTATGCCCGCGACCGCGCCGCAGTTCCGCATGAATTCAGGGATTTCCTTCTCGTTGCCGAACTTTACCGAATACGTGTACTCGAGCTTCCGCCCGTCGTCTCTAGAGGCGACGTTCAGGAGTGTCGCGGCCTTGAGGTAGCGGCCGAACGCGGTTTTGACGCCGGCCTCGGCCTCGCCGGGGTTCGAAGGAACGGTAAAGTTCAAAATGTAGTCAAAGCCCCGGAACGAGCCGAATTTGATTCGCGTGAGAAACGCGATGATGGCAATGAGGGCGACCGTGAGAAAGCCCGCGACGAGGTAATTCTGGGTGCCGATCGCCATACCGGTGATGAGCGCCCAGAAGACGAAGGCGATGTCGCGGGTGTCCTTGATCGCGGTGCGAAAGCGGATGATGGTGAAGGCGCCGAGAAGCGTAAAGGCCCGCACGATGTTGGAGCCGATGATCATCATCGTCGCGGTGGTAAGCACGGTCAAGATGATGAGCGTGAATACAAAGGACTGGGAATAGGAAAGCCCGCTATGAGTGCGCTTGTAAATCCAGGCGATGAGCAGGGCCAGGCCGAAGCCAATGACGAGATTCACCGCCACCGTCAGGGGGGTGATGTCGAGCACCGCCGGACCTAAAAACTGTTGGATGTTCATGATTGGGGATATCTACGATGGTGCTTGAGCACGGCAACGCCGTTATAGTACTTGGAAAATTTCCGGCGCTGGAGGCCGTGGCGCTGGAGGATGCGGTGGAACCAATGCGGCAAGGCGTTATTGAACTTCACTTCCATCACCGTCTTCCCGGCAAAGACCGGCAGGAAGAGGTCCGGGGCGGCAAGCGCGGATCCGGCGTTCACGGCAATGCCGGAATCAAAGGTGACGCGAAAGCGTTCGTGATGGCGCCCGACGAGCGGCAGGCGCTCGTAGCGGATGAGAGCTACCGGCCGCATGGAAAAACGCGCCATCCTCCAAAGAAATTCGTCGCGCACCGCCTGCTCCCCGAGAAACGCCCCGTACCCGAGAAGCGCGAAGGGATCGCGCCGCTCCTCAAAGATTTCGCGGTAGACGCCGTAGGGCAGCGCGACCCGGTCCTTGGTGACCACGGCGTCGTCCTTCCGCTTGATCTCAAGAAAGACGAGCGTCCCGGGATCTGGCGCGGGCGCGTAGCTCCGTATGCGGAGCTTGAAGCGCCGGCGCTCCCCGGATTCGTTCTCGCGCCAGCATTTCCAATCCGGACTGTCGAAATACAAACTGGTAACAGTATAGCGCCTCTCCGGCGCCGCTTCAACCGTCGGATCCGGCTTCATGTGGCTCGCGAGAAGCTCCCCGGCAATGCGGGACGCCTGGATCGGCGAGAGATGATACTTAAACTCGAAGCGCTGGAAATGAACCGAGAGCTTCGAGGCCGAAGGACGTTCGAGAAGAAACGTGGCGCTCATATGGATGGAATCTAACGCAGTATCGGTTCTGCTCCGATGCGGCCGGAGAGCGGCCAGGAAACAACTTGCCCCCCTATCTCGCCGCGAAAACCTCCGGTGAGGAGTAAGGCGTTCTCCGCCATAGCGGCAAGGCGGTAGTCGCGGCCAGCGGGGTCGCGAAAATGCGGCATCACCGAAACCGCTCCTTCTCCGGGCCAGCCGCCGGAGACGCTGGAGGAGCGTACCTCAAGGCGGGACTCGCCGTCAATCGTGATCTCGCGCTCGTTGCCCCAGAGGATCGAATTTACGACGCGGGTTTCTGCCCCGCCGAATACCTGCTTTTTCCGGTAGAGCTCAAGCCCGCTCTTGTTCCCGACAACGGTATTCTCCAAAAGCAACGCCGCCGAGGAATCCTTTACCGCAACGCCGATGTTGCCGTCCGCAATGACGTTATTCACGAGATCCGTATGCGACTCTTCTCCGACGGAAATGCCTTTGTCGCCGGAGCCCACGATCAGGTTATCGCGGATGACAATCCTGCTTCCTGAAATATCCAAACCGTCGTTGCCGTTAAACCTGAAGGTGTTTCTCTCCGCGGTGCCGCTCACGTAGTCGAGATCCACGGCATCGGCGCTGTTGCCCTCAAAGCGGTTTCGGCTGATCTTCACCGCGGCATTCTTCACATTTAGGCCGTCATCGAATGCGGCGCGGGTGACGGCGGAATCCGTAAACTCAAGAGGCGAGGAGAAAAAAGAGAGCGAGGCGCGGGTATATATGCCGTTCACGTAATCCCCGCTCCCACCGTCGAAGCGCCCGAAACGAACAATACTTGTATCCCCCGCCCCCACTACCGCGAGGGTACCCCATGGCCGGTTAGGATCGAGGCGCCCGAAAGAAATCGGAGCCGCGAGTGTCCCCTCGGCGCGAAGGGATCCAAAAAGAATCAGCGACACGCTTGGACCAAGAAGCACACTTGCGCCGGGCGCAACGGCAAGCGATACGCCCTTCGGAAAAATAATCGTTTCGGAAAAAAAATGCGGGCCGGAGGGAAGTGTAACCGCCCGGGAACCGCTTTGGATAAACTCCGGGTAGCGACGGAGGAATGACGGCAAATCAAGATCGGCGTCGTCGCGGCGGCGGAAAAGAGCGGCATTCGCCATCCGGTTGCCGGACACGCTCCGGCGCTCGCCAGTGAGCGCATTCTTGAAATCCAACGTAACCGCGGCGCTTGAGAGCGGGGCATTGCCCGTAAGCACGAAAAGACGGTGCGCGTTCTCCAGAAGCCAAGTGCGACCGAGCCCAAAACCCGTCTCCTCAGGCCTGGTCTCAAGCTGTCCGCGCATGACGACGCCGAGTCCTTCGGCCCGCATAGTTCCGTCCTCGCTTCTCCGGCCGCTCCATACGGCGCGGTCTCCCGGATCAAGCGCACCGCTTTTATTCGCGTCCTCGTAGATCGTGACGAGGCCGGCGCTCGCCGGAACGCCGTTGATTGTTAGCGCCTCAAGCTCCTGCGGCGCCAACGACTTCACGCTGATATCGAGCCGAAGGCCGATCGGAGAAAACGTAAGGCGGTTCTCGGGCGCCGGAAGGTTCATGGTCGGCAATACGCTGACCGCACTCTTCTTGAGCATCTCGCGAAGCTCGCGGACGTTTTCCTTGATTATGTTTCGCGTACGCGTCGTTTCGGAGAAGAAAAACGAATTCGGGTAGCGCTTTCTCGTATCCTGCAAAAACGCCACGCGGACCTCCTTGAATAAGCGATCGTAGAACGCAAGATCGTCCTCGAGCTCGCGATCGTCCTTCACGCACTCCCAAAGCACGCGATTCCGGGCGTCAAGGTACGCCGGATTTTTCAGAATGCGCTGGACAAGCGGATTATAGTCGATGAAATCAATGCCCTGGTCCGGAAGCATCCACTCGCGGAGCGGCTCCATATAGACGTCCCAGGGCAGAAATTTGAACTTGCCGATTGTAGGATCGAAGTAGAGGCGGGCGTTATGCACGGTGTCGGCATGAGTGGATGCGGCAAGCGCGTTCAAGACCTGCCAGCGATAAAATTCATCCATGTCAACGAGCGACGGGACGTGCCGCCAGAAATATTCATCCGAAGGGTGATGAATCAGCCGAAAGAGTTCTCTAAGCTCGGAGAAATCCTCCGGTGATTGATTCGGGTTTTCCGCATATTTCTGCCAAAGCGCAAGATTGTCGTAGATATCGCCGCCAAAGCCGACCTCGCCGTAGAGATTGGCGTCGGGGTTAAGCCCAAGCTTCTCAAGCATGGCCGGCCCCCACTGCTCCACGACCCAGTACACCCCCAATGGCTGGCCGTTCAAGCGGAGCATCGCGAACCGGCTTTCCGGCGCAGGAACCCCAAGCTTTCGCGCGCGGTAACTGTCAAACTCCTCGACTAAAAAGAGGCGGTCTTCTGGAATAATGAGATTCAGCGCCTTCATCCCATCAAAATAGTTTTCGTCTGGGAACTTAATTCTCCAAGATTTTTTCTCGTAGAGAAAATGAATGCCCTCGTCCCCGCGATACGACACCCGCGCGTCGTACTCGCGGCCGTCTGCAAAGAATTTTGCGTTTTTGAAATCCTTGGCTCGGGTAGGATCGGCCTCGTTTTCTCGAAAATAGCGATCAAGTTCATCCAGGGCCTGCTCGCTCACCACAAGATCATACACGGGAAGGCCGGCATTACGGAAGCGATACACGGCGTACGGCAGATCGCGCGCCCGTATGGACCAAAGCCAGAACTGATTGGCAACGCCGTGGGCCGCAAGCTTGATCGGCGAGGGCACAAAACCGAGGATCGCCGAACGGGAAATTCCGAACAGCCATGCCGCGCCCAAAAAAGCGACGCCGAGGGAAGAGACAATCAAAAGCGACGGCACCGCGGCGCGCCGCACCCGGCGCCAAAAGTAGCGAATGATAAGGGGGGTATCCATCAGAACATAGGCCGCAAGAGGAACACGTAGCGAATCGGCAGGAACCGGAACGGGATTCTCCGCATGGCGATGATCTCGAGCTTGCCCGAAACGAACTTCCGGAAAAGCGGAAGATCCATATGCCAGAGATGCCATTCGTCATCCATTTTTTTCGATATGCCCGGAAACAACGCAATCAAACCAGTGGCGCGAAGGAACGCCTTAATGCCGTTGATGACGCCTTCATTCGGCACGGAAATGACGATGCGGCTTGTGGGCTTGGCAATCGCGCAAATCTCGGCGACCATCCGCTCGGGGCGCTCAAGGTGCTCGAGCACCTCGCTTGAAAAAATCTTATCGAACCGTTGATTCCGCACTTCGGCCGGGAGCGACTCCACGTTTCCGTAACGGAGTCCGACGCCTCTGCCACGAAGGCGCTCCGCGGCAGTCGCGAGAAGAACTTTCGAGAGATCAACGCCCCAGAGCCGCCCCACGCGGATTCGCTCGAGCATGTTGCCGGCCCCGCATCCAAGATCAATCACCGAGTCGCCGTTTCGAACATCGAGAAACCTCATTATAGCCCGCGTTCGGAGAAATTCAATTCCCCAGATAACGAGATTCCGGCTGCGGTGATAGCGGTCGGGGTTGTACTTCGCCGCCATCTCCTCATTCCACTGTTCGAAGTTTTTAATCTCTCGCTCCATGCCCGGCAGTATCTACGTATCGTAGGATTTCTCGCATCTCACATGCGCTACCATGCGGTCCATCCGCCGTCCACCACAAGATTCGCTCCGGTCATGTAGCTTGAAGCGTCGGAGGCGAGAAACAGGATCGCGCCGTTGTATTCTTCTTTCCTCGCCATGCGCCCGAGGATCGTACGCTCTTCGTACGCTTTCACGAATGACTCGGGCTGACCGGCAAATACGCCGCCAGGAGTAAGAGTATTGACACGAATACCTGTGCCGCGAAGGTATGAGGCCCACGCGCGCGTGACATTAAGAACCGCGCCTTTTACGGTTGCGTAGCCGATGGACTTATACTTTCCTTCATCGTAGATCCGGTTGTCGGGGCCGACGTTCCCATAGGTCGAGGAGATATTGACGATCGATCCCGACCCTTGCCGCTTCATTACGGGAATCACCGCCTGCGTGCAAAGAAGCGCGCCGGTAAGCCCCACCTTAAGCTCCCGCTCCCAAAGCTCTACCGGGTAATCCTCGTAGGGCGAAAACTGTTTGGCCGACTCCTCGGTTCCCGGAACGGGATTCATCGCAGCGTTGTTGATTAGCACATCAACCTGCCCATACTCCTTCGCCACGTCAGCGACAGCCGCAAACACCGCCTCCCGATCGGTGATATCTACTTTCATATAGCGCGCTACAGTCCCTTCAGGAAATTTGGGATCATCGGCAATATCGAAAAGCACGACGCGGGCGCCGGCGACCGAAAGAAACGCCGCATACTCCCGGCCGAGCAGCCCGGCCCCGCCGGTGATGATGACGACCTTATCTCGAACTGAGAAGGGTTCTTTTGGCGTTTCCATATCATTTACAACATATTTCCGAACCCTATTCGTTTCGGCGTCAAATGCCGCTCATTCTATCACCGCGCAGATAAAAAGGAAACAGCGCCCGCGGACTCCCGCGAGCGCTGTAGCGCGACTACTCAAGCAGCTGCCCAACTGATCGGATCAGCTTGCCGGTTGCTCCGCCGAAAGCGAGAAGTGCCGAGCCGACTGCGATGCCGATCGCCGGCCAGATTCGGCGCTTCGCTTTTTCCTCGCGAAGCATGGATAGGGCGAAGAGCGCGGTAAGCGGGATCATGAGCCGCTTAAGACCGCCGACGAAGGCGATCGGCGCCACCCGAAAGGCAACGGCAGAGAAGAGTTCCCCAACGCCGAGCGTGATGCCGCATGCGACCACCGCAAACGCCTCGAAGCGACCGCGCGGCCGCTTGCGCATCTTTCTGAATTCCGCCACCGCGCGCTCCGCGGATTCGGACGCGCGAAAGAGGCGTGGCGCAACGCAGGCACTCGCCACCAGCCACTTACACGCAATGCCGAGAATGACATTGCCGTTCCGCGCGAGGAGCCCGTCAAAAATCAGCCCGATCGTGCCGCAGCCCGCCGATACGTAGGCCCAGCGAAGGCCGAGCGTCCGGTCCCGCGCCTCCTCCCGCTTTCTCCTGTCGAGTTGATCGTAGTTCGCCGGCAACCGGAGAAACGTGAAGGGCAGAAGATACTCCCGAAGCGTAGTCGCGTCTTCGCGACCGTGTATGTAGTTGAAGAGCGCGATTAGAGCGACACCGACCACCTCAACCGGCAAAAGCCATTCTCCAAGCCCCAAGGCCGCAATGGCCACCAGGCCGGGAGTGAGCGCCTGAATCGGCGTGATGAGCGATGCCTCGGCGAGGCCGCTCGCTTTTGCGTTTGCCACTTGGATCGCGATCCCGTTGATGAGGCCAGTCGCGACGACTGAAATCCAAAAGATCTTCGGTGACTGCTGAAACGGCGTATCCCACCCTCCCCAGAAAGGCACAAGCAGGAAGGAAACCGCGGCAGTCACGCCGAGACGAGAGAAAAGGAACGAGTTCACGCCCAGCACCTTTTCCCGCAACACCCAGCGTTGCGACACATTCGAGAGCGCGAACGCCACCGCGGCGGCTACCATCAGCGAAACAGCGAGCAGTTCCATTCCACACCTCCTTTTGGCTCGAATGGATTCGGCGAGTGCCGATGGGTACTTTTATCCCATGGCTGTTAATGAGCAGCCCATTCGTGCCACAGAACGCAGAAAAAAGCAAATATATTTGACCAAAAATCGCGGCAGTGGCCGCGAGTTTTCTGCTAAACGCCGCGTACTCATAAAAGCCGTACCGCTCTTTGCCGTCGGCTCGCCTCCTTTGCGGCTATGGCCATCTCAAGTACAGTGCGCCCAGCTTCGCCGTCAACTGCCGGCCGCCTTCCCTGCCGGATGCAGCGGATGAAATCCTTCGCTTCAGCCACGTACATATCGTTCCGCTCGAAATCGCGGGGCGTTTTCATGATGCGGATTTTTCCGTTCGCGGCAATAAGATGGAGTTCGTTCGCGTAGGAGCGCCACTCAAGATGGCCGCGATCCCCGCTGATCGTAAACTGCTTCACCGGCGGCCGCGAGAGATAGTCGAGGTATGAAACAACGACCGGACAGCGGGGCGTGCTGAAGGTGATGGCCGCAATATCGTCCGCGTCAATGCCGAGCGTCCCGCTGTTCCGCACCACGGCGGTTACCGACCTTGGCTTTCCGAAAAACCAGTAGATAAGGTCAAGATCGTGACTCTGGGTGAGCACCACGCCGCCGCCAAGGTCGCGCCGCGCCGCATATCCCCTTCGGTGATCCTCCCAAGGATGCCATCCGGGAAGATACTCGCCGGTCACGAAACGCGCGCTATGGAGCTTGCCGAGCTTTCCCGAATCAAGAAAGCGTTTGGCGGTTTTCAGGAGCGGGTGATGGCGGGAATGGTAGCCGACGTATATAATCCTCCGGCGCTTGCGCGCTTCACGGAGCAGTTGATCAATACCGGCGCGACTGTGAGAAACCGGCTTCTCGATAAAGACGTGGCTGCCGGCACGGATGGCCCGGCGCGCGGTCGGCATGTGCAAACTCGTGGGATTGCATACAAAAACCGCATCCGGCTTCTCGGCAAGCGCCGCACCGAGATCATAGAACACCCGCGGCTGGTATTTGCGGAAAAACTCGCGCTGTGGCGCATCCATCCTGCGCTTGGAGCGCACCACGGCAATGTCGCGATAACCGAGCGCACGGAGATTTCCGAAGTGACGGCGGCCGATCGAACCGGTGCCGACAACGAGAAACTTCATTTGCTTCGCGCTCATAGCATTTTCAGTTCCCGCATGGTTTGTTCCGCCCGCTTAAGGTCCTTGGGTTCGTCAAGATCAACGGCCCGGCGCGGATCAGTGATGATACCGCGAATGTCCGGACCATAGATGATCCCGCGACGGATGAATTTCGATCGCGTGGCGTCCACAAGGCCGTTTTGCCAAAAGACCCGCGGCAGGAGCTGACGCGGCACGTCAGTGCCGAGCTTTGCGTAGTGCGCGGTCCGAATCAAAGGATTCATCTTTCCCACCGCTCGAGAAGCAAACACCCACATTTTGAAAGGGTTATACGGATTCGGCGGGGATACGGTGCGAACCGAATCGCAGCCGGTTTTCTGCATGAGCCGGATCACGGCATCAATGTCCCCGGCAACGCGGAGGGGCGCGGTCGGACGGAGATTCACCACGATCTCCGGCTTCCAGCCGCGGTGCCGCTCGACCCACTCAATGGCGTGAAGCAAAAATCCGATATCAGGCGCCCGGTCTCCGGCAAGCCGCTTCGGCCGCAAAAACGGCACGTCGGCGCCAAGGGACAAAGCCACGGCCGCAATCTTGGGATCATCAGTGGATACGATAAAGGCATCTAAAAGCCGCGACCGCTTGGCCTCGCGGATGGTGTAGGAGATGAGAGGCCTCCCGGCAAGGGGCGCGATATTTTTCCGGGGAATGGACTTTGACCCGCCGCGCGCGGGAATGATGCCGAGGATGCGGGGATTTTTTTTCTCGGGAACGTTCATAGAAAAACAGGCGGCGGCTTGCCGATGCCACGGTAAAGGAACGGATACTCCGCGAGTTTCATAAGCGCGCGGCGGAATTCATGGTAGTTATCCAGGTGGCCGAGCCATATTTCCGGGACCCAACTCACCTCCTCGCCCTGCGGCAGGTGTGAAGCAAGCGCGCCAAAGGCCTCATGGAACGGCACGTCACCGTTGCCGATCTGAAGCCCTTCTTTCTGCGATCCGCGTCCGTCGGAAATATGGAGATGCGCGGTGATGGGCGCAAGGCGCCGGAGATACTCGAGATAATCGATATTATTGTGGACGCAGTAGAGCCACGCATGGGAAAGATCGAGGCACAACCGATAGCCGAGACGGCTGCATAACTCGATGATCTCCTCGGCATCGCCAAAAAGATTATGCTGCCAAAGCCCGGAGAAGAGCCAGCCGAACGGCGGGAGGTTTTCGGGCAAAATCTCCACGCCCTTAGTATCAAGCCGCCGGAACGCCGCCTCGGCCCGCCGAAGCAGCTCGGAGCGATCGCTTATCGGCTCAACCGATGCGCCGCCGACGTGAATCACCACTTTTGGCGTGCCGCGAAAGCAAGCGGCGATCTCTCGAGTTTTATCAATGGTTTTCTGGATGACCCGAATGGATGCTTCCCAGCGCTCGGGGTCAGGAGCGGCAAGATCCACCAACTCGCGCTCAAAGTATTCAGGGGCATGGACCAAAAATTCCTGCGGATAGCGCTTTCGCGTATCAAATGAGTAATCGAGATCGTCATAGGACGCATGAAACTCAAAAAACATAGGCCTCGGCTCAAAACGCGAAAGCTGATCAAGCTCGAAGAATCGCGCCTTCAGGCCCCATTTGGAGGAGAACGCGGGGATGGTCTTCGGCGCCGAGGATCCGCGCCCAAGGTCGGCTTCGGTAAACTGCTCATCCGCCTTGAGGCTGCGCTTGGCGCGCGTCCCAACCAGTTCATACAGTCGCTGGGGCGAGAGCCCCTCGGCAGGGCGCTTCGCCTTCACCATATGGCGCATGATTTTCGCTCCCTTCGGAATATCAACCGCCGCGACCAGGCTTTTCCGGAGCATCAGACGGTTGACCGCCTCCCCCCGCGAAATGCGCTTCTGCGCCACGCCGTATGCCGTCTCGTACTCGCGGATGTGCCGAACCAATTCGGCGAACTCGTCCGGCTCCAGGGAAGCGGCGTGATCCGGGCCGGGCAGCGTTCGGTCGAGCGTAATATGCCGTTCGATCACGGTTGCCCCGAGCGCCACGGCCGAGAGCGTATGCAAAATCCCGACTTCGTGTCCGGAATATCCGACCGGCACGCCGTAGCGCGAATGGATCTTCGGGATCATCGCAAGGTTTAGCGCATCGGGCGGAGCCGGATACGTGGACTGGCAGTGCAGGAGGACAAAATCAGCGCCCCGACGAAAGAGGAAGGCGACGGTCTCGTCCATC
>Ga0155898_117_pt1 | contig 22510 bp, 23 predicted proteins | sample RifCSPlowO2_01_FD_107552 | JGI IMG/M metagenome (GOLD analysis project Ga0155898, IMG submission 107552) | Candidatus Sungbacteria bacterium RIFCSPLOWO2_01_FULL_59_16
GCGTCCCCACATGGGGCTCGATATGCAAACACCCGCCGAAGTGATTCCAAGCTATTGATTAGAGAACGATGACCTATACGCTCGCAAGGCCTAGCGCCACCCAGATCACCGTCGCTGTGCGAGTACCCCATGCGGAGCTCGAACCCTTTGTGTCGAAAGCCGCAACGGTAATTTCCGACGAAACAGAAATCGAAGGATTCCGCAAGGGCAAGGCGCCCTACGACGTCGTAAAAAATGCCGTAGGCGAATTCAAAATCCTCGAAGAAGCGGCGCGGCTCTATATCAACAAAAACTTCGAAAAGATCCTCCGTGAAGCGGCGGAGAAGGAGTTTGCCGGAAAATCGTTTGAACCGGTGGGCGATCCCGCAATTTCCATAACGAAACTCGCGCCCGGAGAGGAGCTGGAATTCAAAATCACGCTCTCGCTCCTCCCGCCGATCGAGCTCCCCGACTATAAAGCGATCGCCAGGCGCGTCCTCGCGAGCCGCAACGTCCCCGCGGTGACGGAGGATGAGGTTCACTCCGCGATCGGGCGGCTCCGCGAATCGCGCGCGAAGCTCGTTACCGTGAACCGCGAGGCCCGGCCCGGCGACCGCGTTGAAGTTGATTTTTCTGGATCGCTCGGCGGGGTGAAAATCGAGGGCGGCGAGTCAAAAAACCACCCCATCATCCTCGGCGAGGGGCGGATGCTCCCCGGCTTTGAAGAAGCCATCGCGGGCATGCGCGCCGGCGAGGAGAAGGCGTTCACGCTCGCGGTGCCGCCGGACTATCGCGCGAAAGCCATCGCGGGAAAAGTGCTCGACTTCACGATAAAGATGAATTCCGTCCAGGAGCGCGAGGTGCCGGCCTGGTCTGATGACTTCGCGCGCTCGCTCGGAAACTTCTCCTCAACCGCTGACGTAGAAAAGAGCGTCCGAGAAGGACTCCAAACGGAGAAGGAGAGAAAGGAGAAAGAACGGCTCCGGATGGCAACGGCCGAAGCCGTCGCGAGCGAAACCAAGGCCGAGATTCCCGAGCCGCTCATCGAGCGCGAGTCCAAAAAAATGCTCGCCGAGCTTAAGGAATCCACCGAGAGCATGGGGCTCAAATTTGAGGAATACCTCACGCACCTGAAAAAAACCGAAGAAGGCCTCCGGCGCGAGTGGCGCGAGGCCGCCCGGCGGCGCGTCAAAATCGCGCTCGTCCTCCGCGAGATCGCGCGGCGCGAAACGATCGAGCCGACGGCGGACGAAATCGAGGAATCCGCAAGCCGCGCAATCGCCCACCGGGACCTCGCCGCGGAGGACATAAAACGCCTTGACCGCGCCGCGCTTTTCGATTATCATCGAGGCATCGCGCGGAACGAGAAAGTATTCCAGTGGCTTGAGGCTCTGAGTTTTTAGTTGTTCGTTACAGTTTCTGGTTATAGTTCAAAACCAAAACTAACAACCGACAAACTAAAACTAATAACCAACAACCAAGAACTAATATGACACCGCAAAATCAAATACTAATCCCCACCGTCATTGAGAAGACCCAGCTCGGCGAGCGGGCCTACGATATCTATTCGCGCCTGTTGAAGGAGCGCATTATTTTCCTGGGCGGACCGATCGTGGATCCGGTGGCGAACGTCGTAATCGCCCAGCTCCTCTTCCTCGAGTCGCAGGACCCGAAAGCGGACATAAAACTCTACATCAATTCCACCGGCGGATCGGTGACGGCGGCGCTCGCCATCTACGACGCCATACAGTACGTGAAGCCGGACATCTCGACCATCTGCGTCGGGCTTGCCGCGTCCGCGGCCGCCGTCCTGCTCGCCAGCGGCGCGAAGGGCAAGCGCTTGGCGCTCCCGAATGCGGAAGTCCTCATCCACCAGGTAATCGGCGGTGCGGAAGGGCAGGCCGTAGACATCAAGATCGAGGCCGAGCATATCCTCCGCGTGAAGAGCCGCCTGAACGAGATTCTGGCCAAGCACACCGGCCAGACGTTCGCGAAGATCGAGAAGGATACCGACCGGAACTTCTGGATGAACACCGATGAGGCACTCCGCTACGGCATACTGGACGAAATCATCCGCCAAAAAGCCAATCGCAACCACGGAAAACGGGAGGCCGCCAAGGTTCCGGCGATGGCCGCGGCAGAGTAATCAGCGCATAGCGGACAGAAAACTGAAACCACCTCGGCATTCGCCGAGGTGGTTTCATCGTTGCATTCCCATCCGCTAACCGCTATACGCTACATCCGCTACTCCTGCAGATACTGGAGCTCGCGAAGGGCCTTCGCGAAGAGCTCGACGGCGCGGCTCGCCTCGGCGTGGGTCAGAATCTGGTCGGTCTCATGGACGATGCGGTTTCGGATTTTGTGCGCCTCCCAGACGTCGTTCAGGGAATTCAGCTTCGCGGGGTCAAGCTGTTTCAGGCGTTCGCCCAGGGTTTCGCCGGCAAGACCCATGTCCTTCAAAACGGCACCGAGGATGGCGTCGGCCCGGATCACGGCGATGTTCCAGTCCGACTGAATGGGCGACTCAATCTTCCGCCTGACCTCTTCCCATGGCCCGGCGACAATCTCGCGATCCGGCACCGCGGCCGGCACGGCTTTGACGGCAAGCGCGGCCGAACCGCGCATCAGCTCCCGGAACTTCAGCGCAATGACGAAAATCGCCGCAACAAGCGCCGAGGTGATGATGCCGGCGGCAAAACGCAACCAAAACGCAATCGCGCCGATGCGACCCTCATAGAGGAAGGAGAAAAAATCATTGATCTGGTCGGGAGTCATAAAACTTCAGTTCTTAGTTGTTGGTTCTTAGTTATAGTTTAAGTTTGCGGTTTTGGTTCACCGAACTAAAACTAACAACTGGCCAACTAAAACCAGTAACTAATAACTAAGAGCTGACTCCAGCTGTTCGGCAAAACCCAACAGCGCCTCTTCATCATACCACCTGCCAATGATCTGGAGCCCCACCGGCAGCTTCTTCCCTTCGCGCTCCACATATCCAGCCGGGATCGAAATTGCCGGCAACCCGGCGAGGTTCACGGCCACGGTATAGATGTCGGCAAGGTACATCTGAAGGGGATCGGAGGTTTTCTCGCCGAGGCGGAAGGCCGGGGTGGGTGCGGTCGGACCGACGATGAAATCCGCGGCCTCGAAGACTCTCGAAAAATCATTGCGGATAAGACGCCGCGCTTTCTGGGCCTTCAGGTAATAGGCGTCGTAGTACCCGTGGGAAAGCGCGAATGTACCGAGCATGATACGGCGCTTCGGCTCCGGCCCAAACCCTTCGGCCCGAGACTTCTCGTAGACCTCAAGCAAGGTCCCTGCGCGCTCGCTTGAGTGGCCGAAACGAATGCCGTCAAAGCGCGCGAGGTTCGCCGAGGCCTCCGAGAAGTTGATGATGTAATACGCGGCGAGCGCGTACTCGGAATGCGGAAGCGAAATCTCCTTCGTCTTCGCGCCGAGCTCCTCGCACTTCTTGATGGCCGTACGAATCACCCGCTCAACATCCGGATCCAGCCCGCTGCCGAAATACTCTTTCGGCACGCCCACCACGAATTCCTTCTTCTCGCTTCCTGCCTCCTGCTTCCTGGGCTCAACCGACGTCGAGTCGAGCGGGTCGCGGTCGCGGATGGCCTCAAAGAGAACTCTCGCATCTCCCACGCTCCGGGCTAACGGCCCAATTTGATCCATGGAGGAAACCGTGGCAATAAGGCCGGAGCGCGATACTGCCCCATATGTCGGTTTTAGGCCCACAACGCCGCAAAACGATGCTGGCTGGCGAATCGAGCCGCCGGTATCTGACCCCAAAGCCGCCCCGCACATCTCCGCCGCTACCGCTGCCGCCGATCCGCCGGATGTTCCGCCCGGCACCCGCGTGGGGTCGTGCGGGTTCCTCGTCGGCCCGAAGGCCGAGTTCTCAGTGGAGGACCCCATCGCGAATTCATCGAGATTGGTCTTCCCGAGAAACACCGCCCCGGCCTCGCGGAGTTTGGCGATCGCCGTGGCGTCGTACGAAGCGACGTAGTTCTCGAGGATCTTTGATCCGGCCGTCGTGCGGCGGCCCTTGATCAGGATATTATCCTTAATCGCGACCGGGATGCCGTCTAATGCGCCGTTAGCGGTCCCATCGGCGTACCGCTGGTCGGCCGCGTGCGCATCAGCGAGGGCCTGTTCGGCGTAGATGTCCACATAGGCGTTGAGTTCGCCGTTTCGCCCATTGATCGCGTCGAGGTGGGCCGCGGCGAGCTCTACGGCCGAAAGTTCGCGCCGCCACAGAGCTGCGCTTGCCTCAGCGATGGTTGCGGGTATCGCGCTCTTCATGCGCGTTCAAATACGGCCGGCACTTCTACATAGCCGTCGCGCTTTCGCGGCGAGGCGCCTACCAGCCGTTCGGGGCTATCCGCCATTCGCTTTCCGCTGTCCGCGGGCGGTACGTCTTCGCGCAACACGTTCGTTAACTCCGTGCCGCCGGAGAGGGACTCCACCGCCGAGGTATCCACCTCGCCGAGCTTGGCGACGAACTCCAAGATCGCCGAGAGTTCCTTCTCAAACTTCGCTCTCTCGGCTTCAGTGAGCTCGATGCGCGCCAGACGCGCGATGTATTGAACGTCTTTTTTTGAGATCATATGTGCAGGACTGCAGAGATATGAAAGGGGCAGAAGTGACGAAAATTTTCGTATATTCGCAACTTTTTCGTATTTCGTAGCCACGAGCGGCCTTATGTCTTCTGTTGTTTATACATCTTCTCAACCTCCTGAACGGTGGTGGCATCCTCAGGATTTTTGTCGTCCCGGAACCTCACGAGCCGCGGAAAACGTAGCGAGTAGCCCCTCCCGCCTTCTTTTTTTCGTCCCGCCGTGTGACGCGGCGAAAGGGTTATTTCATCGGCTAGAATTTCAACCACGAGAGACGGTTTTGCCCAGATGTCCGGAAATATCTCTTTGTCCGCGACGTAATCTTTGGGCATTTCCTGCGACGTAAGTTTTTCTATTCTTTTCCTCGCTTCGCGAAATTGCTCGTCCGAAAATCCCGTCCCCAGGCGCGATATGGTGTAGTAACGGCCGTCTTCCCCGCGAACTCCCAAAAGAAACCCGCCAACCCCGAACCCCGCTCTCTTACCTCTCCCTTTATACGCACCCATAAGCAGACAATCAATCGTATCAAGCATCTGCGTTTTCCCCTTTTGGGCTCCTCCTCTTAGTTCCCCCAAAGCGGCCGATGCGGCTTTTAGTTTTATCCAATGAAATCCCCGGTTCCCGGCCTCATATGGTGCGTCCAGTTTTTTGGCGACCAGCCCTTCCAGGCCGGCGTCTATGCTTTTTTTAAGCTCCGTCGCTATGAGTTTCGTATCGCCGGTTTCTTTCTGTTCCGTAAGATGAATGCTGCCTATGCCGCGTTCGATGGTTTTCTCAAGAATTTTTCTCCGCTCGCGGAATGGAAGGTTAATGAATGACCGGTCATTAAGGTAAAGAATGTCAAAGACAAAAGTTGAGAGCGGAACTTTCTTGGCAAATTCCGCAATGTCGTATTTCCTTTTGCGTTGCACCGTTTCCTGAAACGGAAGAAATTTTCCGGTTTTCGGGTTGTAGCCGATCGTCTCGCCGTCAAGAATGACGCTTTTCACGTCGAGTTTCTTCGCCGATGCAACTATTTCAGGGAACATCGCTGTTGTATGTTCCAGATTGCGCGAGAAAAGCGAAATTCGTTTCACCCCATCCTCCTGCCAAACATGAATTTGTGTTCGAAACCCGTCAAGTTTTTGCTCCACGCCAACCACGGGGCCGGCTTTTTCTATAACCTCGCCAATGGTTTTCAGGCGTTCGGCAAGAGACGGCCGAATGGGAATGCCCGGTTTTGCTTCAAGTTTTTCTAGCGAGGCAAGCCCGCCGCTTTTTATTTTTTGAGCAATCAAGCCGATGTCAGCGGTTACGTTATACGCGCGCTCAATCTCCGAACGCGCCGACTTGTTGCCTTTTTCCATTACCGAGAGCGCGTCAAGGAGCGTGGCGTCGGAAAACCCGAGGCGCATGTTCCCTATGGGAATCCGCGTAACGTACTTCGCCGAGAGAGGATCAAGTTCGGAAAGAAGACCCGCCATGTTCTTGATTTTTCTTTCCTGGCTTCCTTCCCCGGATTCTTTCGCGATTTCCAGCATCCGGTCATACACCCCGGTTACGCGCAATTTTGAGTCGCGCGATTGCGCTCTTTTTGCCAACTCGTAGGCAACGTCTCCGAGGTCGCCGCGCGACTTATATGACCTGGTAATTTCCTCCGCGCTTTTTCCGTAGGCCGCCGCAAGCACCCGTATCATCATCTTCTCCGCGATATTAAACTCAATCCCGCGATACGCGGGGACGAGTTCTCCCAGCAGAAGATAACAGAGCTTGTCCGCTTCCCCGCTTGCCGCCTCTTTAAGAACCTCGGCAAGAATTTTCGTCATCTCGTTCCGCGAGGCGGTTTTTTCCAGCTTTTCGAGATATTTGGCAAGTTCGAAAAAATTCATCGAATTGCGGGGTCTGACCCCGCTATGCTATAATGGTAAAAAAATGCCAAGACAACCGAGACAATTTGAAATAGGCGGAATTTATCATGTCGTAAAACGCGCCACGGAAGGCCGCGAAATTTTTCTTAAGCCCCAGGATTTCCACAGATTTATCCTGGGTTTGGAGTTCTTCAATGATGCGGACCCTGCTGATCTTTGGAACCTCATAGTAGGCATAGTAGGATCAGACCCTGCTAAGCTAGGACAAAAGTTGAAAAAACAACGAAGGAAAAAACGCATAGCCATCGTGGAACTTTTGGCGTTTGTTCTAATGCCAAACCACATTCATCTGATCCTTCGGGAGATAAAACAGAACGGGATCTCCAAATATATTCAAAAACTCGGCGGGTACTCGACCTACTTTAATAAACAATATCATCGAATGGGTGCGCTTTTCCAGTCGCGCTTCAAGGCAATACGCATTAAGGATGACGTACAATTGGATACGGTTTTCTCATATGTGCATACGAATCCGGTGGAGCTTTGGGAAGCCGGCTGGAAGAAACGCAAAGTCAAGAATCCAGAGAGAGCAGTCAAAAAACTTGAGGAGTACTGGGCTTCCAGTTACAACGATTACATTGGGATATCAAAGTTTCCGCAGGTTGTAGACCGAAAATTCTTTTTAGAATTCTATGGCGACGAGAAAAAATGCAAACAGGCCATTGTAGATTGGATTCGTTTTAAAGCCGGTCAAATCGAGTTAGGCCCGGAAATAATCGAATAGCAATAGCGGGGTCACAATAGCGGGGTCAGACCCCGCTATTCGCTTTATAGTTCGCAGGAAGCGGGCGGAGTGTAGGAAGAAAATTCGTTTGAGATTTCAGCGGAATCGAATACGCTGTTCCACACTTTTACGTCCTCAATGCAGCCGTCGAAATAATTAGTATCACCGGCAGTAGGCGTGAAACGACCAATAGTGCAAGAAGTTGCGGCGGTATTTAATGGTCTCGCTACTGAAGCAACCGGATCTTCGTTTCCATCAAGAAAGAGTTCAACGATTGATCCATCGTACGTGGCAACTAAATGATGCCAAGCGCTTGTTGTTATTAATCCTCCTGCACTTTCGGTGTCAGCTCCGTTATATCGGACCATTACCGCTCCGGTATTTTTTACCGCAAGTTTAAAATCACCGAAACTATTAATCGCATCATTACCATAACCAGCAATCGTAGGACGAGCTGTTGGATAGCTATCAACGTTAAACCAGGCGCTAACAGTGCGAGCCGCGCTGCCAGCCGGAAACCCGCTAGTCCCGCAGGAAACATACTCATCCACCCCGTCAAATTTCAGCGCGTAATTGGGGCCGCCGAGATTCGTCCATTCGGGATCATTGACATCGCCGCCGGCTGTACTGCCGAGCGTCCCGTCATTCCCGTTTCCAGAAGAATCCGCCGCGGTCTGGCTTGTTGGATTGACCGCAGCGTCATTGAAAGCCCAGTATCCCACGAGCCCCGCCACGAGCGGATTCTCCTTCTGGTACGACACCCGGAGAGCGCGCTTGCCGCCGGCGATGGGGTTGCCGCACCGGACTTCGCCGACGGATGTCGCCGTGGTATTCGCCGTTCCGGCCTCGCGCGTAAGCTTGAGCGCGAGGCAGAGGTCGCCGCCGAGGGGAAAGGTGCCATCCGGTTCAAACGTGCATGCGCCTGCGCCGGGGCATCCGGCCGGCGAGCCGTCCCAGTCCAAAACGCGGTCAAGGTAGAGCAGCTTCTCAAGGCCGCGATCCGCGGCCATGATCGCCCGGAAGGAATCAACGGCCTCCCCGCTGATCAAAAGCTCGCCGAAGGCAAGCTCGAAGACGCCGATGCCGATCGAGAGGATTGCGCCGGCGAGCACGACCACGATCAAGAGTGTCACGCCAGACCGCGGAAACAGGAATAATGAACGAATATGGTAACGGATAAAAACGAACGTTCGTTCTGATTTGTTACGGAATCCGTTTGTGATCCGTGTTTTCATAGTCAGAGGTCCCGATTCCGCGAGGTCACCGCGGTCTCAAGTTCCATCTCGCTCCGGAGCGCGATTTTCGGATCGAGCGAGCGCACCTTGACGGCGATCGCGACGCGGGGCTGGCCGTCAAACGGCCCGGGGTCTATGCCCTCCGCCCAGAATGACAGGCGCTCAACCGTGACGTTCTCGCCGCTCAAAGGCGCGGCCGCGTCGCAGGCCTGGCTGCCCACGATGCGCCTGATTTCCCCCCGGCCGCCGGCATCCCACCAGCAGTAGCCCCGCTGATTCCCCGCCTGGTTTGTGAAGATAATTTGCGTACACTCGGCACGAAAACCGGCGCAGCCGTCAACCGCGTATCCGCTCCCCGTCCGGAGCTCGCGGGCCATCAGGTCGAGGGCATAGCGGATGTTGTCTTGGACGTTCTGGAGGTTCGCGGCCTTAACGCGGGCGTTCGAAACCGAGAGCATCGCACCCGTCGCGGCGAGCACCGCAATCGAAAAGACGGCCATGGCCACGACCATCTCGAGGAGGGTAAAGCCCACGCGCTTCCGCGCGAATGCAAAATGCAAAATGTCACCGCACCATCCCGAACGAAGTGAGGTTAGAGTGCGCGATCCCGCACTTCCGCGAACCAGCCTCCGTGTTCCGCCGAGGCGGCCGTTCGGGAGGTGCGGGATCCTCGCCAACTTCACGCTCCCTTCGGTCGCGGAAGTTGCGGGACAACATGCAAAATTTAGGTGTCGCTTCGCGACGGATTTTAGATTAACTCTTTTTGAATTTTGCATTGACTTTTACCTCCAGTTATACATCCGCTCCGTGAGCTCGACCGTGCGCGCCACCCCGCGCTCGTTCCACGTTACCGCGACGGTGACGTCCATCATCTCGGTGGGATTGATGCCGTCCTCGGGGCCGCCCGGCTGGTCGATGTCCACGCACCGCTGAAATGCGGTTTCCGGATCGCCAAGATCATAGCCGTAAAGGCCGGTCGCGGGATCAAGCCGGAGATTCGAATCTTCACAGCTGTTGGCATCGAGGAGCGGGGAGACCACGGTCGATCCGCTACAGCTGATCGTGGTCCGTCGATCCCAGGCAACGCCGATCTTGTTCCGATTCCTGAACTGCCCGCTCCCGTCGGGATCCCGATCCCACTCCCAACTGCCGTCAACCGCACCGTCCAAGCTGTCGCAAAGCACGTTATTGTCCCGGACGGCCCGGACAAGCTCGATGCCCTCCTGGGCGAGGTTCGCCGCGACAAGGCGGTTTTTCGAGAGCGAGGCGGAGGCGATCCCGCGCGTCGCGAGCGCGAATGGCCCGACCACCGCCGCGGAGATCACCGCAACGGCGACGACTGTTTCGATCAACGTGAACGCTGCGCGCTCATATCGGGATGCAAAATTTGAAATGCAAAATGTAAAATGCCGGTACCTCGCGGTGCGAGAATTTTTGATTTTCCCTCGACCTGAGGCCCTCGACTGAGCTCGGTCGAACGTCCTCGGGACGAAGGTTGATTTTTGCATTTCTAGAGTCATTGCCCTACGGATACCTGGCCGGTGACGCGGACCTCGACACTTTTTTTCGCGGCAAGCCCCGGCGCGCGAAGCACAATCCTTGCCGAGACGATATTCGAAACGCTTCCGCGAATGGCCACGGAGAATTCCTCCAGGCCAAGGGTATAGGTGAGATCCATGGCGCTGACATTGCTTGTGACGCCATTTTGATCCGTTACACTCAAGGACTCAATCCTTACCCCGCGATCAAAGGCGGTCTCAAAGCCGATGATCTTCGCGTCGTCAGCGCTCTCGTAGGTATTGTTGGCGTTGCGGTCCACAAAGAGGAAATAGCCGACGGGATCTCCCGTATCCAAGTGCGCGCCGACCGTTCTCGGCGTCATGGCTCCGGCCGACGTGTCGAGCTTCCGCACCGAAAGCGCGAAACTCTGCGCTCTCCGGATGTTCAAGGCAAGCTCCTGCGCCCCCCGCTGGAGTGCTATGTTCCCGGAAAGCCCGCCGAAGCCGACGAGTACGACCGATGAGATGAGCGCAATGATGCCGGCCACGAGCACGGCCTCCAGGGCGGTGAAGCCGGGGCGGAGGCGCCGGAATGCAAAGCGCAACATGTCACCGCACCATCCCGAACGAAGTGAGGTTAAAGTGCGCGATCCCGCACTTCCGCGATACTGCCTCCGCAATTCTTCCATGCGCCAGTTCGGGAGGTGCAGGATCCTCGCCAACTTCTCGCTCCCTTCGGTCGCGGAAGTTGCGGGACAAAATGCAAAATTTCGGAATCCCGCTCCGCGGTGCATTTTGAATTTTAACCCGCCTCCCCGGTATAGGTGCGGGGCAACGTGTACGGAGTCACTTTGGCTTTTGAATTTTGAATTTTGCATCGCCTGACAGCCCTATCGTATAAAAAAATCCGCTCCAGCGGAAGCGGCGGAGAAGAAGGCACCAAGGCAACGTCACTCGTACCGGAACAAAATCTTGTCCCCGGGCTTGATTTCCACGTGCCCCGGAAGGTCTTGGATCGGGCTGCCGTTCAGAAGAATCCGCCACTCCCTGCCGCCGCCGGCCGCGATGCCGGCGATCTCGAGCACCCGGCCGCGATCATCGGTCCGGACGCCGAACGTACCGGCCTCCTGCGAGGCGCGAAGCGCGGAAAGGGCGGTCATCCCGACTTGCGCCTCGCCTTCGAAGGCGCGCTTGGTCCCGTTCCCGAAATCAATGGTCAGGCGCGTCGGCCGCGCCGGTTTTGAACGCGGGATCGGGGCGGTGAGGCCGGAAATATAACGATCGTAGTCGCGAGAAAATGCCTCGCGCTGGTACTGGATGGCCGAGAACGCAAGGCCGGCGACCGCGACCGTGATCACCCAACACGCGAGATCGCGACGGCCAAGAGGGCGCGGCGATGCAGGCGGCGTGAGAGGCGCTTGCGGCGGAGGCGGTTGAGGCGTCGGCTCAAATGCCATAGAGCGAAGAGGTAATCGCCCGGACGTACCCGGAAGCAAAGAGCGCTGCAAGCGCTCCGGCGAAGAGAAAAGGCGCAAAGGGCATCTGGCTCTTCCATCCGAGCTTCCGGAGGAACAGGGCCATTATACCAAAGGCCGCGCCGAGCCAAAAGGCGAACACCAGCCCGGCCAGGGCCTCAACCGGACGGAGGAAGAGGCCGATCGCAAGCGCAACATCGGCGTCTCCCCGCCCCATGGCCCGGCCTTTGGAGAAAAACCAAATGGACCAGAACATCAAGAAAGCCGCTCCGGCCATGCCGGCGCCCGAGAAGAAAACGCCCGCATCGCGCGCAATAAGCGCGCCTGCAACCTTCTCGGCAAGCCCGATCGCGGCAAGCGGCCAGATGAGTACTGCCGGAATCAGCCGATGCAGAAGGTCGTAAAACGAAACCGCCACGGCCGTAGCGGCGAAAAACGCATAGGAGAAAAAGGAGATAACGAGCGAAGCGGCGACGGAACCGAAAAAAGCGCCCGCTGCCTCGCCGAGGAATGGGGACGGAATCAACCCCCTCCCCAGCGCCCAGGCGGTCGCGGCAAAAAGGAAAGCCGTTGAAAGCTCGATTGCCGGATACGATCGCGGGATCGGTCCTCTGCAGAAACGGCACCGCCCGCCCTGAATCGCAAATGACAGGACGGGCAGGAGCTCAAACCAACGCAAGGTCTTGGCGCAAGAGTCGCATCGGGAACGACCGGTAAGAACGGTCTCGCCGGTGCCGAGGCGCGGAATCAGCGCCGTGAAAAAACTACCGGCGAGCGCCCCGAGGACGCCCGCCGCAGCCATGAACGCCATCCTGGTTTCGGTTTACGGAGTTACGTCGAAGCAGCCATCATCGGAGCCTGCGGTGACGCAATCGGTAGAAAGCCCCGCAAAGCCCAGCGCTGAATCCGAATCGCTCCCCAGGACCGAATTCCCGCCGGTGCCAACAGCGCCAGTACCGTCATCCTCAAGATTCGCGCCGAGGTGATAGTAGAGGCAACTACCCACATCTATGGCGCAGGCGCCGCCAGTCGAGTCCTCGAAATTATCGTACGGGTAGCCCGCCCCCGAAACTGGGTCCAGCGGTGTCGCAGGAAGAAAGTCATCAGTTTCAAGATCGGCCACAGCGTCCGGATACTCCTGGCTATTCGAATCAGCGAAAAGCTCCAATGCCAGCTGAATTTGTTTGACATCGGAAATCCTCCGAGCGTCCCGGGACTTCTGCCGCGCGGTGTTCAACGACGCAAGCACGATCGATGCCAAAATGCCGATGATGGCGATGACGACCAAGAGCTCGATCAAGGTGAACCCCTTGCGACCGCCGCGCCGAAGATTGTTGAGATAGTGAGACATTGTGGGTTTGACGCTTGAAAATATTATACCGGATGACCGTTTCAATACCCGACCCGGAGATGTGCTAGGTATTGCTTCCAATATACCCCCAGCGAACGCCACAACCAAGCAAGGTGTGGATAACTGGGGCTTCCCCGCGAGAACGCTGCCATATTTCTCAGGCGGCTTGAAGATTTCAGTTGCCCCGCCGCCCAAAAGCCCGATGCCCGGCGTCTCGTGCCGAACGCCAATGCTTCGTTCAGCCCGTTACGAAATGACTGCCGCGAGGTTATAAAGCGGAACCAAGACGGCGCCCACGAGAAAGGCCACGCCGAGGCCGAGGAGGATGATGAGCGCCGGCTCGATCAGTGAGACAAAGTTCTCGAGGAGGTTTTCCACGTCGCGCTGGTAGAAGGCCGAGGTCTTCTCAAGGATGAAATCGAGCCGACCCGTCTCCTCGCCCACGCGGATCATCTGGGTGACGAGCGGCGGGATGTCCGGGTGCCGCTCAAAGGCCGCGCTGATCGAGGAGCCGCCCTTTACCGACTGGGCGGCGGCAAGGATGATCGCGGCGTAGCCGCGGTGGCTGACCACCTCGGCGGTGATCTCAAGCGCCCGGATGATCGGGATGCCGGCCACGATCAGCATCGAGAGCGCGTCGGCCATGCGCGCGAGATAGACCTTCTTGAAAATTGCGCCCACGATCGGGATCGAGATCTTCAGTCGATCAAAGGCCCTGCCGCCGGGCTCCGTGAGCATGTAGCGCCAGGCGGCCACGGCCACGGCCGCGAGAAGCACTGCAAGGAGAACGCCCCACCGTTGAAAGAAACCGGCGAAGCCGAGGAGCGCGCGGGTGTAGATCGGGAGTTCGCTTCCAAAGTCGGCCAGCACCTCGGCCAGGCGCGGGATCACGATCGTCAGCATCACGATGATGACCGCAAGAAAGGTCGCGAAAATGAAGGCGGGGTAGATGAGGGCGTTCCGGGTTTTCGTGACAAGGGCATAGGAGCGCTCGAGATAGTCGGCGACGTAGTCGAAAACCTCCTCGAGCTTGCCGGATTCCTCGCCGGCCCGGACCATCGCGAGATAGAAGCGCGAGAAAATCTGGGGGTGGCGGCCGAGAGCCGAGGAGAGGTTCGAGCCGCCGGCGACATCCTCAAGGATCCTGGAAATGGCGCGCCGGAAGGGTACGCTCCCGCTCTCGGCCGCAAGGGTATGGAGGGACTGAACGACCGGCACCTTGGCCTGGAAAAGGGTCGAGAGCTGGCGCGAAAAAATGACGACGTCCCGGTTTGAAACGCGCTCGAAGAAGCGCGCGCGCCAGGAAAATGCCGGTGTCGCTTGCGCCGGCCGGATGTCGGTCACGATCAGGTTCTGGCCCTGGAGAGTATCAATCGCGGCCTCGCGCGTGCGGGCCTCGAGCACCCCGGTTCGCGCCTCGCCCTCGCGGGTGCGGGCTTTGTAGAGAAATTCTGCCATGCAGAGCGGAATGCCGGATCGCTCCTAGCCGCGGAGGAGCACGGAGAGCTCGTCGGGGTTCAATGAATACGCCGCGGCCTGGTCCATGGCAATCTCGCCCCTCCGGACGAGATCCACGAGCGAACGGTTTAAGCTCTGCATGCCGAGATCCGAGTTCGTCTCGATCACGAGATCAAGCTCATGGACCTTGCCCTCGCGAACGAGGGTACGAACCGCGGGCGTCCCGATCAGGACTTCGACCGCCGGGATGAGCCCGCCAGAAATCCGCGGGATCAGACGCTGGGAGACGATGGCGACGAGCGTAGCGGCGAGCTGCTGGCGAATCTGACCCTGCTGGTGGCCGGGAAAACTGTCAATGATGCGGTCAATGGTCTGAGCGGCGTTATTGGTATGGAGCGAGGAGAGAATGAGATGCCCGGTCTCGGCCGCGGTTACGGCCGCCCCGATCGTATCGGCGTCGCGCATCTCGCCGATCATCGCCACGTCCACGTCCTCGCGGAACATGGAGCGGAGGGCCTGGTGGAAGCCCTTGGTGTCGGCACCGACCTCGCGCTGGTCAACGATCGCGCGATCCGAGGTGAAAAGATACTCGATGGGATCTTCGATCGTGATGACGTGATCGGTCCGGGTGCGGTTGATGTAATCCACCATGGCGGCGAGCGTCGTGGTCTTGCCGTGTCCGGTCGGCCCGACGACGAGCACGAATCCCTGCGGCCGCTCACAGAGGGTGGAAAGGATCGGAGGAAGGTTCAGTTCGTTGAAGTCGCGGATCTTGGCCGGGATGTAGCGGAGAGCCGCTCCCATGTAACCGCGCTGAAAAAAGACATTCGCCCGGAATCGGGCCTTATCCTTATACGCATAGGAAAAGTCAAACTCGCGCTCGGCCAGATACCGCTCGCGCTCGGCCTCATTCAACATGATGAACACAATGTCTTTGACCGCGGCCGGGGTAAGCGTCGGGTGCTTAGCAAGCTCAATCAGATTCCCGGCGATCCGGAGCGTGGGCCTCCTCCCCACCGTGAGGTGGAGATCGGAGGCGCTCTCCTTCAAGAGGGTTTGGAGGAGGTCTTCGAAAAATTGGTCAGCCGTCATATCCCGTGAGAAGCCGTTATCTTCCTATACTACTTCCAAGAGTTCTTGCATGCCAACGATTCCGTCGAGTACCTTCAGGATGCCGTCCTGCTTCATGGTGATCATGCCCTGTCGCCGGGCCTCGGCCTGGATCTTCGACTCCGAAGGCCCCTCGAGGATGATCCGCTCAAGCTCGGGCGTCATCTCGAAGGCCTCGAAAATGCCGAGGCGCCCCCGCGTTCCCTTGGGGCAGGATGAGCCGGCTTCGCCCTCGTAGATCTCCTTGCCGCGGATCCGGGAGGCCTCGCGGCGGGACGGTTCGGACATCCGGGCAAGCTCGGCATCAATGTATTCCGCCACCGGGCCGGAGAGCGGCACGGCCTTCCGCGACTCCTCGCAGAGCCGCCGGACAAGCCGCTGCGCCACGCCAAGGACGAGCGTAGAGGGGATCAAGAAGGGATCCACCCCCATATCGATCAGGCGCGGGATGATGCCGATGGCGTTATTGGTGTGGAGCGTGGTCAAGACGAGGTGGCCGGTGAGGGCGGCGTGCACCGCAAGCTTTGCCGTTTCCTTGTCGCGGATCTCGCCGACCATGATGATATCCGGATCCTGGCGCAGGATCTGCCGGAGGCCGGAGGCGAAGTCGTAGCCGATCTCCGGCCGCACCTGCGATTGGTTCACCCCGGGGATGAAGTACTCCACCGGATCTTCCAGAGAAACGATGTTCCGCGACTCGTCGTTCAACTGCATCATCATCGCGTAGAGGGTGGTGGATTTCCCGGAGCCGGTGGGGCCGCTGATGATAATCATACCGTAGGGTTTTTTCAGGGCGGATTCGAGCACCGCGAGGTTCCGGCCGGCGAGGCCGAGATCGGGAAATTTTTTCAGGCCGGCCTCAGGGTCGAGGATCCGAAGGGCCACTTTTTCGCCGAAGGTCGTGGGAAAGGTCGAGACCCGAACGTCAATCTGGCGGCCCTGGATCCGGAGATGGAAGCGGCCGTCCTGCGGGATGCGCGTCTCGTCGATCTTGAGGTTCGACATGATCTTGACGCGCGTCAGGATGGCGCTCGCGACGTCCGGAGGCAGGAGCAAACTCGTGTGGAGGACGCCGTCCACGCGGAAGCGGACCCGAAGCTTCTTCTCGCCCGGCTCAATGTGGATGTCCGAGGCCCGGCCGGACACGGCGTGCCGGAGAATGACGCTCACCATCTTCGTGATCGGCGCCTCCTCCGCGAGCCGCTCGAGCTCCTCGCGAGCCGGTTGTTTGGGAAGCTCGAGCGCCGTTTCGCCGAGCTCTTCGGTGAACTCCGTAAGCGCGCTCGTCACCTCGCTCCCCAAACTTTTGTAGTCCTCGAGCACCTGCGCGAGATCCGAAGGGGCAATAAGGTAGATCTTGAAAGGCAGGTTAAGGCGCGAGGCAATGAATTTCAGGGCCTCCTGGGCATTCACGTCGTCGGGATTCACCATCCCGACCTCAAGCATGCCCTCCTTCTCGTCAAGCGGGGCGAATTGGTAGAACTTTGCCGACTCCTCGGGGATGTACTTCAGGATTTCAAAGGGCACGTGCCGGCCCTCCAGAAACTTCGCCGGCACGCCCAAGACCTCGCTCTTGGCGAGCGCCACTTCCCGCTCCGGCACTCCGGACTCGGCGATGACCGCCTCGAGCGGCCGCTGCTCCGATCGGGCGCGCCGCCGGGCCTCCTGCGCCTGGGCCGCAGTCAGGAGTTTTTTGATAACGAGGACGTCGGTGATGTGCTTGGCCATGCCAATGCGCTCAACATGTGCGAGCTCAACGCGAAGCGCATGTTGCTAGCGCATTGAGCATCCGCCGAGGCCTTAGCGAAGGCGGATGTCCTTAAGGTTACCCGCCTCCGCGCCTCCTCCGCCGAGGTGGCTACGAAGGCCGACAGGGCTACGGCGGGGTGAAGGTTTGGCAACTCCTCGCGCCTCGCTTTTTGCTCGCGCTCGGAGGCCAAACCCCTCAAAACGGCACGAACGGATTCGGGCGGCCGAAGGCCGGGCGCGTGGTGGTGGCAACGGCGGGGCGCTCGAGCAGCCGGAAGAGGGGGTCCGATAGAATCGCGGCATCGAGCTTGAGGTCGCGGAGCTCGCGGTAGCGCTTCAAGACATCCGACTCCTCTGCGGCTGATGGCGTCTCGACCGAGCTCTCGGCTGACTTCCGGCCATAACGCAACCACCAAAACGCTCCGCCGAGGAGGAGTGCGATCAGGACGATAGCTATGGTGGTCTGACGCATGCGAATTTTATTTACGAGCGAAGCGAGTAACGATAAAACCCAGCACCGAGCACTCAAATTTACATTCGCTAGATACCCACAGTCGATACATTCGGGGATGACCCAGGCGACCTATTACGTCGGCCGTAAATTTGAGTGCCCGGTGAAGGTCTTGTGCCCGCCGCTGCTTCGGCTATACCTCGCAGTGTTGGACAAAACGCTTCATGGCCGATAATACATCCTCCCCTGCACCGAAACCCCGAGCGCTCCCCGCTCCCCGCCGCTGAAATTCACCGCCGTGATGTCGGTCAGGCGGAGGTTCCGCTCGAGGACGAAGAGAAAACGCTTGAATGTCTCATAGCTTCCCTGGAGCCCGAGGGTGACGGGAATCGGGATCGCCCGACCGACAGCCGCTCCGGCCCCGGCGGACGCATCGCGGACGGCTCCGAACTCGATGCGACTCACCGAAACGCCGCTTGCCGCGGCCAGGGATTCTACGTCCACGAGCGCCTGCGCCGTCTCCGGCCGCGCCGGCGCAACGGCGCGGAGCTTGGCGAGGTCAGCGGCCGGAATGCTCCGATACGCCTCAAGCAGCCGGTCGCGCTCGGCAGTAAGCTCGGTGAGCTCCTTCGAGATCGCCTGGAGGCGGGAGATGTCGGCCCGGACGGCGCTCGTTGCCTGCCATTCCCGTTGAATGCCGAAGTAACCGACTGCGCCAGCGGCGGCAAGGAGGAAGAGTGAGGCGACGAGGCGGCTCATGGGGTTAGCAGCCGCTCGGGCGCGAAGCGCGAGAGCGTCGGCTTGACGGTGATGGCGAGCTTGAAGGAGATGAACCCGCGCTCGCCCTCGGCGAGGCCGCCGAACTCGACCCGCTCCACCTCCCGATGGGCTTCAAGCGCGCTCACCTGCTCGGCAACGGTGCGGTACGAGGCGGCAAGCCCGGAAACGTCAATCCTGCGGCTTTCTTGGTTGAAGGAAAAGTTCGTGAACTGCACCCGCGGATGGGTCGCCTCTTCGAGAAAGCGAAAGACATTCGTCCCGAACACGTGGCCGGCCAGAAGCTCGCGCACTGCGGCGAGCGTGTGCGCGAAAGAAATAAGCTCGTCGGTCCGCTCGCCCGCGAGCGCCTGTTCTTCTTGTCCGACCTGCTTCCGCCACTCCTCGCGCGTGCCATCGAGCGAGCGCCGATAGGCGAAGAGCCCGCCCCAGGCGAGGAAGGCGGCGAGGGCGATGACGAACGAACCCGTAAGGAGCCATGCCGCGCCGTCGGAGATCGCGGCCCGGCGGGCCGAGGCCCATTCGCGCACGGCGAAAGGTTGGGGGGAATCAGTCATATTCGCTGGCGCTCACATGATTAAGGTTGATTTTGCATGTTGCCGCTACGTCGGCGTAATCTGGCGGAGCGCTAACCCCACCGCGACGGCGAAGGTCGGCCCGATTTCCTTCAAGAGCGGCTGCAAAAATGCCGGATAGACGGTGCGGGCAAAGGGATTTCCGGTCGTCGTCTCGAGGCCGAAGCGCCGGGCAACATGGTCCACGAGGCCAACGAGGTTCGCCCCGCCGCCGGTCATCACGATCTTCTCGACCTTGCGCTTGGCTTGGCGGTTGTACACGATCATCATGCGCTCAAGATCGGAAAGAATGCTGTCAACCTGTGGCGCGATGACCTCGGCGACGCCCCGCTCCTCGGGCTTTGTCGAGAGTCCCACCTCGCGCTTGATCGTCTCGGCCCGCTCTTCGGAGATGCTCAAGCTCCGCGCGAGCGCCACGGTGATCTCCCGCGAACCGCGGCCGAAGTTATGGTTCATGCGGATCACCCGCTCCTCCACGATGGTGAGGATGGTAACGAGCGCCCCCCACTGGATCAGGGCCGTGACCCCGCGGTCGGCCGCGAGGAGCGCCCTGGCCGCGGCAAAGCTTTCGATCTCGACGGCCTCGAGCGTAAGCTTGAGCGAATCGGCGATCCGCTGGTACTTGCTGACGACCTCCTTGGGCACGGCGGCGAGGAGTATTGAAACGCGCCGGGCTTGCGGATCCTCCTCGATGATCTGCCAGTCGAGCGCCACTTCTCCGACCGGAATCGGAACATAGCGCTGGGCCTCGTAGGGAATGGCGGCCCGGAGTTCGTCGCGGCTGAGGAGGGGGAGCGAAACGACCGTAACGAAGCTCGATGCCGAGGGGATCGAAAACACCACCCGGCGCGCCGTCACGTTCGCCTCGCGCATGACGTCGGTCAGGAGTTCGGCGACGTTCTGGTCAAGATGCCGCAAAAGCCCGCCTCGCGCCCCCAAACCCTCTTCGCGGAAATAGCGGCCGGACTTGAGTTCGCCGTATGTCTCGAGGATCGCGCGCTCGCGGTCTTTGCGCAATTGTACCACCTTGACCGACGCGCTGCCAACGTCAACGCCAACGTAACTCGCCGGTCCGAGCGAAAACGGGAGGGAGAATTTCGGGAACTCGATTTTCTTCAGGAAAGGAATGGTAACCACGGCCGGCGCTGCATGAACCCCGTTACAACCCGGCCTAAAGGCCGGGGCATCCAAAAAGTTTCCCAGATTCTTCCCTCCTCCCCACCCTGAAGGGAGGGGCGTCCGGGTTGTAACGGGGTGAATGCGCGGATGAATGCTCCTTCCGGAAGTATAGCATGCCTCCGCTCCCGCGCCCCGCGGCTTTTGCACAAAAAAGCCGCGACGAACGCCGCTCGGGCGGCTAGAATGCGACTATGAACCCGCTCGCAAAGTTCATCGCCTGGTGCCTCGACCTCGTCTTTCCGCAAACATGCGTCAGCTGCCGCCAGGAGGGCGAGTATCTGTGCGAATCCTGCCGCGGCCGCCTCGCGCCGCAGGTGCCCTCCTGCCCGGTCTGCTCCCGGCGCAACTTCACCGGCATTCTCTGCGCTTCCTGCGCCGAAACCGCCGGCCTCCGCCGGTTCCTCGCTCCGTTTTCCTACCGCGACCCCCTCGCCCGCGACCTCGTCCATGCGTTTAAATATGAAGGCGCGCGCGAGCTCGCCCCGCTCCTTGCCGGAGAGATCGCCGGCTGTCTCGCGGCCTACGCCATCCGCCCGATCGCCTCATCGCTCCTCGTTCCGATTCCGCTCTCGCGTGCGCGCCTGCGCGAACGGGGGTTCAATCAATCCGAGCTCCTCGCATCCGAGCTTGCCAAGCGCTTGGGCCTCCCCGTGGCGCGAGCGCTCCGCCGCCGGCGCGATACCGCCTCGCAGATCGAGATGACGTCATACAAGGAACGGCGGCGGAACGTCTCGGATGCCTTCCGCGTGCGCGATCCGGACGCCGTCCGGAATCGGCCGGTAATCCTCGTGGACGATGTTTCGACCTCTGGCGCCACGCTCGCCGAGGCCGCACGGGCGCTCCGCGCGGCCGGAGCCCGCACGGTCTGGGCCGTCGTGATTGCGAAGGGGTGAAAAATATGCTATTTTCGAGAAGCTTTGGTGGGTTGACCGAGTTGGTTCAATGTGCCAGTCGGCATGTTGCACGAGCGCTCCTCGCATTGGGCCCACGGCGGAGGCGTGGCTGAGCGAGCGCAAAGCATTGCTTTGCGCGGTTGCACATTGATTGAGCGCTGGCCGGAGGCGTGGCTGAGTGGCCGAAAGCGGCACGGTGCTAACGTGCTAAGGGGTCAAAAGCCCCTTCGGAGGTTCGAATCCTCCCGCCTCCGGCCAGCGCTAAAGAAGCAACCCGGGGACAAAACGCAACCCCGCTTAAAGCGGAAGCGTGCCGGAGTGGTTGAACGGGGCAGTCTTGAAAACTGCTATACCCGCAAGGGTATCGGAGGTTCGAATCCTCCCGCTTCCGAGTTGACAACTTTTTATCGGCATGACCCGAGTATATTACCGCCAAGAGAGTAAAAAGGAGGCCCACTATTATTGGGTAGTGGTCCCCCAAATGTATTTAGCCACTGCTTTATTGCTCACAAGAAAGGCATGCCCCGACAAAAGATTCCTGCGCGAAACCTCAACTAAGAGCATTTGCGATGATTTGGGTTTTCGATCTGCACATCCAAATTATGAACTTATTTGGCCTATCGTTTTTAATTTAAAACACGGCATCGAATTATGGTTAAAGGGCCTCGGCAATATGGATTACGGTAAATACTCAAACACCCATGATTTAAAAGGGCTATTCAATGAAGCAGTGACAAATAGTGGCAAGAATAAGAAGGTTTTAAGAAAACTTCGTACTAATATGTGGCCAATCATCAAGAAGTACTACTATGGCACATACGATCCGACGCGAAAAGATGAGCGACATCCCGACAAACAAAATGAAGCCGAGCGCTTTCCTGAGCGGTTGCGGCAAAAGAAACGTGGCGGGGGGCGCTATAGAATTCGAGAGCCATACATTTGGGTTACTTGCAACATTATGGATTCGATTGCCAATGACATAGAAAAAATTGAGAGGAGCTTCGCTGAGGCACAGCGCGCTATAGTACCAATGGAGAATTTTGATTATTCAAAATAATTCCGACCCACAGGCCTCAAGATCGCTGCTGGAAAAATCGCTCGAAAACCCTTATACTGCCTCAATAGTGCGGGTACTTAACCCGAGTGGCCCGCCAGTTGGGAAATGAAGCAGTTGATGTCCCAATAGAAAAATTTTTATAATTATTAAGGTAAAAATATGGAACTCCCGAAAAATAATAACAATTTAAAAGGGAATAAAAATATGAATCCAAACAAAGCTTTGTGGGAAAAAGGCGACTTTACCAAGATTGCGGCCTTTATGCGTCAATCTGGCGAAGCGATCGTTAAGTCTCTTGGGATAACGACACCGTTGCGGGTCTTGGACCTCGGCTGCGGAGATGGCACTACAGCAGTTCCTCTCGCCCAATTGGGGGCTGAAGTCGTCGGGATAGACATTGCCAAAAACCTCGTTGACGCCGGGAACAAACGGGCCGAAGAGATGGGTCTCAAAAATCTAATAT
>Ga0155898_103_pt4 | contig 20703 bp, 28 predicted proteins | sample RifCSPlowO2_01_FD_107552 | JGI IMG/M metagenome (GOLD analysis project Ga0155898, IMG submission 107552) | Candidatus Sungbacteria bacterium RIFCSPLOWO2_01_FULL_59_16
GAGCTCGTCGAGCGCGTGGCAAAAAACATCTACCGGCCATGCTGCAATAACTCGACCTATTTCCCGGATTGCAACCACGGCATGGCCATGCTCGGGCTCCTCGAGCTCATGGCGTCGCAAGGCGTGAGCGAGCAGGAGATGTACCGAGCGGCGCTCCGCGTGAACGAACTCTGGTTCCCCGACACCTACGCCACGGTCGCACTGTACTTGAAGGGGAAAGGCGTCGAATGGAAAAATGCCGACCCGAAGGAAGTCCTCGGCGCGTCCTACTCGAGCGCTTCGGGATACCAGAATATCCAGAGCCAGGTAACGGCGCCGGTGCGCGGAGGCGGCGGAAGCTGCGGCGCATAGCAGCAGCGATCAACGCCGTACGGAAGATCCACCATGACCCGGAAACATATCTTGAGCGGACTCCTCGGCGCGGCCCTCCTCCTCGCGGCCTACGTCACCATCGTCAGCGCCGTCTCCGGATGGGCATTCGCGCGCGAGCAGTTCTCCGCGTTCGGGTACTACATCCTTGTCCTGGCGCTCGGGTTCGGAGTCCAGGTTGGGCTCTGGAGCACCCTCCGGACACGCGCGTACCGCTCTGACGCATCGGGGCGGGTGGTCGCCGTGTCGGGGACCACCTCCACGGTGGCGATGGTCTCGTGTTGCGCGCATTACCTTGTCAACGTCCTTCCCATCCTCGGCACCACCGGAATAATCACCCTTATCAGTCAATATCAGGTGGATCTCTTCTGGTTGGGGATCCTTGCGAACGCACTCGGCACCGGCCTTATCGCGCGCCGCATTATGAAAACCGTATGAAATATCGGGCAGCCATAGGGATCAGCATACTGTTGCTCATCGGCATAGCGGTCTTCTTCCATTCCGGCCCCACGCGGCAGGAACCCGTGCGAGAACCAACCGCGCCGGCTGCAAAGGCGGCCGAACAGGTATTCGCGTCGCGAGAGGACCGACAGGGCTCGGTGACCGTCACGGTGACACCGCGCGCGCTTTCCCCGAGCGTTGCGACATGGGATTTCGCGATCATCCTGGATACTCACACAACGGACCTCGCCATTGACGTTCTGGCGGCCGCGGTGCTTCGTGCGAGCAAGGGAAATGCGTACCCGCCGATACGGTGGGAAGGGGATCCGCCCGGCGGCCACCATCGCGAGGGGATACTCCGCTTCGCGCCGATCTCTCCCCGCCCCGCATCCTTGACGCTCGTCATCCGCGAACTCGATGGCATTGCGGAACGGTCGTTCGCGTGGGAACTTGAGAAGTAAAAATTTTGGCAAGAGGGGCCTCCCCGGTCGGTCTTGCCTGATAGCAACCGTCAAGAACGCATTCTCCGGACTTATGATCAGCACACAACATCTTCTGGAAGCGGGTGCGGCGTGGATCAGTATCGTCTATGTGATCTGCTACGCGGGCGTCGCCCTCTTCCCCGGGGTTCGCCCCGGATTCATGCGCTACGGCCTCCACATGGGCGTCGACATGGGACAGAACATCCTGACAGTCGGGACGTTTATTTCGGGACTGGTGATCTGGAATATCATCGCCCTCGCTGGATTCTGGCTCTTCGCCGCGCTCTGGAACGCTACGAAGAACTGAACAGGCGCATTGGTATATTGATATGCGGAAGCTACCGCACCGTGGCGGTTCTGTTCCAATGTGCCCGGACGCGCGATCACGAGCGCTGTTATCGAGAACCAAACCAGTGATGCTGCATATTTATGAATGACAACAACCGTGATATCGCCGAATATACCTGCCCCATGCATCCGGAGGTGCGAAAAACCGCGCCGGGTAAATGTCCGGGGTGCGGTATGGACTTGATAAAAATACCAAATCACAAATCACAAATTCCAAACTCGGGGCATACCACCCATGACATGCCGAAGATGTCTCATCACGATCACGAGGCGGCCATGACGAATCCGCAGATGGCGAAGAACATGGAGGCGGACATGCGCCGCCGGTTTTGGATTTCATTCTTGCTTTCGATTCCTATTTTTCTCTACTCACCGGTCGCGACTCAATTTTTTGGACTGCACCTGCCGACGCCGCTCGCGGTCAACTGGCTCCTCCTGATACTGACCACGCCGATCGTCTTTTGGACCGGCTCGATCTTTCTTACCGGCACCTACTATTCGCTCAAAGCCAAAAAGCTCAACATGGCGGTGCTCATCGCCACCGGCGTTTTGGCGGCCTACCTTTTCAGCGTGCTGATTACGGTGATTCGTCCGGAGTCGGAAACATTCTACGAAGCGGCTGCTCTCTTGGTTACCTTCGTGCTGTTCGGCCACTGGATGGAGATGAAATCCCGGCGCGGCACGTCGGACGCCCTACGCGCGCTTTTTGACCTCGTGCCGCCGAAGGCGAATGTCATCCGCGGCGGCCGGGAGATGAGCATGCCGAGCGCAGAGATTATTCACGATGACGTTGTGGTTCTGCGGCCGGGCGACAAAATTCCGGTGGACGGAGAAATCATCGAAGGCGAAACATCCATTGATGAATCACTGGTGACCGGAGAATCCATACCGGTTTCCAAGACCATCGGCGCGAAAGTCGTCGGCGGTTCGGTGAATCTCACCGGGATCGTGAAGTTCGCGGCCAAGCAAGTCGGTTCGGAGACCGTGCTCGCCCAGATTATCAAGATGGTCGAAACGGCGCAGAACTCAAAAGCCCCCGGCCAGCGCATAGCCGACCGGGCGGCCGGGTGGCTCGTGATCGTCGCCATCGGATCAGGCGTTGCCGCGTTCCTCGGATGGTATTTCGGAGCAGATGCCGGCCTTTTGACCGCCCTTACCTTTGCAGTTGCAACGGTCGTCATTGCATGTCCGGATGCCTTGGGGCTCGCAACGCCGACCGCGGTTGCGGTGGGAACGGGAATAGGCGCGAAGCACAATATTCTGATCAAAGATGCGGCAACGCTCGAGAATACTTCCCGGCTGACGGCAATCGTCCTGGATAAGACCGGAACTCTCACCGAAGGCAAGCCGAAAGTCACCGACATATTGGGCTTTCGCGGCTTCAGCCCCAACGAGGTGCTCGCCGTACAAGCCGCCATCGGAGCGGCATCCAACCACCCCATCTCGAAAGCGATCGTTGACGAAGCGAAAAGCCGAAACCTCGAAACAAAAAAAATTTCAAACTTTGAAGCGATAGCCGGGTTTGGTCTCCAGGGTATGGTCAACGGCAAACGGGCGCTTATCGGGAAAGAGAAACTGCTGACGGAGAGGGGAATCGATACCCGAGGCCGGCGTAAAGAGATTGATCTCTTGGCGGACGAAGGAAAAACGCTGAGCTTGCTCGCGGTGGCAAACGAACTTGTCGGCGTGATCGCCGTTGCCGACGCCATAAAACCGACATCAAAAAAAGCCGTCAACGCGCTCAAGAATTTTGGCCTCGAGGTAATAATGATCACCGGCGACCATCGAAAGGTCGGCGAGGCGGTCGGCGCCGAACTCGGCATCAAGAGAATATTCGCCGAAGTGTTGCCGGAAGAGAAGGCGAAGTATGTGAAGAAGCTTCAAGACGAAGGCAAGTTCGTCGCTATGGTCGGCGACGGAATTAACGATGCCCCGGCCTTGGCGCAAGCCGACATCGGCATTGCGATCGGCGCCGGGACCGATGTCGCTATCGAGACCGGCAATATCGTGCTTATGAAATCAGATCCATATGATATCGTGGCCGCGATACGCCTTTCGAGGGCCACGGTCGCGAAGATGAAGCAGAATCTCTTCTGGGCGGCTATCTATAATGTCCTCGCCATCCCCGTGGCCGCCGGAGTATTCTCCACCTCCCTCGGCTGGTCGCTCCGGCCCGAGATCGCCGCACTCCTCATGTCGGCGTCCTCCATCATCGTTGCCACGAATGCGGTGCTTTTGAAGCGCGTCGAGCCAAAACTCAGCGCCTGATACGTCCCCGAGCGCGGATGCGCGTTTTTCCCTATCCAGCGTCCGTGCTACCATACGGGGAGAAAGCACGCCCCGGACAACAACAATCCAAGACACAGTCCCCGCAAAGGAGGGATGGCCATGTTTCGAAATCCGTCGTCCTGGCAGCAGCCGGCAACCGCTCTTGGGCCGCCGCTCGGCCTTGGTCTCTTCCTCTGGCTCTCGTGGAACCTCCCCGACCCCTGGTTCTGGTCGCTCGTTCTGGGTCTCGTCATCCTGCCCCAGGCCGCTGGTTTCGCGACCACCATCTACCTCCACCGCTACAGCGCGCATCGCTCGCTTCGCCTCCGGAAGCTCGTCGCCTGGGGGTTCCGATGTACGCTCTGGATCCTCACGAGCGTGGATCGGCGCCAGTGGGTCGCGGTGCACCGCAAGCACCACACCTTCACCGACGAGGAGGGGGACCCGCATAGCCCCTTCCTCCACGGCATTCTCAGGATCCAGCTCCTGAATGTCCTCTACTATGCGCGAGCGGCGCGCGACCCGAAGACGATCCAGACGTGGGCACCGGACATTTCTCCCGACTGGTGGGATAGACACCTCTTCGGGCATCCGCTCGGGAGCTATCTCGGGCCCATCGGAGGGGTCGGCGCCCTCGTGCTGCTCTTGGGCCCGAACCCGGGCCTCGTCGCGGCATTCCTCCACGCGGTAATGTATGTCTTCGGCTTGTCCTCCTCCATCAACGGCCTCTGCCATTGGTGGGGGTACCGCACCTTCCCGAACACCGCCACGAACATCCCCTGGCTCGCGTGGCTCACGGGAGGAGAGGCGCTCCACAACAACCACCATTCCCTGCCGACGTCGCCGAGCTTTCGGGTGCAGTCGTGGGAGGTTGACCTTGGGTGGATCGCGATTCTCGCGATGAAGATGGTCGGCGCCATCACCTTCGTCGGGAAGACAATCTCGCAACAACAGCAAGAAGTCAGCCGCGTGTAGCATCGCGCGGCATCGCATCTGGGCTCGCGGCAGTGCCGCGAGCCCGTTTCCATTTCCGCGATTCTATAATCAACTTTTATTTACGATCGTAAATAAAAGTTGGTGTGGCAGCTGGCGAAACCTGCAGCGCATTCGTTTCTCAAGAATGGCGCCCGGCGACGATGTGTGGTATACCGAGTAGGTGAAGCCCGTACCGAACGACGCGAGCGGCACATTCTACGGCCTCGGCATCGCACCCGCGATGCTCGAGATTTTGGAGCGACTGCGCTTCGCGACCCCGACGCCTATCCAGCGCCAATCCATCCCGATCGCCATCGAAGGAAAGGACGTTGTTGGCATTGCCCAAACCGGAACCGGAAAAACCCTCGCCTTCGGCATCCCGATGCTCCAGCGCCTCGCCAAAACCAAAGGCCGAGGACTCATTATCCTGCCGACGCGCGAATTAGCGCTCCAGGTCGACGAAGCCATTCGCCAGCTCGGGAAATCCCTTGGTCTCCGCACCGCCGTTTTGATCGGCGGCCTTTCGATGCAGCCCCAGATTCAGGCGATACGAGGGAACCCTCACGTCGTCATTGCCACTCCCGGGCGCCTCATCGACCACTTGAACCAGAAAATCATCCGGCTCGACACCGTCCATGTCCTCGTCCTCGATGAGGCCGACCGCATGCTCGATATGGGATTTGCGCCCCAGATCAAGCGCATCCTGGAGGCAATTCCGCGCGACCGCCAGACGATGCTTTTTTCAGCGACGATGCCGAACGAGATCATGAAGATGGCCGCGACCTATATGAAGCTCCCGATCCGGGTCGAGATAGCGCCGACCGGGACCACGGTCGAACGCGTCACCCAGGAGCTTTTCATTGTCAGCCGGGAGGCAAAAATGCGCTTGCTCGAAAAAATCCTCAACGAGTATCGCGGCTCGACGCTCGTTTTCACCCGCACGAAGCACGGCGCGCGCAAGATCACGAAATCGGTGCGGGGAATGGGGGAGAGCGCCGCAGAGATCCATTCCAACCGCTCGCTCGCCCAGCGCCGCGACGCGCTCGACGGGTTCAAATCCGGAAAATACCGCGTCCTCATCGCCACCGACATCGCCGCGCGTGGCATTGATGTCGTCGGCATCGAGGTGGTGGTGAACTTCGACCTCCCCTCGAACGCCGAGGACTACGTTCACCGCATCGGCCGCACGGCGCGCGCGGGAAGAGCGGGCCACGCCATCTCCTTCGCCATGCCGGACCAGCGGAACGAGGTCCGCGACATTGAGCGGCTTATTCGGAAGCCCCTGCCCGTATCGCGGCTTCCCGAACTCCCGCCGGCGCGCGAAATGCCCGCTGAGGCGCGTTCCTTCGCGCCGCGACCCTTTCCCTCGCCGTACCCGCGCCCGCATCCGCATGCAGGCGGCCGTCCCCAGCATCAGGGCAGGCCATGGCGGGGGCGACGGTAGAACCGGCAATGGCGGAGCAGCCCAAAAAATTCGTTCTCTTCGACTTCGACGGCGTCATCGTGGATTCGTATGAGCCGTCGTTCTCGTATGTGCGGCGCTACAATCCGTGGCTCACCGATGCCGGCCATCGCCGCCTCTTTGAAGGAAACATCCACAACACGATGGCCGGACTCATGTTCGGCCCGGACGAGGAATTTTGGAGCCACTACATGGAGCATGTATTCAAAACGCCTCCGGTCCCGGGCATCGTTCCCGCGATACGCGACCTTGCGAATCGCTACGGACTCTTCGTCATCTCTTCAAGCAGGTCCGAGCCCATCCGTGAATACCTCCGACGGCAGGACATCGGAAGCGTTTTTGCCGATGTTATGGGCGGCGACGTCCACCGGAGCAAAGTCGAAAAAATGAAAATGGTACTGGTGAAGTACGGCACGGCCGCCACGAACTGCCTTTTCGTCACGGATACGCTCGGCGACCTTGAGGAAGCGACGCGCGCGGGAGTCCCCGCGCTCGGCGTTACGTGGGGATTCCATCCGGCACCGACTCTTCTCCGGGGGAATCCAAAGGCGCTCGTCGCGGAGCCCCGCTCGCTTGCGGGCATCATCGATAGTCACTTCCGCCTTCCGTAAGCCATGGAAACCCCGCAAATAGATAGAGTCAGGAGATATTACAATGTAAGATCTAACAGCGTTGTTTACACTTTTCTTAAAGACACTTTTGCTTCTAAGAAAATAGATTGGTTTAATTCCATAAATATGCCACTTCTAGAGATAGCCCTTGTGTAGTCGTTTCTCTGTGGCATGAAACTGTAAACAACGCTAGGGATTCTTACATCAGGAGATATTACAATTCCACGGTTATTGACTATACGACGGTATGGACCGGCTCGAAGGACTTGGCCATACACTTCGGGTATTTCGCGGACGGGACGGAAAATCACGAAACGTCGCTGTTGAAAATAAACGAAGTACTCAGTCGGCTTGTCGCTATCTCACGAAGTGACCGGGTCCTGGATGCCGGTTGCGGATATGGCGGAAGCGCGATCTGGCTGGCGCAACACATCGGCTGCTCGGTAGTCGGCATCAACGTCGTGCCGTTTCAGGTACGGGATGCAAACAGGGCTTCGGAGAAATATCATTTGACGGATACGGTACGTTTCCACATCCAGGACTACGCTCATACGTCCTTTCCGAATGGATCGTTCACGGTTATCTGGGGGTTGGAAAGTATCGTCCACGCGGAAAAGAAGGAGGATTTCATCAGCGAGGCGTTTCGCCTATTGCAGAGCGGAGGGCGCATCCTCATCGCCGAATATATGCTGCGGGCCGAGCCGCCGCTTTCCGAGAGCGAGAAGAACATTGTCACCCCTTGGTTGCGAGGTTGGGCCATGCCGAGCTTGCTGACGCCCATGGAGTACAACAACCTTCTTGCCAAGACCGGATTTAAGAATATCAAGACCGTTGATCTCACCGAGAAAGTACGGCCGTCGCTCCGCCGACTCGGAACGATTGTCGTATGGGGACTGCCCCTTGCAAAAATACTGCGAAAAATTGCCGCGATAAACGCGGAGCACTACGGGAACGTTGAAGCCGCATATTACCAAAGGATGGCCCTCCGAGCTGGCCTCTGGAAATATATGGTGATGACGGCGGAAAAGCAGTAAGCATGGAAGAATCTGCGGCGCGTCTCCATGACATCTTCTGAAAAGGGGTACCCCTCCGAAATGAAAATTAGCGTCGCCGTAAAAACAGGCGCCCGCGAGGAACGCATTGAAGAGATACTGCCGAGCGAGTACCGCGTCTCCGTCCGCGAACGGCCGATAGCCGGAAAGGCGAACGCGGCCGTTGTTCGCGCGCTTGCCGCATACTTTGCGGTCCCGCAGTCGGCAGTATCGATACGAACCGGGCATACGGGGCGGAGAAAGATAATCGAAATCCATACATCCCCATGATCTCCTTCCGCATCCTCAAGCAGTCAACGAAAAGCCGGGCGCGCATCGGCGTCTTGAAAACATCCCACGGCGACGTCGAGACCCCGACGCTCGTCCCGGTGGCAACGCAGGCCGCGGTGAAAGCCATGACCGTTGACCAGGTTCTTCTGGCCGGAACGCACATGCTCATCGCGAACACCTATCATCTGCATCTGCGGCCGGGAGAGGACATCATTCGGCGCTCCGGAGGAGTGCACCGCTTCATGCATTGGGAACGTCCGCTTATGACCGATTCGGGCGGCTTCCAGGTGTTCAGCCATGGATTCGGCAAGGACTTCGGGATAACGAAAATGGCAAAAGGTGAACGCCGACCCGAGATACGGCCGGGTAGCCAGCCGATCCACCTCCAGATAGGCGAGAACGGAGTCACGTTCCGCTCACCCGTTGACGGGACGAAATTATTCCTCGGTCCGAAGGAGTCCATGGCTATCCAGGCGGCGCTCGCCTCGGACATCGCCTTCGCGTTCGACGAATGCCCGCCGCCTATCGCAACGCGCGCCTACCACGAGGAATCGCTCGAGCGCACCCACCGTTGGGCCGAGGTATGCATCCGGCATCATGCGAAAACGCAGGCCCTCTACGGCATTGTTCAGGGAGGAAAATACCCGGAGCTCCGCAAAAAGAGCGCGAAGTTCATCGGCGGTCTCCCGTTTGACGGATTCGGCATCGGCGGCGAATTCGGCCCCGATCGGAACAAACGCGAGCGGATGCTCGAAGCGGTTTTCCAGGAACTCCCGGAGGAGCGGCCGCGCCACCTCCTCGGCACGGGCTACCCGGAGGACATCCTTTCCATCATCAAAGCGGGCGTGGATACCTTTGATTCCATCGTCCCGACGCACTACGCGCGCCGCGGCATCGCCTTTACCGCGAACGGCCGCCTCGACCTCAAGAAACAATCATTCTTGAAGGACCGACGTCCCCTTGATCCAACGTGCTCCTGCGCCACCTGCGCGCACTATAGCCGCGGGTACCTTGCCCACCTTGTGCGGGCTCACGAGATAACGCCGCTTACGCTCGTCAGTTTCCATAATCTTTCCTGGTTCCACGGCCGCATCGCCGATATCCGGAAAAAAATACGGCTAGGGAAAATTTGATATCACATAAGATTTTTGCTGGAAGGCGAGAGGGTCCAAACCAATCGCGGGTTAGCACATACCAGCGATCGCTGGTATGTGCTAAAAAAGGAACCGCAGTTCCCCCGAGCGAGCCCGTAAAAGTACGAACGTGATGCTGCGGCGGCGTCTTGCGCCCTATCAATACCGATTTCCGCCCCATCATCGCGGTCGGCACCACGGTTGTTCGCGCTCTTGAGTCAGCCGCGAACGCCCGGGGTTATCTCACGCGCCGACAGGGGAGCACGGAACTCTTCATCCGCCCCGGGTATCGATTCCGCGTCGTATCGGACGTCATCACGAACTTCCATATACCGGAGTCGTGCCTGACGATGCTGGTTGCGACGTTCGTCGGCCACGAGCGTCTCCTCCGCCTCTATCGCCGCGCCATCCATGAACGCTTCCGCCTTTTTTCCTTCGGCGACGGCATGATTGTCACCTAGCGACGGCGACTCTATAGTTGAGAGATAGCACAAGAAACAGCGCAGCCCGCGGGGACTGCGTTGTTGGAACGCCGGGTGCTTTCACCGAGCGTGGACTGCGACGAGGCCGTGGTTCGCGCCGTGGTTTGTGCAGGCCCATCCCCGGGCCCCAATGCGGCGCATGAAGCAATTGTGCTCGCACTGGGGGCAGATGGGCCTCCGATACGCGGCGATGAGCGGTCCGGCGAGCAGGATGATGGAACAGACATCTACGACCGCGACCCAGTAGAGAAAGGTTGCCATACGCCCTCCTTCCCTTTGCAGCAAGCTGAAATAATAATACCATTTTCGTAAACTCTTTACAAGAACATGCAAGAAGGGCTCCGGCAACTCCTCGACAGCTATCCATTACTCGCGCCAGCGGTTTTCATCGTCGTCCGTTCGCTTGCCATCATCATCCCGCCGATCCCCGGCGCATTCATTGATCTTGCCGGCATCGCCGCGTTCGGGCCGCTCACGGCGTTCTTCCTCGGGGAGGCCGGGCTCATGCTTGGCGCCGTGGTCGCGTTCCTCATCGCGCGCCGCTTCCGCGAACCCGCGGTGCGGCGATTCACGGCGCTCGAAGGCGTCACGCGCTGGGAAGAAAGCATATCCGAAGCAAGGAAATTCTGGACGCTCGTCCTTATTCGCCTCCCGACCAATGCTTTCTTCGACTACGTGAGCTATGCGGCGGGCCTCACCAAAATCGGATTTTGGAAATTCTTTTTTTCCACGCTCATCGGCCACCTCCCGGGCACCATCATCTTCTTTCTGGTGGGAGGAGTGTTCTACCAGAGCGGAGTATATTACTTCGTGGTGTTCGTCGTATCGCTCGTCGTGGTGACGCTCGCCACCACGAAGGGCGGCCGCATCATCGAGCGCTTGCGCCGACTCTTCCTCGCCGGGTAACGAAGAACGTTACCGGGCCAACTACGTAAGAACTTCACGCTATAGCGTGAAGTTCTTACGTCGGGATGTGAGACGGAAGATGAGAGGGGCCGGAATTGATAACGGGCATCCTTGGTGAAAAGGATGCCCGTATCGACTTCGTACCGCTCCTAGAGCGGCGGCAGCGCGTCCACGAACTGGGTGGCGCGCTCCAAGGTCGTCAGGAGGAAGAGCTCGATCGCATCGAGCACCCGGGGAACGAAGACCCCGAGAACGACGATCATCACTGCCAGACCTATGGCTCGCAGCATACTGCTCTTGCGAGGAGAGGTCTTTACCAACAGCAGCCGACCGACGCTGCCCGACACGCTTTCGTGCCGTTCCCTCCTGCTCGGAACGCCTCCCGAGCAGGCGCTCGGAGTAGGAGGAATCTTAGCGAGGTGCTTACCATTACTACTGTAGATGATAATACAAGTTTCTCAATTTGTCAAATTTTTCGCAATAGTTCGGTAGCTTCGCATCACCCCGCGAAGCAAACGCTTTGCGAAATCCTAACATTGAAAACCCGGCCGAAATATGCTATTCTCGATGGCGTGACCGAGATTTCCATCCGCGCCGAAGAGATCTTCCGCATCGGGCATTGGCCGATAACCAACGCCCTTTTGCTTGCCGTGGTTTCGCTCGCTGTATTGACGCTCATCGCGCTCTTTATCCGGAGCGGGCTGCGTGCGGTCCCCGGAAAGTTACAGAGCATGTTCGAGCTCTTCTTGGAAGAAGCGCTCACACTGATGGATTCGCTCCTCGGGGCGCGGCGCCTTTCCGAGAAATATTTTCCCCTGGTCGCGACCATATTCCTCCTCGTGCTCACCTCGAATTGGCTCGGACTCCTCCCCGGCGTCGGCTCCATCGGCATCCATCCCGCCGCTGGCGGAGAACATGGCAGTGAGGGGGGCTTGGTACCGCTCTTCCGCGCGCCTGCGGCAGATCTCAACTTTACCCTCATCCTCGCCCTCGTCTCCGTGCTCGCCACGAACATCCTCGGCGTCGCCGCTATCGGCTTCGGACGCCACTTTGCGAAGTTCTTCACCGTCGCGAATCCCATCCTCTCCTTCGCCGGCATCCTTGAATTCATCGCCGAATTTGTTAAGATAATCTCGTTCTCGTTCCGGTTGTTCGGGAACGTGTTTGCGGGGGAAGTGCTCCTCATCATTATTGTTTTCCTCGTTCCCTACATCATCCCGCTGCCGTTCTTGTTCCTCGAGATATTCGTCGGATTCGTGCAGGCCGTCATCTTCTCGATGTTGACGCTCGTGTTCATTGCGTCGGCGGTGAAGGAAGACGCCGCACGCCACTAACACCCGCGTGCCCCGCACTGAAAGGTCGTACCGCTCATCCGTTAGCCGCTCATCATCCTCATGGAACCAGAAGTCGCAAAATACTTCGCCATCGGCATCATCATGGGGCTCGGCACGCTTGGCCCAGCGCTCGGCATCGGGCTTATCGGCTCGAAGGGCGCTGAAGCCATCGGCCGGAACCCCGAGGCCGCGCCAAAAGTTCAAACCGCGATGATCCTCGCCATCGCCTTTGCCGAGGCCGTTGCTATCTACGCGCTCGTCATCGCGCTTATCCTTAAATTCGTCGCCTAGCGCAGGGATTAGTGATGAGGGACTGGGGGATAGGGAAAACGCGCCGATGCACGCATCCATCGCACTCATTCCTAAACCCTGATCCCTAACCCCTCACAAGTCCCTTCACGAATGGCTGATCTCTTCCATCAACTCGGCATCGACTGGCGGCTCCTGCTCGCCCAGGGAGTCAATTTTTTTGTGGTCCTTGCCGTGCTCACGGCATTGGTGTACCGACCGCTCCTCCGGCTCCTCGCCGAGAGACGAGCGCGAATCGAATTCGGGCTCAAGGGTGCTGCGGAGGCCGAGCGGCGGCTCAAGGAGATCGATATGGAGCGAACGGCCCGCATCGCGGCTGCGGACCGCGAAGCCGTCGCCATCGTGGGTGAAGCGGAGCAGACCGCCCGGCACCGCGTCGAAGCAATCGTGGACGACGCGAACCAGAAGTCCGAGGATATCCTGAAAAACGCCGCGTCAACCGCCGAGCACCAACGCCTCCAGGCGCTTGACGCGCTCGCCGGCGAGGCCCATGAACTCATCCGCGCCGCGATCGGAAAGACCGTGGAACTCGACCCCAAAACAATCGACGAGAAGTTGATCCATGACGCCCTCACAGCCGTCCGCCGCTAGTTTTGTCCATGCGCTACGCCCCGAAACATTACGCCGAGGCCTTCGCCACCACCATCGCCAAAACGCCGGCGGCTCACTGGGGCGAACTCATCAAGCGGTTCCTCCGCGCGGTGCGGAAGCATGGGGACGTCTCGCGCATCCGCCAAATCCTGACCGCCGTCGAGCGCCGCTTCGTCACGGAGCGAGGCGGGGAATGGATACGCCTCGAGTTCGCGCGTCCCCAGCCAGAACGCGCGCTCGCGATCCTGCGCGATCATTTCAGAGCGCGTGACCATGTCGAGGTTGTCGTCCGCCCCGAACTTATTGCGGGCATCCGTATCACCCGGAACGGCGAAACGGAACTTGACTACTCGCTCGCTCGGAAACTCAAGAAACTTTTCCGTCATTCGCTCCCGAGCCAGTAAATCGCAGCGACGCAACGGCCAGCCGAACGAACCACTTTTCACACATCCCTATCCGCTCCACCCTATGTCCTACGAAATCGTCGAGAAACTGAAACGCGAAATCGCCGGTTTCCGCGACGAGCCCCTGCGAGAACACGTCGGTATCGTGACCGAAGCCGGAGACGGCATCGCCAAGATCGCTGGCCTTTCCGAAGCGCTCTCGCAGGAACTCGTCACCATCGAAACCGTATCCGGCGACGTGTCCGCGCTCGCCGCGAATCTGGAGGAGGATTTCATCGGCGCCATTATCCTCGGGAGTGCGGACGCGGTGCGTGTGGGGGACCGGGTCAAGAAGACCGGGACCGTGCTTTCCATTCCCGTGGGGAAGGAATTGATCGGCCGCGTCGTGGATCCGCTCGGGGAACCGCTCGACGGCAAAGGCGTGATTTTTGAAAATAGGGAAAGCGTCAAACGGAACCGCCTTGAGCGGAACGCGCCCTCGGTGGTGATGCGCGAATCCGTGAAAACGCCGCTCCACACCGGCGTCAAAGCCATTGACGCCATGATCCCGATCGGGAGAGGCCAACGCGAGTTGATCATCGGCGACCGCCAAACCGGCAAAACCGCCATCGCCATTGACGCCATTCTGAATCAAAAGCAGGACAGAGCCGCATCGCCCGACGCTGTGGCGAAGGGCGGCCGTCGCGGGGTCACCTGCATCTACGTCGCGATTGGCCAGAAGAATTCGAAGGTGGCGAAAATCGTAAAACTCTTGGGGGACCAGGGCGCCCTTTCCCATACGGTCGTCGTCTCCGCGCCCGCCTCCTCACCCGCCTCGATGCAATACCTTGCCCCGTTCGCGGGCGCCGCCATCGGCGAATATTTCATGGATGCGGGCGAGGACGCGCTCGTTATCTACGACGACCTCTCGAAGCACGCCGATGCGTATCGCGAACTCTCCCTGCTCCTCCGCCGTCCGCCGGGGCGCGAAGCGTATCCGGGCGACATTTTCTATCTCCATGCGCGGCTCCTCGAACGCGCCGCAAAACTCGACCAGGAACGCGGCGGCGGCTCGCTGACCGCGCTCCCCATCATTGAAACGAAGCTCAACGACGTCTCGGCCTACATCCCGACGAACGTCATCTCCATCACCGACGGCCAGATCTACCTCGAATCCAACCTCTTCTTCCAGGGCATCCGGCCGGCGGTGAATGTCGGGCTTTCCGTGTCCCGCGTTGGCTCCGCCGCCCAGACAAAGGCCATGAAAAAAGTGGCGAGCCGTCTCCGGCTTGAACTTGCCCAATTCCGCGAACTCGCGGCATTCGCACAGTTCGCCTCGGACCTCGACGAATCCACCCGCAAGCGCATCCGACGCGGCGAACTCCTAACCGAGATCCTGAAGCAGAACGACATCGAGCCGGTGCCGTTCGAGCGGCAAGTGGTTGCCATCTACGCCGCCATCAACGGGCACCTCGACGGCATCGCGGTCGCCGACGTGAAAGCATTCGAAGCGAAGTTTATTGACTACCTCGAGAAACGCTACCGCGAGACCATCCTCCGGCCGATCGCCGAAACGGGAGAGTTTGCCGAAGCGGTCGAGGGAAAACTGAAACAAGCAATCGAGGAGTGCAAACGGCTATGATCCCCGCCGCCTCAATGCCTCAATGGCCAATGATAGAATGACTCGCTAACCTCCATGGATTCTCTCCAAACAACCAAAACGCGCCTGCGCGCGGTCAAGAACATCGGCCAGATCACCAAGGCCATGGAAGTCGTGTCTGCGAATAAAATGCGGCGCGCCCAGGAAGTCGCCATCGCGTCGCGCTCCTACGCCATCATGGCACTCGAGATTCTCGGCCGCGTGGCGGCGAACGCACCCGTTCCGACCCCGCTCATGACCGCGCGCCCGGTCGCGACGACCGCGGTGCTCGTGGTCTCCTCGGATCGTGGTTTGGCCGGTTCGTTCAACACCGCGGTCTTCCGGAAGGCGGAGGAATTCCTCGCGAATGATGTCGAGTACCGGGACCGGCCCGAGCATCGCTACGTATTCGTCACGGTGGGCCGTAAGGCGACGGCCTACGCCGCGAAACGCCGCTGGGTCATTGCCGGGAAGTTCGAGGGCTTCGGCGACTACGCAACGCTCGATGAAATCGCGCCGCTCGCCGATCGCGTCGTCACCGGGTTCGTGAAGGGTTCCTGGGACCGCGTGATCGCCGTATCAACGCATTTCCGGAGCACACTCCGCCAGGATACGCTCGTGCGCCAACTCCTCCCGACTGATATGGAAAAAATCCAGGAGACCGTGAACGAGCTTGTGCCCGAACGCGGACGATACGCGAGTCCTGAAAACAACCAGAACGGAAACGGACGCAATACGGCGCCCATAGATTTCATTTTCGAACCAACCCAAGCCGAAGCCCTTGCCTCACTCGTTCCGCACCTCGTCGCAATGCAGATATATCACCTCCTCCTCGAAGCAAACGCTTCCGAGCACTCGGCGCGGCGCGTGGCGATGAAGAGCGCATCCGACAATGCGGACGACCTTTCCGGAAAATTAACCATTGCTTTCAATAAAGCACGGCAGGCGGGCATCACCCGGGAGTTGATTGAAATTACTTCCACCCGCAGCGCCCTCGAATAACCGAGAACCACTCCTGTATGACGGCAAAACACACACTCACCGCAGAGCAGGGAGCCGGCCGCATCTCGCAGATCATCGGCCCGGTCATTGACGTTGCATTCCCGGAAGAAGCAACGCTGCCGAGCATCGGGAACGCGCTCCGCATCAAAGCGGAGGGACGCGCCATCATCCTCGAAGTCGCAAAGCACCTGGAGCCGGGACGCATCCGCGCCATCGCCCTTGCTTCAACCGAGGGACTTGGCCGCGGCATGGCCGTCGCCGATACGGGCGCGCCAATCTCCGTTCCCGTCGGCCCCGAAGTGCTCGGCAAAATCTTCAACGTCATCGGCGAGACATTGAACGCCGACGCGAAGGATGCGAAATTCACCAAGCGCTGGCCCATTCGGCGCAAAGCGCCCACACTCCCGGATCAGGCGACGAAGACCGAGGTCTTCGCAACCGGCATCAAGGTCATTGACCTTTTGGCTCCATTCATCAAGGGCGGAAAAGTCGGGCTTTTCGGCGGCGCTGGCGTCGGCAAAACCGTCCTCTTGCAGGAGCTCATCCGGAACGTGGCCGAGGAATCCGGCGGTTATTCGGTTTTCGCGGGGGTGGGGGAGCGCACGCGCGAGGGGAACGACCTCTACCACGAAATGATGGAATCCGGGGTTATTAACAAAACAGCGCTCGTGTTCGGCCAGATGAACGAGGTGCCGGGAGCGCGATTGCGCGTGGCGCTTGCGGCGCTCACCATGGCCGAATACTTCCGCGACGAGGAGGGAAAAGATACGCTCCTCTTTATCGACAACATTTTCCGCTTCTCGCAGGCGGGCTCGGAGGTCTCGACCCTGCTCGGACGCCTCCCCTCGGCCGTCGGTTATCAGCCGACGCTCGCGGGAGAAATGGGCGAACTGCAGGAACGCATCACCTCGACCAAAAGGGGCTCCATCACCTCGGTGCAGGCGATCTACGTTCCGGCCGACGACATCACGGACCCGGCGCCTGCCGCCGCGTTCGCGCACCTCGATTCGACCATTGTCCTCTCCCGCGCCCTCACCGAGATCGGCATCTACCCGGCGGTTGATCCGCTCGCCTCATCCTCATCCGCCCTTGACCCGAAGGTCGTGAGCAAAAGCCACTACGACACCGCGCGCGCGGTCCAGCGCATCCTCCAGCGCTACAAGGAGCTCCAGGACATCATCGCCATCCTCGGCCTTGAGGAGCTCTCCGACGATGATAAGCAGGTCGTGCACCGCGCGCGCCGCATCCAAAAATTCCTTTCCCAGCCCTTCTTCGTTGCCGAGACGTTCACCGGCAGAGCCGGAAAATTCGTGAGTATCGAAAACACTATCCGCGATTTCCAGGATATTCTCGCCGGAAAATACGACCATGAACCCGAGGATTTCTTCTACCTCAAGGGGTCGCTGCGGGAGTGACGATCCATTACGTCATTGGCCATGGAATGCACTCAAACCAATGGCCCCATGCCTCAATGACCTCGTACCTCAGTGATTCAACCGCCATGTTTCTCACCATCGCATCCCTCAAGGGGAAACAATTCGAAGGAGAGGCACGCGCGTTGAACGTGCCCACCACGAGCGGCGAGATAACCGTGCTCGACCATCACCGTCCGCTCATTACCATTCTCCGCGAAGGTACCGCGACCATTACCGCTGCTGACGGCAAGAAAGCGAAGATACCCCTGAAAGGGGGATTCCTGGAAATGGATGCCGAGAACCATCTGAAAATCCTCCTTGATGAGTGAATGAAAAAGACATTCTCATATTCTCAAGAACATTGGAATAGGGAACGCGTGATTGAATGTGCCGTTGACCCGAAGCACTACCACGCCGACACCTGCGCGGTGTGGTGCTTCGACGACCGCTTCTCGCCCGCTCTCGAGCGACTCATGGCCGAAACGCAAACCAAACACATTGACCTGGTCAAAGTCGCGGGCGGCGCGAGGGGTCTTGCAAGCCCGGCAAACGAAAACGAGCGCGCGTATCTTCTCGACCAGATCGCGAAATCCATCAAACTCCATGAGCCGAAAACCATCTGGCTGATGGTTCATGCGGACTGCGGAGCATACGGCAATCCAAAATTTGAAAACGCGGAGGCAGAAACAACGTTCTTCGGTAACGAGCTCGCAAATGCCGAAAATACGGTTGGGTCTTTTTTTGGAAAAAACGGCATCACGATGCCGATACAAAAATACTTCGCGGATTTCAAAGGGATCGTTGAAATATAGCAACCCCGAAAAAAACATGCCCGTCGCGTCCCGGTACTTGGGGACGCGGCGGGCATTCGTTCAGGCAGTGGCTGGCTCGAGAGGCATGGACTCGCGCTCGCTGGCAACGGGTGCGGGTAGACACCACGCCCGCCATTCAGAGTCCACGGCCACGCCAAATTCTTCATAGCGGAGCACTGCGGCACGGACGGCCTGCCGAAAGCGTTCCTCCGCATGCTCGATGTCCACACAGATCGCGTTGTATGCGATGCTTTCGCCCACGGGGTCACTCTCGCGCACGAGACGATCCACGATGCTGGCCCGCCGCCGGAGTGTTTCGACCACGGCGGAACGAGTCGCCAGGACCTCGTCCTCGGTCCGCCCCGGCCAGAACCCGAACTCGCGCTTGAAGCGGCGAAGCGGCCCGATGTAGGCCGGATACCAGACACCAACAAGCAAAATGGCAATGAGAGCAGCCCCGTCGAGCGCAAACCATCCGTGAATACTGCTGGACACCGGAGGATACAGGACCAACCGCATGACCTCCGCGGCCAACACATGGGTCGCCAGGGACAAGACCACCCACCCTCCGACACTGACCGAGTAATACCATGTCTTCATGGAAGAACCCTCCGTAGTTGCGAGTGTGAGAGAGCACGCCTTGGCCACCATTGGCCGGTTTCTGCCAAACGACAACGCCAAAATATGAGTACCATAATTAGAAATCTGCGTCAAATTAAATCTGGCCGTTCATCCGGTGGTATCCTAACGACATGATCTCCTACGACGACTTTCAGAACATCGAACTCCGCGTGGCGAAAATTCTCGCCGCGGAGCGCGTTCCCGGTTCCGAGAAACTCCTCAAACTCCGCATCGGTCTTGAGGCGGAGGAACGCCAGATCATCGCAGGTATTGGGAAACGCTACGAACCGGAGAAACTCATCGGGCGCGAGATTGTCATTGTCGCGAATCTCGAGCCGCGGATGCTGATGGGCCTCGAGAGCAAGGGAATGCTCCTTGCCGCCGACTGCGGCAACGAACCCGTGCTTCTTACGCCCGACCGCGAAGTGCCGCCAGGCGCTCGTGTCCGCTAGAGCATGTTGGGAAACCCGCCTTCGAGAGCGAGAGGCGAGGATTTCGAGCGAGACACCCCGGCGGAGGACGAGGCATATCTCGAGATATGTCGAGTCCGAGCCGTTGGGTGTCGTAGCCGAAATCCTCGCCTCGTAGCCGGAATGGGGTTTTCCGACATGCTCTGGATGGTATACTGGCTTCATGGCGACCAAGAAAACCGACGTTCATACCTTCCCCACCTCATACGAGGAAAACGCCGAAGAGGGGATACGCTACCTCGAGGACGATCTTTCCTACGAGGAAGCAAAGGTCTTCTTCGACCAGGCGCGGACTCGCGGCTCGGCGGAACTCGAGGATGACGAGGACCGCCAGTTCACCCTTTCCTACCAAAACGGAGCGTATACGTTGATCCGGCGAACCTGACCCGAGACCCCTCCGCCATGGCGTTGCACAAACAACTCTCCCATGAAAGCCGAGAAATCCGACGCGAAGTGCGCGAGCGAACGCTTGGTTATATCCTAACCGCCCTCGGTCTCGTCGCCGGACTTGCCTGGAACGAGGCCATCACCGCCTTCATTGCCGAGGTTTTTCCGCTATCGAAGAACGGCCTTGCCGCAAAAATCATCTACGCGGTCGTCATCACCATCGTTGTTGTCGTCGTCAACCTCTCCGTTGTCCGCTTCGCGGAACGCCGAGCCGGAGACCAGGAACGATAGCTGGGGGAGGTCGTCCCCGGGAGAACCGCGGCGACCCGTCTGCTTGTATTTTCGGCGAATTCTGCTACCCTAGAACGGCTCTCCCGAACCATGAATACCCTCGCCGCAATCATTGCATCCGTCAAACGCCCGTTCGTCTTCATCCCCGCCCTCGTGGTCGTCGGCGGCGTTTCATGGTACGTGTTCTCCGGTAGCGGCAATGGAAACGGAGCCGAGCGTATCACCGTCACGCGGGGATCGGTCATCGAGGAGGTTACGGTAACCGGAAAAACAAAAGCCGCGCAAAGCGTGAATCTCGCCTTTGAGCGGAGCGGCCGGATCGCGCGCGTGAACGACGAGGTCGGCGCGACCGTAGGAGCCGGAGCAGCGATCGTCGTCCTTGACCAGAGCGAACTTGCAGCGGAGCTTCGCGAAGCCGAGGCGGATGTCGCGGCGCGGGAGGCAGCGCTCGCGGAAGCGAAACGCGGCACGCGGCCGGAGAAAATCCGCATTGACGAAATCAAGGTGGAAAATGCGAATACATCGATCCGCGACGCGCTCACGAACCTCGAAGATAAGATCGAGGATGCGTACACCCGGGCGGATGACGCCATCCGCAACAAAGTGGACCAATTCATTTCAAACCCCCGCAGCGCGAATCCACAGCTTAC
>Ga0155898_115_pt2 | contig 19216 bp, 20 predicted proteins | sample RifCSPlowO2_01_FD_107552 | JGI IMG/M metagenome (GOLD analysis project Ga0155898, IMG submission 107552) | Candidatus Sungbacteria bacterium RIFCSPLOWO2_01_FULL_59_16
CCTTCTAAGCGCATAACCAGCAAAAATTCAGCCAGTTCCTTGGAGGGCCGCTCCTTTGGTTGCAAGCATTCGGTGCATAGCTGGCGCAATCATAAGGCGGGGCTTCGGGCTAGTCAAGACCCCCCAATCCACACCCCCCGCGAAAGGCAAGCCGCCGCAGGCGACTGCCGCGCCATTGGCGCGGCCCCTGGCGGAGCACGCCCCGCCAGAAGCCAGCCCCGGATATAGTACGGCAAAAAAAGATTCGCCCCGTGCGCGGGGGGCGAATCATGGAACTCGGAACCCAGCGCAATGACTACCGGCCGGTCAGATCGCGGCGCACCTTCTCGATGAAACCCGCGGCTGCATCCTTGCCGCCGAGGCCGAACGCAAGCCCGAAGGCAAGCGCTAACATCGCGACGAGGCCGGTGATGAGCGTCTGGATCAGAATCGTCGCCACGCCGAGCTGCTGGAGTGCTGCGGCGACCGCGAAGATCCAGATGGCCCAGCGGGCCATCGTGCCGACGAATGCGCCGCGCATGCCGGCGGCCTCCACCGATGCGCGTGAAGCGCGCTCAACGACTTCGGCTACCTTTATGGCGATGACGAGGATGAGCGCCGCCACCACGACGTTCGGAAGATACGAGAGCACTCCGGCGAGGAAGTCGCCCACCTCCGAGAGGCCGAGAATGTTCACCGACGCCAGAAGGAAAGCGATGATCAGGAACCACTTCACGAGCGCGCCGACGAAGGCGCCGGCGTCCAGGCGGATCCCGCCGCGCTCGAGCGCCTTCTCAAACTCGAGCTGTTGGAGGAGCGCGTCCACGCGGAGCGCCCGCACGACCTGCTCGACGAGCTTCCCGAGGGCGACGGCGATGACCCAGCCGACGAAGAAGACGATGACTGCCCCGACATAGATCGGCGTGTAGCTCGCCACTGCCGCCCACGCGTCGCGAAGAGAAAAGATTATGGCATCACCCCATTCCGTAAGTGTCATAGGCGTATATGCGTTGAGGCCCGCAGGAGCCGCTCGGCCGTGCACCCGCCGAACCTTCCTGCGATGCCTCGTGAAAATTTAACATTGAGACACACTTCCTCCCTCCCCGGTTTTGCGCCGGAAGCGCCAACGCGTCACCCGCCGAATGCGGCGTCGGCGAGATATGTCTCTCTCGCTCGGACGCAAAACTGGAGAGGGCCCGACCCGGAAGCGATTTCGATTCCTGCCTTCATTCTACGCCCTGCCCCAAACTCGCCCAACGTAATTATCCACACCCGAACCCGGCAGAAAATCGCACCGAACCTTTGCGATCTTGCTTCGAATAGCTTATACTCGCCCCTGCCGAATCCCCTACGCCATGATCTCCATCAACCCTTCGATATGCTCACGATAAACGACCTCAAGAACAAGATGATCGTCACGATTGAGAACGCACCCTATCAAATTCTCGAGGTGAAACACCTCCATATGGGGCGCGGCGGATCGTCGGTTCAAACCAGGATCCGGAACCTCGCCACCGGCCAGGTCTTCAGCCGGAACTTCAAGCCGTCGGACGCCTTTGGAGAAGCCGCCGTCGAGAAACGCGAGCTTTCCTACCTCTATGCGCACCGAGGCGAGTATGTGTTCACCGCTCCCAGGAAGCCGGGCGAGCGCTACGCGCTCGACGGGGAGCAGATCGGCGACAGCGCCCGGTGGCTGAAGCCCGGAACGCAGATCACCGCCCTCTTCCTCGATGGGAAGCTCCTTTCAATCACGCCGCCCGTCAAGATCGACTACCGCGTAACGGAAGCGCCGCCCGGACTGAAGGGCGACACCGTTTCCGGAGCGACGAAAACCGTCACCATCGAAACCGGCACCAAGGTTCAAACCCCCCTCTTTGTGGAAGCCGGCGATGTCATCCGCGTCAACACCGAGACCGGAGAGTACGCGGAGCGCGTGACGAAGGCATAACCACAAGTCGGTGCAGATTATCTTACAACAGAAACCATGGTTCTCCCTACTCGAACCGCACCGCCTCCCCGGGCGCGAGCACGCCGGAATTCGCATTCGATGAACTCCCCCGGCCATCGGGCGCGGCAGGCCCGCCTGCGCGGGCAGGCCCGCCTGCGCGGGCAGGCCCGGGCGGAGTTGGCGACGCCGGTCTCGGCTCGGACGGCTGCGGCCTCCGCATTGCCTCCTCAAGCACGCGCCTCAACTCTGGAAGATGCGCGCCTGACTTCGCCGGCTCTGGGCGCCGGGCCGATTGCGGAAGCTCTTCCGGCTTGCGCTTGAGCTCGCGGAGCGAGACCGGCTGCGGCGCTCGAGCGCGCTCTCCCCCTCCTTCGACTGCCCGGCGCGGCGGATTCGGCGGGCGCAAGCCCGTCTCGGCCCGCGCCGCCGAAGGCATTGGCGCTGCCTTGACGCGAAACTTCACAAGATTTAAATGCTCCTCGCAGTAAACCGGCCGTACGCCGTCCGGCTGGAAAGGCACCCGAACCGGTTTCCCGCATTCCGCACAGTGCGTCTCATGCATCGGCCGGTCGGCCTTCAGCGGCAGCGCCGGGGCGGGCGCGCCGCCGCCCCGCACCTCTTCCTCCTCCACCCCGAGAGGTGAGGTCGTGAAGCGGCGGATCTTATCCTCGACCGTCGCGCGCGGCGTTCCATAACGCTCGCGCGAGGCGCTGATGATGGCCTCGCGATGGGACTCGGGCGGCCGCGGGAACGGCGGCAGGGTCTCGGCCGAGAACGGCCGCGACGTGAGCCCTTCGATCATGAGTTTGACGTAGATATTGGCGAATCCAAGGTTGACGAGATCCTGAATCATGAATTCCGGCATGAACTCTTTTTCGAGAAGTTCGGCGTCCTCGGCCCCGACCCGGAAGACGACCATCGTCCCAACGTTCCCGAAGATGGCGTGCTGCACCATCTCCTCCATTTGAGCGATGTACTGATGCGCCACAGTGAGATTCAGCCGGTACTTGCGCGCCTCGGAGAGAATGTTGGCGAAGGACTCGGTTGCGAAGTTCTGAAACTCGTCCACATAGAGGTAGAAATCCCGGCGCTCCGGCTCGGGCGTGTCCACGCGGCTCATCGCCGCCAAGTAAAGCTTCGTCACGAGCATGGCACCCAAAAGCCGAGAGTTCTCCTCGCCGATCTTGCCCTTGGAAAGGTTGATGATGAGAATCTTCTCGCGGTCCATCATCTCCCGCATGTCCACGGCCGACGACACCTGGCCGACGATATTCCGAATCAGTGGATTCGAGGCGAATTGCCCCACCTTGTTCTGGATCGCGGCCACGGCTTCGCGCATGAACTGTTCCGGGTACTTTGCAAATTCGTTCTCCCAGAACCCCTTGATCACCGGGTCGGAGAGCTGTGCTACAATCCGTTTCCGGAACTCCTTCTCGCCGAACATGCGATTGATGCCGAGGAGGGTTGATCCCGGAATCTCGAGCAGGGCGAGAATGGCGTTCGCGAGCAGGTACTCCATCCGCGGCGACCAAACGTCCGGCCAAATCTTCTTAAACACCCCGAGAAGCCCCGAGGCCACCAGGTGGCGCTGATCCTCGGAAACGCGCTCCATGATGTTGAACGCCACCGGAACGTCGGTATCCGCAGGATTGAAATAGATAACGTCATTCATGCGGCTGGCAGGGATGAAATCGAGCATCTTCTCGGCGTATTCGCCATGGGGATCCACCACGGCGAGGCCCCGTCCGGCCTGAATGTCCTGGATGGTCATATTTTCGAGGAGCGTGGACTTGCCCATGCCGGTCTTCCCGATGACGTAGACGTGCTTCCGCCGGTCCTCGCGCTTGATGCCGAAACGCTTCCGTTCGCCGCGGAAGTTCGTGACGCCGAAGAAAGAAATATCGTTTTGCGCCGGGATCTCGGTCATCGTGATAAAAATTCAGCACTGCACCTCATTTCTCAATTTCTTAAATTTCTCATTTCGCACCTAGCCGACCGGCAGCGTCGCCGGCCGCCGTAGGCGAGCCTCGCTTCTAACCCACCGGCAAGGTGGCGGGCGGTTCGGATCGCCGCGCCTCAATGCGCGGGAGCATCGGGGCCTTGGCGGTGCGGCCCGGGTAGTGGTAAATCGTAGCAAGCTCCTCGCTGTTGAGCACCACGGGCTTCGAGCGCAGCGTCACGATGTCGGTGAAGGGCTTGCGGGCGCGGTAGTAACGGTAGAAAAGCCGCTGCTGGTAGGCCTTGCGGCGCCTCCTCATGAATTTCGGCCACCACCAGGGAGTGCTCGTCGCGACCGACGCGCCGTTGAACTTGAAGGAGTTCAACGTCGGGCTGTTGTAGGTTTTAAGGCCGCCAATGAACGCCGCGACGTGCACATGGGAGAAGCGGTCGCGCCTGGCGAGGTAGATGAACCGGATGACCGTTTCAAACCCCGGCTTCATGACGTTGCGGCGGATGGCCTTGACCTGTTCATCAATATCGGGCGGCAGGAACGAGATGCGCGGCGCCTCTTCTTTTTTTGCGGCCGCTTCCGGAGTGGCGGGGCCGAGGCCGAAGAGAGGACGCAGCGGCTCCCCCCAGCCCGTGGTGAGCGGCTCGAGCGGCTCGAGGGCCTGCGCGATCTTCCCCTTCTTCTGGATCGCCTTGCGGCCGATGAGCTTGTCCACGAGGGCCTGCCCCCGCTCGCGCCAGGCATTCGGCGTCGGCGTCTGGGCCGGACGGAGCAGGAGATGGTAGCCGATGTGCTCGCCGGCTCCGCACTTCCCGAGGCATTCGGCGAGCGAAGCGAAGGGATCCACCTTTTCGAACTCCTCCGCGCTCGCGGTTAAGCTCCGGAAATCCTGGAAAGTGCGGATGGGGTAGGCATCGTCCTTCTCAAGGTTGAACTCCAGGCCGAAGAGATCCCATTCATCGCTTGGGGCGCGATCCGGCAGGAGCGCCATGTAGTCCTCGGCTTCGGCGATCTCGGCTTCCGGATACTGGGCGTAGATCTGGGCCTCGACGAGATTCCGGAAGTGGACCGGCACGCGGACGTAAAAGCGCGTCTCCCCCCCGAGGGACACCATCTCAAAAACGACGTAATCGTGCTGCAACCCCAGCCAGTACACCTCGTCGGGATCAAAGTCCCAGTAGAGCGCCTGGAGCCCCGCGAACACCTGCTCCATGGCTTCCGGGGTCTTCGCGATGTCGCGGGGGATCCGCACCTCGAGAAGCACCCAGGAAAGAAGCGAGAAGTAGCGAACCTTAAGGTAGTAGAGCCAGTGCTGCCAGCCGGCAATGGCGAGGAGCGGCGGCACGAAGATCCACCAAGTGTTGGCGACAACCGCCCAGGCAACCGCGAGTTGGCCGAGGAAATCGGCGAGCGCAGGCATACATGCATTCTAGCGCAAAAACCCAAAACCCCAAGCCCCAACGCCAAATCAAATCCGAAACCCAAAATCCAAACGCCAAAGGGTTTGGATGTTGAAGTTTGGATTTTCTTGCCGTTTAGGCAAGCGTGTACCCCTCCGGCGCCCGCCTGAAGCGGCGCTTATCCTGGAGATTCAAAAGGATGGTGTTTTCCTTGACGAAGCGGGCTTTTAAGACGCGCTTGGCGATTTCCCCGCGGGAGAGGGGCTTCTTTGATGAGCGCAGGATCGAGGCAATGACGTCAGCAACGGTGCCGGGCTCGTACCCCCACTCGCGAAGCGCGTAGAGCCCGCGCCCCACGAGGACGAAGCGCTCGTCCTTGATGAGTTCGTTATGCACCGTCTGGGGGTGCGCCTTCTTCGCGGACCAGCCGGAACGCGTGATGGCGTTCGCCACCTCGCGGAAGTGCAAAGGTTTGCCGGCCCTCGCCAGAATGGCGTAGGCCTTGTCGCGCACGCCCCGCGGCCGAATGGTCGGCCAGGTGACGAGGCCGAACTCGCCGTAGGGGTTCTGCTTGATCATCTTTGAAATTGCGAGGTAGGACTCAAGGGTCTCTGGAGTCGGCACCGCGCCCAGGACCTCCCGGGCCTGCTTCTTCAAAATCTGGAAAAGATCGGCGGCCGGCAGGGGCTTCCCGGTTTCGGTGAGCGCCGCGGCCGTCCGAGACATGACGGCCTCGGCGGCCTTGAGCGCTTCGGCCTTCGTGAACCAAAGATCGTGCCACGACGCCTCCTCGCCCCTTCGCGCGAAGGGTTTGCCGACGGCGAGAAGAAAAGAAACGTGGTTATGATACCGTGGCTCGGCCGCAGAGTGGAAAAGCTTTGACTCTTCGAACACGTTTCCGTGCTCGCCGAAATGCGCCTCGAGCGCCCCGAACACCGGAGCAAGCGCTGCATGGATCTCGGGCTTCGCCAAATGCCGGAGACCGTCGGCTTCGATCTGGCGCACGCGCTCGCGCGTCACCCCGAACGAGCGCCCGATGGATTCGAGCGTCTCCGGTTCTTTGCCGCGGAGCCCGAAGCGGCGCTCAAGCACCTCGCGAAGGCGCGGCGATGGCAGGGCCTTCAGGGCCTTGGCGGTTGCCTCTTTGGGATGGACGGGGAGAGAAAGCTTCTTCATGATGTCAGCAAAATGCGAATGATGCTAATGCGATACGAATGCCACGAATACACATTCGAAACATTCGGATCAATTCGTAGATTCGCATTATATTTTTTTCCTTCGCTGAAACTCATGCCACGTAACCAGGAGCGGGCTCGCGATAAAGATGGATGAATACGTCCCGGCGACGATCCCGATCACGAGAGTGAGCGCAAAGGCCTGCGTGCTCGCCCCCCCGAAGAGCCAGACGGCCGCGAGGGCAATGACGACGGTGAGTGAGGTATTGACGGAGCGGACAAAGGTCTCGGAGACGCTGCGGTTGACGATAACCCCGAAATCGTCGCCGCCTTTGGCCTTCTGAAGGTTCTCGCGGACGCGATCGAAGACCACGATCGTATCGTGCACCGAGAACCCCAATATTGTCAAGAGAGCAGTAACAAAAAGGGTATCCGCCTCGAAGCCGGCCACTCTGCCTGCCAGGGCAAAGAACCCGGCGGGAATTACGATGTCGTGGATGAGAGCGACGACCGTTGCCATGCCGTACTTCCAGGATTGGACCGGTGCCGACACCTTGCGGAAGGCCCAGGCGATATAGGAGACGATCAGGAAGAGGACAAGGGCGATGGCGATGGCCGAGCGCCGGCGGAGCTCGCGCCCGATCGTGGGGCCGACCGTGTCAAAACGCCGTTCGGCTATTCCGCTTTCAGCGGGACCGAGCGCGGCGACGAACGCACGGTGCTCCTCCTCGGAGAGGTGGCGCGCCCGGATCAGGAGCCCCCGCTCCCCGGATGGTTGCATCCGAATTTCGCCGAGGCCGAGGCGCTCGAGCCGGGAGGCAAGCTCACCGACCGGAGGACGCTCGTCCCGAAATTCGACCTCGATGAACGAGCCGCCGGTGAAATCTATGCCCAAACGGATCCCGAAGACCGCGATCGCCGCGAGGCCCGCCCCGACGAGAACGCCGGAGATGGCATAGAAGATTTTCCGATGGCCGACGATGTCCATACGATGGCGTGAATTTTAAATTTCTAATTTCCAATTTTCAATGAATGATCTAATGACCAAATTTTCAAACACGTTTGGAAATTGAAACATTGAAAATTGATTGGAAATTGGAGTTTGAAAATTGAGAATTCTTCTCTACTCATCGGCCAGAACCGCTAAGAAATAATCCTCGATGCCTTGATGCCCACGGGGTTACGATTGTAAAAAGAAACGTCCTCGATATTGAGATCGCCGAGAGCATCGAGACAAGCACTCCGATGCCGAGCGTGAGCGCAAACCCCTTCACCACGCTCGTGCCGAGCCAGTAGAGAACCGCGGCGGTGATCATGCTCGAGACGTTTGAGTCGCGAATCGAAGTCCAGGCGCGCCGGAAGCCATCCGCGACCGCGGCCTCGAGGGCCTTGCCCGCGCGGAGCTCTTCTTTCATGCGCTCGAAAATCAGGATATTGGCGTCCACGGCCATGCCGAGCGACAGCACGAACCCGGCAATGCCGGCCGCGGTGAGCGTGACCGGGACGAGCTTAAAAATCGCGAGGACGAGCGCGGCATACATCGCGAGTGCTGCGACCGCGATGAATCCCGGCAACCGGTACCAGAAGAGCATGAAGACGGCAACCGCCGCAAAGCCGGCAAGCGCGGCCACCAAACTCCTCGCGAGCGACTCGGCGCCGAGTGCCGAATCCACCGACTGCTGGCTGACGAGCGCGATCGGCACCGGGAGGGCCCCGGAATTCAGCCGCCGCACGAGCCCGCGCGCCTCGGTGAGCGTGAATTCTCCAGTGATCTGGGCTCTGCCGCCCGCGATCTTCTCCCGCACCGTGGGTAAAGAGAGCGGCACGCCGTCGAGGTAAATGCCGATGGGCTTCCCGACGTTCCGCTCGGTAATGGCCTCGAAGCGCAGGGAACCCTCGTCGTTGAATTCGACGCCGATCAAGGGCGCATTCGTAGTCGGATCAAACTGCATCTCGGCGCGCTTAAGGTACCGCCCCGTAAGGCCGCTCGGAATAAAATAGGGATCCTCACCGATGCGCTCGCCCCGGCCCTGGGCTTCGAGGATGGCACTCGTTTCTTCAGCCGGCCGCGGTTCCTTGAATTCCAGAAACGGCGTCTCGCCGATCATGTTGATGGCTTCGCGGATGTCGCGGACTCCGGCGAGCTCGACGATCAGACGCCATTCGTCGCCTGCGCGCTCAACCTGCACCACCGGCTCGGTCACGCCGAAAAGGTTGACGCGCCGCTCAATGACGTCGCGGAGCCCCTCCATGGCTTCGGCGCTCGATTCAGCCGGAAAGTCCGTGAAGTCGGCGCGGTAGAGAAGATGCGTGCCGCCCTGGAGATCCAGGCCGAGGCGATACGACCGGATGAAACGGGAGAGCACCGGCACGTCGCGGAGGCCTGGGAAGCGGTCGGCGGACGCAAAAAAACCGGCCACAAGGCCGAGAAAAATAATCGAGAGCGCGGCGACGCGGATCTTTAGGGGAACACTCGTCATGGTACGCCCCCTACCATACCGCAAACGCCCGCCTCCGGCAAGCCCACGGACACCGGCCAAGGACGAGCGCTCCTCGCGTGATATAACGAAATCACGGCATTACTCGTTCGTTGACAATGCAAAGCCGGCGGCCGCATGGCCGCCGGCTTGGTGTGTATATGCTCGCGGGTTATGCGTCCTCCGACACCGGCGATGGAGGAGGCGGTTCGGCTGCCGGCGGCGGGGGCGGCGGTGTTGGCTCAGGGACTGGCGCAGGTGGCGGTGTCTCCGCTGGCGGAGGCTCACCCGCCGGAGCCCCGCCTGCCGGACGGGCAGATTCAGCAGAGGTGGGGGTCGCTTCGGGTTCAGGTGTCGGCGGTGTTTCCTCGACTACCGGCTCATCGCTTGCAGGCTCTTCGCCCACCGGCTCAAGTATTGGTTCCTCGGCGGGTGCGGCGGGTTCTTCGCTCAATGCTTCGGGTTCACCCTCTCCCCCGCCGGCGCTTCCGGCCGATCCGCCATCACCGCCCTCGCCCCCGTCGCCGCCGTTGGCAGTATTGCCTCCGGTATTCGCTTCGCTATTTACCTCGTTGATTACCGTTGCGCTGTTGTCATTTTCAATAATCACAGTAGTATCGCCGCCGCCGCTCTCCGTTTCCGCGCAATCGCCCTCGCAAACATCAATCTCGGTTACGTTCGTATTTATATCGTTCTCAATTTCAACGCGACTGCAGGCGTCGCCGGTGATGATAATGCCGCCGTCGCCGCCGCTTGCCCCGAGCAAGGCCGAGGGGTCTCCTCCATCGCCGCCGCTTGCCACGAGCGAAGTCGAGGGGTCGCCTCCGTTGCTGCCGCCGAATATGGAGAAATCCCAGTCGTGATCATCGTCGCGGTCATCACATGGATCTTCCGGAGGCGGGCACGTGCTCACCTTATGCGCAGTATTCACGCTTTTCACGCGATCCTTCATGTCCTCAAGCTCGGCGTTCGAGGCCGGAGGATCCTCAAGCAACAGCGCGTCGGCCTCCTCCACGAGCTCCGAAATCCGCGTATCCTCCCCAGGCACGAGCGCGTGCGCAACCTCGGGCGTGGAGGCGATATTGAATTTCAGAGCCAGAAGCTGGGCCCGGAGGCGATCAGCCATGGTGTCGTTCGTATCAAAAATGTCCTGGCCGTCAAAAAGATCGTCCACCAAAATTCCGCCCACGGTCTGCGGGAGGAGTGCCGGGTTCCATATTTCCTCGTGATTCTTCCAGTAGCCCTTGGAGCGGACTTTGAATTCGTCGCAGCCCTCGATTTTCGCGGTCACGTTGATGACGTGCGCCTCGAATGCCGAGAGTAAGACCGAGGCCGAGGCCACGACAAGCGCGAGAGTCATGAAAGACGCCATCGCCATTCGCGCCGCACGGCTCGTCAGGCGAGCGCCGTGCCGGATGCCGCGGCCGAGAAAGCCAGCGCGCGCCCGCCGTACCGGCAAAGGCGGCTCCGGCCGCGACGCAAGAGAAATTACATAGGGCGAAGGCCGGGTCCGGGGCCTGGGCATGGGCGAGAGCACGATCAGCCGAGGGGCGGTAGGGCCGTCGGGTTCAAAGTTACGCGCGGGTTTTCGGAAAAACAAAGGCATAAAATTGCTAAAAATTCTCAATTTCCAATTTTCAATTTCCAATCAATTTTCAAACCGCGTGTTTGACTCATTGGTTCATTGGAACATTCACTGAAAATTGAAAATTGTAAATTGAAAATTCTCATTGTTGATATTTACTCGCCGTGATGGTCACATACCCGAGATACGGAATCCGGAACGGCTTGCCGCGGAACATCGCCGTCCTCCCGATCAGCCGGTCATAGCCCACGGGGTCGTCGTTCTTGAAATTCGCGTCGCCTTTGGTGACAAGGGTCGTTTCCCGGAGCTCCACGAGCCGGTGGATGGTAAAGCCCTGTGTGCCGCCGGGCGCGGCGCTTGGATTCCGCCACACCACCACGTCCCCGGCCTTCAGGGCCTCTCTTGGCACCGCCTCGATGAAGATCATGTCGCCGCGGTGGAGCGAGGGCCACATCGAGCCGGAGGTGATCGAGGCGATGGGGTATTCGGTGCCGAGCTTCCAGGAAAGGAACTTCGGCGCCCCCCACACGACCCCCCCGACGATCAGGGCATACACCAAGACATTGAGAAAGAACTTCAGGACGGATTTCATCTTTCATTGAAAAGTCATTGGTCACTGGTCATTAGTCATTGGTCGCTTGTCGCTCATTCTTTCGCTTCTGAATTGCTTGGATATAGGCGTTGAGTACTTTGTGACATTCGTCAACTCGCCCATCGATGGCCCGGAGCTCTTCAGCTGGTAGTAGTTGTAGCTCACCTGCAAACCCGATGCCGTCGCAGACCTCCTCCAGTGAGCCGCGGGCCTGGCGACAGAACTGAATGTTTTCTCGGTAGTGGAAACGTCCATACCCTTCGGCAATGTTCGCGGCAATTGAGTGCGCGGCGCGGCGGAGTTGCGGGATAAGCGTATATCGCTCCGTTGGGGGAAATTTATTTGTGACTCGATATACATCTTTTCTAATCTCGTTGGCTATCTGCCAAACTTTCAGCTCGCGGAAGTGTCTTACGCTTGCCATGTTCCCCAAATGACTAATAGCTTAGTGACTCAATAACCAGTGACTTAATGACTCAATTTCTCCACGGCCCGGGGATTTTGAATAGGTACACTCTTCCCTCCAGGACCTGTCCTTCGGAAGCCGACGCCGGCATGTAGGTCCGGAATTCGATCTTGTCGGATGCGCCTGCGGGAACCACGAAATTATTCTTATCAAGCTCCATCAGCTGGTTGATCGCGCCGTATCGGATCACGGCGACGTACATCGGCACCCACGTTCGGTTTTCAATGGATACCCGCCTAATCGCGGCGGTGCCCGGCGAAAGGTCGCCAAAATCCAGAAGCTCGGTCGTGGGATTAACCCCCACCCTGCCCTCGCCCGCAATCACGCGCACGGTCGCGCGGTACTTATTCGCGTCGAGCACGACGTAGAAGACGAAAAGGAACGCGAGGATTCCGACGACGCCGAGGATCTTTTCCCAGGGCCTCATCGGCTCGCCGGTCAGGCGGTGCCAGATCCCCCGAGCTTGCTTGTCCCGAGCTTTGTCGAGGGGTCGAGGGGCCAGCTCCGATTCCCTCGGCGTTCCCCCACTCCGAAGGTTAATTGGCTCCATAGTGTATTGAATTACTAGTCACTGGTCATTAGTAATTGAGTCATTGAGCTGCTTGCCGGAACTTAATGACTAATAACTTAATAACTGAATGACTCGTTACTTGTAATCCCCCAATCCTCCCGCCGAGGAGGAGTCATTGGTCATTTGTCATTAAGTCATTGGATGGGCTTACTTCACCGCACTCAATGACTAATGACTTAGTGACTTAATGACTCGTCCTACAGCGAGAGAGATTCGGAGATCAGTTATTCTGGGGGTTCTGCGTCTGACGGCTCGAAAATCTGGATTAAGCCCTCAATTCCCCAGCCCAGGGTGCCAATGTTGCCTGCGAGCGCGGCGAGCAGCTGCAACATTGAGCACCGAGCACTCAATTTATTCCCGCAAGCTGAATTGAATACGACTCTTCAACCATCGGATGCCTTGTCCACGCTGTTTGAGCTGCTTTTCTCTCTGATGTGCATCCTTTTCTGACCTGTATGCCTCGTAGTAGATCAGTTCTGGTTGCTTTCCTTTGTGCTCTTTTAATCTCCGTTGCAGGTCATTGGTATAACCGATATATGTCTTCCGTGTTCTTCGGTTTTTGAGCACATAGATGTAGTACATAACGGGAATAAATTGAGTGCTCGGTTGAGGTTTAATAGCCATATTTTCTTCGCCTGATGGCTCGAAAATCTGGATTAAGCCCTCAATTCCCCAGCCCAGGGTGGGCCCACCACGTCACCGGCAACGAGCCGGCCGCGATGCAGTAGCGGCTCGTCACCGACAACGCTGCCTCCGTTGAGCCAGGGTATGAAGGATCAACTTGTCCCGACCGGAGCCTCGCGAGGCTTCAAATCTCGCGCCGGGATCCTCCGCCGAACCTACAAGGAGTTCCGCCAGAGAGATTCGGAGATCAGCTAGGTATCTGGAGATTCATCGCCTTGCTCTGTCGTGGGGGTGTCGTCTTGGCAATCCGGATCAGCGGTGTCAATCGCTCCGTCGCCATCGTTATCCTCTCCGTCGGTGCACTGGTTCGGATTCAGGCTGACTTCATTGACTTCCACCCAGAGATTGCAGCCGAAAATCTTGTGCTCGTTTTCGATCGGCTGAACATAGTCATCGGGGTCTGCATTCGTTTCACCGTCGTGTTCATCCACGAAATCCGCCCAGTCCTGCGCGCAGTGATTCCCGTCGAAACACGGCACCGAGAGATCGATAAGCCAGTTATCCGCAAAGTCATCAATGGCTTTCGACAGCCTGCCATCCGTGTCATTCCACACAAGCCGATAGAAGTCATCACTGGAGTTGTCCGGCGTACCGTTGTTGTCCAGCACTACCTCCCACGGCTTGTGGAATGAGAAGGTCGTCTCGTCGTTGTCAGGCGAGAGATCTTCCTCTTTCGAGAGATACTCGCAGAGTGAGGGCAAGAGGTAGAAGTCGAGATCTCCTTGGGGAGACTGATCTACCCCATCCGGCCTATCTTGTTCACAGTCAATGGTGACTTCGCCAGTACTAGTGGCAACCAACACATGGCCTGTCCAGGTCTGGCCGACAAGCGTCTGGCCCTCGTCTCTGGTTACACCGCACTTCGGTTTCTGACGGATGAAGTACTCGACGTCATCAACCCGATCTTCCCTATTGAACGACTCGGAAAGCGCAACCAGTAACGGCTTCTCAAGATGCTCCTGCGGGAATACCGTCCCGAAGTCAATCGCGCTCGTGGTTACCGAAAGCGCGTTCTCGATCTTCGCCGTCACGTTGATGACGTGCGCTTCGAAGGCCGCGAAGAGCGGAAGCATGGCAAGGGCCGTTCCCGCCGCACCAAGGCCTAATATGATTTTTCTTTTCATGGCGTTTACGTTATGCGTTTATGGGTTATGCGTTACGCGTTCACGTGTGACGTGTAACGCGCAACCCGTTCCTATTCATCCCGCATGTGCGGGACGCCGACCTTTATCGTGGTCAACCGGGGAAGTTATGGGTTAGGCGTTATGGGTTTTTGGGCATCCAGTTCGGGACGACCCATAACCCTTAACACATAACCCTTACCCTTTCGGCCACGCAGGACCCCCGATCGTATCGGGGTTCCTGTGTGACAGAAAATCAGTCGCATTCGGCAATTTGGACGAGCGCCGACTCGAGGTTCGCAAAGTTAGCGACGGCAAAGTAGTGCGCCGCATTCGTTGCGATATTGTTCTTGAGAAATGTTTCGGTCGAAGCGGTCACCCCCACGCCAAGGACAAAAATTTCCACTCCCGCGGTGTCTGCCGCGTTTGCCGCAGCGGTCGCTTGCGCTTGCGCGTTCGCAGCCGGGCTCGGAACGTTCGGGGCGCCGTCCGTGATGATCACCATCGCATCGGGAGAATCCGCGTCCAGCCGATCATGGCCGTCTCCGGGATTATCAAGTTCCGTTTTCGCAAGATTGATGCCGCCGGCAAGATTCGTATTGCCACCGGCAACAAGCGCATTGATCGCGGCGTGCGCAGCAGCTTCGTTATCAGTAAGGTGGAGGTTCAGCGTCGCATTGGTTGCAAAACTCGACTGTCCTGTATGCACCCCGTTCACCGAAGGCGCAAGCGCGGTGATAAATGAATTAGCGGCGTTTTTGAGTTGGGTAAGTTCGGTCGAATTGATGCTCCCCGAGCGGTCGAGAACCAGCATAAGGTCAAGCTTGCCTTTGCACCCGACGGTCGGCGGCTTGCCGGTGACCAACACGCGGATGTTACAGCCAAAGAGCTTATGCTCGTTCGCATTCGGCTGAACAAAGTCGTCGGGAATTGCCTGCGGGTTTATGCCGGTAACGAAATTCTCCCAATCCTGAGCGCATTGCCCGAAGAAGCATGGCACCTTCAAATCCACGTTCCAGATGTCCTGCACGTCCTGGATCGTTTCCTGGAGTTCGCCGTCAACCTCGGTGGATGAGGCGACCGCAGGCGTCCAGAGTGCTGAATCAATCACGCCGTGGAAGGCCGGAATGCCCGGATCGTCGTTTTCGTTGTTGACGTCGGGATCAGTCGTGATCTCGGTTTTGGAAAGATACGGGCAAAGGATCGGGAGCATCGTAAAGCCCTGATCAATGCAGAAGAATTGCGGCGGATCTCCTGCCTGCTCCACTTCGCCGAACTCGGGATTTTCCTCGTTGCCGTTCCAGCATTTCGGCTCCTGCCACACTCTATATTCCAGAAGATCGTACTCCGGGTTATTAAGAAACGACTGCGAAAGCATGACCTCGAACGTGCGGTCGAGCCGCTCTTGCGGGAACACGGTGCCGAAATCGATCGGGTCGCCGACGCTGATGTCTCCGACGAAGTTTTCGATCTGGGCCGTGACGTTGATCACGTGCGCTTCAAACGCCATGATCAAAGGAATCGTCGCGAGGACGATGCCGGCGGAAGCGAGTGCGCTCGCAATTTTGCTCCGAACGGATTTCATTTCATGGGGTTTGCGGAAGAAATAGCGGAATGAACTATGGAGCTCCGCGCAGCTCTGATGCGCGGAGCTCCATTTCACTATTCAGAACAGGTTTGTTCGTAGGTCAGCTTGTAGAGAAGCCCGGCCGGGTTGAATACGGGATCGGAATTTCCTCCGGCGTTCGCAACGGTAATTTCCAAGGTGTTATTTCCCGTAACCAGATTGTTGATCACGCAGACGTCCTGCGTCGCAAGCGTGAAGTTGGTGGCATCGGCCGATGAGCATACAACCACGTTATTTACCTCCACGCTGTATGTGTTATCCGATGCGATTTGTATCGAGGCGCCGACTACCGATCCCGCGATATTGAATGTCTTAACAAAGGTATAGGTCTCGCCCGCTACCGGCGGCTGCACCGGATTTTGCTCCCATATCCAGGTCGCTCCTGGAATCGATGCCGTCCATGCTCCCGGAACTGGCGCAATCGCCTCCGCTAATCCGTCATCACCGTCAACTACGGTGTTAGTCGCATCGCTTACGACCGTCTGCTCGCCCGTATCACACAAGCTGACTCCGAAAACCTCAACCCAGAGGTCACAGCCGAAGATCTTGTGCTCGTTTGCTATCGGCTGGGTGTAGAGGTCGGGATCCGCCTGCGGATTTATGCCGTGGACAAAATCCTCCCAATCCTGAGCGCAAAATCCGCCGAAACACGGAACCGTAAGGTCAATCGTCCAGTTGTCTACCGTATCCTGCTCGGACTTTGCAAGGCGGCCAAGCGTGTCGTTCCAAACCAGCTGACGCCCCACAAAGGTAAACGGCTCGTGGAATGAGGCCAAACTGCCGTCGTTGCCCGGTTGCGGGTCCTTATCCGGCTCCTTCGAAATGTATTCACAAAGCGAAGGAAGAACGCCCCATGTTTCGCCCTGCACTAGCGGACGTGGTTCGGGGCCGCAGTCGATGATCAACTCGTCTACGGGGCCCAGGCTTACATGCCCGGTTGCGGTCGGGCCGACGAGTACTTCGCCGTTATTCGTGGTTATGCCGCACTTCGGCTTCTGGCGGATGAAGTAATTGACGTCATCCACGCGGCCCTCCGCAATGAAGGAATCGGAAAGCCGGATCGCGAGCGGAAGATTAAGGTGCTCCTGCGGGAAAACCGTGCCGAAGTCGAGCGGCGTTGCATTCACCGTAAGCGCGTTCTCGATTTTCGCCGTGACGTTAATGACGTGCGCTTCGAATGCCGCAAAGAGCGGGAGGAGTGTAAGCGCGGCACCTGCGGTCGCGATTCCTGCGATAACCTTTCTTCTGACGGATTTCATTGATGCTTTGAACCGAGTTCCCCTTCGTCGGCGCTGTTTAGGTTAGGATTGGATTAAAAAATGAAAACAAAAACGCACAGACCCAAACCCCCGCTACGGGTTCTTGCCTGTGCTAACGTTGCGGGTATGGCGATGGTGTATCACTCTCCACGGTTGCAATCGGGTTCCCCTGCCGATGCGTGAGATGGGTCAAATGCTCAAATGCAAGACCCAGTCAGATTAGCAAGCCGCACGGATGCGGGCAATGAAATCGCGTACACAGACACTCCACAGGAAATCCGAGCGTTACACCCACCCGTCGTCAAAGATAGATACCCGATTTGTAGGACAGCCGGTATCCCCCGTAAACTTGACTATTAAAACGCATATGGTATGCGCTTACCTGCGCGACATATGAAACCGGCCCTCATCGGAATTTCCGTACTGGCGCTCCTCTATTGGATGGGCGCGGGAAATTTTATATCCGAAATTCAGGAATACCGACTCAAGGAAACGTTCACTGCGGACGCCGGACTTGAACGCGCCTGCGAGGACGCGATCCGCCACAAGGCCTACTGTTTGGAGAAATCGTTTGAGAGCTCTATAATTTCTTGCAGAGCACCGCGGGCGGAAGCCTGCCTGCCGGCAGGCAGGCCCGTGGAGGAATGGCCAAAGAACGCAGAGTAACTCATTAGATTAGATGCCACGGCCGTAAGGCCGTGGTGTGGAGGTTTGCCGTTCCCGGCCTTCCTTTGCTATCGTGGGACTAACGCACCCGGGGAACGTGCGGCTCGTCCGTGAGACCTCTCATACGCCACCGATCACCCGCTTTGATCTCCTCGTTGCTCTTCGGCGATGCGTCGCCCGCTGCCGCCCCCGTCGTGCAGCACCTGAAGAATTTCTTCATTCCCCGCCGCTATCCCCGAAGCGATGCCGGCTCCCATTCGGTTCGCGTCGCTGCGATCATTCCCGCGTTCAAGCCCGACGCCCTCGCCATTCAGCTGGTCCGAAATCTCATCCACTGGAATCCGGACATTGCCGTGTACGTTGTGGACGACTGCACGCCCGAACCGTACGAAGCGCTGCACAATATATTCGCAGCAATCCGTTCGATCTCGCGCCGCGTAACGGTCCTTCGAACGCCCGCGAACAGGATGAAAGCCGGAGCGATCAATTACGCCCTCGAGACAATCTACCAATTCCAGCGACCCTTGCCGGACGCCATCCTGACGCTCGACGATGACGTCGTGATCACCCCGCGCACCGTCCGAAACTTGATGATTGAACTGTTCAGTGCCGACACGTTTGGCGCAGTGTGCTCCCAATGCCGCGTCCTCAACAAGAACGCCAACTTCCTGACGCGCCTCCAGGGCCTTGAATACATCGGCTTCAACGCCACCCGCATCGCCGACGAGGGGTTCTTCCAGGGGCCGCTCGTGATGCACGGCATGCTCACCGCCTTCCGTACCGAAGCGCTCCGCACCGTCGGGAAATTCACCGAAAACCACCTCATTGAGGACTACGAGATTACAACGCGGCTGAAGCGGGCCGGCTGGCACGTGAAATCCGCGCCGGATGCGGTCGCCTGGACCAAGGTACCGGAACGGCTGGGCCACCTGTGGCGTCAACGGACGCGTTGGCTCTACGGCGGCATCATCATTGTCACGCAGATTCGCTACTGGCGCGCCGTGGTTCAAGACCTTATCGGTCATGGGTTGTTTCTCGCGACGCTCGGCGTGATCGGCGCGTCGTTCCTCGCCGGAAACGGCACCGTTCCGGCGGCCGTCTCGGCGGCAATCATCGTCTGCTCCCTCGTGCAGTTCGTCGTGTGGTACCTCTTCAACCTCTGGCTCATGCGCTTCTACCCCGAGCGGGACCGCGTTGACTGGCTCATCCGCGCAAGCATCATTCCCGAGTTCCTGTACGCGAACCTCCTCACGCTGATTCTCCTCGGCGCCTATCTCTTCTTCATATTCACCGCAATCGCCGCACGCCTCACCCGCGCCCCCGTCGCCGTCGAATGGGGCGTTGGCAAAATGCGGAGTATCTTCGGCTTCCTCGGCTACACCGAGCGCTGGGGAACGCGAAGCGCGTCATCGTAATACTTCAACCGCTATGGGAAACCTCCCCGTGGGAAAAGCTGCAATTCCGGCCGCCGTATCACCGCTCGGCGCCGGCTATCTCTTCTTCCATGCCGGCAACTTCTGGATCGGCGCGGCGTTTGCGGCGCTCATGATCGCTTCGCTGTGTATCCTTATCGCGACGCTTACCCGTTACATAATCAACTTCAGGCGCCGGGGGGAATCTCCTCCACGTATGGATGCGGCTCCGCGCTCCCCCGAAGGGCGGTAGGAAAACATGAAACGGCATTTCCCCATCGGTATCGGCGGCACCGCGCTCCT
>Ga0155898_101_pt1 | contig 18499 bp, 15 predicted proteins | sample RifCSPlowO2_01_FD_107552 | JGI IMG/M metagenome (GOLD analysis project Ga0155898, IMG submission 107552) | Candidatus Sungbacteria bacterium RIFCSPLOWO2_01_FULL_59_16
GAAATGCCGATGGCGGCGGATATTCGTTTCATGGCTCTATTCTACTGCGGCTCGCCCCGCGAGAGAAGTGTGTTCAACGTTTGTACACGCGGAAGGCCTCCTCGCCCCGGGGATTGGCGATGGGGATCGGCTCGATGTCGCGGACGAGCGCTGCGAATTCCGGCTCCGGCACGATGTTCGTTTGCAGGATGAAATACTCATGTTGGATGCCGGCCCGTGCGAAGGCGTTTTCCCCGCTGGCGGCGGCCGCCTTCCGGTACTCGAGCCAGGGAATGACCGGCCAGCCGTGGTACATGAGCCGCCGGTCGAAGATCCAGAGCTGCGGGGCGAGATCGAAGTTGCCGTAATAGGCGATGAGCGCCGGGTAGGGCTCGGCCCCCGATGCTTTGGCGCGGCCGATCGAAGCATCCTGAAGCTCGCGCACGAACCGGTACTTCGTTTCGAACGTGGCGGCCGGATATGTGTGCCTTAGTTCGCGCGTGAGATAGGCCTCGAGCTCGTTATACCCCCAGTTGAAGTTTTCGTAGCGGATGGCCGAGGAGAGCCAAGGCCTTGGGCCGAGGGGGTAGTAGGCGATTTGGCTGTTTGCGGCGTAGAACGCTTCGAAGATAACGACGGGCGCGAGCGCTGCCGCGAGCGCACCGTTTCTTATTCTCATGTTCTTAAGAACATGAGAATAAGAGTTTTCGGCCGGATCCGTAGCCGGCTTGATGACGCCTGCGAGCATGGCGCCGATGCCTAAGGCGAGAAACGGCGTCAGGAGCGTCAGAAACCGGAATGCCGGGCCGGTTGCGGCAATGAGGCCGAATATCGAGAGCGCGCCGAGCGCGGGGATCGCGAAGCGCCGTATGCTTTGGAGCGGTCGGCGAATCAGGGCGGCGAGGAACGCTGCGGCCGAGAGCGCGGCAAGCCCGAGGAATACCCACGAATTCGAAGCAATCAGGCGCGGAAGAAAGATCCTCGCGCGATCCGCAAGCGACCCCACCGCTTTCCCCGGCGAGCCCGCCCAGACCGCCGGAGTTTTGCCGAGAATATGTGACAATTGAAGATCGAAATGGCCGGCAGTCCGCCAAAGCAGGACATTATAGATGATGACCGGGCTTACGATGACGAGGGCGGCAAGAACACCGAGCCAGAAATGGCGTGTGCGAAATTCGGCCGGTTTAAGAAGCAGAATCGCGCCGAGAAGCACGGGGACAGCCGCAATTGCCGTGTATTTCGCGAGCAGCCCGAATCCAAGCGCGGCGCCGGAAGCGATCACCCACCGCGGTCGGGCAAGGCCGCGAAGAAGCAAGAGAACCGCGAGGAGCATGAAAAAAATGACATACGGCTCTTGTAATCCGGCGCGCGAAACGTAGACGTGGTTCACCGTGGCCGCGAGGAACGCCGCGCCAATAAGTCCGGCGCGTTCCGAAAAGAGCCGGCGGCCGATTGCGAACATGAGCCCCACCGACGCGATGCCGAGGATGGCCGAGGGCAGGCGAAAGGCCCACAGGCGCTCGCCAAAGAGTTTAAAGAAGAGGTGCTGGATCCAGATGACGAGCGGCGGGTGGTCGTGAAAGGAGATTTTTGCCCACCGCGGGATTTCCGGATCAAACCACTCCCAGGGAGTGGATTGCACGCTCGGGTCATTAAACGAATCCACGAGTCCGATCGCCCGGAAGGCGTAGGTCACCTCGTCATTCATCGGATCCCCGCGTCCAAGCCCGAAAAGCCGCAGCGCCGCGGCGGCGATCAGGATCGCGATCAACCAATATGTTCCGTTCCTCATACGCGCTTCCGATTCTGACTTTCCCATCATACCCGATGCCTTGTGGTAAGAGGAGGCAAGAAATCCTCGCCGTCACCCGCCCCCGCATACCTTCAATTGTCCGATCGAACAAGTGAAGTTATGCAATTTGCGATGCGGCTCTGGTTGACTGGCGGCAGCGCTGGTGAGTAAGATGCGTGATATGCGGCGTTCCCCGTTTCTCTTGGCCTTTGCGATATTCATTCCCGCCGTGATGCCGCTCGCGGCCTCAGCCGCGGTTGTCATCAACGAGATTCTCTTTGATCCGGCCGGTGCGGATACCGGACTCGAGAGCATTGAACTCTATAATCCCGATGCCGCCGCGCAGGACTTGAGCGGCTGGGAGCTCTACCCGGACGGGATCGGGTATTTTATTTTTCCGAATGGATTTTCGCTCTCGCCCGGGTCGTTCGTGGCGATTCATTTGCGCGCCTCAGGCACGAATGACGCCGCCAATCTTTATCATTCGTCGCCAACGTCGAACATGGGAAATTCTTCAGGGTCGCTCGCCTTATTCCGGCCCGGAGGACGCGGCGCGGAAACCATCGTTGATTTTGTCCGCTATCATAACGCCGCGAAGGATCCTCCTGCCGCGGAGCGGAAAACATGGGAGTCGGCCGCGGTTGAGGCCGGGCTCTGGGTTGCAGGCGAACTCGTTGACGTCGGGGCGCTCGCCGAAGGGTCTTCAATCGGCCTTTCCCAAGACGGGGCGCGGGCCGGTGCCGCATCATGGTCAATTTTTTCCGCGCCGACCATCGGAGTGGGGAATGCCTCGGCTCCGGTTCCCCCTCCAGGCGGCGGGGCGCCGCCTCCGGCGAGCTCGACCTCGACCCCAATCGCCGATTCCGGCCGCACTCCCCCGCCCTCGCTTCGCGTCGAAGCCCGCCTGCCAGGCGGGCAGGCCGGAGATGATCGGGCGGTGCTCGCCGGCGCCATAACCGAGTTCCGCGGACAGGTCTTCGGCTTGGACGGTACGCTCATCGAAAACGCGCGCATGCTTTGGAACTTCGGCGACGGCTCCACGCGCGAGGGCAAAGCCGTCTCCCACATCTACCGCTTCCCCGGCATCTACATCGTGTCGCTCGCCGGGAGTTCCGGGGAGTATGCCGGGTCGGATTACGCAGCACTCCGCGTGGTCGCGCCCGAGGTCTCGATCTCGGAAGTCATGCCTGGCGGCGAAGGATTTATCGAGCTCTACAACGCCACCGGCGAGCGGCTTGACCTCGGCGGCATGAGCGTGACAGATGGGGGAGGGAAGGCGTTTTCTATTCCCGTGGGGACGCTCATCGAGCGCAAGACCGCTCTTGTGTTTTCAAACGCGCTTACCGGCCTTTCGCTCGCTCCGCCGCTCACCCTCCGCGACGCCGCCGGCCGGACGCTCGACGAGGCGCGGTTTTCCGGCGGGCTTCCAGCGGGCGCGAGTTGGTCGCGGCTCGCGGAGGGCGGATTTGCCGCGGCCGCAAAACCCGATCCGGGCACCTTCATCTCTCTGATGCCGCCGGCGGTGCGGCCGCCCGCTCCGCAGTCGCTCGCTCAAGCGCTGCCGCATATCAGATCAGCGGGGCCGAATGCGGCTGAGACCGGAGAGACGCCGGCGGCAGACGGTATTCCGCCGGAACCGCCGCCCCCACCGGCGCCAGCTGCGTCGTCTCGGCCTGAGGGCAGGAGCGGCCTTTCAGCGCTCCTCTTCGGGAATGTCTTCCTTGCCGGCAGCATTGTTCTCGGCGCGTTCGCCGCGGCCGCCTTCCTTGTCCTGAAGCGGAAATTTTCCTCCGCGGGTAGTACGGAGAGATGGTGAATGACGCAAAACCCGCCGTTTTCATTTTTACCACCGCCTATCATCCGTTCGTCGGCGGGGCGGAGATTGCCATACAAGAAGTCGCGGAACGCCTCGCGAAGCGGTTTCGTTTTTTCGTTATTACTGCGCGTATGCGCCGCGACCTTCCGGCGCGCGAGGAACGGCCGGAGGGAACGGTAGTCCGTATTGGCTTCGGTCTGCCGCTCGACAAGTGGCTGCTGCTCCTCATGGGGCCTGTGGCGTTTTTCCGCGAGCGATCGGTTGTCGGCATGCCGCTCGTCTGGGGCATGGATGTGTCACAAGGGGCGCTCGCGGCTGCGGTGGTGAAATTCTTCTCGCCGCGTACGCGCTTTGTTCTTACGGTCCAGTACGGCTACGGCGGCGGGCGCCTCCGGAGAGGCCGTTTCGGTCTTGTGGGGGTCGCCTTCCGCTTCATGCTCGGCCGCGCCGATTTATCAACGGCGATCTCGAACTACCTCGCTCGAGAAGCGGCGCATTTCGGCTACCGCCGCCCGGTGAAGCTGCTCCATAACGGCGTTCGCCTTGAGGCGTTCCTCCGCGCACGATCTTCGCCCGAAGGGACATCGCCGCCGACCGTCATCACCGTCTCGCGCCTCGTGCCCAAAAACGGCGTGGACATTCTTATCCGCGCCCTTCCCGAGATACGGAAGTCATTTCCCGATGTTCGCTGCCATATCCTTGGCAGCGGACCAGAGCGGCCCCGCATCGAGGAGCTCGCCCGGACGCTCGGCGTGGTATCTGCGGTTACTTTTTTCGGCGACGTGCCGCACGGCGACGTGCCCCGCTATCTTGCCGCGGCCGACGTTTTTGTTCGGCCGGCGCGATCCGAGGGCATGGGGAACGCGTTCATTGAGGCCCTTGCCGCGGGTCTCCCCGTGGTCGGCACGCCGGTCGAAGGGATTCTCGATATCATTACGGACGGCAAGACAGGTCTTTTTGCAAACGTGGACGATCCAGCCGATGTTGCAGCAAAAACCATCCGCCTCCTCCGCGACAAGGCGTTCGGCCGGCGCCTCGCCGATGCGGGCCGCGCCCTGGTCCGCGAGCAGTTCTCCTGGGATGCCATCGCCGCCGGTTACGCGGATGTGTTCCGCGCCGCGATGCTCCCGCGCATCCTCATCGCCGCTCCCATGCTGCCGCCGGACATCGGCGGGCCGGGCGCATACGCGCGGGGACTCGCTGATGCGTTTTCCAAGCGCGGCCATCGCCTATCGGTTTTGCATTACGGCACGAAGGCAGATCCTCTCGGCCACGGAATCCGGCAGGCCGGAATCCCGCTTTCCGCGTTCCTTCCGGTTCGGCTCCTTCGGTACGCGTTCGCTGCCTGGCGGATGCTCGGCGAGGCCGATATCGCAATCGCGCTCGACCCCGTCGCGGTCGGCGGTCCGCTCGCTCTCGCCTGCCGCGTGCGGGGGAGGCCGTTTATCATCCGGATCGAGGGCGATGCCCTTTGGGAACGCTATGTCGAGCGCACCGGCGACGAAATGACACTCAGGCAGTTCTACGAGGCACTGCCGCGTTTGCGGCTGAACCGGCGGGAGCGCGCCTGGCGCCGGATGAGCCGGCGGGTATTTCCACGCGCAAAACGAAGCGTATTCTCCTCGCGCTGGCGGCAGGAAATTTTCTCGCTTGGCTGCCCCGGGAACGAGGGGCGCATGGCGCGTATCGAGCCCCCGTGGCCCGCGTCGGAGGAAACAGGAAGCAAGACGCAAGAGGCAAGGGGCCGGAACATGGTGGTGCTTTTTGCCGGCCGTTTCATCCGCATCAAGAATCTCGAGCGTCTCATCCGGGCGTTTCTGGCAGCGGCGCCGGCCGGATGGCGGCTCGAGCTCATTGGCGAAGGGCCCGGGCATTCCGCCCTCACGCGGCTGATCCGCGAGGGCGGAGCCGGGGATCGCATCGCCATCCGCCCGCCGCTTCGTCAGCCCGAGCTCCGCCGCGAAATCGCCTCCGTCCATGCCTTCGTCCTGCCGTCGCTCACCGATGTCAGCCCGAACGTGATTTTGGATTGTATTGCCGTTGGCACGCCGTTTCTCCTCACGCGTGAAACGGGATTCTACGAAGCTCTGAAAGATACCGGGCTCTTCGTTGATCCGCTTGATGAAGAAGACCTCGTGGCTAAACTCTCCGCACTTATGGACCCGCAATCGTTCGCGGCCTGCCGCGACCGCCTCGCGAAATTCAGCGCTGGCCACTCCTGGGAGAATGTCGCGGATGACTGGCTGAACTTGATTCGGAATTCGCTATGAAACTTTTAGTAATCGGCACCGATACGGAGATTTTCCTGCCGGGATCCGATGCGCGGGGCCGCATTGATGCCTACGGCCGGCTGTTCGACGAACTCCATGTCATCATTTACTCTTCGCCGGGGTTTTCTGCCGAAACGCTGCCTTCCGGCGTCCGGCTCTATCCAACGAATTCCCGTTCGTTCTTGGCGCGTCCTTTTGATGCGGCGCGTATCGGCCGCCGCATCGCGCGTGAGCGCGGCGTTGGCGCGGTAAGCGTGCAGGATCCGGCCGAATCCGGGCTTGCCGGCTGGCTCCTGAAGCGCCGAACCGGCCTTCCGCTCCACATACAGCTTCACGCCGATTTCTTTAGTCCGCACTTTCGCAGAAATTCATGGAAGGAGCGGATCCGCTATTGGCTGGCAAGATTTGTCATTCCGAGGGGGGATGCGTTTCGCGTGGTCAGCAAGCGCATCAGGCAGTCTTTAATTTCCAATTTCCAATTTCCAATTTCCAAAATCACGGTCTTGCCGATTTTTGTGGATCGGGAAGCGATCGCGCGGGCCGAGCCGGCGTTTCGCATCCGCGACCGCTACCCGGAGTTTGATTTCATCGTGCTCATGGTTTCGCGGCTTGTCCGCGAGAAGAATATCCGGCTCGCGCTTGAGGCCTTCGGCGGTCTTTTGCGCGAATATCCGAAAACCGGCCTGGTGATCGTCGGCGACGGCCCGGAACGAGCGAAGGTAAAAGGGAAAAGTGAAAAGTTGAAAATTTCCGGTAGCGTCCGTTTTGAGGGTTGGCAGGACGATCTGATTTCTTACTACAAGACTGCCGATCTTTACCTTCTTACCTCAAACTTCGAGGGCTATAGCCGATCGGTGGTTGAGGCCGCGGCGGCCGGACTGCCGATTGTGATGACCGACGTGGGCGTTGCTGGCGATCTCATCCGCGACGGCGAGACCGGCCGCGTCGTGCCGGTGGGGGACCGGACGGCGCTCATCCGTGCACTTATTGAAGCTCGTCGCGATTACCCCCTCATGCGCGTAATAGCAAGGAGGGCGCAGGAGGCCATACTGGCGATGGAGCCAAGGAACTGGGAAGGATATCTTGAGGAGTACCGAGAATCTCTGCGAATTACGAAAAAGTACGACTATACGAAATCGGTTTCGTAGTTTCGTAATGAACTCGTATTTCGTAGCCCATAGCCAATGAGAATCTTCTACGTAACCAACGCCCGGCTTCCGACGGAAAAGGCCCATGGCCTCGCGACCGTGAAGCTCGCCTCGGCGTTCGCCGCCCTCGGGCACGAGGTGACGATTTTTCACCCTTTTCGCCGGAATCCGCTCCGCGGGGATATCTACGCCCACTACGGCGTGGCGCGTAACTTTCGGATCATAACGATCCCGGCGATTGATTTCCTCTGGCTTGGTTTCGGGGAACGGCTCTTCTTTCCGATACAGCTTTTTTCATTCTCGGTTTCCGCCGCCCTCTGGCTCTTCTTTCGCTACGGGTTCGGAGGCCGCCTACGCGATACGGTGATCTTTTCGCACGACCACGTCCCGCTCTTTTTCTTGAGCCCTCTCTCGAAAAAGATTTTCTACGACATTCATGACTACCCGCGACCTGCGCTTCTTTACCGACGCGTCCTTTCGCGGGCAATCGGCCTTTCGGTGCAGACGCGCTGGAAAGTTGAGGCGCTCGGCCGTGAGTTCGGCATCCCTGCGGAAAAGATCGTCTACTGGCCGAACGGCACGGATGCCGAACGCTTTGATATCCCGCTTTCCGCGAGCGAAGCGCGCGCGAAACTCGGCCTGCCGCAGGACCGGAAGATTGTTCTCTATGCCGGCTCGCTACAGCGATGGAAGGGCGTGGATACGCTCGTGAGAGCTACGGGACTACTACCGCGAGAGATTCTCGTATGTATCGTGGGCGGGGATACACGAGAGATCAGGGCGTTCGAAACCCGAAACTCTAAACCCGAAACCCGAAACTTGGTGTTTGTTGGGCAAAAGCCGTGGGCCGAGATTCCCGTTTGGCTCAAAGCCGCAGACGTGCTGGTGTTGCCGAACACGGGGCGCGAGGATATCTCGCGCTTCCATACTTCGCCCATGAAACTCTTCGAGTACATGGCTTCCAGCCGTCCCATCGTGGCTTCGGATATTCCCTCAATCCGCGAGATCGTGGACGAGACGATGGTATTCTTTGCTAAGCCGGATGATCCGCGTTCGTTCGCGGACGCAGTCCAACGCGCGTTCAGCAATCCTGCTGAAGCCGCCCGTCGGGCCGAGCGTAGCCGACAGGAAGTCAGGAAATATACCTGGGGCGCCCGCGCAAAGAAGATTCTTGGAAATTTGAGAGATCGGGAGCGTTGATGGTCAAACCGTCTTATGAGACCATCGGCATAATGGTGAATGGCCAACATGGGCCCGCCGTTTTCTTTTTTCTGCGTCGGCTTTCCTGAGTCATTTTTTCCCATAACGTTTATTTGTCCGATCGGATAGTAAACGTTATGCTTCTTATCGTACGAATGCGGAGGATTCATTCCGTTTGCGATGTAATCGAGTTTGTGTTATCCTATTACCAGAATAGAACTCCCATACGGAAAGGAGCTTGACAGTGGAAAAGATCCGCTATCTCGTTCTCGATGAACCTGCGCTGTATCTACTTGGTGCGCTCGTCGCCGTTTTGTTATTTACGCTGGGCCTGTCTTTGAACCAGGCTGCCACCGTCATGTTCTGGTGGTACGTAGCGTGTTCGGCCACGGTCGGCCTCTATGTAACGTGGTGTGACTTCACTGCATTTCTGATGTCCCTCGTGGATAGGGATACCCCATCGGGATGGAATTGGGAGAATCGGCCGTCCATTCAGGAGTTGAAGAAGGAGGACCCGGCGTACGCGCGAGTGCTCGCGGAGATGTGGGATCAGCTCGATCAAACGATGTGGCGAGGCGCGCTCCGCCGGTTGTTCCTAGTTCTCACGATGTTCGCGAGCTTGCCGTTGGGTGCGTACTTCCTCCGGCAATCCATGGCGGGCGTGGCTGTTTGGTGGGAGTCCGCCCTTGCGCTGGTTCTTCTGACGTATGGGTTTATAATGCATCATCGGTACCATCGATGAAGGCACCCCGAAGCCCCCGTTCACCGATCGCTTCTCTCCGAGAGCGGTCGGTTTTCTTTTGCCGGAAAATACACCCACCCACTTGACACGGTAGGCGGTGGCGGTACGCTGAAACCGTAAGGAGGGATTACATATGAGCGCGAAGAAGAGCCGAGAACAAATCAAGCGCGAGCTCGTGCGGGGACTGCGCATCTCGCGCCGGCGGACCAAAGAGCCGGTAGTCCTTGCGATGGTCGGCATCACGGGTGCGGGGAATAGCACCGTGGCGCGGCTGCTTGCGAAGAAGCTCCGCTGGTCTCTCATCGAGAAGAACAAAATCCGCGTACGGCTCCGCGAGGAGGGGCCGGGATTCACGCCCGCAAGCACCGACGAGATCGCCTACGCGATGTTGACGCGCGTCATGCGCGAGCGGGGGAATGCGATTCTGGATTCTGATTTTGTCGAGAAGCCGAAGCGCAAGCGCCTCGAGCGTTTCGCCCGGCGCTTCGGCGCCCGCGTGGCGTACCTCAACGTTGTCTGTGATCGTGATGTCATGATCGAGCGGATGCTCCGGGCTGGCTACAACTCAAAGTCCGATGTTTTCCAAAGCGCCGCAGTGGCCGTGCGCGAGCACTGCCGGCGCTACCTATGGCATTACCGCTGGTCCGAGGCCGGCGGCGGGACGTACGCGCTCCGGCGGCCGCCCGTGAAGGTGCTTGCCATACTCGACACGACCAATCCGGAGAAGTGGAAGAAGCGTCTTCGCGTCATTGCGAAGCGGCTTCGGAGAATGTCATAATGCGGGGCAGAAATGTCCCGCATTATTTCTCGGCTCGGATTCCGCGATTCTTGGGAGTGCGGCATTTTTATTGCCGGACTTGGGGTGCGCCTCGCGGTTTTCGGATTGATCGTTTGGGGTTTGGACGCGGCGAGTCTTTGGGGTTCCAATGACTCGCGCGAATACCTCGATCTTGCCCGCGGGATTCTCGGCGGGAGGGGGTTTACCCAGGATCTCGCCACCCCGCCGCTTCCCGAAGCAATCCGCACTCCTGCCTATCCGCTCTATCTTTCCGCCTTCCTCGGCTTGGGGCTGCCGCTCTGGTCAGCCGCGCTTATCCAGCTTATTGCCGCTTCGTTCATCCCCTTGATCACGATGCGTTTGGCCGCCCGCCTCGGTGTTTCGGAAGCCGGCGGCCGGGCTGCTGGGTTCTTCATGGCGTTTGAGCCCTTGGGCGTCTGGGCGAGCACGGTGATTCTCACCGATGCCTTTGCCGGCCTTGCATTCCTTAGCGGCGCGTTTTTTCTCGTTCGATTCTGGCAGGAGCGGCGGCTCCGCCATGTCGTTTTTGCCGCGGTTTCCTTCGGCCTCATGAATTATATCCGGCCGACCGGGATTTATTTCGCGTTTTTGATTCCGCTATGTTTTCTCGCGGCCGCAGTCGCGGCTGATAGGGCGCGATGGCGGGAGTTGCTTCGTGCCGGAGCCGTGTTCGCGGCGCTTTCCCTCCTTATCCTCGCGCCGTGGGTTGCCCGGAACCACCTGCATTTCGGGCGTTTCACCTTCGTAACCGGCCTTGACCGCCAGCTCCTCGATTACGCCGCTTCCGGGGTTCTCGCGGCCGCGGAGGGGATTTCGTTTGACGCTGCGCAGGATCGGCTCCAGCGCGAGATAGCACCCCTTCTTCCACGGCCGCCGATCTTGAAGCACCCGGCAAACGGCCCGGTCATCCGCGGCTACGCTAAGGATGTCATCCGTGAACATCCTCGCGAGTTCGCAAAGCTCTACCTGCTTTCTCTTGGCACCATGTTTACGGCCGGCGACTACCATCCCCTTGCCGCCGACTACGGTCTTATCCGCTGGCCTGAAGGAGGCACGTCGTCCTTTACCCTGCTTCTTTCGCGGCCCGACACCGGCATTGCCGATGTCGCCTCCGCGCTCGCTCGGTCTTTCCGCGAGCCGTATTTGGCGATCGCGCTTTTGGGCCGCCTTCTCTGGACGGCATTGATGATCTTTGCGCTCTTCGGGCTTGTCGCGATGTGGCGGCAGAAGCCCGGGGCGCGCTTCGGCGTTATCCTTTACCTCGGGTTCGTGCTCTACCTTTCGCTCGTAGCCGCGTCACTCCTTGTCGGCGTGGTGCCGCGCCATCGTCTTTTCTTGAATCCGTTGACCGCAATCTTCGCCGCCGCAGGAGCGCTCGCGATGCGAGAGGCCGCAACGCGCCTCCTTGGCCGCCGATCTTGAACCGTGTCCCGCGCCGTCCCGTCGAAAAAGATCATCGTTGTCCTTCCCGCCTATCACGCCGTGCGGACGCTTGCGCGCACTTATGAGGCCATTCCCAAGGATTGGGTGGATGAAGTGATATTGGTTGACGACGCGTCTTCCGACGATACCGCGGCGCTTGCGCACTCCCTCGGCATCAAGACGTTTGTGCATCCGCATAACCGCGGCTACGGCGGGAACCAGAAGACCTGCTACCGCGAGGCGATGGCCGCAGGCGCGGATATCGCGGTTATGGTGCACCCCGACTTTCAGTACGATCCCGCGTTCATCCCCGGGCTTATCCGGCCCATTGCCGAGGGAAAGGCCGATGCGGTGTTCGGCTCGCGCATGCTCATTCCCGGCGGGGCTCGCGCCGGAGGAATGCCGTGGTGGAAATTTCTCGCGAATATTGCGCTCACCGCAATCGCGAACGCCGTGCTTGGCTTGCGCTTGAGCGAATATCATTCGGGATTCCGCGCCTACTCGCGTTTGACGCTCGAACGCCTTGCATTCGAGCTGAATTCGGACAAGTTTGTCTTCGATACCGAGATTATCGTTCAAATGCGTCTTGCCGGTCTTCGCATTCGCGAGATTCCCATCACGACCCAATACTTCCCCGAGGCCTCGAGCGTGGGGTTCTGGCGGAGCGTCGGCTACGGCGTCTCCATCTTTTTCGTGCTCGCAAAATACCTCGGCCATCGGTTGGGGATTTTTCGGCCGGCCGCGTTTATTCCGCTGATCCCGCAGGCCGGACGCTGTCCCGCGTGCGGCGCTCACCGCGCCCGTCTCTTGCATCCTGTCCGGGCGCCCAGAGAAGGCCGCGATCCTGCATACCGCATCACCGAGTCATCCGGCGGGCACGGCAACATCCTCGGGTGCGCGGCCTGCGGTATTGCCTACGTTTCGCGAAGCGAGGCGACCTGGACTGCGGCGGCGTATGCGGCCCAGCCCCTTGACGAAGAATACGTCCGCGAGGAGGCAGGCCGGCGCCTTGCGTCGCGCCGGATACTGCGGCGTCTTGCCGCGCTCATCGGGCCTCACCAAGGCCGAAAGCTCCTTGATTTCGGGGCCGGAGCCGGATTTTTCGCGGACGAGGCGCGAAAAGCCGGCTGGATAGCTTCGGGTCTTGAGATCGGGGAAGCGTGGGTGCGCTATGCGGCCAAGCGATTCGGCGCGGAAGCGGCGGCGCAGGGCGGACTTAAGGAAATGGCCGAGATCCCTGACGAATCCTTTGACGTCATCACCGCGTGGGATGTCATTGAACACCTTGAGGATCCCGCCGCGTTCGTCCGCCTTTCGAGCCGCAAGCTCAAGCCGGGCGGGGTTTTCGCGCTCTCCACTCCGCGCCTCGATAGTTTTGCGCACCGCCTTTTTGGCGGCCGGTGGCATGCCATCCTGCCCGCGCACCTTACCTACTTCACCCGGCAAAGCATCCGTAGCGTACTTGCTGAGGCGGGCCTTAGGGTGGTTTCAGAGCGCAGCCATTCCCGTTTTTTCTCGCTTGCCTATCTTCTCCGCCGTCTCGGCATTCAGCGGTCGCCGAATCTGCTCCGGCGGGTCATCGTGCCCGTGAATTTTTTTGACGAACTTGAGGTATACGCAAGACAAGAAGCGGCAAAGGAAGCGCCGGGGCACGGCGGCAGGTAATACCATACGCAATGGCGGCCGAGCGGCCCAAAATTTGCTACATCCTTCCGCGCTACGACCTCGCCACCGGGAGCCACTTTTTTCATCTCTACGAATTGATCAGTCGGGCGGCCGAATACTTGGATATCAACCTGGTCATCGAGAAGGCGATCGGCGGCCAGCCCTCGCTCAGGGTCCCGTTTCGCGTCCAGAGTTTTTCTTGGCCGCCGTTCCGCTTTCTCGAACTTGTCCTGCTCCTCGTTCGCGAGCGGCTCCGGGGCTGCCGCAATTTCTATACCCACTATTCGTTTTACGGCGGGGTGGCCTCCTGGGTTGTCACGCGGATCTTCGGCGGTAGGGCATTCTATTGGAACTGCGGCATACCGTGGCTGTACCGCCGGTCCTGGCTCGAAGAACGCGTGTTCCGGTTCGTTCTGCGGCATTTGATCCTTGTCACCGGCACGCCAAAAATCGCCGAGCGCTATCGCGAAAAATACCGCCTCCAGCGCGATCGCATCAGGATTTTGTCGAACTGGGTGAATGCGGAGCGGTTTCGCAATGCGCCGTCAAGGGAGGAGGCGCGGAGGCGGCTCGGCATCGCGCCGGAGGCCAAGGCGGTTCTTTTCGTGCACCGCTTGAGCCGCCGCAAGGGCGCCCACCTGATCCCCGACATCGCCGTAGAGGTTACAAAAGCCCGCAAAGATGTTATATTTTTCGTTGTCGGCACCGGCCCGGAACTGGAGAGTTTAAAGTTAAAAGTGAAAAGTTTAAAGTTGGCGCCGGATGTGCGCATGGTCGGCGAAGTGCCGCATCGGGAGCTTCCGGCCTACTACCGCGCAGCCGACGTCTTTCTGATGCCTTCCGAGGAAGAAGGGTTTCCGCACGTATTGCTCGAGGCCATGGCTTCCGGTCTTCCGCATGTCGCAAGCGACGTCGGGGGGGTTCGCGAGATCACGCCGCAGGAACTCCATGAGTACCTCGTTCCGAGTGGGGATACTGTCGAATTTGCACGGAAACTCCTTGATCTTCTCACTATGCCTTCTCATCAGCGCGAACGATTGGCACAGAGAGAACAGGAATGGGCGAAGCGATATGATCTTGGGGCAATCCTGCTGCAGTTTACCGGACTATTTGAATCATAGATTGGTAGAGAACTTGGGATAGGTTCGGAGTCCGAGGGGTGTTAGAAGTTATTCATCCAGAGCAGTTATGGATTTTTGGCAATTCATCAACTTCGTTGTTATTCCGAGTGGTTTATTTGGCGCTCTTACGGGAGGCGTAGTTAACTATATTTCAAATAAGAAATTGGATGTGCACAAAAGGACGATGGAAATTCGAAAAGAGACCTACACCAAGGTTAATGAGATACTTTCTACTCTTTACGACACCGCAACTAAGGAAGAAGCCGCAAAGGGTAAAAATGCCTTATTACCGTATAGCCGCGAAATGCAGCTCTGGGGTTCAGATGAAGTCGTCAGAAGTTTTCGAATCTTCTTAAAAGCCTTAGATGCTGCGCAGGACCTCTCTCAAGAGGAAAGAAACCTCCGTTACAAGGAATTTGTTATTGCTATGCGTCGAGATTTACTAAATAAAACCGACTTAACCCCGGATGAATTAGAAATCACAGGGCGTATTAATTGAGGGCGTTCGCATTACATCCTATGATCAAAGGATCAGACAAAATTAGCGAGTTTCCCGACCAATTCAACAGGTTAGAAGAACAGGTCGAGAAGCTAAGTAAAAATACACAAGGGATAAAAGTTGCTACCTGGGTGACTGCTATCTCTACAGTAGTATTAGCAATTGTCGCTTTTTTAGCGTTTATTCTCCCTTTATATGGAGCCCCACGGCCTTCCGGCCGTGGTACCAATGTGAGTCAGCCCTTCGGGCTGTCCCGCTGACGCGGGACCTAGCTCACACCCCCCGCCCTTACGGGCGGGGAGCTCCCGCTAAATTAGAATAGTTCCAATAATGGACGCGAGCAGTGTTTCAGTTTTGGTTGTCCTTATGCGGCTGGTGGTGCCGCTTTCCATTTTCCGGTGGCCGCTCGCCGGGATCCTGCTTTCCATCGCGGCTGACGCCTCGGATGTAATGATTTTCGAGGTTACCGGATACGGCTTCTTCGGCGGGATGTATCACCATCTGGATAAGGTTTTCGACATCTATTATCTCTTCTTTGCGTGGCTCGTCGCCCGGAAGTGGCACGATGTCCTCGCGCGGAGGACGGCCGCTCTTCTCTTTTGGTGGCGGGCTCTCGGCGTGGCCGCGTTTGAGCTGACCGGCTGGCGGCCGATCTTCCTCATCGCGCCGAGCATCTTTGAAAATTTCTATATTTTTCGCGCGGTTGCCGTAAAGATCCAGCCGTCGTTCGCGTTCACGGCGCGGAGTATGCTCATCGCGCTTCTTATGGTCGGCATACCGAAAATCGCGCAAGAGTACGTCATGCACTTTAAGTACATTGATCAGGTTTGGAACTTTATCCGTGACTACTTTTTCTGGTGGCTCTACCAAGGGGGATGATGAGTTCTTTCATTGTTCCGAATCTTATGGTCTAATTCCCGCCTTCGCTTCCGCCTCCGCTAAAGCTATGGCGGGCAAGAAAGCTACGGCGGGCAGGCGCGCGAATGGTGGAATAGTACGAACTTGGCCAGCAGAAAAGTTGGGGGAGAATTTTTCGATTCAGTTTTAGCAAAAATCGTTCATGTGAGGACTGTAAAATGGGGCGATTGGACAAATAGCCCCTGTCGAGACCCCCCGCTGAGAGAAGAGAGAAGTCGCCTGCAAAACCTTTAAATTATTAGGGTATGCGCGTTGCTTTGTGGGGCGGTTTCCGCTATCATAACGGCGTATGAATACGTTCACTATTCCTAGAAAATTAGCCGAAAAGGATGATTTAATAGTTATTCCTCGCAAGGAGTATGAGGCGCTTTTGGGGTTAAAAAAAATAAGGGAGTTTATACCGACTGCCGCGCAAAAAAAAGCGCTTATCCGCGCAAGGAAAAACAGAAAAATAGGGAAGTATCTTACTGTAGATGAGATCAGGAGAAACTTGGAGTTTACAAGTTGATTCCGCGGTTTTCGCAGTATTGAAAGGAATACCTCGGCGAGATGCCGGGCGTATTTTGGTTATTATCGAGTCTCTCCCTTTTGATCCTTTTGCCGGAGATATCCAAAAAATGAAAGGCGAGAGAAACATTTGGCGGAGAAGGACTGGTTCATATAGGATTTTTTACGAACTAGTACCTTCTGAGAAGATTATTCATGTATTCAGAGTAGAGCGAAGAACCTCAAAGATCTATTAGCCCCAACTGGGCGGGTGCGACCGGGGAGGTCCTAGAATGTTGCTTTTTGGACTGCAAAGGGTAAAATTAGATCATGGCGAAACTTTCTCAAGAAGAAACTCAAGAGATACAGCGATTGCGCTCGCTTTTTCCTCATGAGATTGAAGCGCGAATCCGTCGTTCGGAAGACGGCGGGTTTGTCGCCGAAACGCTGACGTTTCCGGGAGTTATTACCGAGGCCGATACGTTCTCCGAACTGATTGAAATGATCAATGACGCCGTGATGAGTTATTTTGAGGTCCCGAGAGAATATGCGCCGTTCGTCGCAAATTATATCCCACCTCTGGAAGTGGCGCAGGCATTCGGCGTGTTTCCGATCTTCGAAGAAGAAAAACGTCTGAAAATGCAACTTGCGACGCCGGCGTGACCAAGGGATTGCATGTGAAACGCGAAACGGCTAAGGGCATCATTGATGCGCTTATTTCGTTTGGAGCCGATATATCGTTTTCTTAATTCGACCCTTACTAGGACCCTCTCTACGCACGGAAATACCTATAAAGTCAAAACGAGGTATTAAATTCATGAAGGTCCGTATCATCATTCCGACGTATAACGAAGCGGAAAATATCACTCCGCTCATCGCCGAGCTTTTCCAGGCAGCGCCGGTCGATGCGCGCATTCTTGTCGTGGACGACGGATCGCCGGACGGCACGGCCGGGATCATCCGCGCTCTCGCGGCGAAAGAGCCGCGCCTTTCGCTGCTTACCCGTCCTGGAAAGCTCGGCATGGGCTCGGCCTACCGCGCGGCGTTTCGCCGCGTGCTTGACGAAGGCGCGGATGAGGCCATCGTCACCATGGACGCCGATTTTTCGCATAACCCGGAATACGTGCCGCAGCTCATCCGCGAGGCCGAGAATCACGATTTGGTCATTGGCTCGCGCTATATCGCCGGAGGCGGCATTGAGAATTGGGAACTATGGCGCAGGGCTTTGTCCTGGGGCGGAAATCTTTATGTCCGCATGATCACCGGCCTGCCTATTCGCGACTGTACGGCCGGATTTTCATGCATGCGGACTGATTTTTTGAGGCGGGTGCCGTTTGAGCGCGTGAAGCCCTCGGGCTATGCCTGGTGGTTTACGCTCCGCATGATGTTGTACCGCCGCGGGGCGCGCATCAGGGAAATTCCCGTAACCTTTACCGAGCGGCGGCTGGGGCAGTCCAAGATCAATACCCACATCATCTACGAAGGGCTGGTTGAACCCTGGAGGATAAGGTTTTCGAAATCGTGAATTCTCAGTTCTCAGTTCTCAATTTTCAATAAATTTCCAATGAAGCAATTTTCAAACGACCGTAGCCGCTCGAAAATTATTCACCGCGGTTTGTTATTTGGAAATTGAAAATTCAATGAAAATTGGAAATTGGAAATTGAAAATTTTATCGCTCCCGATTGTCTGGGTTCTCATTTTCGCGCTTGCGCTCCGCCTGTGGGGTATCACCTACGGCTTTCCCTTATTTCTCGTGAACGACGAGCCGGCGCTTGTGCTCGGGGCGCTGAAAATGCTCGAATTGAAAACCCTGATCCCGGCCTGGCACGAGGAGGAATTTCGGACGGTGCTCTCCTACCCGCCCTTCGCTTCCTATTTTTATCTTATAACGCTTTCGCCGCTCCTTGCCGCGCACTATCTCTGGTCCGGGGCGCTACCGCTCGACGAATATCGGGATGTGTTCACCCTTGACCCGAGTTTTCTCTGGATCGCCGCCCGGGTCGTCAACGCGCTTCTCGGCGTGGTCCTGATCGCGCTTGTCTATCGTATTGCGAAGCGCGTGACGGCTTCGGAGCGCGCCGCATTGCTTGCCGCCATTTTTCTTTCGCTTTCCTTCTATCATCTTCAGCTCTCGCATGTGGTGCGGCACTGGATGCCCGCCGCTCTCCTTGTCTATGCCGCATGGTTTTTCGCGCTGAAAATTCGGGATTCGTGGTCCATCTGGCCGTACCTCAGCGCGGGGTTCCTTGCCGGTCTCGGTATGGGGGTGAATACCTCCGCGGCGATCGCCCTCGTTCCTGCTGCGCTCGAGCATGTCTTTCGGCCTGACATTCCGCGGCGTGAAAGGATCCTTTCACTGCGGATTTTTGCCATGGTCGGCGCGTCGCTGGCCGTGGCGGCGTTCGCCACGGTCCTCTATCCCTACGGTTTCACGCGCGCCGAGGGCGCGGGAGGGGTCGGCGCCGATCTTGCCATGCGTTTTTCGCGACTCCTCGAGGTTTCCTTCGGGGAGTGGTTTTCTTTTCTCATAAACTACGGCCGGCTCTTCCTCATGGCCGAACCGACGCTTGCGGCAGCGGCTATACTCGGCGCGATAGCCCTTTTTCGGAATCGGCAAAACCGCCGTTTCATATTCATCACG